>JAEEGJ010008346.1_pt1 | contig 28632 bp, 28 predicted proteins | sample 8958761 | NCBI WGS metagenome assembly JAEEGJ01 (sample SAMN16246546, study PRJNA631951) | gut metagenome | biome: gut microbiome; feature: rumen; material: RS-attached | host: Bos | place: Iran: Karaj | collected 2018-10
TTGGTGCGTAAGCATCATGCCAGATTATCCACCATTCTTATCGGTGCCGGGACATTCATCCTTTTTGCCCTGGTTTTGGAAAGCATCATGCATCAACTGGTCCTGAAGGGACCGCATGGGGCATCCATTCTGGACAATACGCTCCGGTATGCCATTTATGGCGGTCTGGCTGCCGGTGTCTTTGAGGAAACCGGCCGTTTCCTCTCCATGAAGTTCCTGATGAAAAAGGAACCATCCGCACCGCTTCCTGGCGTTGCTTACGGTATTGGGCATGGAGGTGTGGAAATGCTTATTATCTTCGGCATAACCATGATTAACAACCTGGTGATTTCGGCTTTGATCAACTCCGGGCAGACGGATGTCATCTTCTCCAAGGTTCCGGTCGAGGCCGTCGAACAGTTGCGGTCACAATTGGATCAGTTGCAGACGATCGGTGTCGGGACCCTGATTATCGGTATTTGGGAGCGTTTCTCCGCCCTTGTGCTTCACTTGGGCCTTTCCATGATGGTTTGGGTGGCCGTCCGCAAAGGTGGCAAATGGTTGTGGCTGTTCCCCGCTGCCATCGCTCTCCATGCTATTGTCGATGCTGGAGCGGTACTGCTTCAAAAGTCGGCAGGAATGGTTTCGCTTGAACTCATCGTTATGTCCGAAGCCATTGCTGTCGCCGCGATCGGTTATATGCTTTCAAAGAAGTTGTGACCCTGCGAAATACAATCATCGAGCGTCTTCAAATTCCAACCCTTTGACGGCGATGCCGATGTTGATGGGAAGATGCCGCATTTCGCCGAGAGCGACCTCCCTGAGGTAGCTGCTTTTGAAATGAATGACAAAATCCATAGTCATTTCCCAAAACTGTTGCTCTTCTTTGGGCTTGGCCAGGAAGGCTTGCAGGGCATCTTCATCGAACCCGACAATTTGGAAGGTTATGAAAAACCGTCCAGGCTCCAACAATATGGTTTCTTCCGGTTGTATGTCGAAATCCTGAGGTTCGTTTGAAACTGCCACATTGAAGTAAATCGGCTTATGTAACATATTGACAAACGATTCACTCTTGCCTTCGATGCGGTAGATGTTGATGGCCGCGACGCAGCCGGGGATATGGTTGCTATGAACGGAAAGCAGGATGTCCTTCACGAGGAATGGTTTTTTAGTTTGCGCAACAGTCCCCACTTCCCTTCCTTCAGAACGACCTTCTCTCAGTGCGATAGATATAATTCCTCCATTACCCAATAGCCTTGCCCCAGGGTGGACAAGATACTTTTCCTTTGTGTTTCCGCCAATGAATACGGCAGGCTGTAATTCCTGCTCATGAAGGACTATGGTAACATCATCGGAAGCGCCTGTGACATAATAAGATGCCGGTTGATAGGAGACATGGAAAAACTCCAGGGTGTCGCTCGGAACCTCTATCTCAAACAAGCCATCGGCAGTGGATATTGTCCCTATTTGGAGCTTCGGGACACCTATCTGGACGTATTCGACGGCTTCCCCTCCTTCATTGATGATTCGTCCTTTCACGGTGAAACGCTCCTGGGCGGACAATATGGCAGGCAGCGATAGTAGGGCTATAGCTAATTTAATCCTCATAGATATCTTCCTCTATTTCAACTCCTTCCGGATCCGGCTGATAGTCCAGAATGTCCCCGGGGAGGCAGTCCAGAACCTTGCATATTTTATTTAGGGTAGTGAAGCGAATGGCTCGGCCTTTTCCCGTCTTGAGCAGGGAAAGGTTGGTCATCGAGATTCCTATTTTCTCAGAGAGCTCCGAGAGTTTCATATGCCGCTCCCAGAGCATTTTATCCAGGTTGACTGTGATCATATTGCGAGCTTGCTGTCTTGTTCCGCCAGATAGGCCATTTTGTAAAGTCCTCCGAAGAGAAGAACAATAAGGGGAATCAGAATTGTGTTTGAATCAAGCGTAAACACGGATTCCCCTTTCACCACCGCCGCATAATTGGAATGGACGAATGCGAGAAGAGCCGCAACGAGGGCCGTCCAGCGGATTAGAGCGATATTTGACTTTGGGAATATGTCACCTTCTTTCATTCCTTGGTTTGTCCGGTGAATGAACATCCAGCAAAGAATGTATAGAAGGGTTATGCCGACAAAGCGTCCCGAGATGATGAATACTTGCCAACCAAGCGCTTGAGGATTCCAGGTTATGGGATTGATGTTGTTAAGCCATAGCTGGGAAATCATCTGACCATATGTGTAAGCAAGCGTGATGCCCCCTAAGATCAGGATGGCGATTGAGAGACCTTTGATGCTCTTTTGTGTTGAATTGGTCATATCTTTATCTTTCTTTGTTTGCGGACTCGAAAGACAAAGATAATGCCAATTTTATGAATATCGTAAAATAAATTTATGAATATCGTAAAATATTCGCATCCGACTTGAAAACAAGGGCGAGAAGGAACAGTTTTTTTCGTATATTTCAGCATTAATATCTTCTTTATCAAATGGACAGAAGACATTTCCTGAAAACCACCGCGCTGACGGCGGCAGGAGTTGCCGCTGGCGGCACTCTCGCTCCTGAGCTGGACGCTAAGACTGTCACGGCCAAGACTCGTCTGCAGGCTAAAGGCTTTGTGAAGGAGCCCGCCCGCAAAGTCGCCGTCGTTGACAGCGCCGATGTTGTCGTAGTGGGTGGAGGACCGGCCGGATTCGCCGCCGCAGTCGCTGCGGCCAGGCAGGGATGTGACACGCTGCTGTTGGAGCGCGGCTATTTCCTTGGCGGTCTTTTCACCGGTTGTGATGTCACCATACTTAACGATATGTACACACCCACCCCTCAGGGTAGAGTCCAGGCGGTTTTCGGAATCTGCGACGAATTGTGCCAGCGGCTTGAAAAGCATGGAATGCTGGCTTGGTTGGAGACACCTCCCAATGTGGACACTGAGGCCACGAAGTATTTCATGGAGGAGATGTGCGCCGAGGCCGGGGTCAGGATTCTTTACGGGGTTCAGGCCTGCGACGCTATCATGAGCGGGGATCGTGTCGAGCATCTTATTCTTGAGACAAAAAGCGGGCGTGTGGCCGTGAAAGCAGGTCTTGTGATTGATTGCAGTGGTGACGGAGATGTTCTGGAGTGGACCGGCGAGGATTTCAAGGAATATAAATATCACATCAGCGCCATGTATCGTGTGGGGGGCGTTTCTAAGAGTTGGGCAGGCTCAGCCACTCCTCACGAGGGAGTATTCACCGGACATCTCGGAGACGGTGTCAAAGATGTTGATGGGCTGGACATGTACACGCTCACCAACGCCCAGCTGGAGATGCGTAAACGGATGTGGGACAGGACGATGAGGCTTCGTCAGAATCCCGGGGACGAGAAGGCGTTCCTTCTCAGCTCACCCTCATTGGTCGGGGTTCGGATCACAAGGGTGCTGAATTCGGTGTTCAATGTTACCACCGAAGGTGCGGCTACTTCTAAGAGTTACGAAGATGTCATCGGTTTCACGGGCTCAGACTCCACATTGGTATGGAGCGGGGGCTCGATTCCAGGGAAGCAACGCCCGATGTGGCAGATCCCGTATCGCTCGTTATTGCCGAAAAAGGTCCACAACCTGCTTGTAGCGGGACGGTGCATCGGCTTTGAGGAAGAGTTGATGTACGACGCCAGGGAAGTCGGGACCTGTCTTATGACGGGCCAGGCGGCTGGTACCGCTGCCGCGCAAGCCTTGATGTACAGGCAAAGCTGTCGTGATATTGACGTTAAGCTTCTCCAAAAGACTTTGCGGGCCAATAATGTCAAACTAGACTGGTGAATCGGTGAATAGGGCATCATCAATATTCTTCTATCATCTTCTCGCCCTTGCCGTTGTGGCGGTATGGGGTGTGACTTTCGTCTGCACCAAGACATTGATTGGCGCCGGGATGCATCCGGCCGCCATTTTTGTTGTCCGGTTTGTCCTGGCTTATGCGGGAATATGGATTCTGACCCTGGCGGGTGGAGGCAGACCGCGGCTCATGAGCGATAGCTGGAAGGACGAGCTGATGTTCCTTTTCCTCGGTGTCACTGGCGGATCATTCTATTTCCTGACCGAGAACACCGCTCTGGCCTACACCCAGGCGGCAAATGTGGCTTTCCTCGTTTGTGTGGCTCCTGTCTTTACGGCCATATTCACCTTGATAGGGAAGAAGTTGATGCGAGGGCGGTTCGCTGACGGTTTGGAAGATGTCAAGGTATGCTTTCCTCTGGTCGCTGGAACTGTGTTGGCGTTGGTTGGTATGGCGATGGTGATCTTCGATGGCTCCAGGGTGGAGTTCTCCCTGGCGGGGGACCTTCTCTCCATTGGCGCCGCCTTGTGTTGGGCGCTCTACAGCATGTTCATGGGGCAGATGACGAGTGATTATGGAGGAGTGTTCGCTACCCGTAAGGTGTTTTTCTACGGCCTTTTGACCATTATCCCATTCCTTGGGGCCACAGGCGAATCCTTCACTTCGGAGGTTCTTGGGCAGCCTACAGTCTATCTCAATCTCCTGTTCCTCGGGCTCATCGCCTCCCTGGCTTGTTTTGTGGCCTGGAATGTGGCGATGTCCAAGCTCGGGAATGTCACGGCGACCAATTATGTCTATCTCAATCCTGTTTTCACGTTGATCACCGCGGCGATATTCCTCGGCGAGAGGATGACTCCGATGTCCCTTATCGGTTCGGCGGCTATTCTTGCCGGTGTTATTTTGGCGGGACAGCGATCAAGTAATAAATCATGAGCGCTTCTATTGTCATATTCGACCTTGACGGGACTCTGATCGACACGATCGGGGATCTTTCGGCGGCTGTGGAATATGCTCTCCGGCAAGGTGGCTTTCCCGGTCATACTGTCGATGAATATAGGTCCATGGTTGGTCACGGGATCCGCAACCTTGTCACAAGGGCTTTGCCCGAAGGTTCTTCTGTCGAGACTATTGACCTGAGCCTCAGTCGTTTCCTTGAATATTACACCAAACATATCGATGTGTTGTCCCGGCCGTATCCGGGCATTCATGAGATGCTTGGGGATCTTTCTGTCCGTGGGATCAAGCTGGCTGTGACTTCGAATAAGTTCCAGGCTGGCACCGAGACCCTGATCCGGCGTTTCTTCCCGGACATCCCGTTTGCCAAGATCCTTGGTAACGCTCCCGGCCTTCCCCTCAAACCCGACCCCGAAGTCGTCCGCCTCGCCATCGAAGCGGCTTTTGCCGGTTTTGATGCGGCAAGGCCCGATTCCGCCTCCCTGCGCTTCGCGCCCTATCCGGGTAAATGGTCGTCGGAATCGACCTTGCCGCATTCGTCATCTTCAGCGGTAGCCGGCTGCGCCACTGGCCATCGGCCGTACTCAGCCGCAGCGAGCCCTGAGCGAAGTCGAAGGGCGACGCGAGAATGGACGCGGCCGAGGTCAGGTGGCGAGCCGGCCACCCCGCTTGAAGACACTGCATTAGCGGTGCTGGTGGGGGATTCGGCGACGGACATCAGGACGGCCCGGAATGCCGGTATCGGAGCGATAGGGGTGTCCTGGGGGTTCAGGCCGAGAGCCGACCTCGCTGAAGCCGACGTGGTCGTGGACACCGTGGACCAATTGAAGGAAGTCCTTCTGACATAGAATATTAACACTTAAATATTGATTCGGAATGAAAAAGATCTTTATCGCCCTCGCGGCAGCGCTCCTATGCGCCTCGACACTCATCGCCCAAGACCTCCCCGACAACGACTGGGCCCATTTTGGCCGTTACGCCCAAGCCAATTCCGAGGTGACCGCCAAGCCCCTCGCCGTTCTCATGGGTGACTCCATCACCGACGGCTGGTTCAGCCAGGATCCTGATTTCTTCAAACAGAACAATCTCCTCGGAAGAGGCATCAGCGGTGAGGTGACCTCACACATGGTCGTCAGGTTCCGCCGGGATGTCGTAGATCACCACCCAAAGTACGTCGTCATCCTCGCTGGGATCAACGACATAGCCCGCAACAACGGATATATCGCCCTCGAGAACACAATGGGGAACATAATCTCCATGTGCGAGATCGCCAAGGCAAACAAGATCAAGCCGGTGCTTTGCACCCTCGTCCCTTCCGCATACATCAAGTGGCGCCCCGCGCTCAAGGACACCAAAGAGCAAGTCGCCAAGCTGAACGCCATGATTAAGGAATATGCCAAGGCAAAGCACTACAAGGTGGTTGACTATGCCACTGTGCTCGCTGATGCCAAGGGAGAGACCCGGGCGGACCTGTCCGGCGACTCTGTCCATCCGAACCTCGCGGGTTACAAGCTGATGGAAGAGGCCTTGATGAAGGTCATTCGTTAAAGAAGGATCAGTCCTGGAACTTGCTGGAAATGAGGTGCTCCAAGCGCTCCATCCTCTGAGCCTTGGAGCGGATGAAGCGTAGTCTGACATGTGCCGCGACGCCTTCGGGGAACGGCTCAGTGATTGAATCAACCCATGACTCAAGAGCCAGTTTCTCCGCGACCTCTCTCCTGGCTATAACCTCGTCCAATGTGGTGTCGATCGCTATCATGGCGATCGACGCTCGTTCTCCGAGGGTCCTATCAACAAGGTCTTCAAGAGAATCCCTCATCAGTATCTCATTGTCTTGGATAGTCTTGAGGGAATCGATGGCCCGGCGATTAGCGGAGAGCAGGTACTGGAGGCTGTCGACGGTGGCTTGGGATTCGTCGAGCTTGAACTTGAGTTTCAAGGAAAACAGGCATGGGACTATGATCAAGGATGCGACGAGAATATTCCCGAGCACCTTCAGGAACCGTCTCCAAAAGCTGATCTTATTGCCGCCTTCCTCTTCCATATCACCTGATGTTGGCGATGCTCATGATGTCAGCGAAGACACCGGCGGCGGTCACTTCCGCTCCGGCACCGTAGCCCTGGATCAGCATCGGATGCTTGTTGTAGCGCTCCGTGGTGAGCAAGATGATGTTGTTGGAACCGTCCAGGACATAGAAAGAGTGCCGCATGGGAATCTCCCTGAGCGAGACTGAACATTTGCCGTGGTCGTTGACGGCCACAAAGCGCCATCTCTTATCCTCTTCCATGAGCCGCTTCCTGTCAGCCTCGAACTTGGCGTCAAGCTCTGGAAGTTTGGCCCAAAACTCATCCAGTGAGCATTCGAAGAAAGACTGGGGGATGAACAGGTTGGCCTGGACATCATCCATGTTTACCTCATAACCGGCTTCGCGGGACAGGATGACAAGCTTGCGGATAACATCAGTGCCGGAAAGGTCCATCCTCGGGTCCGGCTCCGAGAAGCCTTGCTCCTTGGCCATCCTCACCGCCTGGCTGAAAGTGATATCTTCGGACAGGTTGTTGAAAATGAAGTTAAGTGTCCCACTTACAACGGCTTCCATCTTGAGAATACGGTCGCCGCTGTTACGGAGGTCATTGATGGTGCCGATGATTGGCAAGCCTGCTCCGACATTGGTCTCGAACAGGAACTTGACTCCCCGCAGACGTGAGATGTCTTTCAGCCTCTTATAGACAGAATAGTCTGACGATGCGGCTATCTTGTTGGCTGCGACCACAGATATTCCCCGGTTGAGAAAGTCCTCATAAAGGGAGGCTATCTCGGCGCTTGCCGTGCAATCGACAAAGACTGAGTTGAAGATATTCATTCCGATCACTTCGTCACGAAGCTTGGCGGGTGTTATCGGGATGCCATTCTCGAGGCGCTCCTTCCAATCGGGAAGATCGATTCCGTCCCTGTCGAAGACAGCTTTGACGCTGCGGGCGATGCCTACCACATTGATTTTCAGGTTGTGCTCATCCATCAGTTTCTGCCTTTGGCCCTGGATCTGGGCGATGAGCCTGCTGCCGACGGTACCTATGCCGCATAGGAAGAGGTTGAGCTCTTGATATTCAGAGAGGAAGAAACTGTCGTGGATGACGTTGAGGGACTTGCGAAGATGCGTGCGGTCGACGATGAACGAGATGTTCGACTCCGAAGCGTCCTGGGCGAAAGCGCTGACACTGATTCCGTTACGTCCGAGGGTGGCGAAAAGCTTTCCGGCGGTTCCCGGAGTGTTTTTCATATTGTCTCCGATCACGCTGACGGCGGCGAGACCATCCTTGATCTTCATCGGCGAGAGCGAGCCGTTCTCGATTTCCCTTGCGAAAGTTCCGTCGAGGACGGCCTTGGCCTTGAGGGCATCCTTGGCGCTCACGCCAATGGAAATACCTGTCTCTGAGGCGGATTGGCAGACCAGGAAAGCGCTGATCCTCTCGAGTGCGAGGGCTGTGAATATCCTGCAGTTGACTCCCACCACACCGGCCATTGATGTGCCCGAGAGGGTGATGAGACTGACATTGTCGATTGATGAGATGCCTCGTATCACCTGCTCTCCGCTCGGGCATTCCTTTTTGATGGTAGTCCCTGGCCCGTCTGGATTGAAGAGATTCCTGACCACAGTCGGGATCCCTTTGGAGTTGACGGGGAATAGGGCGGGGGAGTAGATAAGTCCGACTCCGAAATTGCAAAGCTCCATCGCTTCCCTGTAGCTCATCTCCTTAATGAGATACGCAGTCTTCACGGAGGCGGGATCAGCTGTCATGAAACCATCCTTGTCGGTCCAGATCTCAAGACTCTCGGCGTCATTGGAGGCGGCTATGAGGCTGGCCAGATAGTCAGAAGCACCAACCTCAAGATCAGTCAGCTCACTTACTGCCAAGCCGTCCGGTATGATTCCCGGGACTATCACTTTCTGGGAATATGGAGTGAAGATTTCCGGATGGCCGGCCAGGCAAATCTGAGGCGGTACGACCTGTGAGCCGGGAATAATCTCCCTCAAAGAGTTGATATGCCTCTCTGGGGCGACAATAACCACCCTGCCTTCAGAGGCTTCCACCACTTCCTTGACTCTCGATAGATTCTGCTCATTCTCAAAGAGTCCGGCTCCGAATTTGAGGACCTTCATAATGCGTTCCGTTTTTTGCGGCTCCAAAGAAAATCAATTTTTTGGTTTTTTCCGAATCAATCGCGTATATTTGGACTATCCAACCATTAAGCGGTATGAAGAAATTCCTTCTGAAGCTCCTTATGGGAGCGTCGTTGACAACCTCTGTATTCATCTTCCAGGCGTGCTACGGCACTCCTGTCCCGCCGCCGGATGAGCCCGACTTAGCGATGAACCAGACTGAGTTGCAGGAAGTGGTTCAGGAAGAAGAAGTCGCCCCCGAGGCAACCCTCACTGAAGAGATCCCGGATTAATCCAGGATCTCTTTAACATTATATCTGTTGCGGTCTTGGGAACTGCGGGAAATCATCTCGCAGATGAATCCGGCAAGGAAGAGGATGACGCCAAGCATCACGGCGAGCAGGGCAAGGTAGAAGAGAGGCTGATCGGTAACCGCCCTGAAATGAGAGCCATGGGCCTGGTGGACAAGCTTTGCCACGATGATCCAAACCGTCATGATGAATCCCACTAAGAACATCAGCAATCCGGAGAAACCGAAGAAATGCATCGGCTTTTTCCCGAAAACGCTCAGGAACCACAATGAAAGCAGATCCAGGAAGCCGTTGACGAATCTTTCCATCCCGAACTTGCTCTTGCCGAACTTCCTTTTCTGATGGTGCACCGGCTTTTCGGTGATCTTGTCGTAACCGGCGTTTTTGGCGAGGTAGGGAATGTAACGGTGCATCTCGCCGTACACCTCGATGCTCTTGATAACCTCGTTTTTGTAGGCCTTCAAGCCACAATTCATGTCGTGGAGCTTGATTCCGGTAATCATGCGTGCGGTGGCGTTATACAGCTTTGAGGGAAGGTTCTTCGTCACCTTGTTGTCCTTGCGGTGCTGTTTCCAACCGGACACGACATCGTAACCATCCTCGACAATCATCTTGTACATCTCCGGGATCTCTTCGGGGGAGTCCTGCAAGTCAGCGTCCATGGTCACCACAACCCTGCCTTCGGCTTTGGCGAATCCGTGGTAGAGCGCGGCGGACTTTCCGTAGTTGCGACGGAAAGATATTCCCTTGACACGGGGATCGTCCGCAGCCAACTCTTTAATCTTAGCCCATGAACCGTCGGTGCTGCCGTCGTCAACGAATATCACCTCATAGTTGTAACCCTCGGCGTTCGTAACGCTCTTGATCCAAGCCAGAAGTTCGCCCAGGGACTCTTCCTCATTATAGAGGGGAATGATTATAGAGAGGTCTTTTGAATATTCCATGATTAGTTCATAATCCTTGTTGAGAGTGCAATTATAGTGGTTTTTTCGATAAAATGGAAAAAGAGGGTGACCGGATATTCAATTAGAGTTTTGCCGCGGATGCGGAAGCGATCTTCTTGAGAGCTGGTTTAGCCTGGATGCTCTTGGCGGCCTTTTCGCTGACAGTGATCTTTCTGTTGACAGGAGCGTTTGCGGAAACCTTGCCAGCTGAAGATGCGGAAGCCATTGTGAACGGATAGTTTGTAATGGTCTCTCCATTCAGAGTGTGGATCACTTCAGGATTGCTTTCACCGATAGCATAAACCTTCTGGAAGGCAACGGTGTAGTCCCCGTCAGAAAGCTTGATTGTGCCAGGAGCGAAGGATGCTGTTCCGTCTGCTCCGATAGAGCCTCTTCCAAGCTCGTGTGTGTCGGTGATGTGTTGGTAGTCACTTCCTACCGCGACATTCGCAAGGAAGCAGAGTGAGAAGGACTGTTCAAGACCAAGGATTACGCCGGTAGCTGCAGGGTACTTGTCGCCGCCGATAAGAACAAGTTCTCCGGTCTCGGCATCATAGTGGTTAGGAATATTCAGCCAGCTATAGCTGAATCCATTCATTCCGGTAATCGTATAGCTGTTGTTAGGAATGTCCTCAGCGATGTTGATGTTGTAAGAAGCATCACCTGTGGTAACGGTCCAGTCGCCAAGCCATGCGAGATAAGCCTCGTCCGGAGCCTCGTACTCGCCGAGAATGCCAGGCAACAGGGAAACATCACCGACAATATACTCTCTTTCGCTCACACCCTTTACTCCGGTCATGATAGAGAAGCCCTCGAGAGGACCATAAGAATCGGAACTTGGGATGATTTCGATCTTACCGTCTTCGTTCATTCTGGCCTCGAAAATCCTTGTCTTACCTTCCATATATCCGGTGTTGTCGTAGTATCCGCCGCCGAAGGAAGCAAAGACTGCGGCAACCTGTTCGATATAAGTCTCGCTGTCATATTCGAACTCACCGAGATCCTGGGCGTCGAGAGTAAAGGAACCTCTTTCCGCATCATAGACGAGAGTAGGGTAAGCACCACCGTTAGAAACGACATCGTTGACTACGAGATTGTAGCTTTTGCCTGTGACTTTTTCGGTGATAGCCCATTTCTGGATACCTCCCTCGCTTTCATAACCCCAGACTCCGAGGAAGTCCTCGTAAGTTGCGGCGATATAAGGATCTTCTTTGATCTCGAACTCGAATATAGCATAAGAGCCGGTTACGAAACCATCCTCGTCAACACCTGCAGCCAGTGCGTAGTATTTGCCCAACTCACACTCCTCGAAGGTTTCGCTGACAGTTGAGTCATAAGTAAGGATGCTTATGATTTCTTCTTTGGTATAGCTGGAACCGCTAAGTGTAATATTGTACTGGAGATCATCAGCCATATAGATAGCACCGTATTCTTCCGGAGCTTCCTCTACAGGGAATCCCTTCAGCTGAGATTCGGAAATGATACCGATGAGGTACCTGTCGCTGCCTGAAGATACGGTATTTGTTATCTGTTCAGGATACTGCTCGTTGCCGCTTACCTTTCCGTCATAGGAAACTGACCAGTTGGCGTTGGCTTCGAACTTGACTTCGGTAGCAGAGTTCACGATCATCGTGTATTCGCTGATAATGCTGAGGGTTGTCCAATCGATTCCGAGAGAGAGTACCTCGTTGATGTATCCTTTGACTGTGGCATACTTGCCCACGAGGGCATCAAGGTTGAGGGACTCGAGAGGCGACTCGATGTTGACCTTGAAGCTCGACGGAGCTACAAAGAAGTAGTTCCCATCCTCATCCTTCTGGATAAGAGCGGTAGTAGCAGTATTGGTAATATTGTGATTCGCGGAATAACCGATATACATCCAAGGCTGGTCAGGAGTTTCAACGCCTGCCTTGACAACCTCTACGGAAGCGGTCTTGATATAAGCATAATCGGTATTATCGTTGGTTTTCTTGACACCGGTGAAAGAGATACTGTCTCCGACCGCGAGAACAGTCCCGGATTCAACATAGATAGAGTTCTTTCCGTCAGAAACGACAGCGCCCTTCTTGGATGCTGCGAGTACGACAGAACCCTCGATAGCGACTTCCTCGTCATCAGGAAGGCCGTCGATAGAAGAGAGGTCGGTAACGCCCGGAGCTGGTTTCTGGACGATGTCAATAGCCTGGAGAACTTCGCCAGTTGTCTCGGAAACTACGCTGATGGTAGCTGCGCGGTAAGAAGCGGTCTCGTTAGGGTCGATGGTGATTACATACTCGTAATCCTGGGCGGCCTTGGTCTTTTCGCCTACGTAGAAGTGCTCGAGATATGAGCCTTCGCCGGCTTTACCCTTTCTGATTATATGCAGCCAGTTGATTCCGTCAGGAACAACGACGCTGTGGGCCATGTTGGTGCTGACTGTAAGAGCTATTTCGCAACCGGCTGCCGGTGCCTGGACCACATCGACGATCGCGGAGATCTGGCCGGCCTCGAGGGTGATGGACTTGATGTTGGTCTTGCCCTTGTTGTTGTCGGCGTATATGAAGACCTTTCCGTCAAGCGCATCTGTGGTAGTGATAAGGATGTGACCTTTAGTATTATCGGTCTTGGAAATCTTGGCGGAGATCCCGGCCGTAGTGCTGAGCACGTCGACTGTCACTTCGTCGTTCTCGCCCGCACCCTTGACCTCATACTCGATATCCGCGGTAGAATTGGCGGCTATACCGACAGCCGCGAGATCTCCATCGTACTTGATATCAAGAGCGAATGGCTTTTCCTTAGGGATCTGTACTTCGGTACCGTTGACGGTAAGGAGCACATAATCCTTGTTGGTGTTGTCAACCTCGACGGTGGTGCCGGTACCTGAGATAAGTCCGAGCTCGGTCCAGTTCTTGCCGTCGTATGACACCCAACATGAACCTTCTTCAATCTTGAAGGTAGGTGTTACCTGGGTACAAGGGATCGGGTTACCGTTCTGGTCTTTTACGATCTGGCCTTCGATTACCCAGTAATAATTGCCGTCTTTACCCTGTTGGATTCCGATAGACGGGATAGGACCGACTTCGCCCTGCTCTCCTTTGTCTCCTTTATCTCCTTTGTCTCCTTTATCTCCTTTGTCTCCTTTATCTCCCTGTTCACCTTGATCTCCTTTGTCTCCTTTGTCTCCCTGTTCACCTTGATCTCCTTTGTCTCCCTGTTCACCTTTATCACCTTTATCACCTTTATCACCCTGCTCTCCCTGTGGACCTCTTTCACCTCTTTCTCCATTGTAGATTGTGACAGGGGCGCTCTTTGAGAAGGTAATGGTGTAACCGATGACATTTCCTTCACTGTCTTTTACTTCAAGAACACCTAAAACCGTGTCGTTCTCGTTCAGCGCGTTTACGATCGCACTGATTCCGGACACGGTTGTGTTGAGAGGTTCAAGAGCAGTGACTCTTCCTTCAAGGTCATTGATTCTTTGGACCAACGCAGAGTCGTCATACTCTTTGTCGCAACAGACCGCGAATAAAGCTACAGTAGCCAATACCGCCCAAATTGTTTTTTTCATGACAACTACGATTATTAATTGTATTAAGTAAGTTAAGGTTGACTCCGCCGGAGTCAACAGGTTATTCATTATCCTCGAAAGGATTGTCACTTTTTAGGCTCCTGGCGAACACGGTGGAGAGAATCCAACCCCACAGGAAGCAGTAGATTAAGTTCCCTATCCCCATATAAAGAGGCATTTTCGGGAGCATCTTTTCCAAGGCCGCCTCAGCGTTGGAATCCATCATAGAGGAATATGTGCTGCGGAAGGCTTCGGCGATCTCATTCACGGACTCAGGTTTGATCAGCAATAACTCCACAACTGCGAAACCCGCCACGATGATAGAAGAGAACAAGGCGAGTTTCAACCCGTATCTCTGGAGTCTGGGATAATCGACGTCGGAGTGGGTGTCGCAGAATCTTTTCATCAAAGCCTTGAAGGCGTAGATGCAGATGGTGACTTTGGCCATCAGGGCAATGAATCCAAGAAAGCCACCGGCCACCCCGCCTATCTTTCCGCAGAGGCCGGAAAGAAGCTGCAAGGCTATAGTCAAAACGGCCATAGCGAGGCCGGCTACCGAGGCGCTGTTCCAGGATTCGCCGCTTGTGAACTCTTTCTTCATATCGGTTGACTTTTGTATATGCAAAAATAGCAAAATAATTGTTATCTTTGCAGACTGTCTAATAATTAAGGATTATGATCAACATCACATTTCCTGACGGGAGCGTCAGGGCGTACGAGAAAGGAGTGACTGGTTATGAGATCGCCAAGGGCATCAGCCCCCGGCTGGCTGAGGAAGTGCTTGCCGTGGCTGTCAAGCCCGCTGGTGACACAACCATAGGCAAAGGAGAGACCAGGGATCTGAACCGTCCGATCGAGGAGGATTGCTCTATTACGCTCCTTAAATGGGAAGATGATGAGGCTAAGAGGGTCTTCTGGCACTCTTCGTCCCATCTTATGGCAGAGGCTCTTGAGGATCTCTATCCCGGAGTGAAATTCGGTATCGGACCGGCCATAGAGAACGGATTCTACTATGACGTGGATCTGGGCGGCCATCAGATCACTGACGCTGATTTTGCGAAAATTGAGAAGAGGATGCTGGAACTTGCCCGCGAGAAGCAGGACTACACCAGGATCGATGTCTCCAAGGCTGAGGCGCTCAAGCATTTCGAGGAGAAAGGTGACCAGTACAAGTGCGAGCTTATCAGCGAGCTTGAGGATGGCACCATCACATACTACACCAATGGTCATTTCACAGACCTTTGCCGCGGACCTCATCTCCGCAACACCGAGGTGATCAAGGCCGTCAAGTTGACCGCTCTCGCCGGTGCTTACTGGCGTGGTGACGAGACCCGCGGGCAGCTTACCCGTATCTATGGCATCACCTTCCCTAAGAAGTCCATGCTTGATGAGTACCTCGTGGTTCTCGAGGAGGCCAAGAAGAGGGATCACCGCAAGCTCGGAAAGGAGATGGAGCTCTTCACATTCTCATCCAGAGTGGGAATGGGGCTTCCTCTCTGGCTGCCAAGGGGATCCGTGATGAGATTCGAGCTTGAGAAGTTCCTCCGCAAGAAGCAGAATGAATATGGCTACCTTCCTGTCGTGACTCCTCACATCGGAAGCAAGGACCTGTATGTGACTTCCGGCCACTATGCCAAATACGGCAAGGATTCCTTCCAGCCTATCCACACTCCTCAGGAGGGTGAGGAATACATGCTAAAGCCGATGAACTGCCCTCACCACTGCGAGATATTCCGCTCAGCTCCAAGGTCTTACAGGGATCTTCCCCTCAGGATGGCCGAGTTCGGAACCGTCTATCGCTACGAGCAGAGCGGAGAGCTCCACGGCTTGACAAGGGTTCGTTCTTTCACTCAGGACGACGCTCACATGTTCGTCACTCCCGACCAGCTCAAGGGAGAGTTCGAGAAGGTCATCGAGTTGATCCTTTATGTGTTCAAGATCTTCAAGTTCGACAAGTACACCGCTCAGGTCTCCCTGAGGGATCCTAATAACAAGACCAAGTACATCGGTTCCGACGAGAATTGGGAGAAGGCTGAGAACGCCATCATCGAGGCAGCCGCCGAGATGGGTCTCAAGACTGTCGTGGAATATGGCGAGGCCGCTTTCTATGGTCCTAAACTCGACTTCATGGTGAAGGACGCCATCGGCAGGAAATGGCAGCTCGGTACCATCCAGGTGGACTACAACCTGCCTGAGAGGTTCCAACTCGAGTACACCGCCGCCGACGGTAGCAAGCAGCGTCCTGTCATGATTCACAGGGCTCCTTTCGGCTCCATCGAGAGATTCACCGCCGTTCTGCTTGAGCACACAGGTGGTCACCTCCCGCTCTGGCTCAGCCCCGATCAAGTTAAAGTCCTGCCAATCAGCGAGAAATATTCAGATTTCGCTAAAAAAGTTTGCGGATTGCTGAATAATTCCGATATTCGCGCCTCCATAGACGACAGAAACGAGACCCTCGGCAAGCGTATCCGGGAGATCTCGTTGCTGAGAGTGCCTGTGCTGGCCATCGTTGGAGAGAAAGAGGTAGAGAACGGAACTGTCTCTGTCAGAAGGGAAGGTGCTGACGCTGGCGTTATGAAAGTGGAAGAGTTTGTTGAGTGGCTCCGGGCCCAGATGGCCTCCGAGCTCTCTTGAGGTTGATTTATAATATAATAGGAGATTTTTTAAGAGTTTAACTGAAAACAGGAATGCCTTACAAGAAACGTTACGGAGGTTCAAGACCGTCCACCGGCTTCAAGCCTGCCGGTGCGAAACCCGCCGCTGGGGTTCGCGGCCAGCGTTCATTTGTCCGTCAAAAGGCGGAGGATGAACTGAACATCAATGAGGAGATCACCGCTCCTCAAGTGCGTCTTGTCGGCGACAACATCGCCGAGCCAGGCATTTATCCTATAGCCAAGGCTCTCGCTATGGCCGACGAGCTGGAGCTTGACCTGGTTGAGATCAGTGCCAAAGCCGATCCGCCCGTGTGCAAGATCCTGGACTACCAGAAGTACCTTTACCAGCAAAGGAAGAAGGCCAAAGAGATGAAGCAGAATGCTTCCAAGGTGACTATCAAGGAGATACGCTTCGGTCCCAACACCGACGAGCACGACTTCCAATTCAAGCTCAAGCACGCTCGCGAGTTCCTTGAGGAAGGCTCGAAAGTCAAGGCCACCATCTTCTTCCGCGGTCGTTCCATCATGTTCGCCGACCAGGGAGAGAAGCAGCTCCTGAGATTCGCTGTGGAGCTTGAGGAGTTCGGAAGGGCCGAGAATATGCCCACGCTGGAAGGAAAGAGGATGACGATGATGATCGCCCCTGTCAAGAAAAAGTAAGAATAACCGCAGTGAAAGCGGGAAACAATAATTAACAGTTTAATTTTAACAACAAATGGCAAAGCTTAAGACCGTCTCCGGTGCCAAAAAGCGCTTCGCGCTTACCGGAACAGGAAAAATCAAGAGGAAGCATGCTTATCACAGCCACATCCTCACAAAGAAGACCAAAAAGCGCAAGAGAAATCTTGACCACTTCGCTCTCGTCGAGAAAGACGACCTCAAGAGGGTGAAGGAAATGTGGGCCATGTAAGTTTTTCAATGTTTAACTTGGAACGCAGCAGAAAAGAACCGCTGGAAGGTGGTCGCTGCCTCCGGAAAAAGATCAAATTATGCCAAGATCAGTCAATTCAGTAGCCTCTAGGGCTCGCCGCAAGAAGATTCTCAAGAGAACCCGCGGTAATTTCCTCTCCAGAAAGAATGTCTGGACCGTAGCAAAGAACACTTACGAGAAAGGTTTGACTTACGCCTACCGTGACCGCAAGGCCAAGAAGCGCAACTTCCGCGCCCTCTGGATCCAGAGAATCAACGCCGCCGCTCGTCAGTACGGTATTTCCTATTCCCAGTTCATGGGCAAGCTCGCGAAGCAGAATGTCGGTCTCAACCGCAAGGTTCTCGCCGACCTCGCCATGAACAACCCTCAGGCTTTTGAGGCTATAGTCAATTCCGTCAAGTAGTTTGACATCCCCCCGCGACCGAAAGTGAACTTGAACGAGATATACCGGAACAAGTGGGTCAGAATGACTTTCTGGGCCATCCTCTACACATTGTGGGTGGCTTGGCTCGGAAACTGGTGGTGGATCCTCGGCCTTGTGGTCATCTTCGATCTCCACATCACCAAGAAGGTGAAGTGGCTGTTTTGGAAGAAGGATTACAAGGAGGGGGAGAAGCGCAACGTGTGGCTTGACTGGCTCGATGCCATCATCTTCGCCACTGTTGTCGTGACCTTCATCAACATCTTCTTTTTCCAGGCGTTCAAGATTCCCTCATCGTCGATGGAAAGCTCCCTTTACACGGGAGACCATCTTTTCGTCAGCAAGCTCGCTTATGGGCCCAAGGTCCCCCAGACCCCGCTCACGATCCCGTTCACGCATAATGTCATATTCGGGAAAGAGTCCTATTCGACCCTCATCCAGAATGACTATCGCCGCTTGAAGGGGTTCGGACATGTCAAAAGAGGGGATTATGTGGTGTTCAACTTCCCTCATGGAGACACGGTTCTCACTCGTTTCCCCTCGGAAGACTACTACGCTTGGGTGCGTAACGCCGGCAGGGCTTACACAGTCACCAACGGCGGCCCCTTGAAGGTCCGTCCTGTGGACAAGGAAGATCACTATGTCAAAAGGTGCGTTGCCGTGGCCGGCGACACCCTCGAGGTACGTGACGGGCTTGTCTGGATCGACGGACAGCAGCAGGAGGTCTATCCGGGAGTCCAGTTGACCTATAAGGTCGTCACCAACGGCCAGAAGATCAACCCCAGGACCGTGGAGAAGCTTGGGATTAACGCTTCCGAGCTGATCTATGACCCTTCGCTCCCTGGTTATCCGTTCATGCCACTGACCTCGTCTATGCTCGAGGAAGTTAAAGGCTTTTCGGCGGTTGTGAGTGTCGAGCCCAATCTGGATGCCTTCCCTCCGGACTATCCTGACTCCTATCTCAGCATCTTCCCTTTCACGGAAGACTCCAAATGGACAAGGGACAATTTCGGACCGCTCTGGATTCCCTCGAAAGGGGCCACAGTAGAGTTGACAATCGCCAATCTTCCTGTCTATCAGAGGATTATAACCTCTTACGAAGGACACGAGTTGAGAGTTGAGGACGATAAGATATTCATTGACGGGGCAGAGGCTTCAAGCTACACTTTCGCGCAGGACTATTATTTCATGATGGGGGACAACAGGCACAATTCCTTGGACTCAAGGTACTGGGGCTTCGTGCCGGAGGACCACATCGTGGGCAAGCCGTCAATTATCTGGCTTTCCACCGATGCTAACCGTAAGTTCCCTAACAACATCAGGTGGCGCAGATTTTTCAAAATTGTTTAGGAAATGTGAGGCTAAACTTGCGATTCTGAAAAATTTAAGCGAAATTTGCGACCCCAAATTATTTTGAATCAATAAAAAAGTAAGATATCATGGCAAAAGTTTGTCAAATTACAGGACGGAAGAGGATGATCGGCTGCAACGTCGCTCACTCCAGGCTTCACACCAAGCGTGACTTCTCCCTCAACCTCAAGACCAAGAAGTTCTGGTCTGAGGCCGAGCAGAGGTATATCACTCTCAAAGTTTCCACCAAGGGCATGAGGACCATCGAGAAGAAGGGTCTTGACGCTGCCCTCAAGGAGGCTCAGGAAAAAGGTTATGTAGGACTCGTCTAAAAATCGTTGAACTATGGCAAAGAAAACAAAGGACGCGAGAATACAGGTTATTCTCGAATGCACAGAGCAGAAGGCGAGCGGAGTTCCCGGGATCTCCAGGTACGTCACCACAAAGAACAAGAAGAACACTCCTGAGCGTCTGGAGCGTAAGAAGTACAATCCCTATCTTCACAGGGTCACAGTACACCGTGAAATCAAATAAGGAGATTTAAGTTATGGCAAAGAAAGCAGTCGCTACATTCGCCGCTAAGGCCGGCGCCAAGAGCATGGTGAAGTGCATCCGTATGGACAAGTCTCCTAAGACCGGAGCTTACTTCTTCACAGAGCAGCTTGTGGAAGCTGAGAAGACAAAGGAATTCTTCGACGCAAAGAAATAAGTCGTGGAAAAGATACTATTGAGCGGACGTTAGATGGCGTCCGCTCTTTTTATTTACCATGTTTTTGTTTAAATTTGTAGGATTACAATTAAAGTGTCATGGGACTTTTTGACAAAGGTGTGAAGAAGACAAAGGAAGGCTTCTTCCAGAGGCTTTCCAGAGCGGTTGTCGGCAAATCACGGGTGGACGACGATGTCTTGGACGCGATAGAGGAGGCTCTCGTCGCTTCCGACATGGGCGTGGACACCACCCTGAAGATTGTGGACAGTCTCGAGGAGAGAGTGGGGAGAGACAAGTACATGTCTATGGATGAGCTGGTTGACATGCTCAGGGACGAGATAGGAAAGCTCCTCGATGTGGATGAGGAGGATACTCCCCAAGAGCCGTTCGATCTCTCCAAGAAGCCTATGGTCGTCATGGTGGTCGGAGTCAACGGGGTTGGCAAGACCACGACTATCGGCAAGCTGGCCTCAAGGTACAAGGCCTTGGGCAAGAAGGTCATAGTCGGAGCCGCTGACACTTTCAGGGCGGCCGCTGTTGACCAGCTCGTGATCTGGGCCGAAAGGGCCGGAGTGGACATTGTCAAACAGGGAATGGGAGCCGATCCGGCTTCAGTGGCCTTTGACACTGTCAAGTCCGCTGTGGCAAAGGAAGCTGATGTGGTCCTGATTGACACCGCCGGAAGGCTCCACAACAGGATCGACCTGATGAATGAGCTGACCAAGATCCGCAATGTCATGCGCAAGGTCATTCCGGACGCTCCTCATGAGGTTTTGCTTGTTCTGGACGCCTCGACCGGGCAGAACGCCTACCAGCAGGCTAAGGAGTTCTCAAGGGCTACCGACATCACCTCTCTCGCTGTGACAAAGCTGGATGGGACCGCCAAGGGAGGGGTTGTGATAGGAATAGTTGACCAGCTCAAGGTGCCTGTGAAATTTATCGGCATAGGCGAGGGCGTGGACGACCTCAAAGTGTTTGACAAGAAGGAGTTCGTGAACTCGTTGTTTTCAAAGGAAGATATTGATAAATAAATAATTATGAAGCTCTCTTACAATTGGCTGAAAGATTATCTCGAGTTTGACCTGACCCCCGCGAAGATCGCTGAGGTGATGACCGACATCGGCATTGAGGTCGATTCTGTCGAGGAACAGGAAGAGATTCCCGGTGGACTGGCCGGGGTTGTAGTGGCGGAAGTTCTTGAATGCGAGCCGCATCCGGATTCTGATCACCTCCATGTCACAAAGGTGGATGACGGTTCTCCGGAACCTGTAACCGTGGTTTGCGGAGCCCCCAATGTGGCTGCCGGACAGAAAGTCTTATTCGCCAGGATCGGCACTGTTCTTCCGGGCGATTTCAAGATCAAAAAGTCAAAGATCCGCGGCATTGAATCCTTCGGTATGATCTGCGCTGAGGACGAGTTGGGAATAGGTGAGGATCATTCCGGAATTATGGTTTTGCCTTCCGACGCTGTCGTTGGTACCCCCGCTAAGGATTATCTCCACCTAAAGACTGAGGCGGTCATCGAATATGAGATCACGGCCAACAGGGTGGACGCTTCTTCCCACATCGGAGTCGCCCGTGACCTGTATGCCTGGATGAAACTCAATGACATCCCTTGTTCCTTCAAGTACCCTTCTATCGAGGATTGGAAAGATGGTGAAGGCACCGCGATTCCTATTGATGTCCAGGATCCTTCGGCTGCCCCGAGATATTGCGGGATCACCGTGAAAGGCGTGAAGGTCGGACCATCTCCGGAGTGGTTGCGCAAGAAGCTTCTCGCCATCGGGCTCAGGCCTATTGACAATGTGGTTGATGTGTCCAACTTTATCCTTTGGGAGCTTGGACAGCCTCTCCACACCTTCGATGCCGACAAGATCGCCGGTGGTAAGGTCATTGTCAGAAGGGCCGCTGAGGGTGAGAAAATCGTCACCCTAGACGAGATGGAGCGCAAGCTCTCGGCCGAGGACATCGTCATCGCTGACGAGAACGGCCCGATGTGTATCGCCGGTGTGTTCGGCGGCATTGATTCCGGTGTCACCGAATCGACCACGAACGTGTTCATCGAGAGCGCATACTTCGATCCCGGTTCAATCCGCAAGACCTCCAAGAGGCACACTCTCCAGACCGACGCCTCTTTCCGTTTTGAGAGGGGATGCGATCCGGCCATTGGTGAATATGCTTGCAAGAGGGCCGCTTTGCTTATCAAGGAACTCGCTGGTGGTGAGATAGTTGGAAGCATGCAAGAGTTCTATCCCGAGAAGCTAGGCAAGAAGGTCATTGAGCTTGATTATGACCGTATTGAGAATTTCATCGGCAAGAAGATTGGTCATGACACGATAGAGAAGATTCTCACTTACCTCGCGTACGAGTTCCTCGAGAAGAGGCCGGGAGGCTCTGTTGTCGCCGCACCGTCTTACATGGTTGACATAGAAAGGGAGTGTGATGTGGTCGAGGAGATCCTCAGAGTCTATGGCTACAACAACATTGACCTTCCCCGCCACATGAAGATGTCCGTCAACGCCACTCCTTCTCCGGAGCCGGAGGCCATCCGTAATGGAATATCCAACTTCCTCGCTGCCAATGGTTTCGTGGAGATGATGAACAACTCTCTGACCAAGGCCGCCTATTACAAGGGACTCACGACCTATCCGGAAGAGAGGTGCGCCACGATTGTCAATCCTTTGAGCTCAGACCTCAATGTCATGAGGCAGACCCTGATATTCAACGGCCTCGAGGTGATGGCTTACAACATCAACCGCCAGATATCCTCAATGAAGCTCTTCGAATATGGCTCGGTTTACAGCCGTGATCCTCAGGGAGATGGCAAGACTCTCGCTTCTTACGAGGAACATCAGGCTTTCTCAATGTTTATCACCGGTACACCGGAGAAGTCATGGAACTCGCAGCCCGGAAGGAGCAGTTTCTTCGAGCTGAAGGGTTATGTGGATCTTCTTCTTAAGCGTTTCGGAACTGACATCTATCAAATGGAAGCCACCCCGGCACCCTCCGACATATTCAGTGAAGGAGTGTGCTACTCTCTGCCTGGCTCTCATCAGCCTTTGGCTGTCGTGGGGACCGTGCTTCCTTCCCTTGCCAGGAAGTTTGATGTCAAACAGCCCGCATTTGCCGCTGAGATCAACTGGAACACCCTTTTCAAGCTTGTCAAGCGTGACAAGGTCGCTTTCAAGGAACTGCCCAAGTTCCCTGAGGTCAGAAGGGATCTCGCCCTGCTTCTGGACGAGAGTGTATGCTTCGCCGACCTCTACAGAAGCTCGTTCAAGGCCGCCAAGAAACTCCTCAAGAGTGTCACCCTGTTCGATGTTTACCGTGGCGACAAGATCCCTGCCGGCAAGAAGCAGTATGCCCTCGGCTTTGTCCTCCAGGATCTGGAGAAGACATTGACTGACAGCGATGTGGAGAGGATTATGGACAGGCTTCTGTCCACATTCACCGGTGAGTACGGAGCCACTTTGAGATAATTCGCGATGTTGGGAAAAGGTCTTAAGAGTCTGTTGTTCGCCGTGGTCGTCATCATGGTGGCGACCCTCTCATGCTCAAAAGGCCCGAAGGTGATCCCGAAGCGCCAGATGGAGAGGATCTACCGCGACATGTTCGTCGCGGACCAATGGCTTGCGGACAATCTTGATAAGAAGGCGATAGTCGACACGACTTGGTTCTATGAACCCATATTCGAGCAATATGGCTACACGGTAGAGGATTACCGCACGAGTGTGGAGCACTATCTCGCTGATCCTAAGCGTTATGCGGAGATGATCGGACGAGTTGTGAAAGGACTGGAACAAGAAACCGCCGCTATAAACAGGGATATCGCCCAGAAAGAGAAGATCCGTCACAAGGCAGATTCGATAGCCAACGCGATGAAAGCTTTCAGGCCTGACGATCTCAAATACTACGGTGACTTGTTCTATGTCAACTCCATGACAGACAAGATCGACATCCAGAAGAACAGCAAGGGTGTGTATTTCCCTGTTCCTGTCGTGGAAGACACTGTGTTCCATGGCCCTGAATTGGTCATTAAAGACACATCCGAGATTGTTCCTAAGGCCCCTAAAATTGAACAAAAACCCATCCCATGGCGAGACTAGCCGCTGAATATATTTATACTCTTGACCGTTCCGAGCCCATCCGCGGAGGTTTTGTGGAATATGACCAGAAGGGCTTCGTTACGGCCATTGGGGAGTGCGCTGACCCTTCAGAAGAGGAGATCTATCTTGAGGGAGCTCTGGTTCCCGGCTTTGTCAATTCCCATTGCCATGTGGAGCTATCGTACATGAAAGGCCTCTTCAGGAAAGGTACCGGGATGGCCGGTTTCATCGACCAGATCAACGCCCTTCGAGACACGAAGCCTCTTGATGAGAAGATTGGAGACATCCGCTATTGGATGGACGTCATGTGGGAAAGGGGAGTGTCGGCCATGGCTGACATAAGCAACTGTGATGATTCTTTCGCTGTCAAGCGTGAGTCCCCGATGTACACCAGGACCTTCTTGGAGGTGTTCGGAACAGAGCCTGAGGATTGTGACGCGGTGATTGGGAATGTGTTGAAACTCAAGCGTAAAGCCGACAGTTTCGGTCTGGATGCCGCCCCGACACCTCACGCCTGCTACACAATGAGTCCCGAGCTTGTCACCGCCGCCTCGGCGGAAGGACTCAAGTCGGGCTTTCTGTCTTTTCATTCTGAGGAGACTTCCGAGGAAGAGGAGATGCTCAAGTACGGACGCGGAGCGATGTGGGATAACCGGAAGGCCGCTGGAATGAGCGTGCCTCCCGTGACTGGGAAGTCCTCACTCCTTTATTTTATCGACAGGCTTCAAAAGGCCCATCCGGCACCATTTGATGAGCACATCCTTCTGGTCCATGAAGTGTGTATGGACCAAGAGGGAATAGATGCTGTAAAAAAGGTCATGAGGCATCCTTATGTGGCCTTGTGCCCGTGCTCGAACCTATTTATTCACAACGAGTTGCCTCCGGTTGAGCTTCTTCGTAGCAGCGGGTTGAAGCTCACTGTCGGAACAGACTCCCTGTCCAGTAACGACGACCTCGACATGGTTCGTGAACTCTATTGCCTGCAATCTCATTTTGAGGATTTGGGATTGGGCGAGATGCTCTCATGGGCATGCCTTAACGGGGCGTCTTTCCTTGGGAAAGAGAAAGTTCTTGGTTCCATCGAGGTCGGTAAGAGGCCGGGGATCGTGTTTATTGACAACCTTGACGCGGATGGCCGTCTTACGGCCGGAAGCTCTTCATATAGACTTGCTTAGGGTATGATGCGGGAAGAAATAGTCTTCGGTCCCATCCACTCCAGGAGATTGGGCTCATCTTTGGGGATCAACCTGCTCCCCGAGAAGGGCAAGATATGTAATTTCGACTGCATCTATTGTGAGTGCGGGTGGAATAAAGACGGACGCGGGGACAAGTCCATGCCTAATGCTTCTAGGCTCAGGGGGGCCTTGGAGGCTAAGCTTCAGGAATGTGTCCGTGAAGGCGTGGGAATAGACTCCATCACTTTTTCCGGCGATGGGGAACCGACCCTCAACCCTGATTTCCCTGAGATAATCGACATCACTATTGAATTGAGGGACAAGTATTTCCCGTCAGCTGTCGTGTCGGTTCTCTCCAATGCCACCAAGGTGGGAAAGCCTGAGGTTTTTGAGGCTTTAAAGAAAGTTGATAACCCGATCATGAAACTGGATGCTCCCACTGATGAGCTTGTCAGGCGGATCAACCAGCCGCAAGGAGATTACCATGTTGCGGATGTCGTCGAGTCCCTGAGAAAGTTCAACGGCGATTTCATCCTTCAGACCATGTTCCTTCGAGCGGAGGTCTTCGATTCCTACTCTCCTGAAGTTCTTGCTGGTTGGATGAATATTGTCCTTGATCTAAGGCCGAGGGAGGTCATGGTCTATACTTTGGACCGAGAGGCTCCGGAAGAGGGTCTTGAGAAGTTCTCTGTGGAGGAGATGGAAGCCCTGACACGTCCCCTCGTGGAGAAAGGCATAAAGGTGCAAGTGCGGGGTTAATTGTTTGATAGTCAAAATATTCAGAAATATGGAATCATTGTTCGTAAAGTACGGTTACACTCCCGATGAGGAGAAGATCGCAAAAAGACTTGACGCTGTCGCCGCCAATATCGACAACGTCACCACAAACGAAGTCCTTAAGGACTGTATGTCCATCATGGACCTCACTACCCTTCGCACAGAAGACACCCCCGCTTCGGTGGAAAAGCTTGTCGGCAAGGTCAATTCTTTCAAGGTTGACTATCCCGAGTACCCTCTGCCGGCCTCTGTTTGCGTGTTCTCCAATTTCGCCTCAGTCGTGAGGGACACCTTGACTGACGGGAGTGTCCATGTGACCGCGGTGTCAGGTTGTTTCCCTACCTCCCAGAGTTTTCTCGAGGTCAAGGTCAAGGAGTGTGAGATGGCTGTTGAAGCTGGTGCTGACGAGATAGACATCGTCTTGGCACTCAATTCTTTCATGACTGGTGATTTTGTCTCCGCCCGGAAGGAGATCAGGGCAATGAAGGAGGCTATCGACCAGACTGCCGCGAAACATGGGAAGAAAGTGGTGCTGAAGGTCATCTTGGAGACCGGACTGCTTGTCACGCCCCAGAGGATAGCTGACGCATCCTTCCTTGCGATGGAAGAAGGCGCTGATTTCATCAAGACTTCCACAGGCAAGGTTAGTGTCAACGCCACCCCGATGGCCGCCTATGTCATGTGCGAGTGCATCAAGGCTTTTTATGAGAAGACCGGCAGGAAAGTCGGCTTCAAGGCGGCTGGAGGTATCTCTACAGCGAAGGACGCTGTCTGCTATTATTCTATCGTGAAGACCATCCTTGGACAGGAGTGGCTGAATAAAAACTTGTTCCGTTTCGGAGTGAGCCGCCTCGCCAATTCCCTGATGTCCGCTATCGAGCAAAAGACAGTCTCATATTTCTGATTTTTTTTCGGTTTTTTCAGGCGTTTTTGCCTGATTTTCCTACTGCGAATCGCCTTCTGACATGGTTCAGAAGGCGATTCGCATTTTTTATCCGTTGAGTACTTCATCCAACGGATAGTCCACCGTACCTTTGCAATCGTAACCAAACTATAGTTTTTATTATGAAAAACTTCATCAAATTATTGCTGCCGGCGTTGTTGCTCGCGTCTTGCGGCACCGAGGGAGGGTCCCAGCTCGCTTTGGACCCTCAGGACACTAAAGACAAAACCGAGGTTGTCTCTCATGGGAGGATCGAGATTGGGGAAAAACTTAAGAATCCTTATTCCTGTTCAAACATGGAGGCGGCACTTTCGGCGCTCTATCCCACGCGGTCCGATGCCAGGATCCCGGTGACTGACCTCTACGTGCGTTTCCTTCCCAAGACCGCCGAGGATTTCTCCCGTCTTGAGGATCTGGGAGTAGTTCTTTTCGATCATCCCCTTGATTGTGAGATTCTTGAGGATGGTGACTATTACCACGACCCTTCAATTCCTGAGGATGAGATCACCTGGCAATATGCGGTTGTTCCGGTGGGGTTTGATTTCCCTTCTGACATCAAGTGCGAGAGGTTGGAGGACTGCTTCATTCCCAAAGAATCAGCGCCCACAAGAGGGTTAGGTGATGTGGATTGGGATGCGGTGGAGGCCCGTTCTTTTGAGGACACGGGCAATGCTGACCTTCTCCCTGTGACCACAAGAGCGAGGACAAAGTCAAAGCCGTCCGGAAAGATCACGATCAAGGATGACAAACTCGGTAAGGTAGTTGGAGTCTCCTGCGTGAAGATCATCGCCAATGTATTTGTCAAGGTCTCAACCACCTACACAGATGCCCAGGGGAACTATTCATTCCCGGCCAAGTTTTCTTCGAAACCGAAGTATAGCCTTTGCTTCCAGAACAAGATGGGCTTCACTATCGGAATGAACCTGATCCTTGTTCCGGCCTCGGTCTCTACTCTCGGAAAGGACGACCCCGATGGAATTGATGTCACTATCGACAGCAAGTCGGACGCCACCCTTTTCCGCAGGTGCGTGGTCAACAACGCCGCTTATGACTATTACCAAAGATGTTCGGCGACAGATGTCACCATGCCTCCCAAGAAGATCAGATTCTGGATCTTGAATAAGTTGAACGCTTCCAGCGCATTGATGATGCATCAGGGAGCCATACTGGACAGCAAGCTGGTCAGCAATTTCCTTCAGTCTTATAAGATTATCGTCCAGATGTTTTCTCCGGACATCACGATTGGTTCTAAGGACAAGAACGGCAAGTATGACGAGATCTATTCCACCGTCACCCATGAGATGGCTCACGCCTCCCATTTCTCCATTGTCAGAAGCACTTATTGGAATCCCTACGCATCCTACATTCTCTCATCCTACATCACTACCGGAGATTGCTACGGTACCGGTAACGGTGAGAACGCTGGCTACTGCGAGGTCAGTGAGATGTGGGCTTTCCATGTCCAGAACATGGTCTATAAAGAGCGTTATGGAGTGAACCCTAATAGAGGCTGTTCCAACTGGTTCTATCCCAACATCCTGACCATCCTTGAGGAAGGGGGAGTCACAAGGGCTCAGATATGCGCTTCACTAAAACCTTCCGTTACGAATGTCGGGTTCCTGAAGAACGAGCTCATCAATGTCTGCCCTGCCAAGAAGACTCTCATAACCAACACTTTCAAGAAATACAACAAGTAGAGAATCCTCGCCCCGCGCTATTTTTATTTGCTAATTCGATAACAATTCGTATCTTTGCAATCCACTTGAAAAGCGCGGGTGGCGAAATGGTAGACGCGCTAGTTTCAGGAGCTAGTGTCAATTGCGACGTGTGAGTTCGACTCTCATCCCGCGCACAAGGAACGGCCTCA
>JAEEGJ010008350.1_pt1 | contig 28623 bp, 9 predicted proteins | sample 8958761 | NCBI WGS metagenome assembly JAEEGJ01 (sample SAMN16246546, study PRJNA631951) | gut metagenome | biome: gut microbiome; feature: rumen; material: RS-attached | host: Bos | place: Iran: Karaj | collected 2018-10
GGAGCGCCTTGGTCATCGGCCAGTAATAAGTCTTGTTAGCAGAGCCACCGCCCTTAGCGACGAAGAGGAACTTCATTTCGGCACCTTCTTCGGCGTGGATGTCGATCTGAGCCGGGAGGTTGCAACCCGTGTTCTTTTCTTCGTACATCGTAAGCGGGGCAATCTGGCTGTAGCGAAGGTTCTTCGTGGTGTAAGCGTTGTAGATACCTTCAGAAATCGCTTCGGCATCGTCAAAACCAGTCCAGACCTGCTGGCCCTTGTGGGCAACGCAGATTGCCGTACCGGTGTCCTGGCAGAACGGAAGAATGCCCTTAGCGGCAACGCATGCGTTCTTGAGCATGGTGAGGGCGACAAACTTGTCGTTATCGGAAGCTTCCGGATCCTGGAGAATCTTGGCGACCTTGGCCGTGTGGGCCGGACGCAGGCAGAATTCCACTTCTTCGAAAGCAGCCTGGGCGATCTTCGTGAGCGCCTCGGGGGCGATTTTCAGAATTTTCTTGCCTTCGAATTCGGCGACGGAAACGCCTTCCTTGCCGAGATTGACGTATTCGGTAGTATCTTCACCGTGCTGGACGGTAGCTTCGTATTTGAATGCCATAGTAGTTTGGGCGCCAGGGGCGCAGTTGATAGTTAATGGACTGGTCTATTGTCATTGGTCAAATAACCAACTACTAATAACCATATTTCGTTACTTCGACAGTAAAAATAAATCTTTCATCTTTCTCTGTAGGGTTAAAGGTCCGTTCTTTCGTCAAATTTTGTGACTATTAGTTAGATATAAGGTATGGGCATAAAAGTTAAAGCAAAGCATCAAAGTAAGCTACGCGAGAGGCCTTATTTTCCAATTTATAAGTTCTTGTACCCCCCATCTGTCGCCCAAATTCAACACATTATCCCCCATTTTTGCCATTTTTTTTGACCTTTTTTCCTTTTCACATGACAAAAATCACACAAGATGTATTATTTTTGATAGCAAAAACAAAAACTTCTTTTTCCAAGAGGATTGAATAATGAAAAAAATTCTGCTTGCCACGATGATTTCGGCATCGATGGTTTTTGCCTTTCCATCCCTAAAAGGTGCCACTTCTGCTACGAAGGCAGCTACCGCCAAGGTAGAAAAAGCTGCTGACGCTCCGGCTGCGGCAGAAGCAAAGGCCGCAGAAGCCAAGAACGCCGCAAAGACTCAGGCAACGGACGCCACTGCTGCTGCAAAGGCTCAAGCTAACGACGCTACCGCCGCTGCTAAGGCCCAGGCTAACGATGCTACTGCCGCTGCAAAGGCTCAAGCTAATGACGCCACTGCTGCCGCTAAGGCTCAGGCAACAAAGGCAACGGATGCCGCTGCCGCCGCAAAGACGCAGGCTACCGATGCTGCTGCCGCTGCTAAGGACAAGGCTTCTCAGGCAACGGATGCTGCCGCCGCCGCAAAGAACAAGGCTACTGATGCAGCCGCCGCCGCAAAGAACAAGGCTACTGATGCAGCCGCCTCTGCAAAGAGCCAGGCTACTGACGCTGTCGCTTCTGCAAAGGCTCAGGCTAACGACGCCACCGCAGCCGCTAAGGACAAGGCTGCTCAGGCAACGGACGCCGCCGCTGCTGCTAAGGGCAAGGCCACTGGCGCAGCTACCGCCGCAAAGGGCAAGGCTACTGCTGCTAAGGGCAAGGTCACTGCCGCTAAGACTAAGGCCGTAGGCGCTGCCGCTGCTGCAAAGACTCAGGCAACTGACGCTGCAACCGCCGCCAAGACTCAAGCAACGGACGCCGCTGCTAACGCTCAGGCTCAGGCTACTGGAGCAGTCGATGCCGCCAAGGCTCAGGCTTCTGACGCCGTCGCTACAGCCGATGCCGCTAAGGCCCAGGCTACCGATGCCGCCGCTAATGCTCAGGCTCAGGCTACCGCAACCGTCGATGGCGCCAAGGTTCAGGCCCTTCAAGCTTCTGCCACGGCAACTCAGACTGTTGAAAATGCTCAGGCCCAAGCCGCTGCTGCACAGAATCAGGCAACAGCCACTGTTGACGCCGCTCAGGCTCAAGCTCAGGGCGTAGTCGATTCCACCAAGGCCACGGTCCAGACCCAGGCTGCCGAAGCCCAGGCTCAAGCCGCCGAAGCCACTGAAGTTCTCGAAGCCAAGACCGAAGCCCCGGTAGATACCGCTGCTCTCGCCAAGGCCGAAGAAGAAAAGAAGGCCGCCGAAGCTGAAGCCAAGGCCAAAGCCGAAGAAGAACAGAAGAGAGTCGAAGACGAAACCACTGGCACCGCCAAGTCCGCCGTCATGGACAATCCGTGGGAATTCATCGCAGTTTCCGCAGCGTTCATCGCCTCTGTTCTCGTGATTATCTTCACCGGGGACTAATAAGCTTTTCTAAAAAGCTTAACCGCAAATTTAAGGACCGTCCATGCGACGGTCTTTTTTTGTTTCGTTTCCTTATCTTACAAGCAACATATATAAATCATAAAATACAATATATGACACGCGCACTAAAAATTTGCATAAAACGGGGAACGACTTGAGAACAGAAATAAATTTATTCTAATGTGTTTCAAGATAAATAACTTATTTTCATATTCAAGAAAATACTGTTAGAGGGCAAAACTTGTTTTGCCCTATTTTACATTAAGGAGGAATCGTGAAAATCAAGAGCTTTCTGTGGGCTTTGTGTGCTGCTGTAGGTATAACTGTAGCGCAACAAGAGCAACCCACGCCTTACGATTTGATCAGACCAACATTCCCGCTGACATGGGACACGACCGTTTTTGATCATTACGACGCATCCGTCACCCATAAAAAGAACACCGTCCCCAAAATCAGGACAACTCCTTTTTATGCGCCGAACGCCTATATTGTAGATACGCTAAATCAGGCTTATCTCGACGCCATCAATTACCACATGTCGCCAATTCGCGTAAACCAGGCAGGCTATCTCGAAAGCGACAAGGAACGTCAATTCTACTTCATTGGAACAGCCTCGACTTTTGAAATTGTCGATGTCAACGGCAAGTCCTTTAGCCCTACGATTACCGGCACACTAAAGTCTTCTGGACATACCACATCCTCTGACTGGACTATTGTCGCAGGCACAAATGCCGCCACAAATGACCAGATGCGGTACAAAGTGGATATTACCGGCCAATCCGGCACCATCATGATAGGCAATATTCCGCAAGGGGTTCCCACAGAAACCCGCCTCCGCATCAAGGTCGGCAACGAAATTTCAAGCACATTCATCATTTCCGACCAGGTGTATACCATGGTCAAGGACGCCACCATCAAATTCTACGGAATCAACCGCAGCGGTTACGGAGATTCCTGGTTTCACACAGCAAGCCACACTAAAGATGGCGCCGGTGCAGTAACCGTCGGCGACAAAGCAGAAGTTCGAAACCATTACGATGCTTCAATGGCAGGGACACTCGAAGGCGGTTACTATGACTGTGGCGACCATCTGAAAGAATCCCAAACCCAGATGTACGCCTTTATGGTCGCTGCGGTCATGGCGGCTACAAACCCGGATGTAGATGTAGACCATTATAAATTCAACCACGGAGCAGGCGGAATCGACGGCGTTCCGGACATGCTCCGCGAAGCTAAGCACGGAGCCGATTTTGTACTCCGTTCTTTTGTAAGAGCAAAAGGCGTCATCGATGATATGGCACTTTCCATTGGAGCAAAAGGTTCTGACCACAGTTGGTGGGGACGCCCGGAAAATCAGGACGATCTCCCGGTAGATGGATCCCCTTCCGCAACAGACCGAGGCGGCCCTAGTTCTAGAATGGTCCGCTTAGGCGAAATTGGAGCAAATGTTGGCGGCGAAACAGCCGCAGGTCTTGCCATTCTTGGCAAGATGTTCAAAGAACATTATCCTGAATACGAAGCTTTTGCAGACAGTTGCCTGATGGTCGCAAAAAAAATGTACAGCATGGCAAAAGCCATCGCTCAAGGCAAAAGCACCTATGACGGCGATAAACAAATCAAGAACAACACCTCAGCAGCAGGCTGGTCTAGCCAAGCATACAACGGAAACAACGAATTTTACGACGAAATGGCGCTCGCCTCTGTAGCCCTTCTCTACGCCACCGGAGACAAGCAATACGCCGATGACATGATCCGTACCAGAAACTTAGTGTCATCAGGAGTAAAAATTGGCGACAAAGGTGAAACGGCTCCACCTCAAGAATATATGGAAAACTGCGCCGGCTGCTTCGAAGGCGGCTGGTTCGTCACAAACGACAAAGGCTTTTTGAAAAACGTAAAGACGACCAGCTGGGCAAACAGCTACACATTCGCCCTTTACGCTTTGTACAAACTCATTCTTGCCGACAAGAACAAAGCTATCACGCAATACGGCCTAACAGAAGACGAATGGCTGAACGCTGTTGAAGACTGCGTTGCCAACTTGATTTACAACGTTTCCGACATGTCTGAAGGTTCCGGGAATGCCTCCATTGAATTGCCTATGGGAAGCATCATCTGGAAACCGAATAAAGTTACATACGACGCCGATTGGTTCAATATGGCATCGCCTTCGGGAGAATGGATTTACAACCGCTACCAGGCAGGCAACATCTTTGACGTCATGGCGTATGTCGATGTTGCCAAAAGCATAGAAGCCCAAGGCATCACGCTCCCGCACATGGGCGCTCCCAATTGGAAAACGGACGAAATGCAGCAGCTCGCCATCAACCAGATGAACTACATGCTCGGAGTGAATCCGTGGGACATTTCGTTTATCTACGGTGTTGGAGACAAGAACGACGCCCACCCGCACCACCGCGCCTCAAACCCGGAAGGAACAAACGTTCCTGGCAGTCCTTACCCGTATAAAGTCCCCACAGGCGCCTTCCTTGGAGGCATCAAACCCGGTGGAGCCAACTCTTTTGTACCCAAGACGATGAGCTGGGAAGATTACGAAAAATCCGAAGTCTGCATTGACGCCTCGGCAACGTTCTTAGGCGCAGTTAGCCTTGTCGCCCACAAATTCGACATGACCCAGGCGCCAGACATAAGCGTGGAAATTCGCCACAAAAGCGCAGACTCCGCCATCGTGACAGTAAACCTCACCGTGCGCGGCACAGCAGTCATTCACTACGGCACCACAGAAGGTGAATACACGCTTACCGCAACAGATAATCTCAAAGGAGTTCAACACGATATCGTCCTCCACAACTTGACTCCAGGCACCACCTATTACTTCTACGTTACAGGAGCAAACGCCTACAAGCCAGAAAATCAAAAGACCAAGTTCCTGATAGACAGCACCCAAACGCCGTATTCTTTCACTACACCGAGCTCCGTCGAAAGTGCAGAAATTACAAACGTCACCGTCTGTAACGTTTCTGCAGACAGCGCCGAAATCATGTGGTACACCCCCAACGGCGAATACGAATCCAGAATTTACTGGGACACCCAGCCACACTCCACGGCAGCCGAATACGCCTACAATTCCGGAGTCGGAAACGCCGATGCGTCCGGCATTCCAACCCAATTCCATTACGTAAAGATTGGTGGACTCAAGGAAAAGACGACTTATTACTTCATGGTCGAAAGCAATGGCACATTTGCCAATGTTGATGAAGACGGCAAGCCTTTAAAATTCACGACACCTGTCACATGGTACGACTTTAGCGTAAAAACTTACCAGTATCCTTGGCAAGTCGATATGGCTATGGTCAACATCAACATTTTCAATAACGAATCAAGAGCATTCGACAGCTTGACCATCCGTCTCTACATGCGCGGTACCGATGAAATCGAAAACGATATCGGCATGGGCACAGACATTTGCAACGACTACGACGAAGCGGGTTTCAGCGGCTCATGCCCTGAAGAAACTATCGAGGAACTCGCAAGACTCCTGCGCGACGCCCATCCTGTTAAAATAGAAGACACCTATGATGCCGCTACGGGAACATGGCAATGGTACTTCCCGCTAAACCTCGGTTCCACCGTCATCAAGAGTTCTAGCCGCCTGCGTTTTGACGTGAGATTCGATCACCGCAGTCCGTACCCTCCGTACAAGGACTTGATGAACGAAGCGCCCAATAAAAAGCTTTATTGCCACTCTGGAAATAAATGGTATGCCCCGTCCAACGAAACTCCGGGCGCCCCCACCTTGGACGAAAATCCGGGTGACTGGAGCTGGATGCCGCACTCACGCGCAAACGGTGAAGAACTGGATTACCCCGGCATGCCATGTATCGAAAAAGACGAAGGTGACAAAGACTTTGACGCCGCTCCGGTGAATCCGTATGTATCCGTTTACCGCAAGGATGAATTTATCTGGGGTTACAGTCCTTCCAAGAAGGAAATGCAAACCAAGAGAGCGAACTACAAAATCAACATGGTACTTGATCATCCGTTCAATGTTTCCAACGGTTCCCATGTCGATATTGACCAAGCTAGCAGCACGGTCCACGTTACCGGCAAGGTTCACGTTTCTGAAGGTGGATACATTACCAAGATTTGGGCAAATGGAGTCAAAGTCAGCGGCATCTCTTTCGTTGACCCGCAAAGCCTTGACAAGTGGCTTCTGGACGAATCCGGAACGAAGATTATCGCCAAATACGACATTCCGACAGACATGTGGGAGCTCGATATCCCAGTCAAGATGAGCATCGGAAGTAAGAAGGTCGACATCACCCTGTTCGCAGGACCAGACCCCACATGCGATGTCTGTTTGGAAAACGGAGGCTGCGCCTTCGAGAACAGAACCTACTACGTGAACTTTTCCAAGGGAGACGCTACAGAATCGCAGCTTGTCATCAAGGATAAAGCAGGCAACCCAATTATCAGCCCAGCCAATCCAGATGGCACGACATTCTACATTGACGTGATGGACAAAGATAAGGTCAAGAGCAACGCAAAAACTATCGATGTTGAAATCATCAACAACAAAAAGAACGACAAGTTCGTTGTAACCCTAAAAGCAGACGAAGCAAACCCCGGTCACTTTATCGGAGGTCCAATTACCGCAATCAACCATTCCAAGGAAACGAGGAACCAGTCTTCCGAAATTTCATTCTTCGCAGGCGATACCATCCAAGTTGTCTATACCGACCCGAATGATGAAGACGACATTTCGAAGCAATCGTTCTATGCCATATCCAAGCTTCCGTCGCCACAGAAGGTTCTCGCCGAAGATACCGATTGTGACAACAAGGTCGATCAACTAAAGATTATCTTCACAAACAAACTCGCCGATGGTTACGCGCTGGACAGCATCAAGTACTTTATCGAAGGCATGGCTGACAGCGTAAAAGTACCGCTTGTAGCATCGAAATATGCGGACAAGAACGAAGTCATCATCCCGATTGACACAAGCCTCGTCCCAAACGATGCGACACCGTCCGGAAAGATTACGACCTATGTTGCCGACCAAGGAATACCTAATGCGGAAACGTCAAAAATTACAGACGGCATTCGTCCCACGCTCGTAAGCGTTTCCATTCTTGAAAAAACCGACAATGACAACAGCGATCTCGACACCGTCATGATCGCCTTCTCGGAACCGGTAATTCTTTCGTCCCAAAGCGAATGGCCACTTTCTATCTCAGGTGCGACAGGCATACCGACAGTCGTCGGAAAGGGAACAACGACAAACAACGGAAAGAGTTGGACTTTTGTCATCAGCGGCAATACAAACAACGCTCTCGTTCCGATCGGCGCACAGGCAAGCATAAAAACAACAAGCGAATACACCGTTACCGACCAGAGTTTCAATCCGATTGACCCGGCGGGTTGCAAGCCAAACGTACCCGTAACGCTCATCAGCCGCCCGGTCCCCGTCTATCATGCAGAAATGATAGACATCCAGGGCGATGGAATTCCAGATAAAGTCTATATCATGTTCGAACGTAAGTTGAAGACAAAGGACATGTTCGACAGTATCGTGACGAACTGGGGAAATCCGGGCATTACGCGCAGCTTTATCACAACTGCGGACACGACCGGAGGCACCATCAAGCCGAAAAATCCGACACTTTGGAGCATCCGCGATTCCGTTTCGGCCCCATTCACAGTACAGATTGACTCTGTCACGACAAAGGATTCCGTCAACACTTACAGCATCATCGAAATCAACATTCCAGACAACCTCGCGTACCCAAGAGGTGCTACAAGCGGCGAAAAAGACGGAAACGGAACGGTCTCTCCGATGAAGGGAGTCGCAAACGGATTCTTCGAAACGACATATACGCTTTATGATAAATGTCCTCCGATTATATCCTCGGCACGCATGGTCAAGAATATCCTCACGGTCACTATCTCCGAATCAGTCACCATGCTCGAAACAGGCAAGTACATTGTACGTGAACGAGACAATTACATTCCACCCGAAAGGCCTCAAGGCACAGGAGCCTCCTATATCTTTACTTATAACGAAAAGGACAACGTCATCCATGCCGGCGACATGATCAAGCTCGTTCCAGAAGAACTCGGCTCTGCGTATATCGACAAGAACTACAACATTCCACAGAAGGAGAATCCATGGGTTCGCGTCACGGGAGACGACAACATCCGCTTCACGGTGACACTTTCAAATCCAGTCGCAACGCCCAAGGCGAACGCATACATGGGCCGTCCGGAATCGTTGAAGGATAAAGCGTTTGTGACATCGGCCATCGTCAACGGCAAGAACAGTTTCATCGACGAAAGTGGAACACTCCTGGGTCAAGCAGACACATCAATCTATACCCGTTCCGGTCCGAATTTCGAAGTCGAAATTACAATGCCCTCTGCAAACTTCATGACCCACGAAGGCATGCCAATGTACGATTACCGCCTAAAAGTCGTCATGGATCTTTACGACAACCTCGGGCAATATGTCAACACGTATAAGCTCGACATCCCAAAAGAAAAATTCGCATCCATGCGAGGCCTTGTCGATAACGGAATTTTCAAGTTCAATCTGGAATGGACAGCCAAGGACAACGAGGCTCCAGTAGCAAAGAAAGGCAACAAGATTGGTACAGGGGCCTACATCGCGAAATTCGATTTCACGGCAGAATCCTTCTGCGCTGCGAAATTTGACAAAACCAACAACGACTATAACCAAACATGCGAAAATGTCGGAGTCAAGGCCGATAGAGCTACGGGTAACAAAACCAAGACTTTCGGTTTCAAGAGGAAAAAATAAATAAATCTCCTGGATTTAGCGATTCAGGAGACTTTCTCGCCCCTTCTTTGTAAACTTCCGTATACAAAATTTGATTGAGAAAAAAGTCAAATGTTTTCAATTACTTTATTTTTTCATGTTCTTTACTCATATGATACACTTTATGGAATAAAAAACAAACTGAAGAATATTTTGAGAACAAAAAAGGAATATATCACAATACATTTTTACATAAATAATCTATTTTATCTTTTGGAAGAATATAATTAGAGGGCAAGACTCGTTTTGCCCGATTTTTACATATGTAAAGGAGACAATGTGAGTATCAAGAAGTATTTGTTAGCTTTGTGCGCTGCAACCTCCATGGTCACAGCACAACAGGAACAACCGACTCCTTATGACTTGATTCGCCCGACTTTTCCATTAACTTGGGACAGTACTGTTTTCAAGCACTTTGACACTTCGGTCACCAAGAAAAAGAACATGCTGCCCCAGAACTTGACCCCGGCGGCATACGCTCCGAATGCATTGATTCCCGATACGCTGAACCAGGCATACTTGGACGCCATCAATTATCGCATGTCTCCAATCCGCATCAACCAGGCGGGTTATCTCGAAAAAGACACAGAACGTCAATTCTACTATGTGGGTAACGAGACAACCTTCGAAGTTGTCGATGTCAATGGAAAATCCCTTAGCCCGGCAGTTACAGGAACGCTCAAGTCTTCCAATAGCACAACGACCTCGGACTGGACGATTATCGCCGGTACGAACGCCGCCACGAACGACCAGAAACGCTACCAGGTCGATATCAAGGGACAATCCGGCAAAATCATGATCGGTAACATCCCGCAGGGTATTCCGACTGAAACCCGTCTCCGCATTAAAGTGGGTAGCAATATTTCAAGCACCTTCATCATCTCCGACAAGGTGTATTCCATGGTGAAAGATGCCGCACTTAAGTTCTACGGCATCAACCGCAGTGGCAATGGCGAATCCTGGTTCCACCCGGCAAGCCATACTTTGGACGGTGGCGGTCCCATTGTCACCGGAGCAGACGATGTCCGCGGTCCGTTCAACGCAGCCCTTGCAGGAACGCTCGAAGGCGGTTACTACGACTGCGGTGACCACCTGAAGGAATCGCAGACGCAGATGTACGCATTCATGGTCGCAGCAGTGATGGCTGCAACAAACCCGGATGCCGACGAAGACCACTACGCATTCAACCAAGGCGAAACCGTCAACACGGACGGTATGCCGGACATGCTCCGCGAAGCGAAACACGGTGCAGATTTCGTCCTCCGCGCATACAACCGAGCCAAGGGCGTCATCGACGACATGGCACTTTCTGTCGGTAACTTCGGTTCGGACCACGCTTGGTGGGGTCGCCCCGAAAACCAGGACAAGCTCCCCGTGGATAATTCCGCATCGGCTACAGACCGCGGCGGTCCCGCATCCAGAACAGTTCGTCTTGGCGAAATCGGCGCCAATATCGGTGGCGAAACTGCTGCCGGCATGGCTCTCGTGGCTAAAATGTATTCCGAATATCCCGAGTACAAGGCTTTTGCAGACAGCTGCTTGAAGGTCGCCAAAGAAATGTACGACTTTGCAAAGTCCATGGCTCAAGGCAAGACCTATAAGAACAACACGAAGGCCGCCGGTTGGTCGAGCCCTGCTTACAACGGCAACAACGAATTCTATGACGACATGGCCCTTGCCTCCGTGGCTCTCCTTTACGCCACCGGCGAAAAGACTTATGCAGACGACATGATCCGCACCAAGAACTTGGTCCAAGGGCAGGAATACGCACAAGGCCCAGGTTTCTTCGATGGCGGTTGGTTTGTCACGAACAATAAAGGTTTCTTCAAGGATGTCAAGAACACGAGCTGGGCAAACGCATACTCCTACGCTCTCTATGCACTTTATAAACTCATCCTTGCCGACAAAACCAAGGCAACCACAGTATACGGTCTCTCCGAAACAGAATGGTTGAACGCCGTCGAAGACTGCGTCATCGACATGATCAGCAACTTGAACGACATGAGCGGCAACGGAGCAGGTTCCATCGAACTTCCGGCTACAGGAAACTGGAAATCCAGAACATTCCAGTTCGACCCGATTTGGTACACCATGCATACCGACCAGACCTGGATTTACAACCGCTACCAGATGGGCAACGTCTTTGAAGTCCTTGCGTACGCCGAAGTCGCTAGGGATATCCAAGAAAAAGGCATCTCTCTCCCCAATGTGGGAACCCCGAACTGGAAGGGCGACGAAATGTTCCAGCTTGGCATCAACCAGTTGAACTACATGCTCGGCGTGAACCCCTGGGATGTTTCATTCATTCTTGGCGTGGGCGACAAGAACGATGCCCACCCGCACCACCGCGCAGCAAACCCCGAAGGCAAGAACATGCCGGGTGCAAGCTACAAGTACAACCCGCCGACTGGCGCCCTCTTCGGTGGCGTGACTCCGGGCATGTCGAACTCCTGGGTTCCCGACAACAAGAGCTGGGAAGACTACCACTTGTCTGAAACCTGTATCGATGCTGCCGCCACCTTGGTCAGTGCAGGCATGCTCGCCTCGCAGAAAGTCGATAAGACCAAAGCGCCGGATATCAGCGTTGAAATCCGCCATGTGAGCATGGACTCCGCCCTCGTGACCGTTAAGCTCACCCAGCGCGGCACGGCAACCATCTCCTACGGCACAACCGAAGGTCAATACAGCTTGAACGCCACAAGCGATGGCGCAGGCGTCCATCACGATATCGTCCTTCACGATTTGAAGCCGGGCACCACCTATTACTTCTACGTCACAGGTGCTAACGCCTACAAGCCGGAGAACACCAAGACCAAGTATCTCGTCGATAGCACACAGACTCCTTACTCATTCACGACGCTCAGCACGGTCGAAAACGCCAACATCGTAAACGTGACCGTCTGTAACGTTTCTGCCGACAGCGCCGAAATCATGTGGTACACCCCGAACGGCGAATACGAATCCAAGGTCTATTGGGACACCAAACCGCACTCTACCGCAGCCGAATTTGCATACAATTCCGGAACCGGCAACGCCGACATCTCCGGCATCCCGACGCAATTCCACTACGTAAAGATTGGCGGACTCAAGGAAAAGACGACTTACTACTTCATGGTCGAAAGCAACGGCGCCCAATCCACTGTCGATGACGACGGCAACTTGCTCAAGTTCACGACTCCAGTCGCATGGTACGACTTCAGCGTGAGAACATACCAGTACGAATGGGATGGCAAGCCGGCCATCAACATGAACATTTTCAACAACGAAGCTAGACCGTTCGACAGCCTCACCGTCCGCATGTACATGCGTGGCGATGACGATCTCTACGACGACGTCGCCATCCGTACCGACATTTGCCAAGCATACGACGAAGCGGGCTTCAACAAGGCCTGCGATGCATCGACGCTTGCCATTTTGAACGAAGGATTCCGCCACGTCCGCCCGGTCAAGATCGAAGACACCTACGACGAAAAGACCAAGACTTGGCAGTGGTACTTCCCCATCCCGCTCGGCTCGACCGTCATCAAGTCCTCCAGCCGTTTCCGTGTAGACGTTCTCTTTGTCGCACGCATCAGGGCCGTGGGCCAAGACGATCCGCTCGACACACCTCCGCAGAACAAGAAGTTCTATTGCCGTTCCGGAAACAAGTGGCACTGGGTCACAGATATCACAAGCAAGGAAAGCCTCGACGCCAACCCGGGTGACTGGAGCTGGATGCCGCACTCCCGCTTAAATGACGAAGAAAAAGATTACCCCGGCATGCCCTGCGAAGAAAAGGACGCTGGCGATATTGACCTCGACCTCGCTATCGAAAACCCCTACGTATCCGTATATCGCAAAGACGAATTTATTTGGGGTTACAGCCCGTCCAAGAGCGAAATGGACAAGAAGAGAGCGAACTACAGAATGGACGTGACGCTCGATCCTCCGTTCAACGTCTCCAACGGTTCCCATATCGATATCGACCAAGCAAGCAGCACTGTCCACGTCACGGGTAAAGCCCACATCACCGAAGGCGGCTTCGTCACGAAGATTTGGGCCAACGGCGTAAAGATTAGCGGCATGGCGTTCTTCGACGGATTGGACAAGTGGCTTCTGGACGAATCTGGTACAAACATTATCGCTAAGTACGACATTCCGACAGACATGTGGGATCTCGACATCCCGGTCAAGATGACTCTTGGCAGCAAGAAAGTCGATATCACCATCTTTGCTGGACCTAACCCCACTTGCGATGAGTGCACCGAAAATGGCGGCTGCGCATTCGAAAACAGAAACTACTACATCAACTTCTCGAAGGGTGATGCAACCGCATCGACGCTCGTTCTCAAAGATGCGACCGGAAACCCGATTGCAAACCCCGCCAACCCGGAAGGAACCGTATTCTACATCGACTTGATGGATAAGGACAAGGTAAAGAAAAATACCCAGACTCTCGAAGTCCAGATTCTCAACAACAAGAAGAATGACCAACTTACCGTGACCTTAACGGCAGACCCAGCCAACCCCGGACACTTTGTCGGAGGCCCGTTCACCGCAGTCAACCATTCCAAGGAAACGAGAAACCCGACTTCGGAAATTTCGTTCTACGCCGGTGACACGATTCAAGTTGTCTACACGGACCCGAACGATGAAGACGATATTTCCAAGCAGTCCTTCTACGCCATTTCCAAGGTGCCCGTACCGCAGAAAGTGCTTGCCGAAGATACCGACTGCGATAACAAGGCTGACCGTCTGAGAATTGTGCTTTCGAACAAGCTTTCTGACGGCTACACGCTGGACAGCATCAAGTTCTTTATCGAAGGCATGACCGATTCCATGATGGTTTCGCTCGATGCTTCGAAATACGCAAACTTGGATGAAGTCATCATTCCGATTGACACAGGCCTCGTTCCGACAACCCCGAGTCCGTCTGGAAAGATTACGACATTCGTTACCGATCTTGGATCCGCACAGGTTTCAACAAATGCTGAATCCGTGAAGATTACCGACGGCATCCTCCCCACACTCGAAAGCGTATCCATCCTTGAAAAATCGGACAACGATAACAGCGGTTACGACACCGTCATGGTGGCATTCTCGGAACCGGTGATTCTCTCGCCCGAAAGCGAATGGCCGCTCGCCATCGCCGGAACAGTGGGCATACCGACAGTCGTCGGAAAGGGAACCACGACGAACAACGGAAAGAGTTGGACATTCATCATCAGCGGAAACACGAACAATTCCCTCGTACCGATTGGAGCACAAGTCACTCCAAGAACAACGAACGAATTAACGATTACTGACCAGAGCTTCAACGGAATCAACGTTGCAGGCTGCAAGACTGTCCAGGTGACGCTCATTTCTAGACCCGTTGGCGTCTATCATGCCGAAATGATTGACTTGGAAGGCGACGGAATTGCGGACAAGGTCTATATCATGTTCGAACAAAAGCTCAAGACAAAGGACATGTTCGACAGCATCGTGACCGTCTGGGGCAACCCTGGTGTCGCACGCAGCTTCATTACGAACGCCGATACGACTGGAGGCACCATCAAGCCTCTGCCGGGCAGCTACTGGACCATCCGCGACTCCGTCTCGGCTCCGTTTACCGTGCAGATTGACTCGGTCACGACGAAGGACTCCGTCAACACCTACAGCATTATCGAAATTACCATTCCTAAGGAACTGGCATACCCGCAAGGATTCACCAGCGGCGAAAAGGACGGAAACGGTACGGTGTCTCCGCATAAGGGTGTCGCAAACGGATTCTTCGAATCGACCTACACGTTGTACGACAAGTGTCCGCCGATTATCAGTACGGCACGTCTCGTCAAGGGCATTCTTACAGTCAACATGTCTGAACCTCTAACAATACTTGAAACAGGCAAATACATCCAACGCGAACGAGGCGAATTCATTCCGGATCAAAAACCGCAGAGTTCCGGCAAGTCGCAAGTATTCATGTACGATGAAAAGGATAACATCATCCATGCTGGCGACCTCATCCGCCTTGTTCCGAACACATTGGGTTCAGCGTATCTCGACAAGAACAATAACACGCCGACAATCAACAACCCCTATGTCCGTGTCACTGGAGACGACAACGTCCATTTCACGACCACGCTTTCGAAACCTGTCGCCACGCCGGAAAACAACGCCTACGTTGGACGCCCGGAGGCAACGAGTAACGATGCGTTTGTCATGACAGCGACAATCGACGGCAAGCACAACTTCATCACCACGGACGGAACAACACTCGGTCAAGTCGATACGGCAATCTATATCGGTTCGGGTCCGACTTTCAAAATCGACATTTCGATGCCTTCCGCAAGTTTCACGACCCATGGCGGACAATTTATGTACGATTACAGTTTGAAGATTGTCATGGATCTCTACGACAACCTCGGGCAGTACATCAACACATACAAGCTAGACATTCCGAAAGAAAAGTTCGCCGCGATGAGACACCTCGTCGATAACGGAAGCCTCAAGCTCAATTTGGAATGGGCGGCCAAGGACAACGAAGCCCCTGTTGCAAAGAAGGGCCACAAGATTGGAACAGGAGCCTACATTGCGAAATTTGATTTCAGAGCGGAATCCTTCTGCGCAATGACATTCGACGAAGCAAGCAACGACTACAAGGCAGCTTGCAAAGCCGTCGGCGACAAAGTTGAAAAAACAAGCGACAACACAACAAAGACACTTGGTTTCAAGAGGAAAAAGTAAAAACAAACGAGTCACCTGGATTTAAAAGTCCAGGCGATTCTTTAGTATGGTTTGGGTTTTAGGAGATGATTCAAGTATGAAGAAACTGATTAGTATTATTTCGTTATTAACCCTGTTCTGCATGGATCATGCAGCGGCACAGCTTCCGAATATCGACAGGACATGCACCAACTGCACGCGCCGTTACCTCGACTCCATGAACGTCTATAACAGACGTCCCATACGCATAAACCAGGCAGGATTCAGACCACAAGATTACAAGTACGCCTACGTGGCAGACCCGAACGAAAAAACGTTCAAGGTCATTGACGCCAATAGCGGCAAGGAAGTGCCGGGTGGCGGCAACCTCACGCTAATCAAGAAAGGTGCTACAAAACCCAATATTTGGATTAACGGGTCGTTCAACTCCTTGGAAAGCATCTACGAATTCGGTAGACAGGATTCCATCAGCACGCAAAAAGAAGACTTGTACAGAGCCGACTTTACACCGCTTTCAACGACAGGTGAATACTTCCTCGTTGTCGGAAAAGACACTTCGGCCACGTTCCATGTACATCCATCCATCTACAATTCCATCCTCGAAAACTCCTTGCAGTTCTTCGGCATCCAGCGCTGCGGTAATACGGATTCGCACTTCCACAAGCCCTGCCACTTGAAGGACGGCTCCAAAATCGGTCACGACTTGACGGGTGGCTGGCACGACTGCGGCGACCATTTCAAGGTTTCCGAAACGTTGGGCTATACCGCCTACGTACTTTCGATGGTCTATCTCACCTACCCCAACAAAGCCGAAGACCGCTACGGTCATTCCTATGCGGACACGGTCTTTACGGACGGCATACCGGACATTCTCTACGAAGCAAAAATCGGTGCAGACTTTATTCTCAAGCTCTACAGAGCTTCCAAAGCAGACGGTTTGATTGCTAAAAACGATATGTACCACTCTGTAGGCGTTGACGAAAAGGACCATCAGTTCTGGGATTTGCCGGAACGCCAGGATGCACAGCCCGAATCCAAGGGTGGCCCGGACCGCGTCGTGCTCACGGGTATCGGAGCAAACACGTCCGGCATGTTCGTTGCGGCACTGGCAAACGTTGCAGCAGGCTACCGCGTCTATGACGCCGCCTATGCGGATACGCTCCTTGCAGCCGCCAAGGACATTTACAAGAACGTGATGATGCCCCTCTTCGACTACGGTAATGGTAATGAAGCAGGAAGAACAACATCTTTCCCCGGTTTCTATACCGGTGGCGGCCCGCGCTATGACGACGGTGCAGCAGCGGCTCTCGCTTTGTGGTATGCCACCAAGGATACCACATACCGTTACGACCTATACAAGAACACCAAGATTTTCAACAACCCCACCAATTACCAGTTCAACCTGGATTACTTCAAGGCGGGCTTCCTCGGCAACGAAAGCGGCTTTTCACCTGGTGGCTGGGCAACAGACTATCAGAACATCCACACCTACGTGCTGTTCGCTTTCCAGAACTTGATTTTGAAAAGCAAAGAAACGGCTACGGAATACGGGCTTACCGAAATCGAACGTGACTCGCTTTCAATGCGTACCATGGCCACATTCCGCAAAATCCTGAATGACGCCACGAACCAAGGCGACTCCACCGTTCTCGTGAACCCGGGCGTAGGCACAGGCGACCCGCATGAAGGCCCGACAGACCTCAAGGTCATTACACCGTACAACCTTGTATGGACCAGCTTCGACTGGGGCGTTATCCGCTATAACTTGGGTACCGCCGTTTCCATCTTCCTGATGTACGAACTAACGAAAGACGAACGCTACTTGAAAGTGGCTTTGGACAACATGTATTACGCTCTTGGCGCAAACCCGTGGGATATTTCCCTCTTGATGGGAGCAGGCGACAAGAACCCGCAACATCCGCATAACCGTTCCGCAAACCCCGACGGCTATAACGCAGGCGGCATGCCTTACCAGTACAAATGCCCGAAGGGCGCTCTCATGGGCGGACGCGACCCCGAAAAGACGCTTATCGAAGACTGGAGCAAATACACCTCCACCGAAACTTGCATCGACTTCTCCGCACAGTTCCTCTTCCCGGCACAGAGCCTTGCTGAAACACTCCCGCCCGATAACGAAGGCCCGATTTTCAGCAACATCGTCGGAACACCGATTTCGGATTCCACGGCAATCGTAAGCTGGGACGCCAACGAAGTCGCAATCGTAACCGTTTTCTACGACGTTACAACAAACGCCAATACGGCTAAATCCGTACAGCAGGAAAAGGCGTCCAAGGGCGGTTCCGTAACGCTTACCGGACTTATCCCGGGGCAAACGTACTATTTCTTCCTCGAAGGCATGGACACCAAGAGGAACCTCACCACGGATGACAACCACGGTTATTGGTACAAGTTCACCATGACTCCGATTGGCACACAAATCAAGGGAGTCACAATTTGCCAGGTCGATCACCGCAGCGCAAAGATTTACTGGTGGAGCACCGACCGCCTGAACGGTATCGTCAACTTTGGCAAGGGAAAAGGCAACTACACGCAATCAGTCGCAGCAAGCGGTGGCGCAGTGCTTTTCCACGAAGCGATTCTCACCGGACTTGAAGCCGGCACAGAATACTTCTTCACCGTATCCTCCGGCACAACGACTTCCGAAGAATACTCGTTCAAGACGGAATCCTTCGCCGCTTATGCAGACCTCGACATTTACATCAAGCCGAGCGCCTACCAAAACACATCCAAGTGCTCCGGCAACAACTGGAAGAACTGCGGCGACTTCATCGTAGAAATCGACAACAACGACACGACAGATTTCCAGGACTTCGAACTTCGCCTTTATCTCGGCGCAGACGCAAGCCTTGAAACTCCTGTAAGCTACATCGGACAGGTGTTTGGCGGAACAGGCCTTGTTGTCCCACGCGTCGATCCGAGCAAGCCCCTGGTTACCTTCGGGCCGCAAACACAAGACAAGGCTGGACAATACTACCTCCCCATAACAGTCAATGACAAGCTCTATGTTTCCGGACGAATCATCTTCCAGATCAAGTGGCTCAACGCAACATACGCCAGTTTCAATGACGGTTGGTCGCTTGTCGCCCATACGGGAGACGAAGCCCCTGAACAGTTCGAAGGCATCGACCTCACGCAGGCCCCGTACTATACCGGCTCCGAAACCGCACAGCTCGAAAAGAACTCCCGCGGAGAAAAGGTTGTCGCCATGGTTCGCGACCCCTATGTCCCCGTCTATTATCACGGCAAGCACATTTACGGCTACGCCCCGGACGATACGCCGGAAACAGGCCCGCAGGTGAACCGCAACGTAGAAATCAACTTCACTAGTCCGTTCGTGACACCATACTACTCCGCCGAAAAAGAGGACACGCTCACGACTTACTCGGCCACAAGCAAGGTTTCACCGACAGGTCTCCTCGACGCTGTAGAAATGAACAGCAACCCATACCCGTTCGAATACTTGAACCCCAAGCGCACCGACGCCATTTTCTTCGGGAAACAAGATACAGTGCTCGCTTATGGTAACAACTACATAGAATGGGTCAGCTGGCATAACAGAAACGCAAACCAGAAGAGCGAAAACAAGTATGACTGCGCCTGCGCCTACGTCCGCAGCAACGTCGAAATCGACAGTATCACTATTCCACCCGAAAAGCGCTTCCTCGTATTCGATCAAGCCAACGTCGTGGGTTACAAGGACAAATTCATCGAGGTCAAGATTTCGCTCCTCGACAGCAATCTTGAACTCCTCACGATCGAAAAGAACTTGAACGTCGATTTGGTCAGCGAAGACCCGAATGTGCTCTTCTACACCGACCCGACAGCGACAATTCCTGTAACTTCCGTAACGCTTTATGATGGCATTGCAACGATTTACGTCAGCTCCAAGGTCGCTGTGAAGACAACCATTTCCGCAACACATACCAGTAACAAGGATTACGCCTACACACCGGCCACCGCTCAATTGAACATCGAAGAACTTCCGCCTTGGCCGATTATCGACGTCGCAAAGATTGTCGACTTGGACTGCGACCATATTCCTGACGCCATGGATATCACTCTATCGTCGGAATACACAGAAAACCAGAAGTTCACATCGATTACGTTCACCTACGAAAACAAGGAATACACATCGAACGCCGTCAAATCGTTAAGCGGCAAATCCCTCGTCGTGAATATTGACGTTCCGAAGGAAATCGTGACAAACGCCACCGGAAAGATTACTCTCACCAGTAACATTCAAGGACAAGTGAAGGAAGTCAACGATTCCTATGCCGACGGCATGCCTCCCGCACTGCTTTCGGCAACCATTCTCGAACGTCAAGACACATCAACGACAGACCACCTTTATCTGCAATTCAGCGAGCCTATTTCGGCACCGGGCACGAACTTCCCGCTCGTTCTCTATGGCACGGACAAGACGACCAAGGCAACTACACCGACGGTCCTCTCCGCAAAGCTCTATAACGAAGCAAAGAACATTTGGGACTTCGAAATCGCCTTTGATGCAGCGAATAATTCTCTCGTCAATGCAGGCATGTGGGGACAACTCGACCCGGCAGGTTCCATCAACGACTTGAACGGGAACGGGGTTGCAGGCATCTGCACTCCGGAAAAGGTCGAAATTCTCCTCAAGATTTTGCCGATCCCGATGATTTACGCCGTCATTACCGACAAGAACCAGAACGGCTATGCAAGCCACGTCGATGTGACTTTCGAGCGCGCCCCCGACGCAAAGCACGTTCCGGAGAAACTGGAGATTATCTTCGGCTTGGCAAAGCCAGAAACGCTCACTGTCGAAAAGAATTTGCTCACCTTTAACGGTGCAAATCTCTCCATTGATCTCGTAAGGCCGTTCCAATTCGGCAATACCGCGGGTCCGTTCGACGGTATGCTCCCAGGCGGCAAGATGCTCAGCCACGCAGGCCTTGTCACGCAATACCTCGGTACAGGCGCCGCAACAGAAACAAGCACCGTACTTGCCGAAGACAAGGTCGGTCCGGTCTATGTTTCCGCAATCATCAGCCAAACGGCAACTGCCGATGTTTTAAACATCACGGCCAGCGAGCCTCTTGTCACGGCGGATTCATCGCAGCAGTTCTACAGGCACATGCGTGCGGACAAACAATCCAGTGCAGTCAGCTCGAATTTCTCGACATGGAGCTACTCGCAGAACAATTCGGGACTTTCCATTCTCTATATGAATGACTTCACCGGCGCCGTCATGGAAGGTGACTTTATAAGAATGGGTTCCATGATGACCAGTACATTCAAGGACGCCAACGGCAACTATCCGGAGTTTGACGTGCCATGGATTCAGGTTGACGGAAACGGAGCTCCCAAAATCAAGTTCGATATGGATCTCCGCAACAACATTACCGATGCAAATTCGAACAACCGCACAATGGTCAACGTGCCGGAAACAATGCGTCTCTATGTCAAGAATCCGACAACCAACAAGTTTGACCTTATCCAAAACGGCAACGTGACAATGGCAGGCATCGACTCCACCGAAATCAACGGCGGCATCTTCGATGTCAAACTGACCGTACCTCGCGGGGCCTCGTTTGGTGAAGAATGCGCTTGGGAAGATCTCCTTGTCAAGTTCGACATTCCGATTTACTCGAACCTCGGCAACTTTGTCAACCGTTTCCATCAGTCATTCCATGTAAATCCGAAGCTTCACCTCATGTCCAACAACCATGTCGAATTTATCATCGAATGGGCTAACAAGTCGCCTTCTGGACTCCGTTCCAAAGATGACAGAGCCGTTGGAACAGGCGCTTACATTTACAAGGCCGAAATCGAAGCGATTTTCTCGCCCAACATGAACAACCCCACTGTGAAAAGCGATCCGAAGATTGTCAAGAACTTCTCTTCGAAAGCTTCGTTTGAACAGAAACGAACATTCGGCATCAAGAGAACAAAGTAAAGAGGATGGCCACGAGATAGGAAAACATGCAAGAGAGTCTTTTTACAAACTCGCCTTACGTTATCGCGCTTTCTGTTATCGCGTTGATTATCGTATGCTATTTTCCTATCATGCTTGGTCAAAAATCCTCCATCAAGCAACTTCCACGCTCTATACACCAGTTGGTCATTATCAGCATCTACTGGCAAGCGAGCAACCTTATTGGCAATATATTCTTTAGCGGAGACAACTTTGTCGTCGGCACAAACGCTTATACAGCAAGACAAATCATTTTCTGCGTCGCAGCGCTCAGTTGGATTCAGCTAGGAAACGCCATCCACCATACCGCAGAAATAAGCCTTAATATCAAGCGGAAAAACGGCTGGAAACTCATGAATATTTTCGGAGCTCTAGCCGTCATAATATCGACCATCATCTTCATCAAAGACCCGTCTTACATCGCAAACTTCGATATTTTGGGTTACAAGCCCTTTGTGCAAAGGCCCATTTTTTTCTTTTACACATTACTCTTCGGCATATTTGTCATCCCTTGCCTGATTGTTACCGGATATAATCTTCTCCGCAGCATCGTACAATCCAGCGACACTTCTCTTCCACACCAAGTCAGCACCTACATGTTGGGGTCCTTTTCATTTTTCTCATTAACGGCCATTCTCTTCGACATTGTCATTCCTATAGCATCTAAATTCAATGAATTCGATCAGTTTATGAAATGGTCTTCTTTCATCTCCATATTTCTGGCGATTCTTTGCGGTCAATATTTTACCTCCGTCTCGTTCAAGAACAAAAGCACGTCGTGGTTTATGGAAAAACTTAGGGATAAAATGACAGACGGCATGCTCTATTTCAATTCCAACGGAAACATTACATACGCAAACACGGCAGCATTGAGCATTCTTCACACGACCCAAGAAAGCATTTTCAACAAGAAAGTATCATCTATATTCTCGCAAATATCGGACCCCACGCGCGAGGCTACTTACAACAAAATAAAAGTCAACATCGACCACGAAGACCATATTTTCAATGCCAGGATATTCCAAATCCGTCAATCGTTAACGACAAACTACAATGTCCTATTTTTTAGCGATGTTTCCAACACGCTGCACTATCAGCAAATAATAAAAAGCCGCGACGAACAGTTCAAGGAATACCAGCTAGACCAGATCCGCTATCAGGAACGCCTTAACATCTGGAAAAAGAAAGTCGATGAAAGCAAAAGTTTCCTGGACACGCTCATCAGTACCCTACCCTTCCGTTTTTGGTCCAAGAACGAGCAAGGCGTATTCATGACGCAGAACCAGAACGACATCAAGGAACGCGGAAACCTTTTGCAGACATCGGAACCCGACGACAAAATTCTTCCGCAGGAACTTCTGGCCAGGAATACCGGCGAACCGCAAAGTTTCATTTCTTATGAACAAATCGTCAAAGCGAGTGAAGATTCCCTAGACGAAGGGGATACCATCAAGATTTTAAAACAAGACGATTACAACAAGGCTGTCCGCGAAGGAAATGCCAAGGATATATCCATTTTCAACAACATGTTCATCCCGATTATTGCACCGCAAAAACCATACAAAATAATCGGCATCAAGATTGACATCACCAAAGAAATGCGCCTCGAGAAAGAGCGCGACATGTTGCAAGAACAAAAGCATATCCACTCCAGGCTCGAAGAACTGGGAACCATATGCGGTGGCTTTGCTCACGACTACAACAACATTCTCGGTTCGCAAATCGGATTCTGCGACTTGGCCCTCGAAGTGCTCGACAAGGACAGCCAGGCATACATGTTCATCCAAGAAGCTGGCAAGGCCGCCAAACGCGGCAAGGAATCGCTCGAAGAACTTTTGAATACCATCCGCGGAAAGACATCCGAAAACGAAGCGGCCACCGAATTTGCCCCCTACATGATTATCGACGATGTGGTGAAGAAGCTCTGGATTACACTCCCGCCGAACGTGAAGGTCAAAGCAGACAACATAGACAAGGATATCCGCATTGTCGGAAACGTGGCGGCACTCGACCGCATCATCAGCAACCTTGCAAACAACGCTATATTCGCCATGAAGGAAAACGGAGGCGTTCTCACGATAGCATTGAAAAGAGAAGTGCTCTCGGAACCCCTCATCACGCCGTTCGCCCCGCAAATCGATGCCGGAGTTTATGCCAAAATCACCGTCGGGGATACGGGTACCGGAATGGACACGGCGACGCTGGAACGCATTTTTTCGCCCTTCTTTACCACTAAAGCACCAGGTGAAGGTCTCGGTTTAGGCCTATCATCGGCACTTAGACTGCTAAAAGAAGGTAAAGCAGGCTATACGGTACAGACAACTTTGGGCGAAGGTACTATTTTTAATCTATATTGGCCTATAAGAATCGAGAAAATGGAGGCTTGATGTCTACAATACTTATTATTGACGATGACGCTCAACTGAACCTCATGTTGAAGTCCGCTCTTGAATTGAAGGGTTACTCTGTCGATACCGCATGCAATGGCAAGAAAGCTAAGTCGCTCTACCAGAAGAACACGTACGATGTAATCATCACCGACATCATCATGCCGGAAGGTGATGGATTTGAAGTTATTCTTGATCTCCGCCGCATGGGTTTAAGCGACCGCATCATTGCGATTAGCGGTGGTGGACGTACCTCTGCCGAAGACTATTTGGCGACAGCACAGCATTTCGATGTTGCGGCTATTTTCAGCAAGCCGTTAGATCTCCAGCAACTGCGCAGCAAAGTGGACGAGATTATCAAGAGCCATTCGTAATCGCATAGATGATGAATATCCTGATCGCTGATTTTGATCGGAAATTTGTCGATGAATTACAGCGCAACTGGTCAGTCGCCGGGACGAACCTCCTAGTCTGCTCCGACGAAAAGACCTTGATGCCGCTTGTAAAAAAGACGTCGATAGACCTAGCGTTTATCGAGGTTCCTTTTTTAATGCTCGATAATATGGACATGATCAGCTACCTCAAAGAGCGTCAGCCCAATATCGAGATTTTTGTTTTGTGCGATGACCGCAACTGGCAGGGAGCAGCCAGCGCCATCACTCGCGGTGCGAGCAGTTTTCTCAAGAAGCCTATCACATTGTCGCTTCTCGAAAACACGGCAAGCAAGATTCAAGCACAACAGCAAAACAAATCCAACACGCAGCTCATGGAATCCCAAGTGTTGGACAGCCTTCTCGGCGACACGCCCGAGATGCGAAAAATTTTAAAGACAGTTTATAAAGTCGCTCCGACAAACAGCACATTACTCATAACCGGCGAGTCCGGTTCGGGCAAGGAATTCCTTGCCAACATTGTTCACCGTTACAGCAAACGTGCGAACGAACCATTTGTGCCGGTCAACTGCGGAGCCATTCCTGAAAACCTCGTCGAAAGCGAACTCTTCGGAAGCAAGAAGGGTTCATACACGGGTTCTACCGCGGACAAGAAGGGTTTGTTCGAATCCGCCAATGGCGGAACGCTATTCCTCGACGAAGTCGGCGAGCTCTCTCTAGCAACGCAGGTCAAACTTTTACGTTTTTTGCAAAGCCACGAAATCAGGCGCGTGGGCGAAACAGATGCCCGCTATTTGGACATCCGCATTATTGCGGCGACGAACCGCGACCTGCAGCAGTCCATGCGTGAAGGACGGTTCCGCGAAGACCTATACTACCGCTTGAACACGTTCCACTTGGAACTTCCGCCGCTCCGCGACAGGAAGCCTGTCATTCCGAACTTAATTCGTTACTTTATATTAAAGAGCAAGGAAGCACAGGGCAAGGAAATCCGTGACTTGGAACCAGCGGCTCTTTACGCGCTCACGAAGTACCCCTATCCTGGCAACATCCGCGAACTTGAAAACATCGTGGAACATGCCATCGTGCTTTCGGAAGGCGGTATCATCAAGCTTGAAGATTTACCCGAAGAAGTTCAGATAGAAGCCCGCGAAAAGACGGTTGCCATTCCGCACTTGAAAGACAATCGCGACAACGTTGTTCGTGAAGAAAGCGAAGAAGTTGAAGACGTCGAAAAGTCGGCCGAGAATCCAATCGGGAAGCCTATAAACTTTGTTCCAATTACAGGAAAAACCGACAGCGCAGGACTTTTGACGCACAATCCGACAAAGTACTTGACGCACACACCGGAACCTGCCGAAGAAGAAATTCTCTCGCTCGACGAAATGGAGCGCAGGCACATTCTGCACGCCTTGAGCATTTGCAAAGGAAACAAGACTGAAGTCTGCAAGAAACTCGGCATCAGCCGTGCGACGCTTTGGCGTAAATTGAAAGAGTTGAAGATTGAAATGGACGGCGGAGAGGACTAAACTTCAACGAGTGTTGCGACTAAGCAAGAATCCTTCGTCGAACCACTGCCGACAAAATCAATATCCTGGGATTTTTTCCACGCAGTCCTCGCCTGCGGGTGAACGGACGCGACTGCAGCAAGGACATTTCGCGAAAACGCAGACAAGTTAAATTCGCTATAATTGGAACTCACCATAAAAAAGCCACCTGGACTCAGGATTTCGGCACATTCAGCAACAAGTTCCATCAAGTGTTCACGTACGTTAAAATTAAAGCCCTTGAAGCGCGCAAAGCTCGGCGGGTCAAGCACAATACCGTCAAAACGGAGTCCCTTCTTTTTTGCCCAGCGCACATACTCGATAGCGTTACCGCGGAAAAACTCTCCCGGACGCAAATCGAGCCCGTTCAATGCGTAATTTTCACGCCCTTTGTCGAGAATCTTTCCGCTGATGTCAGCGTTTGTCGCAACAGCGGCGCCGCCTAAACGGGCATGCACAGAAAAACTGCACGTATAACTGAACAAGTTGAGGAAACGTAGATTTTCGCAGTGCGTTGAAGATGAGCCGGACATTTCACGAAAACGAGATTCCACTTCGAGACGCACATGGCGCATGTCCAGGAACAGCCCCGGATTGACAGTATCCATCAAATCCACATGGAACTTCGCCTTGCCTTCGCGCACAACGCCTACGGCATCTTCGCGAGTTCCCACCACGACTTCCATCGGAGCGTTTTCCAGCGAGCGTCCAGAACTCGAGAGGCGTTCCTTCACGACAACGCAAACGGGATTGAACTGCGCTACGACGGCTTCGACAATTTCAGTTTTATTCGTGAGGAGTTCCGGTCCAAAAAACTGCATCTGGAAACGGTCGCCAAACTTGTCTATAGTGAGGCCCGGAAAGCCGTCAGCAGTTCCGTTCACAACGCGGAAAGCATCCGTCACATCGAACAACGGAGCACGTTTTTCATTGGCGGATTGGAGAAGTTTTTTCATTGGAATTGACTGGATCCTTCACGTTGTTCAGGATGACGCAAAAATAGAAAAACTTTCTTTTCTTTCGTCTACTTATCCAGCGTCTTAATTTGATCGACGAACTCGCCCACTTCTTTGAATTCGCGATAGATGGAAGCGAAACGGACGTACGAAACGGCATCAAGTTTTTTGAGTTCCTGCATCACGAGATTGCCAATCTGATCGTAACTGACTTCAAAACTTTCGGAGGTCTGGAGCGAATTCTCGACACGCGTCACAAGCTGTTCGATATCGTCAATAGAAACCGGGCGTTTTTTACAGGAGTTCATGATACCGCGTAAAAGTTTTTCACGCTGGAACGGTTCGCGTTCACCACTGCGTTTGATAACAGTCAACGGCTGGAGTTCAATATACTCACGGGTCGTAAAGCGACGACCGCACTCGCAACATTCGCGACGGCGGCGAATCGAAGAACCGCTCACGCGGCTATCGACGACCTTGTCGTTGTCTTTCTTGCAAAACGGGCAAATCATGCGTTGAATATAGCTTTTTTAAACGAAATACGACGAATATCACCATAAAATTACATTGTGAAAAAAAACGGCACCGTTAGGCACCGTTTTTAAAACGTTCTTTCAAGCGCTAATTATGCATTCGCCTTCTTGAAGTCAGCGACATTCTGCGCAAACTCGGCGAGGTATTCCTTGGCGGCTGCGGCAACAGCTTCAGGCGTGTAGCCGAATTCCTTTTCGAGGACGCCTGCCGGAGCAGATGCGCCGAAGCGTTCGAGACCGGAGACCTTGCCAAAGCCACCCACGACCTGAGCGAACAGGAGCGGAAGACCGCTGGACTTTGCAAACACCGGAGTCCACGGTGCAATGACGCTGTCGCGGTAAGCCTTGTCCTGCTTGAGGAAGAGAGCCGGGCTGATCATGGAGACCACGCGAACGGCCTTGCCTTCGGCGCGGAGGAGTTCAGCAGCCTGGTGTTCAAGAAGCACATCGCTTCCGTTTGCAACCAAAGTAAGTTCCGGATTCTTGCCGGCAGCAGTGTTGTCACTGACGATGTAGGCACCCTTGCGGCAAGCCTTGGCGGCTTCGTAACGGTTTTCACCCGGGAGCGAGTTCACGACCTGGCGAGTGAGGATAAGAGCCGTCGGGCTGTCATTGTTTTCGAAAGCCATTTCCCATGCAGCGAGCGTTTCAAAAGCATCTGCCGGGCGGAGCACGAGCATTTCAGCCTTGCCGTTTTCCTTCGTGAGGCTTTCGAGCAAGCGAATCTGCGTTTCGTGTTCGATAGGCTGGTGCGTCGGGCCGTCTTCGCCCACGCGGAAGCTGTCGTGCGTAAACACGTACTTGACCGGAAGACCCATGAGAGCGGCCATACGGATAGCGGGCTTCATGAAGTCGCTGAACACGAAGAACGTTGCGCAAATCGGATAGAGACCGTCCTGGAGGGCGATACCGTTCGCAATTGCGCCCATCGTGAGTTCAGCAACACCGACCTGAACGAAAGCACCCTTGAAATCACCAGCACGGAAGATACCCGTTCTGT
>JAEEGJ010008352.1_pt1 | contig 28620 bp, 22 predicted proteins | sample 8958761 | NCBI WGS metagenome assembly JAEEGJ01 (sample SAMN16246546, study PRJNA631951) | gut metagenome | biome: gut microbiome; feature: rumen; material: RS-attached | host: Bos | place: Iran: Karaj | collected 2018-10
GTGCGGTGATGCCCACCTTCGGCGGCGCAGGCTGGTTGTTGAACTTGATCCACAGGCAGCTCAGCAGCTCCTTGGCCTTGTCGCGCGTCAGCGTGCCGTCTTCCAGGCCTTTCCGGTAGAACGGATATAGATGCTGGTCGATGTGTCCCGGGTTCATGCTGTCCCAGCCGTTGAGTTCGGTGACGGTGCCCAGATGGACGAACCAGTACATCTGGATGGCTTCCCAGAGGTCGCGCGGCGCGTGAGCCGGAACCCAGTGGCAGACTGAGGCGATCTTCTCGAGTTCGGCACGACGTACCGGGTCCAGTTCTGTGGCGGCCATTTCTTCGGCCAGGGCGGCGTGCCGCTCGGCCAGCAGGATGGCCGCGTCGCACGAGATGCTCATCGCTTCGAGTTCCTGCTGCTTGTCGGTGGCTTCCGGGTCGTTGATATAGTCGAGCGCCGCGATCCGCTCGCGGATGCGTTCCTTCAGGTCGAGCAGGCCGGTGTGGTACATCTTCCCGTCCATCGCCGTATGGCCTGCAGCGCGCTGTTCCATGAACTCCGTGAACACGCCGGCGTGGTAGGCGTCTTCCCATTCCTTCGACACGTGGCCGAAGATGCGCTCGCGCTGCGTCTTGCCTTCCCAGTAGGGAATGACCTCGCGGGCGTAGGTGTCGATGTCTTCCTGGCTGATATGATAGGCCTGCAGGTCGCGGGTGTCGAGCACGCGGAGGTCTTCCACGCTGTGGCAGGTCAGTTCCGGGAAGGTCGGCACGGCTTTCGGCCGCGGACCGCGCTCGCCGACGATGAGTTCGTCGTCGCCGATGTAGATGGCTTTCTTCGCGCAGATCTCATAGAAGTTCTTCGCCCGGAGCACGGGCACGGGATACTTGCCGTAATTCTCTTTATAGAAAGCGGTTTCGATCAACGCCCGTTCGATGGTCAGGGTTGCGGGCGTCTCGACGCTCTGCTGGCGCAGGCGGCGGATCCGGTCGTTCATCCCGCCGTCGCAGGCGGGGTTCTTGATGGCGAAGTGCATGGTCAGTGTATTGAACCTTCGAATTTACGGAAAAATTCGTAATTTCGTCGGATAATTGATCACGGTCATGGCCCTGCTCTTCGATATCAAGCGTTATGCCCTCCACGACGGCCCCGGCATCCGGACCACCCTTTTCCTGAAGGGCTGTCCGCTCCGCTGCGTCTGGTGCCATAACCCCGAGAGCTGGAGCCCGCTCCCGCAACGGCTCTACAAGCGGAGCCGCTGCATCGGCTGCTCCACCTGCGTGGACGCCTGCCCGCAGGGGGCCCTGGTCCTGACGCCCGAGGGCATCCGCCCCACGGGCGCCGAGTGCACCCTCTGCGGTGCCTGCGCCCGCGAATGTCCCGCCAAAGCCCTGGAAATCAGCGGCCGCGCCTGGCCGATGGACGAACTGATGGCAGAAGTGGAGAAGGAACGCGACGTGATGGAGCGCAGCGAGGGAGGTGTGACGCTCTGTGGTGGGGAACCGCTGATGCACCCGCAGTATGCGCTCACACTCCTGCGGGAGCTCGGTCGCCGCGGCTTCCACCGCGCCGTCGACACCACGCTCTACGCCGCACCCGACGTGGTGCGTGCCGTCGCTGCCGAATGCGAATTGCTGCTGGTCGATCTGAAGGTGATGGACAGCGCCTTGCACGCGCATTTTACAGGGGTTCCCAATGAACGCATCCTGGAGAACATCGCACTGGTGGCGGCGCTGGGCGTGCCGTATTACATCCGTATTCCGCTCATCGTCGGTGTCAATGCGGACGATGCCAACCGGGATGCCGTTGTCCGTTTCCTGAAATCGCTTCCCGCACTGCCTGGGGAAGTGGACCTGCTTCCGTATCACGACATCGGGAAGGGCAAGCACGAGCGCCTGGGTTCGGTCTATAATCCCGACGGGATTCCGATGGCTGCGCCGTCCGGGGCGGTGCTGGATGCCTGGCTCGAAAGTTTGAGAATTTTCGTGAAATCCGAAATTATTTGATAACTTTGCAATCCGTTGCGGTAGTAGCTCAGTTGGTAGAGCGTTGGCTTCCCAAGCCGAAGGTCGCGGGATCGTGCCCCGTCTACCGCTCACGTGTTTACCGGGGCTTGCCCCGAACCCCGCCGCTGCGGCCTGCTATTCTCCGTCGGTCATCTCCCGCTTTTTTCGCCATCGGGCAAAACTTTTTTTTCGAATTATTTGTGAATATCCAGGAAATTTTCTCATCTTTGCAATCCCAAACCGAATAGGGGCGTAGCTCAGCTGGTTTAGAGCGCTTCAGTCACATTGAAGAGGTCATCGGTTCGAATCCGATCGTCCCTACGAAAAAAAGATTGACAATCGATCGATTACACGATTTACGCGGAAATCTACGCAGAAGAATTAGATTTCTGCGTACTTCATTTTCGTACCTCCCAATACTTTTTCCGGGACTTCATCTTCTACCACATGACGGCAGGCAGAGACTGGGAAGACGTTTTTGCCGATGACGAAGGTGACGGGGATGAAGCGTACTTCGAAACCATAGGCGCACGATTCTTCGACTTCTACAAAGTCCTGACACCGGTTGAAAGCATCCGCCTCCATATCACAGAAGACCAGAAAGAAGCCTTCAGCAACTCTTCCATACCCTTTTTCCGGATCAATATCTGAAGACACTTTTCCTCTTTTACCAATAAGAGCATTCACGTTCGTTTGTTTATCTCCATTTTTCTTGAAGAAGTACTTGAGAACTAAAGGTCTCACAAAGACAAACGCAAGAAATGAAAAGACAGCAAATAAAATGATCTGCCAGAGAAGCGAACCATGACAAGCGGATCCAATAGCTGCAGCCAAAGCTCCAATACTGAAGCAGGCAACAGCAAAACCGCTTGTGAAGAATTCAATGATAAAAAACACCAGGGCAATGATGACCCAGATATGCCAGGGATGAATCATAGTGTGAAGTTATTATGTTTCCAATAGATATGCTTGATGGGCACCAAGAGAAGACAAATCAGCCTTTTTCTTCGGTTATATCATAGTCTTGATATCCACAGTATTTGCATTGACGAATAGTTTTATACTTATTGTAGTGAACATTGACATACTTGCCATCAGGTTGCTGCTCCCTTTTTTCATATGCTGTCCCCATGAATTGCTTATCCACATCGACCATCGCGTGCTTTCTTCCGCAGTGGGGACAGTCGCGTGCATGAATTAGACGACGAATAAAAAGTATCGGTATGAGTATAATAGCGGCAATAATCAAGTATTCGAGCCAACCATTTCCGCTACTCTCTGATTTATTTGTTGAAAGCCCAGAAGTTGAGGATTTGCTGCTATTGTTGTCTGAGGATGGGTTATTTGTAGATGAAGCAACCGGCTTCGTTGATGATAGAGACTGTTCCTGCTGTTTCTGATATGCAAGGGATTGTTTGATGAAGTCTTTTTCAGACCACAACTTATCCTCTGAAATAGAAGATTTTGGAACCATGTAAGTCGACTCGGAACCTGTGTTATTAGAAGAATCCCCGGTTATTGTCATCACATAATTATCTCCGGATTCCTTAATGCTTACAGACTTTCCATCATGAAAAGAGCATGTGCCATCTTTCAAGACAAAAGAAATCGGTTTTGCTTCTATCGCAATTGGTGAAACAGTCCCTTTAAAAGCTTTGTCCTTATAGGAAACGGTAACATTTTTTGAAAGAGATTTAAGAATAGAACGGATGTCAGTATCTAATGCATTTTGAGGTCTAATGCCTGACATCGATGAAGAGACACACAAGAAATCGCTGTTCCTGGATTCACCACAGACCGCCACAATCTTCTCTAAGGCACTAATTATTACTGGATTCCCACAATCAGAAGCAATAATGAAATCAACCGAAGATGTTGTGATTGATAATTCGCCCGCTTTTCTAGGTTTTAACTCAAATTGGCCTTCTGGAGTGTTCGAAATTCGGAAGGACCCTAACAGTTCAACACCATTTGTCCCAATCTGTTTACCTTTCAGAGAAACAGGATTATCAATTGATGAGACTACGCCATCGAATGTCAGGACATTATCCGAATTGAATACTTTGAAGCAACTCCCAGGGAACAAATCTCCTCTTGAAAGGTCAAGTTCCACACTATATCCAAACGAAGGAAATTCTATCGTTTTTGTTTTGACCCTTTTCTGACCTTCACCCGAAGGCTGGGTATCAGAAATCCATGATGATACCTTATCGACTAGTTCATCATATTTTGTTTGGGCATATCCTTCCTGACAAATAGAGGCGAATAGAAATGAGCAAAGTAGAATAATGATTCTGCGCATATTAATTGTGTTAAGAATAACCAATTACAACCATAAAGGTATATAAAAAAGGTGAATCTCATTTAAATGCAAAGAGATTTCACAACCCTTCTATTAGCATTTCAAGAACTTCTGAAGCTTGCGCATAGTATTCTTCATGGCTATTTGATTCAGCAAATTCTTTGCATGCTTGAAGCGCCACTTTGAATTGATTTTCTGTTTTTACTGTTGTCATAGCTATATTCTATTTTTTCGTTTTAATTGTTTTATCCCATAACACAACGCAACCGAGTCAGGATTCTCCCAATGTTTTTGGATGATTTCGTGGTTCAAGGCGATCCAGGCTCTGACATTCTTGTACTCTTTCGCCCCCAGTAGAACAATAGGACCGTAGAGGTGCTCCGGCTCAGGGCCTACGCTCATCGTAAGGGCATAGTTGTGATTGAGTTGTATCACGACAACAGGCTCGGCGGAAGACCTCTTCGACAGTATCCATACCGGCCGGTCCAGTCCCGTTCCTTCCGCCGACACCATGGTCGCGTCAAAGTTTGTCACCTCAATCTCAAAGTCGACGGCCTTCAACAGCCGCTTTAGTCGCCTTCGATATTTGTCGGGCACAGGCTGGGCCGGAGCCAAGACACGGGAGACGTAGGCGTGATCGTGCGTGGCCAGATACAGGCTGAATTTGCTTTTGTCGACTTCTCCATGGAGTGTGATATAATTGTCTTCCATCCAGTCTTCTGTCCAAATCCGCAGGCCCTCGTCGGGTAACGGCGGCAATTCATAGACGATTCCTAAAGAAACCGTATCTCCCTTCCATACTTCCACAATGTCGCCGGGGCGGAACAGGCATTGCTCCGGCCTTCGCCCGGGATAGGGTTCCTCCTGCTCGCAGGTTCCCGGCTTGTTCAATTCCGAGCAGAGCGTCACGGCCACGAAGGAGCCGGTGCCGTCGTAGAGCCAGCGCCGGTACACTTCATGGAGCACTTGTCGCCCTGTCGGGCAGACCTCAATGGTAAAGCACCAGACACCGGAATCCCAGCCGATGCTCCAGTCGGTGTCCCGGATCTTCGCTTCGGCCTCCTCTTTCGAGAGGAAGTAGTAGATTTCAGCGCCATAGACCTTGAATTCCGGGTATTTATACTCCGAAGCAAAACGGACAACTTTGAGTCGGTAAATCATAATTGTTTCCACAGTTTCCACAGTTGGCTTGACGTCTCAACCTTAGAAATTATCGCAATAACCGGCGTTTTTGCGTAAGGCTGCATCGTACTCCAAACGATAATGGCATTTCAGCCAGGCGGTTTGGTAACTGACTAACGCATGACAAGCCGCGTGCGACTTGTTGAACAAGTACGGTCCGCGTTCCTTCCAGTCATCCCAGATCAAGCGAAGTTTTTTTTCAGGATATCCTTTGGCGCAACCCCTATTGATGAATTGTGTCTTTAGTTCCTCCATAATAAGGAACTTATTATTACTTAATGCCCTTCGTAACAAGTCAGCCTCAACATTTGTGAATCCGGCAAGCTTCCTCGATAAAAGCATTATTTGCTCTTGATAGATTGCGACGCCATAAGTGTCGGACAAATACTCTTCCATTTCCGGCAATTCGTAGGTTACGGCTTCGTTACCATTCTTTCTGGCACAATAGAGGGGTAAATGATCGTTCGGGCCTGGACGGCATAAGACATAGATTGCTGACAGATCATCGATGTGGCTTGGATGCAAACGAACAAGCCAGGATTTTATTTCATCGGAATCAAATGCGAATACCCCAAAAGTGTCTCCTCGCTCATAGAGTCTATATGTGGCATTGTCATCGACAGGGATGTCATCGACGCAGATTGCTTGTCCATGCCGTTCACTTATCATTCTTAGGCAATCGTGTATTACGGAAAGCGCCGGGAGTTCAATCAGGTTTGAGTGAACACCCTCAGCATGTATTCCGAGCATACCGACCGAGGCGACATGCTCAGTCCCGTATTTGTCCCTTAGATATGCCATCGCCTCTTTAGGGGACTCGAGATCCAGGTCAATTTGGGACATTGTCATTTTGTCGGGATTGAAAAACCGTTCAAAGAGTAGATTGTTCTTTATCGGATCAACGTTGGTAATGCCCAAACAGTACGATACGGCCGATCCGGCTAGGCTATTTCTGCCCGGTCCGACCACCACGCCCTTTTCCTTCATCGCCGCAACCAAATCCTGGACAAAGAGGAAATAGTCCTGACAGCGCTTTTGACAGATCACTTTGAGTTCATATTCGATACGCTCTTTGTGGAGACTTGACAGAGGTATTCCGTATCTCCGCTCCGCGCCCTGAAAGGCCAGACGGCGAAAGTGAGCCGCATCTGTTTCAATCTCAGACAATTCTAAATCCCAGTTATTACAGTTCGAATCGGTGGTATATACGTGTAGATGTACGAAAATCATTTTATTCCACTTTAAGCTTTTCCCATAACGACAATTATTCTTCTACAATGTCTTTGAGGGCTTCGACAACTTTTTCATAGTACTCTTTCGTATTTCCGGAGATCTCCTTAAGCGGCAAGTCTAGCAGGGTTTGCGCAGACATATACGAGAGGCCTAGTTTTTCAAGTCCATCCAGAGCTTCTAAGAGAGTACGACTACCGATGATGCTCCGAATGACATCATCCATACTTACACTCATTCTCTCTATTTCAATTAATGCTCCCACACGGTTACACGCCGTAGTATAACACGATTCAAGGCAGTCCTTAAATGATAATTCAACTTGTAACTTCATTGTATTTTTCCTTTTTGTATGTTGTTTCTAAATGGATGCCCAGCGAGCGGCATTCTTCGAGTATTTCCTCCCGTTCCTCATCGTAGCCGGCATTTTTCAAGCGGGCTTCGAAATACTCTAACGGAAACCGCTTTTTGAACCAGGCAAGTTCATAGTATGCCAGTGCCTCGCCGGCTCCGATTGGATGGGCGACCATAATTTTCGACACCTTGTTACAAAAGACTGCAAGCACATCGGGATCGACCGGTTTTTCCAAGATATCATGTTTCCTGTCAATGTGCCTTCCGTGCCGCTCTACGATGAGATCCAAACAATCATGAATAACTGACAGATTTCTTTGCGGCAGGATGTCGAACCGAATCATTCCCATTTCTTCCAGTGACTGGCTGTCATATTGAGAAGCACGGACCTTCTCTCCTGCAAACCGGTCCTTGACACGACAAAGCGGAATTAGATTCGAGAAGGATTCGCGACTGTAAAAGACCGCGCAATAATGCGGGCTCACAGCCCTTACGACACCTTCCAACTCCCGTGCAAATCGCTTTGCTTCATCGCTGTTGTCAAGCATTTCGCAAAAGATGCGCTCCATTTCCCTGTCCGCGCTTCTGGCCAGCAGATGACCGAAGGCGACAGGTCGAATCACGTGATCTGTGCCGTATTTATCCTCTATGATGTCCCTCAACATAGCCACATTTTCAACATCTATCCGAATCAGTGGAGGCTTCGGACAAGCGTGATTGAGTACCGGTTCAAACGGAAACCCATACAATAGTGGGTCCAGTGCGGTGATACCGAGACAATAGGCCACCGCAGAACCGACAATGCGGCCACGTCCGTAGCCCACCAGCGATCCCAAATTCCGGGCGGCTTCTACGATGTCCCGAGCGAAAAGAAAACAGTCGGGATATCCCGCTTCGCAAATGATGTCCAATTCAACGTTCAGACGCTCTTTTTGTACTTTGGTCAGGTTTTCGCCATACCGTTCCCGTGCTCCTTCCCATGTCATGCTGCGAAGTAGTTCCGCCGACTTGATGCTCGCCTTCCCGCTAAGGCCTTCGATGGAATACCTTTCCACTTTTGCAGCCACTTCCAACGTATTGGCCAAGGCTTCGGGATGAGTCTGGAATAATGCCATCATCTCCTCTTCCGACTTTAGGTACTCCTGATGTTCACGTTCCTGTTCCGGTAGTTCGTCGATGCGGATATCCGCCTCAATGCACCGGTAACAGTCATAAGCGGGGCCATCATCCTTTCGCACGAAGAAGACATCGTTAGTGGCGACCACCTTGACATCATGCGGCGTGCCCGCGTCGTTCCTTACCTCCCAGTAGAAATCATCACCAAAGACACGCCAGTACCAATGGACGTCTCCCACTCCGCTTGCGATACAGATGAGGCCCCCATGGTACTTTTCGATGAACGCTTGACCGACGACCGACGCAGGCAGCGCATCATTCAGATTGGCTTCTGTCACAATTCTCACCAGATGCCGGTAACCTGTCAGATTCCTGGCCAGCAGGGTGACGAGATTAATCCTGCCGTCGTCATGGATGATGCCCAGATCGCAGCCGACGATGGGCTTGACTGCCGGATGACTGGAGGCGCAGTTTAGAAAGTGCTTGACTCCGGACAAAGTTCCGCTGTCGGTAATGGCCAGGGCAGGCATTCCGAGTTCTTCAGCCCGGTCGAACAATCCCTCGATAGAAGCCATCGAATCTAAGGAGTATTGCGTGTGTACGTGTAAATGTACAAAACTCATGTTATTAATCTTTTTTTGTTTATTGATTTAAAGTAGATGACAATTCCTTGAATTCCAGGATGTCCAGCATAGTGTAGAGAACTCCGTCAATGCGGGATCGCCAGCTTCTGTGATAATGCCCGTAGCACCAGTCCATGAGGGGATGACCGGCCTTCTTCAGTGCATCCAGCACGCCGTTCATCACTTTTCTCTCCCGGTTGCAATCGTCAATCAGATCAGGATCTCCCTCAATCCATCCTATAATGCTTGCCTTGGTGACGGGCTCGCAGAACGAGGGGGCCGTATGCGTCACCACGGTGTCGATGGCGAATGCCCGCCCGATCTCGGCCAGCCGTTCCCTGTCCAGGAAAGGAACTTCATTGGGCCAATAAGATTCATACACTATTCGGTAACGGCGGTCGACGCTCACAGCACCACCGACGCAGAGAATGCTTCGTCTGGCTGCGGTGAATACGCTGTAATCGGGTACGCAGCGGAACCGCTTGTGATTGATGGTCTGACGCTCGAAATACGACGGATCGTCATGGTTGCCGCGAACCATGGCGATACAATTCCGGCTTCGAGACAGTTTGCAGGCAATCGCATTGTACAGCAGCCCGTAGTATTCGGGCTGCTCAAAACCGAACCCGCAGTCGCCAGCCACGACCAGCAGCGTATCCTCCATCCCGGTCTCGTCGCACAGTTTGGTCACCATTTTCCTGAAATCGCCGTGAACGTCTCCGCAGACCACGACTCTCTTGGCCAAAGGGTAGTTGAAATGATTAATCATTGTGTTTTCTCCTTTCCCTAACTCTTGCGCAGGCTTGTGTGATGGCTTCCTTCCTCCGTGCCTTATCTGCCACCTGTGCATTATTCCAAGCTTCGGCAATCCGTCGCACCCGATCCTGTCTTTCGGAGTCGTCGTAACGGCCCTGAGCCCGCGACTTGAAGTAGGCCTGTTCTATTGAGATTCGTGTGGCTGCGAGAGCCTGCCCGCGGAGCTGCAGGCCATCACTATTATCGGGAATCCAAGCGCGGACAGATTCAGGAAGCGTTTTCTCCAGTTGTTTTAATTGAATCCACTGTTCCACATAGACCAATTCCCCAAACGATTCTCGCATAACCCTTCTGGCAGCAACAGATCCCCAGTCCCGAACCGTTCTCTCGTTCTTGATTCGGAGAATATTATCCAACTTCTCCGTGGGATATAAGGCATAAACCAACGCTAGTTCCCGATGGTTTCTGGGCTTGAATTCTCTTAGTTTTTCCTGTATGCCCACCGATAAAAAACCGAAGATCCGTGCGGTGTCACCTTGCTCGAACATACTTAAGGTGGGATTGTCAAGCCAGATGGCCTGCAACGGTTCGGAGTGGGCCTCATAAAGATCTTTTTGCACAAGGAGTGTTGTCATCTCAACGATTTCAAGAGTCAGTTTCTCCTCGAGACATTCATCGGTCAGCGTGAAACACGGCAGAATGTTCTGCGCCACCTCTAGACCGCCGGGACTGGTTGTAATGGCCATTGGTTCATGGGCGCGAAACCGGTCTTCGAACATGGCAAAAGGCAACTCATATTCCAGCGGATCTATTCCCGTGATGCCGAGACAAAAGCAAAGAAGTGAACACGTCGCATAGCCTTGTCCTGGGCCGATGTATACGCCCGCTCGCTTCAGGTCCCGGACCAGGTCGGCCACTTGGAGCATCACGCCCGCGCTACCTTGCTCATCGATGAAGCCCAGTTCTTCAAGAAGACATTGCCGGTAGTAACGAGGTTGGCTTTTCAGTTTCATGAGTGCTCTGTTTTCTAGTTTTACAATGTCAGTTTTCATATCGTTTGTGTTTTTGAAAAATCGATACATTATAATACGAAAGAGAAGTCCCCGATTTGATTTTTTCAAGACGATGAAAAACAATGATCGGCCCTGGAGGGACCTGAGAGGCAGATATAATTTTTCAACAATTTGTGCGTAAGTTTGTGCGTGTACTCGGAAATGACTATCTTTGTCGAAAAAGTCCCCCGTCATGCCCATTCGTTTTTCACTCGATTCACGCCCCAACAAAAAGGGTGAATACCCCATCCGATACACATGGTCTTACACCGCTAGGTCTTATAGTGCTAAGAGCAATAAAATCCGTATCCAAAGTACAATAGGCCGCTCCTCGACGAAAGAGGCTTTTCTGCAGGAGACCGAGAACGAAATATCCCTCTTTCTCAAGGATATTGAACAAAAGATTAAGAGAATAGAGAGGCAGTCTCGCTGGCTGTCCCGTGAAGAGATGGAAGCTTTTATGCATCAAATCATCAAAGGTGACGAGGAGAATGTCGAGAACCATCTATTGCAAGAAAAGGATCTGAAGAATTGGGACGAGGAAATAAGGTTTAGAAAAAAGAAGGAGAACGACAGCCATAAACACATTTATGAAAAAATCACCGAAGCGAGGGATCCGCACACCAACAAGAGATTGATTATATTTCGGAAACTGTCAGGCAGAGGCCTGCTCTATGTAATGCCTGAAGAGGATTTCATAAAAGAATACACCGTCTTGAAATAATATCCATGCCTGTACGAAGCGTTCACATTAAAGAGTATAAAGGAGCGGCAGAGCGCTGGGCGCACTGCTACATCTGTTTTCACCCCAAACCCTCAAGGGAGATCCCGCGCCGCTCAAGCGCTGCGGAGTCTGCGGCAGGGCAAGGTTACCTTGCCGTTTTTATTTTCTCGGCCCAAAACCCGCTCCGACCTTGCCCGGAAATCGATAGCGTGCAATTCGAGTATTCCATCTTTCGAAGACTTTGTCAGATGGATTATTTTTCGTAACTTTATCGTTTAGTATGAATCAAATTGAAATAGAGATATGAAGCATTTTTTCTCACTTTTATCCATCTCGGTAGTTTTGGGAATCCTTCTGGCCTTGTCGGCCAGCAGTTGTGGAGACCCGAAGCCGGAGCCGGAGCCCGAACCCGATCCGCAGCCCGAATTGAATTTTGCCAAAGGGGCTGACGTGAGCTGGCTCACGCAGATGGAACACGACGGTTGTAAATTCTATACGCCCGCCGGGAAAGAAATGGAATGTATGGAGCTTCTCAAGTCTTTGGGCGTCAATTCAATCCGCCTGCGCGTCTGGGTGAATCCCGAAGGCGGCTGGTGCGGAAAGGAAGATGTCGTGGCGAAAGCCAAGCGTGCCAAAGCCCTTGGAATGCGCATCATGATCGATTTCCATTACAGCGACTCCTGGGCCGATCCGGGCAAGCAGAACAAGCCGGCTGCCTGGAAAGACCTTTCCTTCTCGGCGCTCCGCGAAGCGATGGTCGAACATACGACCGACGTGCTGACAGCCCTTCGCGATGCGGGCGTTACCCCCGAGTGGATACAGATCGGCAATGAGACGATCGGCGGAATGCTCTGGCCCGACGGACAAAACTATAATGATGTGGGTTTCGGCCACTATGTGGACCTGAACAATTCCGGTTACGCAGCCGCCAAGGAAGTTTTCCCCTTTGCGAAAGTCCTGATCCACGTGGACAAGGGGCAGGATGCCTCGCAGCTCAACTGGTTCTTCAACAAATGCGAGCAGTTCGGCGCCCGTTACGATATGATCGGTCTCTCGCTCTATCCCGATCCGGGCAATATGATGCAATTCCGTACGCAGATCATCAACAATATCAAGAATCTGTATCTGGCCTACGAAAAAGAATGCATTATCTGTGAACTGGGTATGAGCTGGACGGAAGGCACCGTCTGCAACGACCTGATAGCCGGCCTGATGGCTTCGTCCCTGAACGAGATGGAAGGTCATTGCCAGGGAATCTTCTATTGGGAACCCGAGGGATATGAGAGCTGGAGCCATTACTCCAAGGCCGCTTTCAGCAATGAAGGCCGTCCTACGAACGCCCTTTATGCTTTCCAGAACTGATATGCGCCGCACGGTTTTTCTGATGGTCTTGCTGGGGCTTGTACTCTCCTGCAAGCCTGCTCCTTCTGACTCCTTCCGCAGTGAAAGCTTGCTGACCCAGTGGGAGTTCAGCCGTGACAGCGCAGTCTGGCAGCCGGTCACCGTTCCGCACGACTGGGCCATCGAAGGTCCCTTCGACCGCGACAACGACCTGCAGCTCGTGGCCGTGACGCAGAATTTCGAGACGGAAGTGACGGCGCACACCGGCCGTACCGGCGGCCTCCCGTATATGGGAAAGGGCTGGTACCGGACGCGTTTCGACGTGGGCGGCTATGTCTCCGGCCGTGATGCGGTCACGCTGCTGTTCGACGGCGCGATGAGCCAGGCCCGCGTGCGGGTCAACGGAAGCCCGGTGATCGAATGGCCCTACGGCTACAATGCCTTCCACGCCGACGTGACGGCGTATCTCCATCCGGACGGAAAGGACAATCTGCTCGAGGTGAGTCTCGAGAACCTTCCGCACTCCTCGCGCTGGTATCCCGGTGCGGGGCTGTACCGCAACGTACATCTGATCCGTACACACGCCGACCATATCCCCGTTTGGGGCACCTGTGTCACGACCCCGGAGGTCTCGGAAGAAGAGGCATCCGTGGAATTGCGCATCGAAGTGGCCGGCGGTCCCGGACGTGAAACGGCGCTGCGTATCCGCACAAAGTTGTTCGATCCGCGCGGGAACGTGGTCGCCGTGTCCGACAGCCCGGTTTCCGACAGTGTGCTGCAGACTTTCCGGGTGATGCGTCCCTCGCTCTGGTCGCCCGAGTCGCCCGCTCTCTATCGGGCCGAGACACAGGTTTACGACGATGGTGACGATAAATCGGTCCTGGATACCTATGTCACCCGCTTCGGCATCCGCTCGATCGCGCTGGTGCCGGACGAGGGCTTCTATCTGAACGGGAAGCTTCGCAAGATCCAGGGCGTGTGCAATCATCACGACCTCGGTCCGCTCGGTGCGGCGGTCAACAAGGCTGCATTGCGCCACCAGCTCGCGCTCCTCAAGGAGATGGGCTGCGATGCGATCCGTACCTCCCACAACATGCCGGCTCCGGAACTGGTGGAGCTTTGCGACGAGATGGGCTTCATGATGATGGTCGAGGCTTTCGACGAATGGGACATCGCCAAGTGCGAAAACGGCTATCACCTGTATTTCAACGAGTGGGCCGAGCGCGATATGGTGAATATGATCCGTCATTTCCGCAACAATCCGTCGGTCATCATGTGGGGCATCGGCAACGAAGTGCCGACGCAGTGCGCTGACGAAGGCTACAAGGTCGCGGCCTTCCTGCAGGATATCTGCCACCGGGAAGACCCGACGCGGCTGGTGACGGCCGGCATGGACCGGGCCGACTGCGTGGTACGCAACGGCTTCGCCCAGTTGCTCGACGTGGTGGGCTTCAACTACCGTACGCACAAATATCAGGAGGCGTACGACCTGCTGCCGCAGAAGCTGCTGCTGGGTTCCGAGACGGCTTCGACCGTAAGCTCCCGCGGCGTATACAAACTGCCGGCTGAGTTCCGTTCCGGCGCCAAATACGCCGACAACCAAAGCTCGGCCTACGAAAATGAATATTGCTGGTGGTCCAACATCCCCGACATCGATTTCGCGATGATGGACGACTATCCCTGGACCATCGGCCAGTTCGTATGGACGGGCTTCGACTATCTGGGCGAGCCCACGCCCTACGACGTGGACGCCTGGCCCAGCCACAGTTCCTACTTCGGCATTTTCGACCTGGCTTCGCTGCCGAAAGACCGCTACTGGCTCTATCGTTCGCAGTGGCGGAAAGACAGCCCTACGCTCCACCTGCTGCCGCACTGGACCTGGCCCGGGCGGAAAGGGGAGCGGATCCCCGTGTTCTGCTTCACGAGTTATCCCTGCGCCGAACTCTTCGTAAACGGTATGTCACAGGGCGTGAAACGGTTTGAGAAGGATCTGCCGGCGAATTCCGGCGTCACCGATGCGGCCAACAGCGCCGCGACGATGGCGCGTTACCGCCTCTGCTGGCCCGACGTGGTCTATGAGCCGGGCAAGATCGAAGTTGTCGCTTACGACGAAAGCGGCCGCGAAGCGGCGCGCGAGGCCGTATGCACGGCCGGCGCTCCGGCGCGCATCACCCTGTCGGCCGACCGCCGGACGCTCGACGCCGACGGCCTCGACCTGGCCTACGTGACCGTCCGCATCGAAGATGCCGACGGCAACCTGTGTCCGACGGCCTCCGACGAAGTGACCTTCACCGTTGAAGGCGCCGGTATTTTCCGCGCCGCCGCCAATGGTGACGCCACCTGTCTGGTTCCCTTCCAATCGGCCTGTATGCCCGCCTTCTGCGGCCAGCTCACGGCCATTGTCCAGGCAGGCGACAAACCCGGCACGGCCGTCCTGACGGCGAGCGCCCCGGGCCTTGAATCCGAAACCATGAAAATCAAAATAAAATGATCGACAAAAACATCTTACTGGAAAATTACAAGAAGCATTTCGGCGACGAAGAGCCGCGCTTCTTCACGGCTCCCGGCCGTATCAACATCATCGGCGAACATACTGACTACAACGGCGGCTTCGTGCTGCCCGGCGCCGTCGACAAGGCTATCACGATGGCCATCAAACCCAACGGCTTCGAATACGTCAATCTGATTTCCGTCGATCATGATGACGCGGCCCTCTTTTTCCGCATCGGCGGTCCCCAGCCGAAAGAGCAGTGGGCTTCCTATTTCTACGGTGTGATCGAAGAGATGCGCAAGCGCGGTGCGACGGTCGGCGGCTTCAACGCCGTCTTCGGAGGCGACGTGCCCCTCGGGGCCGGAATGTCCTCGTCGGCAGCCCTCGAGTCGTGCATCGGAACGGCGCTCAACACCCTGTTCAATCTGGGATTCAAGAAAGAAGAGCTCGCCAAGATCGGCCAGATGACCGAGCACAACTATATCGGCGTGCGCTGCGGCATCATGGACCAGTTCGCTTCGATCTTCGGCCAGAAGGGCAAAGTCGTCCGTCTCGACTGCCGGAGCCTGGAATATACGCTCGTACCGTTCAATCCGGAAGGCATCGAGATCGTGCTGATCGACACGATGGTCAAGCACCTGCTGGCTTCTTCGGAGTATAACGTCCGCCGCGCCCAGTGCGAGGAAGGTGTCGCCGTCATCAAGAAATACCGTCCGGAAGTGGAACTGCTCCGCGACGTGACGATGGAAGAACTGGAAGCCCATCGCGATGAGATCGATCCGATGTCGTTCCGCCGCTGCGCTTTCGTCATCAACGAGAACAAGCGCCTGATGGCCGCCTGCGCCGCGATGGAGAAGAATGATTTCGTGGAGGTGGGCAAACAGGTGTATGCCACCCACGAAGGCCTTAGCGTGGAATACGGCGTCAGCTGCCCCGAACTCGATTTCATCGTCGAGATTGCCAAGGAACACGAAAGCGTACTGGGTGCCCGTATGATGGGCGGCGGTTTCGGCGGCTGCGTGATCGCCCTGGTCCGCAAGGAAGGCGTGGCCGACTATATCGCAGACGTGAAGGAGAAATATCAGGTGAAATTCGACAAGGATCCGCGCGTCATCGAAGTGGAAATCTCCGACGGAGCCCGGGAAATCTAGACGCTTATGGTCAACGCCGAAGAAATCAGGCTGTTCAGCATCGTCAATGCGGACGGCTCGGAGGTAATCCTCTCGAATCTGGGTGCCGGCATCGTTTCTATCGTGGTTCCCGACCGGGAAGGGAAACTCGCCGACGTCGTGCTCGGCTACCGCGATCCTGGCGACTACGATACCGACGGTCCCTGTATGGGCAAGGTGCCCGGCCGCTTTGCGAACCGTATCGCAAAAGGCCGTTTCGCCCTGGACGGGAAAACGTACGAACTGGCCGTGAACAACGGGCCGAACCATCTCCACGGCGGCCCCGGCCCGCAGAGTTTCGCCAACCGGCTCTGGGAAGCCGAAGAACTGCGCGACGGCATCCGCTTCTCGCTCGACAGCCCCGATGGTGACGCCGGCTATCCCGGCAACCTGCACGTCGAGGCCCGCTACACCTGGAGCGACGATCACAAACTCACCCTGCATCTGTCTGCGACGACCGATGCGGAAACCGTCGTCAACCTCACCAATCACGCCTATTTCAACCTGAAAGGGGAGGATGCGGGCGACGTGACCGGCCATGAACTCAAACTCTTCGCCTCACGTTATCTCCCGACCGACGAGACGCTCATCCCGCAGGGCGGGCCGGCTTCCGTAAAGGGCACGCCGATGGATTTCACCACGGCCAAGCCGATCGGCCGCGACCTCAAAGCCGATTTCCCGGCCCTGAACTACGGAAAGGGCTACGACAACTGTTTCGTCGTGGACGACTGGCAGAAAGGAATGGTGCGTCCCGTGGCGCGGCTTACCGAAGCATCGACGGGCCGACGGCTCACCGTCAGCACCGACGCCCCCGGTATTCAGGTGTACACCGGCAACTGGCTGGAAGGATGTCCGGTCTCCAAGAGCGGCAAAGCCTACCACGATTACGACGGCGTGGCGCTTGAGTGCCAGTATTTCCCCGATTCTCCCAACCGCCCGGACTTCCCGTTCGAGACGCTCAAGCCGGGCGAGGAATACGAAAACACGATTGTATTCGCATTTGAATGAGTGCCGGAAGGTTCATCGCATCGAAACTTGCTGAGGGAGACGGATCCCTCAGCCGGACGAGCAATACCATCGCCTGGATTTCGGTGTGCCTGAGCCTTGTCATCATGATTGTTGCCATCGCGGTGGTCGCGGGTTTCAAGGCTGAAATCCGCGACCGCGCGACGGGCTTTATGGGGTCGGTGATGCTGGTGCAGCCCGGGCAGTCGCCGATCAACGAACTCTATCCTTTTTCCGAGCAGCTGTCCTACCGGGAGAAACTGTCGGCTACGCCCGGCGTGCGGAGCGTCTCCGGTGTGGCCTGGCGCTCCGGGCTGATCAAGACGGCCGAAAACATCGAGGGCCTTTATTTCAAAGGCGTCGATTCGCTCTATGACTTTTCTTTCTTTGCGAATTGTATGGTTGACGGGCAGTTGCCCGACTACCACGGGCGTATTTCCAACGACATCCTGCTTTCCCGGACGACCGCGTCGAAGCTGGGTTTCCAGGTGGACGACGATGTGGTGGTCTATTATATCGGCGATGAGGTCAAGGTGAGGAAATTCCGCCTGTGCGGCATCTACGACGCCCAGTTGGAGGAGATCGATACGAAGATGGCGGTAGCCGACCGGCGGCATGTCCAGCGCCTGAACGGCTGGCAGTCCGACGAAGTCTCTTCCATCGAGATCCGCATCGATCCGGCCGCGGGCATCGAAACGATGAACGACCGTGTGGAAGACGTGGTTTTCCGTTCGATGCAGGAAGACGACCGGGCGCTCTTCGTGACCAACGTCAAAAAACTCTACGGCCATCTGTTCGACTGGCTCTCGCTGCTCGACCTCAATGTGCTGATGATCCTGCTCCTGATGGTGGTGGTGGCCGGTTTCAATATGCTCTCGGCCCTGCTGATCATCTTATTCGAACAGATTTCGACCATCGGCCTGCTCAAGGCCCTGGGAATGACCTCGCGCGAAGTGGGGAAAGTCTTCCTGCTGCGCGCCGGCACGCTGGTGGGGAAGGGAATGCTCTGGGGCAATGTTATCGGCATCGGCCTCTGCCTGGTCCAGAAATTCACGCATCTGGTCAAACTCGATCCGGCCAACTATTTCGTGAGTTTCGTGCCGATCCGCCTCCACGCCGGCCAGCTGATCCTGCTCAATGTGGCGGCAGCCGTCATCCTGATGCTGCTCATCTCGCTGTCCACGCGCTTCATCGCCCGTGTCTCTCCCGACCGCACGATGCGGGTGGAGTAAGGGCTATTTTACTGTAACGGTATCCAGATAACAGGCGTACGTCTCCTCGATGGCGGTGATGTACGCCGGGGTGATGTTGCTTGTGCGGCGGTAGATCTCCGCCACGGACTCCCAGTCGTTGGGATCGAGTCCCGCTTCCACGGCTTCCGCACGCCGTTTGGCGAGCGCACCGCCGCCCGAATTGTATGAAGCCAGCGCGAAGCGTACCACATTGGTCGAATCCAGCCCTTCTTCCCGGAAGCTCCGCAGCAGGTCGCCCAGCAGTTTCGTTCCTACAAAGACATTCGTGTCGGGATCGAAAAGGAATTCCGGATCGACGCCGTAGTGTTCGGCCGTCACGTCGCGGATCTGCATCAGCCCTTTCGCCGATTTGACCGATTCCGCACCCTCGTTGAATTGCGACTCCTGGAAGATGATGGCTGCCAGCAGGCGCCAGTCCATCCCGATGCGACCTGCATTGCGCTGCATCAGTTCGGCATAGCGGTTGAGCCCCGCCATCTGGTTGTAAGACCGGCCGCGCCGGACCCTGGCCCGGTCGCGGCTGTTGGCTACGGAGAGGTGCCGTAGCCCGTCGGCCGGGTAGCGCGACGAAAGGTCCTCGTGCTGCGCGTTTTCCGGCAGGAGAGCGGCCTCGAGCACCAGTGCCGCAAGCAGGCAAACAAACATCCTGATGAAGCGTCTAAAGCCCATTTACGTGCGTTTTCTACCAGCCATAGAACGGCCAGTGGATGCCGAACTTGATGCCCCGGGTCGGTTTGATGTAATGGAAGGCCGAGAAGTAGTCGGCCGTGGGCCAGCCCTGGAAGGCGTTGGTATATTTGACGAAGATACTGGCACGCTTCCACTGGATGTTGGCGAAGACATCGCAGTAGGGCAGGTTTCCGATCTTTTCCTGCGTCTGGTTGTAGAACTGCCCGATGTCGGGTGCATAAGTGGGCAGATACCACAGCGTGTTGGCCACGGCGTTCACACCGAGCTGGATGTTCATCACGTCCTTGACCACGTCGATATCGAAGTACCAGCGCAGGTTCAGCGTGAGTTTTGGCAGCGGCATCACCTCCTCGGGCGCTGAAGTCAGCTGGAAGAGGGCCCGGTTGTCGAAATGGAAGCGCCAGAGCGTGAAGTCCTTGTGCAGGTATGCGCTCATGATGCTGACGGGCTTGTCGTACTGCCGGATTACCGAGAGCGTGTCGTAATAGAGCATATTGGCCACCAGCGCATAGCCGAAGCGGGCGTCGAGCCGCCACTTCGGAATGGAAAGCTCGGCTTCGACCGTGTTGCGCGAAACCTTCGCGAAATCGTTGTCCCACTGATGGTGGTTCATATAGATCTGCTGTTCGAAAGGATGGGGTGTGCGCAGGCCCATATGGAAACGTCCGCTCAGGTGGATGCCCTGTTCGATCGGATAGACCGACAGGCGCAGCGCCGCGTTGACATCGAAGTCGAACATCCGTGCCCCGGCCAGATAATAGTCCGCATCGGCATTCCAGGCCAGGTACTTGCGCAGCTGGCCCGAAGCTCCGCCGTACACGTACAGGTTGTGCTGGGTTTCGTATTTCCGGCCTGTCAGATAATCAGTCGGCCTGAATGCATAGGTCGAAAGGATCTGGTAGCCCGCTCCGGCGTTGATCTTGGCCAGCATCGCGTCGGGCGCATAGGGCTGCAGCTTGATGAAAACGCGGTTTTCGAAGTTGCGTACCGCCAGTTCGTCGGCGCTCGACGTGTTGTTGAGATAGAAGCGGTTGAAATAGAAATCCCGGCCGTAGGTGTCGGTCTCGGCAATCTTGTCGGTGTAGCTCTTGGTATAGGTGGTGAACTCGCCGCTGTGTCCCAGGTGGGCCATCGTGCCTTCTCCCAGTGCGAGCGAATCCTTGTCCTTTCGGAAGAAGTTCATCGGCACGGCCAGGGTATGGTGGATGAAATAGCTCCGCCGCTTGTAGGTATTGGCGGCTTCCTTCAGGTTCACCTCGATCGACCTGGCCTCCACCGAAGTGTCCCGGATCCAATACGGGTCGCGGATACCGCCGTTCTCGGCGCGTTCCACCCGCTGGCGGATGGTGCCGAAGTTGGCGAAGTAGCGCTTGCCCATATAGTTGCCCAGGATGAACGTCGTACGGTGGTCGGTGTTCTCGCTGGTGAGCATACCCCGCGACCCGAGCCTGCGGTAGCCGAGGGTGAAGTTGAACTCCGGCGTGAGATTCTGTGTGGAGAGCAACTTGAGGTTCGTTTCTTCCGACTTCTTGTTGGCGAAGGGCGTTCCCCAGTAGGCCAGTTCGGTGTAGGGCGTCTTGGTGTTGTATTGCTTGATGGTCTCGTCGGTCTCGGAATCGCCGATATAGGGCGAGAACATCGGGGCGTCGGGTGTCTCCTCGCGGCGGAACCAGTCGTGATAGAGCGTGGCCGAGCCTACGGGGCCGAGGTAGGTGGCCGCCACGTCCTTGCGGTACATCGGATACTCCGAGAAGTTGGCGTTGGCAGTGGTGTCGAGCCCGCTCTCGTGGAACTCGTTGAACGCCTTGTCGGAAGTCCACACCAGAATGCGGCGGAAGTACAGGGAGTCAGGCACGATATAGGTCTCGAGCACACGCGGTTTCGCAGCCCGGAGACTGTCGCGCTCTTCCTTGCGGATCTTGCGCATCGCCCGTTTGATGTCGTGTGTATCCGGCAGGAACTGGGCGATGGAGTCCATATAGGCCGTGACCATCGAATCGAGACTGGGCAGCGTTTCCGTATCGAGCTGGCCCCAGAATAGGCTGTCGATCGCCCGGTACAGCTTCACTTTGCGGAGCGAATCGCGGTTGGGTGCCGCCACGGTCGAATCCTGCGGGGCACGGAGAATCCGGCTCCGCTCCCGGGCCGCACCCGTGCCGGGGAGAAGCAATGCTGCCAGCAGCAGCAGAAAAGCCGTGTATCGTCCGCCGCGCCTCATCAGATCACTTTCACGCCGATGCGGGAGAGTTCGGCCAGCGTGCGGTTGTGGCCTTCCTTGTCGATGTAGGCCAGGCCTTTCTCGAGCAGGAAGACGTTGTGTCCCGATTTGATCAGGTCGAAGCAGGTCTCCCGGATGCAGTATTCCGTGGCGATACCGCTCACCAGCACGTTCTTGGTCAGGAAGTTATTGAGTTCGATGCCTTCGGCGTTGTGGCTTTCGAAACCGGAATACTGTTCCTTCTTGGGATTGACGCCCTTGAAGAACATATTCTCCTTCGAAGGACGGTGGTCGGCCAGTTCCACCTTCGTGAAGAAGTCTTCGTGGATCTCGCCGCCACGGGTCTGCATCACGCAGTGGGGCGGCCAGGGACCGCCCTGTTCCTGGAAGGAGCAGTGGTTCACGGGATGGTGGTCCAGCACGTAGAGCACCTGGTCGTTCGGATAGCGGTTGATCACCCGCACGCTCTCTGCCACGGCTTTTTCGGCGTTGGCGCAGGCCATCGTGCCGTCGATGAAGTCGTAGAGCATATCCACCACCACGTGGGTGTATCGGTTGGATGCGCCGCTCTCGGCTTCCTGCATCATGTTGATCTGATGGATGAGGCGGTTGATCAGCCGCATCTTCAGGTCGTAGAGGTCGTCGGAGATGTCCACCTTGTAGTAGTGGGGGTTGATGATACGGGTCTGCGTGTCGTTGAACGAGGCCAGGTTCGCCTTATAGTAGTCGCGCTTCTCGAAAATCGTGCGCGTGTCCTCGAAGATCTTTCCGCCGTCGTAAGCCAGTTCCTGCAGCGGGCGGAAGGTGTACGAACCGGCGGGGAAGGTAGTGTACTTGGTCTCGTCGGCCTCGTCCCGGATGAAGAGTTCTTCGCCGGCTTCGATGATGCGGGCGAAAGAGTCGCCGCGCAGGCAGGTCACGTCGGCCTTGAACTTGCCGTCCTGGATGATGCGGTAGGTGATCTGGAAGCCCGGATTGATGAGCTTGGCCTTGTCCTCGGAGCGTTTGAGGATCGGCTCGTCGTCCACCTGCACGAGTTTGTACACGTTGCCGAAGCACGGGTTGTGCTTGCTGGTGGCAATGGCGTCGCCGACACCGTAACTGTCGATGCAGGCACCCTGCTTCTCCAGGTCGGAGATGATGTATTCGTCGAGCGAGTTGGTCGCGAAGATCTTGCAGTTCTTCAGGCCGGCCGCGTCGAGCGCCTCGCGGCACTTGACCGAGAGGTAGGCAAGGTCGCCGCTGTCGAGACGGATGCCGTAGCCCTGCGGGTAGCTGTCGTCGATGCCGTTGGCCTTGAAGGCCTTGATGGCGTTCTTCACACCGCATTTGAGCGTGTCGAAGGTGTCGATCAGCAGGATGAGCCCTTCGCCGCGGTGCGTCTTGATATACGTGTCGAAAGCCTTGTATTCGCCGTCGATGGAGCAGCCGAACGAAGTGGTGTAGCTGTGAGCCATCGTGCCGGATGCCTCGAAGCCGAACTCGATGCCGGTGAGGATGTTCGACGTGCTGGCGCAGCCGCCGATGAATGCGGCTTTTGCTCCGTATTCCGCAGCCCAGGGACCGTGGGCGCGGCGGGATCCGAACTCGCTCACGGGGTGCGAAGCGGCGCGCGTGACGCGCGATGCCTTGGTGGCGATGGCCATCTGGTGGTTCATGATGCAGAGCAGGGGAGTCTCGAGCACCTGCGCCTCGATGATCGGGCCCACGATGGTCAGGATCGGCTGCTTGGGGAAGGCGATCTCACCTTCCTTCATCGCATAGACCTTGCCCGTAAACTTCATATGGGCGAGATACTCGCGGAACTCGCGGTAATCCTCGCCGGGCAGGAATTTCTCAAAGAAGCTGATGTCTTCGCTGCCCAGGCCGGCGATCATCTGCAGCGCTTCGCGGATGCCGCTGACCACCGCCCAGTTGTTGTTGTCGGGCGCCTTGCGGAAAAACAGGTTGAACACGGCGGTCTTGTCTTTCATACCGTTGTCGTAGAAAGACTTGCCCATCGTGTACTGGTATTTGTCGGAGCAATAGGAGATATTGAGCATTTCTAAACGAATAAGGTTTCATTGTTGCGGGCCAGCCTCCGGACCTTTTCCAACTGGCCGGCCGTGAGGCGGAAACCGGTGAACCGGTCGATCTGGCTCCGGGAGTGGACATCGGTGCCCAGGTATCGGTAAAAATCGCTTTCGAGCAGCCAGCGGACGATGTCCAGAGAAGCTTCGCCGTAGGCGCCGGTAAGCGACAGGAGGTTGAGTTGCAAAAAACAGCCCATATCGACGAGCGTCTCCAATTCCTTGACCCCTTTTTTGTGGTCGAAGGCCTGCTGGTAGAATACATAGCGTTCGGGATGCGCGAGTACGGGCTGCAGCCCTTCCATCCCGAGTTCGAATACGGTTTCCTTGATTTTCGGGCTTCGTTCGTAGTACGACATCTCGATAAGGATGTGCTTGCCGTCGGGCCAGCAGAGACGGTCGCCCGCCTCCACGAAGAACTCGTCCACCATATATTCCGAAGCCAGGTGGAAGGTCATGTCTTTCCGGATGGATTCCGGCAGTGCGGGGAGGAAAGCATCGAATCGCGCCTGCAGGTCCGCGGCCGTGTTGGGGAACATCGAGCGGGAGACGTGCGGCGTGAAGATCACTTTCCTGATGCCGAGACGGTGCATCTCCTCCAGGATCGCCGTCGATTCCGCCGTGTCGGGAGACCCGTCGTCCACGCCGGGCAGGATATGCGAATGGACATCGGCCGTCAGTCCGATGTCCATCAGTGAACAATTATCCTTTTTTCTCCGGAAGAGACACATGGCTTATTTGGCCTTCTGTTTTTCGCCATAGCCGTAGCCATAGCCGTATTTGTTGTTGCCGTATCCGTAGTGTCCGTAACCGTAACCGTAGTGATAGCCGTAGGACCGGGCCGTGATATCCACGCCGTTGAGTACGATGTAGATGTTGTTGAACTTCTTGTCACGGGCCAATTGGTCGAGTTCCTCCACGAACTTGAGGTCGCAAACGCCGGCGCGGAGCATGAAGATGTTCGCATCGACGTAGCGGTTGAAGATCGTGGCGTCGGCCACGGGCAGGTACGGGGCGCTGTCGAAGATGATATAGTCGTAATCGAGCGACTTGAGGTAATCGACGGCCTCTTTCATCCGCTGCGACTCGATGAGTTCCGAAGGGTTCGGCGGGATTTTACCCGCTGGAAGGACGTCGAGGGTGGGCACGTCGTGTACGCCGTGCACGATCGAAGGCGCCAGATCGTCGGTCTTCTTCGATAGGAAAGGTGTGAGCCCCTCGTCGTGATGCTGGGTAATGCCGAAAATGCTGGCTAGCTGCGGCTTGCGTAGGTCGATGCCAACGATGAGCACCTTCAGCCCGGTGTGGGCCAGGGTCATTGCCAGGTTCGAGGAGATGTAGCTCTTGCCTTCGCCCGGCACGCTGGACGTGACCTGGAATACCTTGTGCCCCAGATAGCGGACGTTGGAGCGCAGGATACGCATCGTCTCTTCGAACGGGTCGCGTCCCGTGACCTCCATCAGTTCGCCCTGATGGCTGTTCATAGGAACTGATGCCAGGATGGGAATGTCCGTCCGCTGGGTGATGTCGAGTTTGCCCTCGACCTTGCTCTTGAGCGCCTGACGGAGGAAGAATACGGCGGGCGGGATGCAGAATCCCAGCAGGAAGGCCAGCAGGAAGATCATCTTCCGGTTGGGCGACGTGGCGACCGCCGAATTGTCGGCCGAGTCGATGACCTTGCACTGGTCGGTGATGGCGTAGAGGGAAATCAGGGCCTCTTCTTTTTTCTGCTGGAGCAGGATGTAGAGCGGTTCCTTGATCTGCTGCTGGCGGTCGAAGCGCGAGATTTCCTGCTGTTGCGTGGGGATGGCGGAAAGCCGTCCCTTCGACTGGCGGAGTTTTGCGCTCAGGTTGTTGCGCTGCAGCTGATAGGACTTTTCGAGGTTCTTCACCGAGGAGATGATGCTCGAGAGCAATTCCTGCAGCTGGCTGTCGGACTGGACCACCATCGGGTTCGCCTCGCTGGCACTGGCCACCATGCGGTTGCGCTCCATCAGCAGGGTGTTGAACTGGTTGATCGTACTGTTGAGACCTGTGTCGGTGATGCCGATGTTGGCAGGGATAAGCATCAGTCCGCCGTCCATCTGGCCGATGTAATCCTTGATGATGCCCAACAGTTCGATCTGGACATCGAGAGCGTTGAGCTGTTCCTCGTATTTTGCATCGGACGAGAGGGTGAGCTGCGACTGGGATGAGACATCCACCACCGTGTTGCTGCGGCGGTAGTTCTGGTATTGGCTCTCCAGGTCGCCCAGCTCGTCTTCCACCAGTTCGAGCCGTTCGTTGAGGAAATCGATGGTATTGGTGACGGCCCGGCTGCTGAATTCCCGCGCGTCTTCGTTATAGTTGCGGATCAGGCTGTTGAGGATGTCCTCCGCCCGGGTTCCGTAGATGTCGGTGTATGAGAGATTGATCACTTCCGAGCGCTCGGTGGCCTTGAGGTGCCCCGTTACGGAAAGCTTCCCGCGCAGGGCCTTGGCCGCATTGACGGGCGAGCGCATCGTGATGATGTATTTGTCGCCGATCTCGAATTTCGCCAGATGGCTCCGCTCAATGGCTACCTTGTGCTCCTTCAGCGCGAACTCCTCGCCGAAGCGATAGACCTTGTCCACGATCGGGTATTTGCTTCCGCCCGTTTCTATCGAAATGATCCGGTACGAACTGGAATCCTGAGGCACGAAGGTAATTCTGGCCACAGGCGGATTGGGATAGTTCTCCGTCGAATCGACGATCGCGACGAATGGATTGTTCTTGTAAAAGATCAGCGTTTTGAGCGGACGCCTCTTGGAGTAGACATAGTTCAGCCCGAGATCCTCTACGACGCGTTGCATCATTCCGCGGGAATTGATCACATCGATCTCGTTGGTCACCTTGCTGTTGGCACCGCCCAGCATCAGGTCGGTGATGGCCAGCATGTCGGCGCCCCCTCCGCTCTTGGTTACAAGCAGGATCTTGGCGTTGGCCGTATATTGTGTGCGGGTCAGCCTGATATAAGCGTAGGCGGCAGCCAGGCAGGCCAAAATGCTGATCAGGATGATCCACCGCATTCCCCAGACCACGTTGAGGATTTTCTTCAGGTCGAGGGAGGAATCCTCTTCCCGGTAGCGGATGTTTTCGTTGTCCTGCATGGCTTAGGCGGGTTTTGCAAAACGGGTGATGAAGAAGGTGGCGACGGTCACCAGGGTGGTGAGCGAGCTCAGGACGATCGACCAGAGTCCCGTGGCAGCGGTGCCCTGGGCGATGCGCGTGGCGCTCTGCGGCACATAGAGCACATCGTTCTGGTGCAGGTAGAAATACGGCGAGTTGAGGATGTCGCTCTGCGTCAGGTCGATCTTGTAGTGGGTCTGCACGCCGTCCACGTCGCGGATCAGGATCAGGTCGTGGCGGTCGGCCGTGATGAGCAGGTCGCCGGCCATTCCGAGGGCCTGCAGGACCGTGACGCGCTCGCTCGGGACGGTATAGGTCCCCGGTGCCTTCACTTCACCCAATACCGTGATGCGGTAGTTCAGGAACGAAACTGATACTACCGGCTCCTTGACCAGCCCCTGGTCGGTAAGCAGGCGCGTGATGTGGTCAACCAGGTCCACACGGCGCATTCCCTCGACCTTTATCCGGCCCAGGCCCGGCATATCGATGTAGCCCTGCGAGTCCACCAGATAGGGAACTACGGACTGTGTAGTGGTGTATCCGCCCGACTGATTGGTGCTCAGGGTAAAGTTGTAGGGCATCACCACGCTCTTGTCGGGGCCCGATATGATAATTTGAAGCTTGTCGTCCTTCATAATCACGGGCTCGTACTCGGCTTCGATTTTCCGGGCATCGAAAGTGTCGATATCCTGGAAATACAGGATGTCTTTCGAGGACGTGCACCCGGAAAAAATGCCGAGCGAAGTCCCCGCGAAGAGGATCATCCACAACATCGTCCGTATCGTCTTGCTCATAGCGGCGAATTTGGTCAATTTCTTAAATCTTACAAAGGTAAGCATTATTTCGGAACAATGCAATCCAACTCAGCCAGTTTGCCCACATCGTGCATCTCCAGACCCGGCATCACGGCCGCCCGGATGGTATGGGTACGGCAGACCGCCAGATAAAATTCGACGATAGGGAACTTCTCGGGCCACTCCCGCATCAGCGGGAAAACGGCCGGGTCGATGTAGTGTATTCCCGAAAAAGCCAGGCGTTTGCACTGGTCGGAATCGATGCCGGCGTAGGGGCTGCGCACCTCGCCGGTGGCGATGTTGGTCCAGCCCACGAGGCGGTTGTCGTCGTCGAACAGGAAGTAGCGCTGCGTTTCGCGTTCGCTCACCAGGATTGTGGCCAGGTCGCCCGCCCGGTGCTGTGCCCGGAACCAGGCGAGGTCGAGGTTGGAGAGGATGTCGACGTTATGGACGAGGAACGGCTCGTGCGTGCCGGGGGCATCGGCCGGAGCCAGCAGCGGCTCCGCGTGCCGGATGCCGCCGCCTGTTTCGCGCAGCAGATCCGTCTCGTCGGAGAACGCGATCTTCACGCCGAAGCTGCCGTTCGCGGCAACATAGTCGCGGATCTGGTCGGCAAAATGGTGGACGTTGATCACGATGTCGTCGTAGCCGGCGGCGATGAGTTTGTCGAGGACGTGCCGCAGCAGCGGCTTGCCGCCCACGGGCACCAGCGCCTTGGGCATCGTGTCGGTCAGGGGTTTGAGCCGTGTGCCGAGGCCAGCGGCGAAAATCAGGGCTTTCATCGCCTTACAGCTCTTTCTCGATCTCCAGCTCGCGGTGCGTGATGCGCACCTTGATGCTGAACTTCTTCGACAGATGCTCGCCCAGGTGCTCGGCGCAGTACACGGAGCGGTGCTGGCCACCCGTGCAGCCGAAGCTCACCATCAGGTGCGTGAACTTGCGCTGGATGAAACGCTCCACGTGGGCGTCCACCAGGTCGTAGGCGTGGTCGAGGAACTTGAGCACGCCGCCGTCGTCTTCCATAAACTTGATGACCTCGGTGTCCATGCCCGTAAAGTGCTTGTAGTGTTCGTATTTGCCGGGATTTTCGAGGCCGCGGCAGTCGAACACGTA
>JAEEGJ010008354.1_pt1 | contig 28617 bp, 28 predicted proteins | sample 8958761 | NCBI WGS metagenome assembly JAEEGJ01 (sample SAMN16246546, study PRJNA631951) | gut metagenome | biome: gut microbiome; feature: rumen; material: RS-attached | host: Bos | place: Iran: Karaj | collected 2018-10
TTATTGTAAGACCGGGATATATTTACGGACCTACGATTTCTAAGACCGACAGTAGGGCGTCTGCGGCATTTACGCTTGATGCGGCTTCGGGAAGAGACATCGTCATGAAGAGCAAAGGCGAGCAGCTGAGATCGTATTGCTATATGCTTGACTGCGCTTCGGCTCTTCTGAGTGTGTTATTAAACGGAGAGTGCGGCGAAGCGTATAATATTTCAAACAAAGACTCAATCGTAACCATAAGGGACGTGGCTGAGTGCCTCGCGCGTAAAAGCGGCGTAAATGTAGTATTTGAGATACCTTCCGACGAGGAGAAAAAGAGCTTTAATCCGATGAAAAACTCGGTTCTTGATGCGTCAAAGCTTGAGAGTCTTGGATGGAAAGCATGTTTTGGTCTTGAAGAAGGGATTGGGAGAACGCTGAAGTTCTTGTGATATTTTCTGTTCAGGGAATATCAATATCGCTGACGGGCAGGCAGATGCAGGCTCCGTCGGATTTCTGTAGGAGAATTCCGTGGTAATGCCCGGTTGCATCGAATAATCCGCTTCCGGACATGCCTTCTTCCACTTCACACATGCAGTAGATAACATCGTGACCTATCAGGGGATTAAATACTGAGGGGGTATCGACGATTCCTACAGAAGATGAATTTGTCAGAGTATCTATTATGAATATTTTTTCTTCGCAATCGGGAAGAACTTTTGAAGGACGCACACTTCGATAAGAAGGTGAGTCTTTTTTCTTTGACTCTTTTACAAAAGAGCTGTCAACTTCAATCATGGCAATATCTTTTACGTCATCTCTGAAAGTGACCGTGCCGTTACTTGAAAGGCCGTCGAAAAAAGTTACATTACAACTGTCCTGCGCGGCAACATGCGATGCGGTCATCACTTTTATCTTGTTTCCTGTGATTTCCCAGATGTTTCCGCTTCCCATGTAGTCGCCTGATTCAATGCGAACCGATGAGGGAAGTACAGTGTCATAGGCGGTATTTATGTCTGCATTTTTTACAGGAATCTCTTTTGTCATATAGCGCTTTATCGGCTTGTCGTCATCGTGAAAAATCCCGATGAAAAGCGAGATTATTACAATGATTGCAAGAATTGCCACCGGTATAAAAGAATTTTTTTTATTTTTTAATTTTATCTGCAACATTTTTCATTCCTTCGTTGTGTATATAGTAAAGCAGCCAAATTATTATAGCAAAAAAGCTGCACGGAGGGAAAATTATGAAAAAGACAATTAGAAAAGGTTTCAATGGAATTGTGAGCATGGCACTTGCAACATGTTTACTTGCAGGATGCGGAGGAGCAAATACTGCACCTGCGACGGATGCGGAGAGTCCGTCGTATTCTGACAAATCGAGTGGGTACAATATTGATTCGGCTGAGCCCATAGAGGGAATGAGCGAAAGCTGTGATGATAGCGGATTTGTGGATTATCCCATTGAAAATAATGAAACTTACGAAAAGCCTGATGAGAACGGAGCGACGCTTGTAAGCACCAATCCGCTGTCGACTTTTGCAATGGATGTTGACACGGCATCTTATGCAAATGTAAGAAGGATGATCGAGGACGGCTACGGAAAAGGCAACATTCCGGCGGATGCGGTAAGACCTGAGGAGTTTTTGAATTATTTTTCATATGACCTTAATGCACCGAAGAACGGCGATGCATTCGGCATAACAACAGAGATCTCGGATTGCCCTTGGAACAAAGACCACAAGATGATGTTCGTGGGTTTAAAGACGGAAGATGCAAATACAGAAGAGCTTCCCAAGGGGAATCTTGTTTTCCTGATAGATGTATCGGGCTCTATGCGTTCAAGTGATAAACTTCCGCTCCTTCAGAAGAGCATGAATGAGTTTGTCGACAATTATACGGGCGAAGGAACGGTTTCAATCGTTACTTATTCGGGAGAAGAAAAAGTGGTTCTTGAGGGAGAAGAGCTTAGTAACAAGGATAAAATAAAGAGGGCCATCAACAGTCTCAGCGCAAACGGATGCACCAACGGACAGAGCGGAATGGAGAGAGCTTATCAGATCGCTGCCGACAATTTCGTTGAAGGCGGCATAAACAGAGTCATCATGGCTACTGACGGTGATCTTAACGTTGGAATATCTGATCCCGATGAACTTGAGAATTTTATAAAAGAGAAAAAAGAAACAGGTGTATTTTTGTCGGTACTTGGCTTTGGCACAGGAAACATTAAGGATGCGAGCATGCAGAGACTTGCAGATTGCGGAAACGGAAACTATTCATATATTGATTCAATGATGGAGGCAAAGAAAGTTCTTGTCGACGAGATGAGTTCTACAATGATAACAGTTGCAAAAGATGCAAAGATCCAGGTTGAGTTTAACCCCGCAAAGGTAAACAGCTACAGGCTTATCGGTTATGAAAACAGACAGCTTGACGCCGCAGATTTTAACGATGATAAGAAGGACGGCGGAGAAGTAGGCGCAGGCCACAGTGTTATCGCGCTATATGAGATCACTACCTCGGACAGCGCGAAAGCGATTGACTTAAAGTATCAGGAAGGCGATAAAAAGGACTATGGCAATGAGTATGCTACCGTAAACGTAAGATACAAGGAACCCGAAGGCTCTGAGTCAAAGCTTTCAAGCTACGTAGTATCTGATGCTGACGTTAAGGATGCGACTGATAATATGAAGTTTGCACAGATTGTTGCGGAGTTTTCGCTTATTCTTTCTGACAGCGATTATAAGGGCGATGCAAGCTATGACCACGTTATCGATACTTATGCAGAGATAAATAACAAAGACGAGTACAAGGATGAGTTCATTCAGCTTGTAAGGATGGTGGCTAAGAGAGCGCTGTAAATGATATAATTATCATGTTACCGCTAATTCTTTTACTTGGTTTCGATATCGGGTGATAGCATGGGAAAAAGCAGGGAGAGAGCGGCAACTCTTTTGGAAAAATACGGCAATGCCATACTTCGAACGGCGTATTCGTACCTACATAATATGGAGGATGCTGAAGATATCTTGCAGGATACGCTTATACAGTATTTGAAATCCGACTCCGAATATAATGATGAGGAGCATGAGAAGGCATGGCTGCTGCGGGTTGCCATTAATCTTAGCAAGAACAAGGTGAAATACAATAAAGTCCGGGAGACCGATGAGCTAATGGACGAACTGGTTTCCGAGGAAAAAGAGGAATTGTCTTTTGTCTGGGAAGCTGTAAAAACCCTTCCTGAGAAGTACGCTGAAGTTATTCATCTGTACTATCAGGAGGGGTATCAAGCCGCTGATATTGCGGGAATATTGAATAAAAAAGAATCTACCGTCAGGTCGGACCTGAAGCGTGCGAGAGAGAAGTTAAAAGAAATTTTGAAGGAGGGATATGACTTTGAGTAAATACAATGAGTTAATGCAGAATATAGTCGTTACTGAAGATATGAAAAGCCGAATCCTTCGAAATATCGAGCTCGAGCTTGACGGAACGGATGTATTTGGCGGAGAAAAAAGAGACCGCAGTAGCGAAAACGGAATTGGAAGTAACGGCGGCGGTAGCAACGATATCGAAAAGGTAATTTCCATAGATGAGGCAGGTAACGAGAAGAAAATCCGTAACTTTGGAGATTCACTGCGCGGAAGATGGGCGACTTATGTGGCCGCTGCGCTTGTTTTTATCCTAAGTGGAATTGTTGTAAAAAGCATTATCGGCGATCCAAGCCACAGCAGCAGTACCGCCGTAATGAGTGAAGACAGCTATAAACCTAAGCCCGCACCCGCGGTAACAGAAGAAGCAGCGGCAAGCGAGGAGCCTGTTGATGCGGCAGAAGCGATTGAGGGTGATGCAAGTGCTGACAGTGCTGTTAAGGCAGCAGGAGAAGCGGAAGTCAAAGATGAAGCTGCTATTCAGAGTGGTGCGAGATTTGAGTACGAGGAGAAAGTGACTCTTGTTAAAGAATATTCGGCTGATAAAAAGCTTTCTGTGTTCCATCTTGCGCAGGTAAAGAATGCATCGGAAAAAGATGCCGAACTGTCATGTTATACCGAGTGCTATCAGGGAAATGAGAAGTTGCAACAGATTTATTCCGGCGAGAATATGACGGGAAAAACAATGGGAATAAATGAGACTTATGGCATAATCATTGGATATTCTTTGAAAAATGATACGGATGATGTAAGTTTTGTTGTGATTGATAGGAACAGTCCCGATAAGAAAGTGCTTTTTGAAAAGACATATACAATGGATGAACTTAAGGGAAATTCCTCGGTCCTGCCTTCGGATTACATCGAGGAAGAGCAGCTTGGTGGGCTGTTTGATGAAGGTGTGAAAACCAAATAGTTTTAAATAAAAATAGCAATCTTCCAAGAAGATTGCTATTTCTTTTCTCTTTAAGAGTAGGACTGTAAGCCGGGTTATGTCGTGGATGATCATCTATCTAGGACTGTCGTCGCCGACAGCCTCAAGCGACCCACCTGAAAGCGAACCGGGCCGGCTCATGGCTTTCTTTTCGGTCTTGCTTCGGATGAGGTTTACATGGCTACCGGTGTTACCACCGGCACGGTAGTCTCTTACACTGCCTTTCCACCCTTACCAAGCAGAGCTTGGCGGTTTCTTTCTGTTGCACTGTCTCGGGAGTTGCCTCCGCCAGACGTTATCTGGCATCCTGCCCTGTGAAGCCCGGACTTTCCTCTCCCATGCCCTTTCGTCTGCATGGCAGCGATCATCTATCCTACTCAGTCCTATATAATACCATAAAATCAATTTTTTACAACAACTTTTGCAATACCAAACTTAAATCGTTATGATAAAATTAGCTTAGCATGAAAGTGCTTACATAGGTCAAGATTTGCAAGTTTTTTATATAAAAACGAGCAGACACGGAAAATATTTTCAAGTATCATAGCTATATCGAAATGATTGTTTTTGTACTGCGTTATGCAGTGGATTGGAGATGCTATGGAACTTAGAACTGCGTGTTCTCCCAGAGATGAGAGGAATTACGATACTTCAAGACTTAGAGAAGAATTTTTAATTGATGACCTTTTTAAGCCGGATGAGATTAAGCTTGTATATAGTCAGATTGATAGGATCATCACCGGATCGGCGGTTCCTGTTGAGAAGGAATTACACCTTACTGCAGGAGATGAGCTGAGAGCTGAGTATTTTTTACAGCGACGTGAGATGGGTGTTATCAATATTGGCGGAGACGGCGTGATCGTCATCGACGGCAAAAAGTACGATGTTGGCTTCAAGCAGGGTATGTATATCGGAATGGGAGCAAGAGATATATCTTTTGCAAGTAAAGAGGCTTCCAAGCCTGCCAAATTCTATATCAACAGCGCGCCTGCACATAAGACTTATCCCACAGTCCTCATTAAGAGAGAGGGAACACCTTCGGATGATGTTGTCATCATCAAGGATGAGAACAAGAAGGAATTGGGAAGCCTTGAACAGTCCAATCACAGAGTCATAAACAAATACATTCTTCCCGGACAGGTGGAATCCTGTCAGCTTGAAATGGGTATGACCGAACTTAAGCCCGGCAGTGTATGGAACACAATGCCGTGCCACACTCACGACAGGAGAATGGAAGTTTATCTTTATTTTGAGGTCCCTGAGGATGCTCTTGTTATGCATTTTATGGGAGAGCCTACGGAGACGAGGCATATCATTATGAGGAATGAGCAGGCAGTTATAAGTCCCAGTTGGTCTATTCATTCGGGATGCGGAACACAGTCGTACACATTCATCTGGGGTATGGTCGGAGAGAATCAGGATTTCGACGATATGGATGATTGTGATATGTCAGAACTTAGATGATCGGAGGTATAGATATGCAGGATTTTTTGAAGAATTTTTCACTTGAAGGCAAGGTGGCATGGATCACAGGTGCTTCATACGGACTTGGCCTTGCTTATGCCGTAGCTTTTGCACAGAGCGGAGCTAAGGTTGTTTTTAATGATATAAACCGTGAACTTGTTGATAAGGGATTGGAAGAATATAAGAAACTCGGCATCGAAGCATTCGGTGCGGTTTGTGATGTTACGAAGGAAGATCAGGTTAAGGATTTCGTTGCTCAGGTTGAGAAGAATGTCGGCACGATCGATATTCTCGTAAACAACGCAGGCATCATCAAGAGAATCCCAATGATCGATATGACGGTAGAACAGTGGAATCAGGTTATTGATGTTGACCTTACAGGTCCTTTCATTTGTTCTAAGGCAGTGCTTCCCGCTATGATTGAAAAAGGAAGCGGCAAGATCATAAATGCCTGTTCAATGATGTCTGAATTCGGACGTGAGACAGTGTCGGCTTATGCGGCAGCAAAGGGCGGACTTAAGATGCTCACAAGAAATATCTGTTCCGAATACGGTCAGTACAATATCCAGTGTAACGCCATTGGACCCGGATATATTGCAACTCCGCAGACAGCTCCTCTCAGGGAGAAACAGCCTGACGGATCGATGCATCCTTTCGACAGATTTATTCGTTCCAAGACGCCGGCTCAGAGATGGGGTAAGACAGAAGATCTTATGGGACTTGCAGTATTCCTTGCTTCTCCTGCATCTGATTTCATTAATGGACAGGTAATCTACATCGACGGTGGAATTACGGCTTATATCGGACAGGACCCAAGTAATCTGGATCCAAGTAAGATGCAAGATGTGGATTGATAAACATCTTTTGTTTAAATCCATTAGTTTATAAAGAGAAAGGCGAAAGAAATGGATAAGATTTGCGAAGAACTTTACAAAATTGGTATTGTGCCCGTTATTGCGATTGATGACGCAAAGGACGCAGCTCCTCTTGCAGAGGCACTCATTAAGGGTGGACTTCCCGCAGCAGAGGTTACATTCCGTACAGCAGCTGCTGAGGATGCAATTAAGATTATTTCAGAGAAATACCCTGAGATGATTGTTGGTGCAGGAACTGTTCTTAATGCTGAGCAGGCAGACCGTGCAAAGGCTGCAGGAGCTAAGTTTATTGTCAGCCCCGGATTCAACAGATCAAATGTTGAATACATTCAGAGTATCGGTGTGCCGGTTGTTCCCGGAACAGCTACACCCGGTGAGGTAGAGCAGGCAATTGAACTTGGACTTGATTGTGTAAAATTCTTCCCTGCCGAGCAGAATGGTGGTATTGCCAAGATTAAGGCTATGGCAGCTCCTTATACTAAGATGCACTTCATGCCTACAGGTGGTGTAAACAAGAACAACCTCAATGATTACCTCGGATTCAACAAGGTATTCTGCTGTGGCGGAAGCTGGATGGTTAAGAAGGATCTTATCTCAGCAGGTAAGTTCGATGAGATAGAAGCTATGACAAGAGATGCTGTAAATGCAATGCTCGGATTCAAGATGAAGCACATCGGAATCAACGAGACAGATGCTGCAGCAGCTGAGTCAGTAGCAGATAAGTTTGATTCACTCTTTGGATTCACTAAGAAGGTTGGTAATTCTTCTGTATTTGCCGGAAGCGTTGTTGAAGTTATGAAGGCAAAGGGACGCGGAATAAACGGACACATTGCAATCGGAACAAACAATGTTGACAGAGCTGTTTATCATCTTGGCAAGCAGGGCGTTAAGTTTGATGAATCATCATTTGCATATGATGTTGACAACCATCTTAAGGTTGCATATCTTGCTGATGAGTTCGGCGGATTTGCTGTACATCTTGTAAAAAACTGATCACTTAACGAGGTTTTTTCGAGTTTAGTGCGAAGTTTTGTTCCGGCGAGGCATTTATTGCCGAGAGCGGAACTTCTTGATGAAAATAAATAATTTTAGTTAGATAGAGAGAGGAATAAACTATGTCAAAGAAAGTTGTTACATTTGGTGAGATTATGCTGCGTCTGCAGCCCGATAATTATTTAAGATTTGTTCAGGTTGACCACCTTGAAGCTACATTTGGTGGCGGAGAAGCTAACGTATCTGTTTCTCTTGCAAACTACGGACTTGATTCTGTATATGTTACAAAGCTTCCTAAGCATGAGATCGGTCAGGCTGCCGTTAATTCACTCAGAAAGTTCGGCGTTGACACATCTAAGATTGCAAGAGGCGGCGACAGAGTAGGTATCTACTACAACGAGAAGGGCGCTTCACAGAGAGGTTCAAAGTGCATTTATGACCGTGCACATTCAGCTATCGCTGAGGCAGTTCCTGCTGACTTCAACTGGGATGAGATCTTCGAGGGTGCTGAGTGGTTCCACTTCACAGGAATTACTCCCGCTGTAAGTGATTCTCTTGCAGAGATCACACTTGAAGCTGCTAAGAAGGCTAAGGAGCACGGACTTACAGTATCATGTGACCTTAACTACAGAGGAAAGCTCTGGAGCAAGGAGAAGGCAGGCAAGGTTATGGCTGAGCTTTGCCAGTATGTAGATGTATGTATCGCTAACGAAGAGGATGCTGATGACGTATTTGGAATCAAAGCTTCTTCAACTGACGTTACAACAGGTAAGCTTAACAGAGAGGGCTACATTGAAGTTGCTCAGAAGCTTACAGAGAGATTCGGATTCAAGAAGGTTGCCATCACACTTCGTGAATCACTCTCAGCAAATGACAACAACTGGAGCGCAATGCTTTATACAGACGGACAGGCTTACTTCTCAAAGAAGTATGCACTTCGTATTGTTGACCGTGTCGGCGGCGGTGATTCATTCGGCGGCGGACTTATCTACAGCTGCGTAAACGGATTCGATCCTCAGGCTACAATCGAGTTTGCTGTTGCTGCATCAGCTCTTAAGCACTCAATCGAAGGTGACTTCAACCTTGTTACAGTTGATGAGGTAAATAAGCTTGCAGGCGGCGACGGATCGGGACGTATCCAGAGATAATTTTTTGATGATCGTCGACTTGATCATAAATTATTTAATTTTTATAAAAATTTTTTAATAACATTAGCACCGCGCATTGTTAAATGTGCGGTGTTTTTTGTATAATATATTTGCGAAAGTTTGAAACAAAGTATATGTGAGGAATTAAATAATGAAATTTGATAAGACGGTCAATACATTTTTGACTCTATTATCAGTATTAATGATATTGATAACAGCTTTTTATGTAGAAAGACTTATTACACACAATAACGTTTCATCTGTGTATACCAGTAAACTTAGTCTTACCGGAGCAAAGCTTTCTGATGATCTGTATGCCAAGGTTTCTAAAACTATGGTTCAGAAAACTGATAACGGTTCTTTAACCCAATATGAGATTGAGATTGTTAATTCGGGTGATACCGATATAACAAACTGGAATCTCAAGATGGCATATTTTCCGACTGTTAAGGTCATAGATGTATATAATGTTGAAGGGGCGCCCGAAGGCGACAGCTATATTTTTACACCTCTTTATAACAATATGACCATCAAAGCGGGAGAGAGCTGTGAGTTTGGAATGTCTATAGATGCGTCTGCGGATTATGCGCCTACAAGTATGGTGCTGACCGGATTTAAGCTTGATCCGACCGGAAGTACATTAGGTAATAAGCTGATTTCCGCACTATTTGTTTTGTGGATAGTTTTCTGCGCAAGTTATATGGTTGTAAAGTACAATTCTATCAGTTTCTTGAAGAAGCAGAAGAATGATATCAGAATTATTCTTCAGTCTATGAATACTTTCATAAGCTTTATAGACGCAAAAGATCCGTATACCAGAGGCCATTCGAGAAGAGTTGCGATGTACGCGGCAGAGATTTCAAAGAGAATGCATCTTACGGAGTCTGAGATACAGAATGTTTATTATGCGGGACTTTTGCATGACGCAGGTAAGATAAGCGTTCCGGATGCCATTCTTAATAAACCCGGAAAGCTTACAAATGAGGAGAGACAACTTGTCCAGAATCATACGGTTGCCGGCGGTAATATGCTTAAGCAGCTTTCGTCACTAAAGGGCGTCAGAGAGACAGCTCTTTATCACCATGAGAGATTTGACGGAAAGGGATATCCCGAGGGACTTAAGGGAAGTGAGATTCCTCTTTACGCCAGAATAGTCGGTGTAGCGGATTCTTACGATGCCATGTCAAGTAACCGTGTATACAGAAGGCATCTCAGCAAGGATGAGATCATTGAAGAGATGCAGAAGGGATCCGGAAGTCAGTTCGATCCCGAGATTGTTCCGTATATGGTTGATATGATCAACGATGGTTATGTTAACGTTGTTAAGATGGAGACAGCCGAAGACGAAGGCGGCGACGATAAGCTTCATATCAGTGAGGAGGATATTCCCGGACTTTACATGGGGTTATGATTTTGAATTAAAGGGGATTTAAGTTTGCTGGAAAAAGGGAAAAAGTTGGGAAGCGGCAGATTCGCACATTTGGATCTGCTTAGGCTGATCGCATGTTTTTTGGTTATTTTTAATCACACACAAGGGTGTATAAAGTTATATGAATATGATACGGGTGCATTGACGGTTCTTTCGTTTGCGCGCCTGTTTATTGCGATGACGGTAAAGATAAATGTTCCTGTCTTTTACATGATAACGGGAAGTTTGCTTCTAAGCAGGGACAGGGACTATAAGGATATATTTGGCAGGATTTTTAAAATGTTTGCGATACTATTGGGATTTAGTATCGTTTCACATTTTTGTTATAAAGGAGAATTCTACATTCCAGGATTTATCAGGAATTTTGCTTCGGCGACGGTTGACGGAGCGGGACCTTACTGGTATCTGTACGCATATCTGGGAATTCTTTTGATTCTTCCGTTTCTAAGATCCATAGCAGTAAGAATGAATACGATAGATGTTTTTTATCTGATAGGCGTCAGATTTATTATCGGCGCTGTTATTCCTATGCTGTTTTTGATCGCAAACAGTATTGCTGACAGTAATATGTATATCGCACATGAGTTCCAACCTGCGATGATCATTGTGGATTGCGTCTTTTACCCGCTTATAGGTTATGGGCTCGACAGGTGTATTGATGAAAAAGAGGCGTTGTATTTCAACAGGATAGTGCTTGTCGTTTTATTTGCGGCAGCGGGCATTTTCGGAGTCGTTGCGCTGCTTATATCAGGTGGGTCAGAGTCGTTTGACGGATTTGTTTTTGTCATGGTAATGTCATTTTTTGTGTTTATAAAAAAATCTGTTTCCAAGAGCAGTCATCGTGCGGATGGCATAATTTCAGCGTTGGGAGCCTTGACGTTTGGAATATATCTTTTGGATCCCATTATCGGTCCGTTTTGTAAGAAGTTATTTGATTTTAAAGGTGATTACAAGATGTTTTGGTCTTCGATTGTCTATTGCCTGTTTTCAATGATTGTTGGAGGGAGCTTAACTTTTGTTTTTAAGGGTTTTAAGAAAAAATTCTTTCAAAAATAAACATTGAAAGAAAAAAGCGGACTGAAAAGTTCGTTTTTTTCTTGACATACTGCGGCAGTCGGAGTATATTTACTACGACAGGCATAGTATTGATTGATATTCCAAGAGGAGGTTGTAAATGATAGAGATTAGCAGTGATGTCATTAGAGGCTACAATGACACGATGATTCTGTTTATATTGATGGAAGGACCATCCTATGGCTATGAAATATCTAAGAAAATAAGAGCTCTGTCAAAAGAGAAGTATATTATCAAGGAAACTACATTGTACTCAGCATTTACCAGAATGGAGAAGAACGGGTACGTAGAATCATACAGCCAGAATGCTGATAACGGTAAAAAGAGAACATATTACAAGATAACTGAAAGCGGAAGAAATTATTATCATGAAAAGTGCCTTGAATGGACTCTTACCAAAGAAGTTGTAGAGAACTTTATTAGAGGAGACAAGTAATGGAAACAATAAGAAATTATTTGGAATCTATGTTTGCAAATCTGCCTAATACTCCCGAAGTTATGCGTGCGAAAAATGAACTTTTGAGCATGATGGAGGATAAGTTTACAGAGCTTATTTCCGAAGGAAAGCCACAGAATGAAGCTGTCGGAATAGTAATCTCGGAATTTGGAAATCTTGAGGAACTAGCCGAATCTCTTGGAATTGATAAAGTTGTCGGTGAAAAGAATGTCTGCGAGAGACGTCTTGTGACCAATGAAGAAGCAAGAAATTACATTTATGATGCGGCTCAGAACAGAACGCTCATAGGTCTTGGGGTTATGCTTATAATCTTTGCACCCATATTCCCTATAATTTTCAATGAAATAGGAGCAGCGTTTCTTTTTATAGATGTCAGCATCGGAGTTGGTCTTATCGTGTGGGCCTGCATTCGTATGTCGCAGTGGAAGTTTCTTGATAACACGCTTTGTTGTATCGATTTTTCTACAGCAGAATATTTATATACAGCCAAAAAGAACAATATGACCAGCAAAGCCATTATGTTTACCGTCGGAATCATGTTCTGCATTATAAGCGTTATTCCTGTTATAATTTTCGAGGGACTTTTTTCTGCAAAAGATTATTACTACGTTATTGTAGGCCCTGCGATGTTGTTTATTATTGTGGGAATCGGAGTGCTTCTCATCATTGCCTCCGGAGCCAAGGACAGCGCATATACCAAGCTTCTTTCACTTAACGGTACAGGAACTGTTGCAGGTAATTATGAAGCGGTGCGCGCTACAAAAGAGCCTTATACAGATAAGAAAAAAGCGGCGGAAGTGATGTCTGTTTATTGGAGAACGGTCACATGCATATATATTATATGGAGTTTCATTTCGTTCGACTGGCTCATTACATGGATCATATGGCCACTTGCTGCGGTATTTAACGGTATCATGAAGACACTTTTTAATACTAAGTGGTGAGGAGAGTTTAATGAAAAAAATATATTTGTGGGTATTGTCTGTAATTACCTTCTTTGCGGTGCTTTTTGGCTGTGCATATCATTTGTACGGCCTTTTGGGAAACAAAGATAAGAGCAATGAAATGGTAAGCGTAAGCTATGATTTTGATAATATTGAGAAAATAAATATTGATGCAAGTCTTGTTGATATGAACATGGTTGCGGGCGATAAGTTTTCAGTGGATTTTTCCGGGTTAAAAGATCTTTTGCCTGATGTTTCGGAAGATAATAAAACTTTGGAGATCAAGCAGCATTCGATAGATAATGATACAAGTTTCAATCTTTTTAAATCGTGTAGAAGAAATCTGCACGGAGTTGACAATGTGCTGACAATAACCGTTCCGTCAGGAACTGAGCTTGAAGAAATTGATTTTGTCTGTGCTCTCGGAGATGCTGATATTACAGGTGTCAATGTAAAGAAGATTGATGTTGAGTGTGCACTTGGAGATATTGATATAAAAGATATGACGGCCGATCAGATCTATCTTGAGGCCGATATGGGTGATGTATCCGTTGACAGTGCCGATGCCAGGAGTATTGATGCCACACTTTCAATGGGAAGTTTTAAGGCAGATCTTGTAAAAGATATTTCCGAATACGGTCTGGAACTCGGCGTTTCAATGGGTGAATGTAAAGTTGACGGAAAATCTGTATCGAGAAAATATACCAAGGCCGGAAAAGGCGGAACTGTAAAAGTTTCCTGTGATATGGGCGATGTGAATATCAAATAAATTATAATTGCATTGTTTTTGGTTAAAAGAATAATTGAAAGAATGAAACCTCTAAGGTATAATCAATATCGTAGGAATGCTGGGAGGTTAGGCGTTCCCTATAAAAATTGTATTTTTTTGTGAGGTTTTTATGTCATCTATTATCCAGGCTAATCAGGTTTTCAACAATGAGATACCCTTTTGCAGGGTATATAGCATTGATAGCAAAAAGATGCTCGAAGAGCGTTTTCTTGCACATAGGATATCTTATTTTATAGAATGGCAGGATAAGTCATTTTTGCAGAGATTGTTTGACAGAAAGGGCAATAAGATTGTTTGCACTTTCAAGATCAACAAGAATGAGCTTGCAAGAGCTAAAGAGATCTCTGAAGGAATTGAAGGAATCAAGTATAAGGACTACGGAGATTTTGATGCTGCGGATCGCATACGTAGAAGAAGCGAAGCTGTTAAATCACAGCCCGATCCTATGGTATTGCCTGCTTTAAAGATTGAAGAAATATCTGATGACGAATGATAAGTAAAAACATGTAGAATAGGGGAGACGTTGTTTCCTCTATTTTTTTGGGAGTTTTTTATGGCTGAGAGAAAGAATTATAAAGCGAGTGCTTATAAAAAGAATACAGAGAAAAATATGGGAAAGAAGACTGTAAGGAAGATGGTGAAGGCTGCCGACAGGGCAAACGGTAGCGATATAACCGTAAAAAAGAGCAGGTGTCCGTATTTTAAGAAGTGTGGCGCCTGTCAGATGATAGACACCCCTTATAAGAAGCAGCTTAATCTTAAGCATGCACGTCTTGCAGAACTTCTTGAACCCTATACGAAAGTAGAGTCGTTTATCGGAATGGAGGAGCCTGAACACTACAGATGCAAGGTTCATGCAGTCTTTTCACATGACAGAAAAGGAAATCCCATTTCCGGAATATACAAAGAGGGAAGTCACGAAGTGGTACCGGTTGAAAAATGTCTTCTTGAAGATGAGAAGGCGGATGCGATCATTGCTTCGATCAGAGGAATGCTCCGATCGTTTAAGATCAAGACCTATGATGAAGACAACGGTTTTGGGCTTCTTCGTCATGTTCTTATCAGAATAGGCAGATACAGCGGGGAGATAATGGTTGTGCTTGTTACGGTATCGCCTATTTTCCCATCCAAGAATAACTTTGTTAAGGCGCTCAGAAAAGAGCATCCCGAGATCACAACTATCGTTCTTAATGTAAATGACAAGCAGACAAGCATGATACTGGGCGATAAAGAGAAGCCTCTTTACGGCCCCGGATTTATCTATGATACATGCTGCGGAATGAAATTTAAGATAAGTCCCAAGTCTTTCTATCAGGTGAATCCTGTGCAGACAGAGCTTTTGTACAAGACCGCGATTGATATGGCAGAGCTTACGGGAAATGAGATCGCACTTGACTGCTACAGCGGCGTTGGTACGATCGGAATTATCGCAAGTCCCCATGTAAAGGAAGTTATAAGCGTTGAGCTCAACGGCGATGCGGTAAAAGATGCCATATTAAATGCCAAGATAAATGAAGTAAAGAATATTACTTTCTACAAAAATGATGCCACTAAATTCATGCAACAGATGGCTGACTCCGGAGATAAAGCGGATGTTGTATTTATGGATCCGCCGCGTTCAGGTTCAACGGTTGAATTCATCAATTCAATGATCAATCTTTCGCCCAAAAAGGTTGTTTACATTTCTTGCAGCCCGGATTCTCTTGCACGAGACTTAGAACTTATCACAAAAGGCGGCTACAAAGTAAAGAAGGCAATTCCGGTAGATATGTTCCCGTTTACAAGGAGCATAGAAACAGTCTGTCTGTTAACGAAATCAAGCTGAAGGCGCAGATTGAGTTTACAGAAGACTGTTGTTCCGGCTCGCGCTTAGCGCGAGAGCAGAACTTCCTTGTGAAAAAGTGGTGAGAAGATTACAAAGATCCCTGCGATAGATGTCCACGAAGCCAAGTCGTGGCTAAGTAATGAGTGTATTTTTTATGAAAAGTGATCACTAAAAAATAGTGGTCACTTTTTTGGATTAGGTATATAATGTTCGAAGCGGTTTTTAGTCTGAAAAACTGCTATAAATTCTATTTTCACAATATAGTCAGTGACGTTTAGAGTCTTTTCGCTGCTTATATTCCCAACTATTTTGAAATAGGCATTTGCTTTTTGAGGATGATTACTGCTCATATTTACAATGCTTTCATTATGAGCAGAGGTATTTTGCTGTTATCCTGAGGGGATTGGACAAGATTGCAGATAAGGACAATTAATAAATTGACATGCGAACACGCGTTCGGTATAATAATCATAGATTCGCTACCATACATCAATCTATGCAACATTGGCTTTGACTTTGGAGGTATGAAAACAGTGGAAATTGAGGAATGTATCAAGGATGCGTTTGAAGACTCTATGCAGTTATTTGTTCAGACAGAAGAATACAAGAAGGAACGTGATGAGATAAATGATATGATCATAACATTTCGAGCAATGCTGGATGTGAACCGGCAACTGCAGTTTAATGAAATAGTAGATGCCATAACCGTTGCAGACGGTAAGCTTGCATCGGAAGCATATCTGCACGGAGTTGTAGAGGGGATAGCGCTTCGTGAGAAAATAATCGGATAGATGGTAAAAAAAGTGCAAAGACATATTTTAATATGTGGTAAGTACCTTATCTACCAAGTAGAATGGCGGAAAGGAAGATACATATCACATGTGGGTATGTCTGAACACTATTTTCTATCAAAATGGAATATATAATCGAATGCCTTTATTCATCTTCGGACTCAAGCAGGGCGTTGATGAGTTCACGCTTTTGCTTGGATGTCATCTTGGATACATTCTTTGCGATAAGTCTATGTATCATATAATATTCGGATTCAAAATCTCCGCTTTCTGATGAGTTTCCGTTTAACAGATAGTCGGTAGTAGTGTGAAGGGCAGTAGCGATATTGGCTATAACGGGCCCTTTCGGAACACGGTCGCCCTTTATATATCGAGACATTGAGACTTCGGTGACGTCGACTTTTTCAGCGAGTTCGCGCTGAGTCATATTAAGCTGAGTAAGTAATTCAGCTATTCTTCCTCCTAATGTACCGTTCATAGGATTTCCTCATTTCTTTATTTTTTTATTCCGTTGCAGGAATAATCTCAATACTTGCCAAAAGTATAATTCAATTTACCAAAAACGTCAAATAAAATAATTTTTGGTAAGTAATAATATGGTTTAAATCCAGTAAAAAGGGCAGCTTCTGGCATTTTTCCAAAACATTCACACAAACAAACGGTAAATTAATGTGTTGACAACTTTCCAAACGTGATATATGATTAAATCAAGCTAAAACGAACGGAGGTGAGATGAAAATGTCAGAACACGCAAATATGCTGTTATTAGGACTGGCACGTGCACCATGTGCGTAAATTTTTTTATCTATTGACTTACCAAATGTATAAGCAAAGATAAAACAAATTAACTTTTGTTCTATAAAATCTACGCACAGGAAAGGAGAATGCTTATGAAGAACTGGTTTGAAGCAGCAGGAATAAGAGCTGTGAAGACGGTGGCACAGACAGCCATTGCCACGATAGGAACTTCGGAGTTTCTGGGAGACGTTAATTGGGTGATGGTTGCAAGTGCGGCATCATTGGCAGGAATACTTTCCCTGCTGATGAGTATTTCCGGGATTCCGGAACTGAAAAAATAAGGAAAGGCGCCGGCTCGGCGCTTCCTTCAACAATGAAAACAGAACACAAAAAAACAAAACACAGAAACAAAAAACAAAGTACAAAAAGAAAAGGAGAAAAATTATGAATTTTGTAGAAAGTATAATGACTCAGAACCCCTGCTACACAGAGGGAAGAAAAATAACCGTGAAAGGCCTTATGCTCCATTCTGTCGGATGCGCACAGCCCAGAGCGATGGCATTTATCAATAGCTGGAACACACCTACACATGACAATTCATGTGTACACGGCTTTATAGACGGAAATGACGGAACTGTTTATCAGACACTTCCTTGGAATCACAGAGGCTGGCACGCAGGAGGAGCGGCAAACAATACACATATAGGAGTTGAGATGTGTGAGCCTGCAAGCCTTAATTATACAAGCGGAGCGACTTTTACCTGCTCAAACATACCTGAGGCACGCAAATCGGTAAAAAGAACATATGAAGCGGCAGTCGAACTGTTCGCGATGCTCTGCAAATTATTTAACCTCGATCCTCTTGAAGACGGAGTAATCGTTTCTCACAATGAGGGACATATCAGAGGAATAGCTTCCAACCACAGTGACCCCGAGCACTTATGGAATCAGCTTGAAACCGGCTATACGATGGACGGATTCAGAAAAGAGGTAAAAGAACTTTTGGACAAAGGAGTTGCGGACTTTCCAAAGGGAAGCACAGAAGAGGCATATCCTTATGCCGGACCGGCGGGCACTTATCCGACCGTACCTTTTTCTGTAAAAGTTCTTATAGATAATCTGAACATCCGCGCAAATCCGAATTTTGGAGGTACGATCAAAGGACAGACAGGCAGAGGTGTATTTACGGTCGTTGAAGTACAGAACGGATGGGGAAAGCTTAGAAACGGAACAGGTTGGATCTATCTTGAAGAGAAGGCATATTGCACAGTCCTTGACCGTTTGATCTCGGAAAGCTATGAAAGGAAATCCATTGATGAGATCGCAAGAGAAGTAGTGAATGGAAAATGGGGCAACGGCGAAGAAAGGAAGATGCGTCTTACCGAAGCGGGATATGATTACAATGCTGTACAGCAGAGAGTAAATGAGATTATCTGGAATCCTTGAAGAAAAGAGCTTTTGGCTTGGTTAACCTAAGGCAAAAGCTCTTTATTGCCGCAATTATATGTCAAACGTATAACATAGTCAGTCTTGTGTGAAAGACAATTGCTTGTGCAAAATATCCAAAAACCATATTACTATATCGTAATTAATTCACGAAATGGATAATTTTTCTATAAAAACATATGTCAACCGATTGACATAAATATACGTCACGTGATAATATCTGTTTACAATAAACAAAGACCTTTTAAAAGGAGGGGTTATTTAAGATGAGAAGGAAAATAGTTTCATTAGTAGTTGGTGCAGCTATGGCATTATCAATGGTTGCATGTGGTACACAAGGCAGTGAGGAATCAGCTGTTCAGAATTCCGGAGAGCAGGTTGCGGATAGTGGCAATGGCGGGGGAGCGGCTATCTCAATTTTAAATTCTAAAACAGAGATTCAGACACAGTTCGAGGATATGGCAAAAGAGTATGAAGAGAAGACAGGTGTGCATGTTGAAGTATACAATGCCGATACGGATACAACAGTTGCTTCACAGATTGCAACAAAGTATGCATCACACGATCCTTATACACTTTCAATGGTGGATCCGAAGGATATATATGCAGTAGCAAATGAGTATGCTTACGATCTTTCAAATGAGGACTGGGCAAAGAAAACAAAGCTTGGAATCACGGTTGACGGAAAAGTTGTAGGATTTCCTTTCTGTGTAGAGGCAAGAGGAATTCTTTACAACGCAGATGCAATTGAGAAGATCACCGGAGAAGCGTTCGATCCCACATCGGTTGCAAAGCTTGAAGATTTCCAGAAGTTACTTGATAAGCTTGTACAGGGCGGAATGGAGAAGCCTGTAGGAATCCTTTCAGAGTACTGGTCACTCGGTGCCCACTGGTTCCCTATGGTATATGAAGAGCAGCAGGATCCCGATGCATTTGTAAAGAGCCTTCTTGATGGATCAGGTAGCCTTGCGGAAAATGAGAAATTCAATTCTTTAATGGATTCATTTGATACTCTTATCAAATATAACTATGCAAAAGGTTCTGCTTCAAACGCAGATCGTGAAGAGACATCAATGATGCTTGCAGAAGGACAGATTGCTTTCATGTTCGGAGGAAACTGGGATTGGTCAGTTATCAACCAGTATGATTACACAGAGCACCTCGGAATGATGCCTGTTCCGCAGAATACTGCAGACACAAGCAACTTTAAGATTGTCGGCGGTGCAACCAAGTATTTCTTTGTTGACAGTTCATCAGATACTTCAGATGAGCAGAGACAGGCTGCGCTTGACTTCCTTAACTGGCTTGTAAACGATGCTGACGGAAATGCTTTCCTTACAGAAAAGTGTGCGCTTGTTCCTGCTTTTGAAAATATCAAAGCCGATAAGCTCGATCCATTTTCTCTTTCTGTAAAGACATATGCAGATGCAGGAAATATGATTCCTACATACAATTACCTTCCCGACGATCATATGACGGTAGTAGGACAGGAAATCATGCAGAAATACCTTGATGAGTCAATGGACAGAGCAGCACTTGCTGATGCGGTAACTGAGTATTTCAAGTCTGCAACACCTATTGAGCACTGATAATTTACTCAATAATCAATCTGATTGTAAAAAGACATTATATCAGGGCTTCGATCATCAAGAAGCCCTGATAAAAAAAGAAAAGAGATTTAAGTGTTTAGTGCACGGGTATTTTGAAAGGTGAGGCATATGAAAACTAATACACTGGGCTATAAATTAAAACAGTATTTGATATTTGCGGGATTAACAACGGTAATCTTTTGCAGTGTTGTGATAATACCTTTTATTTATGGACTGTATCTTACATTTACGAGCTGGAACGGGGTATCCAGAAATAAGCCTTTTGTAGGCATGGAAAATTATATTAATGCATTTTCGGATGGGGGATATTGGACATCTCTCGGACGTACGTTTATCTATTCGGCAATAGCTGTTGTACTTGTAAATGCTGTTGCATTTATCATTGCATATATGGTTACGAGCGGAATCAAAGGCCAGAATTTTTTCAGAGCCGGATTCTTTGTACCGAATCTTATCGGTGGTATCGTACTTGGTTATGTTTGGAAATTTGTATTTAATAAAGCGCTGGTAGAGCTTATGGGCTATATATCAGACGGAAGAGCTAAGTCACTCCTTGCTACGGAGAGCGGAGCGATCGCAGCACTTATTATTGTTTCGGTATGGCAGTATGCCGGCTACATGATGCTTATCTATGTCGCAGGTTTTATGAGCGTATCGGAAGATGTTATTGAAGCGGCTAAAATTGATGGCTGTACAGGCAGACAGTCTATCATTCATATATCAATTCCACTTATGACGGCATCATTTGTACAGTGTCTTTTCCTTACGATCACAAGATGTTTCATGGTATATGACGTCAACCTTTCGTTGACTAACGGTGATCCTTATGGAAGTTCAGCGCTTGCAGCAATGCACGTTTACAATCAGGCTTTCGTAAACAAGAACTACGGAACAGGCCAGGCAGAGGCACTTATCTTGTTTGTGATCTGCGCGGTGATCGGTGGAATTCAAGTATACGTAGGTAAGAAAGGGGAGGTACAGGCATAATGGAAAATGAAAAAGCAAGACGCAATAAAATAATAAAGCATGCCATTATGATCGCTATCCTTGCGGTTATGTTTGTAGTATTTATTTTCCCTTTCATAATGGTAATAATTAATGTTTTTAAGGTGAAATCAGATATTACGGGCAATCCGCTTGCACTGGTAGGAAAGCACGGATTTACGATTGAGAACTTCCCCAAAGCGATTGAAAAAATGAAATTCTTTAATTCATTCGTCAACTCGCTCATAGTGACGGTGTGCTCAACTGTAGGAACAATCGCGCTTTCATCCATGACCGCTTACCTTATCGTAAGAAATAACTGGAAAGCAAATAAGATATTGTTCGTTCTTATGATCGCATCAATGGTAATTCCTTTTCAGGTACTCATGATCCCGCTTGTTTCACTTTACGGCGGAATACTCGGCATCCTGAATCACAGGATCACATTGATATTCATGCACATCGGATTCTCACTTTCAATGGCTACATTCATGTTCCATGGAAGTATTAATACAAATGTTCCGTGTTCGCTTGAAGAGGCGGCTACAATAGACGGATGTAATAAATGGCAGATCTTTTCAAGAATCGTATTTCCTATACTTAAGCCAACTATAGCAACGGTGGCTATTATCGATGCAATGGCATTTTGGAATGATTATCTTTTGCCCAGTCTTGTACTTGGAAGAAAAGAGCTGTATACGATCCCTATCGCGACAAAAGTTTTCTACGGCACATATTCGACAGACACGGGTCTGATCATGGCTGCACTTTTGCTTGCGATGCTTCCGATATTGTTGTTATATCTTTTCCTTCAAAGATACATTGTTGAGGGAATCACAGCAGGAGCTGTTAAATAATTATATGAAAGGTTTTATGTTATGAAAAAGCTAGAAAACAAATGTATGTTGATCACATACGCAGACAGCATGGGTAATAATCTCAAAGATCTAGCGTTTGTAATGGACAAGTACTTTAAGGATGCAGTAGGCGGTATACATATACTTCCTTTTTTCCCATCTTCGGGAGACAGGGGATTTGCTCCGATGGATTACCACGTTGTAGACAAGACGTTTGGAGACTGGGACGATATAGAAAAGTTGTCGGAACAGTATTATCTCATGGCCGATTACATGATCAATCACATTTCGGCGCAGAGTGAGTATTACAAAGATTTTCTTCAGAAAAAAGATGATTCGAAATACAGAGATCTTTTCATTCGCTATAAGGATTTTTGGGAGAACGGAGAGCCTACACAAGAAGAAGTGGATGTTATCTACAAGAGAAAGCCCAGAGCTCCCTATGTGGATGCGGTATTCGCTGACGGAAGCACTGAGAAAGTATGGTGCACCTTTGATGAGCAGCAGATCGATATCAACTGCAAATCGGATACGGCAAAAGAGTTTATTAAAGATAACCTTGTAAATCTCTGTAAGCACGGGCTCTCGATCATTCGACTTGATGCGTTTGCTTATGCGACAAAAAAAGCAGGAAGTTCATGCTTTTTCATAGAGCCGGAAGTTTGGGAACTTATGGACGGATGCCAGAAAATAGTAGAGCCGTACGGTGTTAAGCTCCTTCCTGAGATACACGAGCACTACACGATGCAGCAGAAAATTGAAAGTCATGACTACTATGTTTATGATTTTGCGCTTCCAATGCTACTCATAAATGCGTTATACTATGGACAGTCTACGTATTTGAAGAATTGGCTTAACATTTGTCCGAGGAAGCAGTTCACAACGCTTGATACTCACGACGGAATCGGTGTTGTCGATGTAAAAGACCTCCTTCCCGATGATGAGATTGAGAGGACAAAAGAGGACATCTTTAAATACGGAGCCAATGTAAAGAAGATTTACAATACGGCTGCATATAACAATCTTGATATTTATCAGGTCAACTGCAGCTATTACTCGGCACTTGGCGATGACGACGATGCTTACCTTCTGGCAAGAGCGGTTCAGTTTTTTGCTCCCGGAATTCCGCAGGTATATTATGTGGGACTCCTTGCGGGAAAGAACGACCTTAAACTTCTTGAAGAGACCAAAGTCGGAAGAAATATAAATCGTCATTATTACAAGCTTGACGAGATAGAAAAAGAAGTCGAAAGACCTGTCGTAAAAGAGCTTCTTAAGCTTATGAAGTTCAGAAATGAGCATCCTGCATTTGACGGAGAGTTTATTCTTGAAGATTGCGGCGATGAGGAACTTGTTATTCTTAGGAAAAACGGCGACGATTTTGCGCGGCTTAAAGCAAATTTAAAGACTAAGAAGTTTACTATCGAGCATTCGTAAGAAGTGCGTGGTAGGAAGAGGCATCGGAGGGAATATGGCTACATTAAAGGATGTCGCAGCCAGATGTGGGCTGACGGTTACAACTGTATCAAGGGTTCTGAACAACAGAGGGTATATCTCGGACAAAACAAGGTCCAAGGTATATGCTGCAATGGAAGAGCTCAATTATCAGCCCAACGAAGTAGCCAGATCCCTGTCCAAGAAATCGACGAATACGATTGGTGTTATTATGCCGCACATAAGGCATCCTTATTTTTCCGAGATGATAAGTAACATTGAGAATGCGGCAAGCAAGAAGGGGTATAAGATTTTGCTTGCCAATTCCAAGGGCGCAGATCACAAGGAAAAAGAGTACCTTGATATGTGCACAAGTAATCGTGTTGCCGGTGTTATAGTTTTTTCCTCCACTGTAAAGGGGCTCGAATTTGCAAACAGCAATATTCCGCTTATTACCGTTGAGCGTTTTGTTGAGAACGGAACGGCAGCAGTTGAGTGTGACAATGAGCAGGGCGGAATGCTCGCAGCCGAGGCGCTTATCAAAAGCGGTTGCAAGCACCTGCTTATCATAAGCGGTGTTTCAAAAAGCGTCATGCCTGCGGATGACCGTTTGAAAGGCTTTGCCAAAGTCTGCGAAGAGCGCGGTGTTGTCTATAAGTCGGTTTCTACCAGCATGAATCAGTATAACAACCTTGAGTATCACGCTCTTTTGACGGGAGAACTTAAACTCGACAATGAGATAGACGGAATTTTTGCAAGCTCCGATCTTATCGCGGCGCAGGTTCTTCAGGTTTGCAGGAAAATGGGCAAAAGAGTACCTGAAGATATAAAACTTATAGGCTTTGATGATGTTCTGCTTTCGAGGCTTACGACTCCGCCGATCTCGACAATACACCAGCCCATTAAAGAAATGGCGGAAATGGCAGTGAATTTAGTCATTTCATCTTCTGAGGGCAAGGTTGTACCAAAACGCACGATACTTCCTGTTTCTTACATAGAAAGAGAGAGTACCAAGCAACTGATTTGAAAAATAGAATATTTAAAAGATACCGTTCTGACAGGCCTTTAACAGCTTGTTAGAGCGGTTTTTTTTAAAGATAAAGAAAAAGATGGAAATACTATTGAAAAATAGATTGATATGTGCAATATTTAAGTAAAATACAAATGCATTGTGATTGAGTTAAGTTAATTTAATTAAATTCCGGATTGGAGATTTGGTAGCATATTTACTTTTTAGTGATAACGGAGGGGAATACAGATGTATGGCGCGATAGAAGCAGGTGGGACAAAAATGGTATTGGCTGTTGGGGACGACAAGTCAAATATAGTAGAGACCACAGAGATAAAAACGAGAAGTCCGAGGGAAACAATCCCTGAGATTATGGATTTTTTTGGAAAGTATGACATTGAAGGCATGGGAATAGGCGCGTTCGGCCCTGTGTGCCTTGATAGGAACTCGGAAAGTTACGGAAAGATAGGAAAAAGCCCGAAGCTGGAATGGGTGGGCTTTTCCTGGATGGAAGCTTTTGGCAAGGCAGATTACCCTGTGACAATAGATACCGATGTCAACGCGGCATGTTTGGGAGAAGTCAAATATGGTAATGGAAAAGGGCTGAATAACATAATCTACATAACAATAGGCACTGGGATCGGAGTTGGAGTTTATGCTGAAGGCAATCTCCTCCATGGAGCGCTTCATCCTGAGGCGGGACATATTCTTTTGCCTGTGAGCGGCAGAGACGGTTTTGAAGGAATCTGTCCGTATCATAAGAACTGTTTTGAAGGACTGGCATCGGGACCTGCAATAGAGGCTCACTATGGCAAGAAGCCGCAGCTTTTGCTCGATGATATGAGCGTTTGGGAGCAGGAAGCAGACTACATCGGAAAGGCATTGATGCAATATATATGTTGCTACTGTCCCGATAGGATCATTCTCGGCGGCGGTGTTATGCATATAGAAAAGCTCTTTCCCATGATCCGCGAGAAAACTCTTTCCTATATGAACGGATATGTTGATACAAAAGAGATGCAGGATATTGAAAGTTATATAACACCTGCGGGACTTATGGGGCAGCAGGGAATAAAAGGCGCATTGTTCTTGGCATCACTTAAGTAAGACAAGGGATGCTGTAACGGCGCTGTACTAGGCATTAAATACGGAGACAATAGATGGAAAAATTTGCAATAAATAACTGGATATTGAAAAGAGTATCCGATGGCAGCAGCTACAGGACTGAGGTTCCGGGGAGCGTTCTCTATACACTTCAGAATAACGGAGTAATCCCGGATCCGTTTGTGGCAGACAATGAGAAATTTGCTCTGAAAATGATGGAAGAGGATTTTGAATATGAGGCTAAGTTCGATGTTGATCATGCACTGATGACATCTTTGAAAAAAGAGCTTGTATTTGAAGGCATTGATACCATAGGCGAGGTGTATCTAAACGGAAGCAGGATCCTATGTGCCTGCAACATGCACAGGACTTACAGGATTGATATAACAGATTTTTTAAAGGAAAAAGATAATGAATTAAAGGTCTGCATCAGGTCACCGCTTAAATATATAAAGGATGCATACGAAAAAAGTGAGTGCGACGGAACAGAAGATGCCATGGAAGGCTTTGTTCACATAAGAAAGGCCCACTACATGTTTGGCTGGGACTGGGGCCCGAGAATCCCTGATGCGGGACTTTTCAGACCTGTATATATTCTTGGAATAAATACTGCACGTATAGAGAATGTCAGGGTTCATCAGAGACACTCAGGCGGTAAAGTTGGGCTACGTATTTTTATTGACAGAGAAGTTTACGGTGATGATAAAGGCATTTCCTGTGATGTGATTCTTACAGATCCGCAGGGAAAAGAGCTTAAGTATGAAGATTACAGATCAGGCGATGAAATCGTGGTCGAAGATCCTTTGCTCTGGTGGCCGTCCGGATTCGGAGAACAAAATCTATATAACCTGGATATAAAATTAAAACTTGGAAATACGGAGCTTGATTCTCTGACAAAAAGAATCGGCCTGAGAACCCTTACCATAACCGGAAAGAAAGATGAGTGGGGAGAGAGTTTCGCACATTGCATAAACGGCTTTGATGTATTTGCTTTTGGCGCGGACTATATACCGGAAGATAACTATCTGACAAGAATGACGCCCAAAAGGACAAGGAAACTTCTTGAAGATTGTAAATTGGCCAACTTTAATTCTATCAGGGTTTGGGGCGGTGGCTTTTTTCCGGATGATGCTTTCTATGATATCTGCGATGAGCTGGGGATCATGGTATGGCAGGATATGATGTTTGCCTGCGGTGTCTATGACCTTACCGAGGAATTTGAAGAGAATATCAGACTTGAAATAAAAGACAATTTAAGACGAATAGCGGACCATGCCTGTCTTGCTCTCATTTGCGGCAATAATGAGATGGAGATGTTTGTAAAAAACGGAGTGTGGGTTAAGACTCATAAGCAAAAGGCTGATTATATCAAGATGTATGAATATCTTTTTCCTAAGTGGGTAAAAGAATATGCACCTGATGCGGTATACTGGCCATCCAGTCCGTCATCGGGAGGATCTTTTGACAATCCCAACGACTTTGACCGCGGAGATGTTCACTTCTGGCAGGTATGGCATGACGGAAAACCTTTTACCGAGTACAGAAAGTACTTCTTCAGATATCTGTCGGAGTTTGGTTTCCAGGCTCTTCCGTCAAAGAAGACCTTGGAAACGGTAATGACAAGCGAGGAAGACTTCAACCTTTTTTCCTATAACATGGAAAAGCACCAGAGAAACAAATCTGCCAATTCCAAGATAATGCAGTACATGCAGGCAACTTTCAAGTATCCTACGGATTTTGACACTTTGATTTATGCATCTCAGCTTCTGTCGGGAGAAGCGATACGATACGGTGTTGAGCACTTTAGGAGAAACAGGGGAAGATGCATGGGAACTTTGTATTGGCAGCTAAATGACTGCTGGCCTGTTATAAGCTGGGCTTCTGTTGACTATTACGGAAGATGGAAGGCACTGCACTATTATGCAAAGAGATTTTTTGCGCCCGTGCTTATTAGCTGTGAGGAGACGAGCACTGTATCCGAAGGCATTGAGATAAATTCCGAAAATAGCAGCTTCATACCTGCTATAAAGCTTAATATCTCCAATGAGACCATGACGGAGAGAAAGCTTACGGCAGAGTGGAAACTCAGAGATGCTTTCGGAAAAGAGATTGATGGAAAAGGACTTGAAATCGAAACTTCGGGTACCGTCGATGTAACTGTTTCCCCGCTTTCTTCAAAGTGGGTGACTGAGCAAAGCTTCCCCGAAATCGACATATATTCCTGTTACGTGTCCTTTAAGGCCATAGAAGAGGGCGAGGTGGTATCGGAAGGAACGGCTCTTTTTGTGCCGGCGAAATATTTCCGCTTTGAAGATCCGGGGCTCGCAGTAAGAATGCTCTCGGAAAATGAGATAGAAATAAGCGCAAAGGCTTTTGCCAAAAATATAGAAATTAGAAATGAGAATGACGATCTGGTACTCTCAGACAACTTTTTTGACATGAATCCCGGAGTAAAGGTTGTCAGGATCATAAGGGGAGATGCCAATAATCTTACGGTCAGAAGTGTTGCTGATATTCACTGAGTGAAAAATAGACTTATCACGGAATGACCTAAAATGAATTTTTACCGGAGGAATTGTATGAGTGACAAGATTTATGAACCGAGTAACGCGAATATGCAGCAGGGCGCAAGAAATGTGCTCAAATATCTGGCCGAGATCACATATGAAAAGATGATCACCGGGCAGCATACGCAGACGATGGAACAGGAAGAACTTAAGCTTATAGAGGAAAAGACGGGAAAGAAGCCGGCGCTTTTGGGCTTTGAACTTTTGTCTTATTCACCGAATATAAACTATCTCGACACAGATGGTGAATGCATGGATGAGATTGTTCACAACAACGGAACGCTTAAGAAAGCCTGGGAATGGGCTGAGGAACAAGGGCTTATCACATTCACATGGCACTGGTTCTCGCCTCTTTACGGCAGATCTAAAGCATTTTATACAGAGAATACTTCTTTTGACCCTGAAAAAGCTGCAACTGAGGGTACGGCTGAATATAATGCATTGATCTCGGATCTTGACGTAATGGCCGGGATACTGAGGCCGTTTTGCGAAAAAGAAATCCCTATTTTGTGGAGACCGTTCCATGAGAGCGACGGAACATGGTTCTGGTGGGGCGCGAAAGGAGCCAAGCCTGTCAAAAAGTTGTACAGAATAATGTATGAGCGCTTTGTGGGCGTGCATCATCTTAACAATCTTATCTGGGTGTGGAATTCGCATATTAAGGAGTTCTATCCGGGAGACGACGTTGTAGATGTGATATCGGTCGACCTTTATACCGATAAACATGTTCATACGGCATA
>JAEEGJ010008356.1_pt1 | contig 28616 bp, 15 predicted proteins | sample 8958761 | NCBI WGS metagenome assembly JAEEGJ01 (sample SAMN16246546, study PRJNA631951) | gut metagenome | biome: gut microbiome; feature: rumen; material: RS-attached | host: Bos | place: Iran: Karaj | collected 2018-10
GCTCATGTCTATGGCAAGAATATCATTCAGGCAGAAGGATTTACGGAGGTTCGTGGTGTTTGGGACGAGACGCCCGCAAGTATCAAAGCACTCCTCGACAGGAATTTCGCTTTGGGTATGAACCGCCTCTTCTTCCACGTCAACACTCATAACCCCTGGCTCGACAAGAAACCAGGTATGACACTCGATGGAATCGGACTTTTCTTCCAGCGCGATCAGACGTGGTTTCCTGAAGCCAAGGCCTTTGTGGATTATATCACCCGTTGTCAGACGCTTCTTCAAAAGGGCAAACCTGTAATAGATATTGCTGTCTATGCTGGAGAAGAAATGCCTCGTCGTGCCTTTACGCCTGATAGGATTGTGCCGATGTTACCAGGCTTGTTTGGTGCAGAGCGTGTGGCATCAGAGCGAAAACGTCTCGCCAATCTTGGTTCACCCATGGTTGAAAGTCCCGTTGGCGTGCGCCATTCAGCCAACATCCTCGATTTGAAGGATTGGATAAATCCCCTTCACGGCTATCAGTACGACTCGATGAACAAAGATGCCCTGCTCACTCAGCCATTTAATTATAAGGTATTAGTGATTCCTACCAATGTGTTGGTGTCGAAAGAAGTGAGGGCGAAGATAGCCCAATTGCGTCGTCAGGGTGTGCAGATTATCGACAAGCCATACGAAGAAGCACAACTGACAGGCATTGCCCCTGATGTGGTATTACCTGAGGGTATAGCTTATACGCATCGAACAGGCGATGGATTCGACATCTATTTCCTGTCGAACCAGACAGACAAGGAACAAACCATATCGCCAATATTCCGTCAGAAGCACGATGAAGTTGTGGTTTACAATCCGCAAACGGACGAGCAGATGGTGTTTAATGGTACTATCATGTTGCCCCCTTACGGCTCGCTGTTCGTCAGCTACGGGCTCTCGGATTATTCCCACGCTGGGAATAAAACATTCCCACGCTGGGAACAAAACATTCCCACGCTGGGAATAAATTCGCTCCTTTGGGATATCTCCTTCCAAGAGTTAGGCATAGTATTAAAGAACCAACAGCTCTTTGATTGGAGCCAGCATGAGGACGATAAAATACGTTTCTTCAGTGGTCACTCTCGCTATACGACGACTCTTAAATTGAAGGCAAAAGAGGTGCCACAACGTCGAACTTGGCTCTCGTTCCCCAATGTGAAGGATATTGCTCATGTGTGGATTAATGGCAAGGATTGTGGCATCGCCTGGACGGCTCCTTATGAAGTCGAGATTACTGGTGCCTTGCAGAAAGGTAAGAATACGATTGAAATCGAGGTGGTGAATACTTGGCACAATGCCCTGCGAGGCATGGACCAAGGGAAAGCACCCTACGAAGGCATATGGACCAATGCTAAGTATCGTACTAAGAGCGATGCACTATTGCCTGCAGGCCTCATCATTCAACCAGAAATCAAAATAGAAAAATAAAATATGAAGAAGCTATTCTTTTTAATAGGTATTATCTGTTCACTTCATGTCCAGGCGAAAGTGGAGTTGCCTGCCTTCTTCTCTGATGGTATGGTGTTGCAACAGCAGACGAAGTGCCGTATATGGGGCTGGACAAAGCCTGGTCAAAAGGTTATCGCCCATACTACATGGGACAAGAAGTCGCATAGATCTACAGCCCACAAAGACGGATATTTTGAAGTCACCGTACAGACACCTGAGGCTGGTGGTCCTTACGACATCATATTCCAGGATGGCGATGTTGTCAAGCTTAGCAATATTCTGATTGGCGAGGTGTGGATATGCTCAGGACAGAGCAATATGGAGATGCAGATGAAGGGCTTTAAGCAGCAACCTGTGGAAGGAACCACAGAAGAGCTCTTGCGTTGTAAGGATGACCAGTTGCGCCTCTTTACTGTCAAGCGTCACGCATCGCTGACACCTGAAAAGGACGTGACAGGTCAGTGGAATGAGGCGAATGCAGCTTCCGTTCGCGATTTCTCAGCCTGTGCCTACTATTTTGGACGCGCTCTGCGTCAGACGTTAGGAGTACCCGTAGGCCTCATCGCTACCTCTTGGGGTGGTTCGGCTTGTGAGGCCTGGATGAAGGCCGACTGGTTGAAAGCCTTCCCCAAGGTAAAGCAGACGATTACAGAGGAAGATGTCAAGAAGCTACAGCAACGCTGTCCGACGGCCTTGTATAACGGACAACTCAAGCCCCTTATCGGCTACGGCATACGTGGTGCCATTTGGTATCAGGGCGAAGACAATATTCCCCGTTACGACTTCTATGCTCCACTGTTGGCCCGTATGGTGGAAGGGTGGCGTGCAGAGTGGAAGCAGGGCGACTTTCCCTTCTACTATTGTCAGATAGCTCCCTACGACTACTCGCTCATTGGTTGGAAGGATAGTCAGTTGCTGCGTGAACAGCAGATGAAGGCTGAAGAACTGATTCCTAATGCTCGTATGGCTGTGCTGATGGATGCTGGCTTGGAATATGGCATCCATCCTCGCAAGAAACGTCAGGCTGGTGAGCGCCTGGCTTTGCTGGCACTTGCCAACACCTACGAGGTAAAAGGCCTGCCAGACTTCGCCAAATACAAAGAGGTGGCCTTCCAGAACGACACCTGCGTCATCAGCTTCGATCGTAGCAAGGAGTGGGTATACTTCGAGCATGGTCCCAGTAGCAAGAATTTCGAGGTGGCTGGTCAGGACCGCATGTTCCATCCTGCCTCGAAGGTATGGTACTCGCGCAATCGTGTCTATGTCGTCAGCGACAAGGTGAAACAGCCTGCTGCTGTGCGCTATGCTTGGCGCGACTGGGTGGAGGGCGATCTGATGCACGATGGTCTGCCCGTCAGCTCGTTCCGTACTGATGATTGGGATTCTCAACCCATCAAGGCCCAAAGCAAGGGCGATTATAATAACCCTCAATGATACAATGTCTATGCGTCGCATTCTTTTATTCTTTCTTTTCTGTTTTTTATTTAGTCCCATAGGGGCGCAGACCTCTATAGCAGGTCTCTTTCCATTAGAGAATAGTGGACGACTGGTGTGGAACTTCAATGCAGGCTGGCGTTTCTATCTTGGCGACGTTGCTGGTGCTGAGGCCAAGGGTTTCGATTACCAGTCGTGGGAAGTGGTCTCTACGCCACATACCGTCCAGCTGATGCCTGCTGAGGCTAGTGGTTGTCGTAACTATCAGGGCATCGCTTGGTATCGCAAGCACTTTGTGTTGCCTAAGGAATGCGAGGGTCGCGATGTCACCCTGCACTTCGAGGCTATCATGGGTAAGCAGACCATCTATGTTAATGGTCAGAAGGTAAAGGAGCACGAAGGCGGATATCTGCCCATCACCATCCCCCTTGCTGGTTGTCCCGTGGGCGACGATATCGTCGTCGTCATCAAAGCTGACAATAGCGACGACAAGACCTACCCTCCAGGCAAGAAGCAGATGACGCTCGACTTTGCCTATCATGGTGGCATCTATCGCGATGTATGGCTTATTGCTAAAAACAAAGTGGCGATTACTGATGCCGTCGAAGAAAACAAGGTGGCAGGTGGAGGCATCTTTGTACATTATGCCAATATCAGCGAGAAGAGCGCTGAGGTTTTTGTCAATACAGAGGTAAGGAACAGCGACTCCCGCCCTCGCACCATCACCGTTGAAAACGTTCTGTCTGTTGCTGTGCCACAGCAACAAACAAAACTAAGGCTAGCACCAGGCGAGGCTCGCACCATTACCCAGCGTTTTGTGGTTAAGAACCCCAACCTCTGGTCGCCAGAGACACCTTATTTATATACTATAGCCACTCGCATCTTGGAAGGCAAACTGTCGCTCGATGGTGGTATCACTCGCATTGGCATCCGTTCGTTTGAATTCAAAGGCAAGGAAGGCTTCTGGCTAAACGGTAAGAAGTATCAACAGCTCGTTGGCGCCAACCGTCATCAGGACTTCGCCTATGTGGGCAATGCTCTGCCTAATAGTCAACAGTGGCGCGATGCCAAGCGCTTGCGTGATGCTGGTTTTACCATTATCCGCACAGCCCACTATCCGCAAGATCCTTCGTTTATGGATGCCTGCGACGAACTGGGATTGTTCATCATTGTGGCTACACCAGGTTGGCAATATTGGAATAAGGATAAGGGTTGGGACGAGAAGGTACACCAGAATACACGCAGCATTATTCGTAGGGATCGCAACCATCCTTGCGTCTTGATGTGGGAACCCATCCTCAACGAGACACGTTATCCTGAGGACTTCGCTCTTCAGGCCCTTCAGATTACCAAAGACGAGTATCCTTATCCCTACCGTCCTGTAGCAGCAGCTGATGTGCATAGTGCTGGTGTGGCTGAGAACTACGATGTGGTCTATGGCTGGCCTGGCGATGACTTCAAGGCCGACAAGCCTAAGCAGTGCATTTTTACACGTGAGTTTGGTGAATTGGTTGACGATTGGTATGCCCATAATAATCTGAATCGTGCTTCTCGCTCTTGGGGCGAGCGTCCTATGCTGACGCAGGCCCTAAGCCTCTATCGTTCTACGCAAGAGCTGTATCATACAACGGGTCAGTTTATAGGAGGCTGCCAGTGGCACCCCTTCGACCACCAACGGGGCTATCACCCAGACCCCTACTGGGGTGGCATCTACGACGCCTTCCGCCAGAAGAAGACTGCCTTTGATATGTTTGTTGCGACTCTGTCGCAACCTGCTGAACAGCCTGTCATCTCCATCGCCCATGAGATGACGCAGTTCTCTGAAAAGGATGTGACTGTATTCTCCAATTGCGATAGCGTCCGCCTCACGATGTATGGTGGCGAGCATTGTTGGATACAGCCTGTTGACAAAGGTCTTGTCGTCTTCAAGGATGCCTGGGATTTCTTCGAGGCTCGCGATTGGAGCTATACGAAGCGTAATTGGCAGAATGTGAAGATGGTAGCTGAAGGTATTATGAATGGCGAGGTGGTCTGCCGAGAAGAGAAGATGCCTTCGCGCAGAAGTACCAAGCTACGTCTTTATGTCGACGAGATGGGCAAGCAATTGGTGGCTGATGGTTCTGATTTCGTCGTCGTGGTATGCGAGGTGACTGACGACTTGGGACATGTACGTCGTCTGGCAAAAGAAAATATTCGTTTTACTGTTGAGGGCGAAGGTGAAATCATTGGCGATGCCTCTATCAATGCCAATCCTAGAGCCGTGGAGTGGGGCAGTGCTCCTGTGTTGATTCGCAGCACCAAGAAAGCTGGCAAAATAAAGATCAAAGCTGAGGTCCAGTATCCAGGTGTTCATGCTCCCACACCTGCTGAGCTGATCATAGAAAGCATCCCTTATGATATGCCGATGTGCTATACAAGCCAGTCTATAACGACTAGTCAAACTAGCAAGACGAGTAATAAGCCTAATAGCAAAACCACCCTCTCTGACGCAGAAAAAACCAAGATGCTCCAGGAGGTTGAAGCCCAACAGGCAGACTTCGGCATACAAAAATAAGCAAATCATTTGTTGGTTTCCAAAATTCTTCGTACTTTTGTACCCATGACAATCGTACGAAGAATTTTTTTGTCTCTTTTCTTCTTCGTGATGTCGCTTGCCTGCAGCAATGCACAAGTGGCATTGAATGTCATTTCCCAGCATTATACTACTGCAGATGGTCTGCCCAGCAACAATGTGATGTGTGCCTTAAAGGATAGGCAGGGTTTCCTTTGGTTTGGTACTTGGTATGGACTCTGCCGTTTCGATGGTGCTGAGTTTGTAACCTATCATCATCCTAAACGTCCCAATTCTGACATCCCTCCTCGAAGGATTGAGAGTATGACGGAAGACCATCAGGGTGTTCTATGGTTGAAAACTGTCGACTGGAAACTCTATACCTTTGATCCTCAGACAGAGCGCTTTCATGCTGTTTATGATGAACTGAAGAAACATACAAAGAATCTGCAGGTCATCAAGATACAACGTACTAGCGAAGGCAAGGTATTGCTGTTGACGAAAGACAAAACCTTGTTGTTGGCATCTACTGATAAAGAAGGGCTGCCACAGTTAACCAAACTCTATGATGCCCGTGGTAAGATTGATGCCCAGTCCTTCCAATTAAAGGAAGATATCGTGGGCAAGACTCGTGATTATTCTTTCTATATTGGTCGCGATTTCCGTCTATTCATCATGCGCAATCAGCCAAAGGCAGATCTGACAAAAGCGATGGCTCAGGCACAGGCAGACAGCTTGAAGCAGGAAGCCCATCACCTTTTGTTGCTCAACGAGGCAGGCATCAATAAATACTCATCGCTTTATCAGGACTCCGACAGTTTGCTGTGGGTCACAACCACCAATCAGGGTGTTTATTGCCTGACTACACCTCCACGCCTTTTCCGCCTGATTACTTTGCCAGACAATGATCAGACAGGTGTGCGCTGTCTTTATCAGATGCATAACGGCAACATCTTGGTGAGCACCAGAAGCAGAAATGTATATATCTACGATGCCAATGGCAACTTGCACAAAACTCTTCCCTATAGTCAGTATGGTATTGGAGCTGTGTATTATGCGATGGAAGACAATCAGGGACGCTTATGGCTTTCTACTAAGGGTGATGGATTAGTGCTTGGTATTCCTGATGCCTCCAAGCCTTCTGGCTACCAACTCACCCACTATCGTCACGACCCAGCCAATCCTAACTGCATCAGTGGCAACAATGTCTATATGACGCTTGTGGATTCTCAGCAACATCTTTGGGTTTGTACACTCGATGGTGGTTTGAATCTTGTAAATGAACAGGGTGAGATCACTTTCTATCATTGGCGCAACGGATTTGCCAACTATCCCAGCTATGGACTTTATGCTGGAGCACGAAATATTGTGGAGGATAAAAACGGAAGGATTTGGGTTGGAACGGTAGATGGACTGATGAGTTTCAATTCTCACTTCCAATCGCCAAAAGACATTCGCTTCCAGACATACAGAGAAACGCCAGAAGCCTCCTTTGCCAACAATGATATCTATGCCCTTTATCACGACCAGCGCGAGCAGATCTGGGTGGGAGCATTTGGTGGCGGACTGCAACATATTGCAGAATTAGAGGCGTCAGAAGCATCAACAGGTGCTGATATCCGTTTTGTCCCCCTTGGCGTTCGTGAGGGATTGCGTAGCGACTTCATCTTGTCCATCGTTGAAGATGCTCGTGGGCATCTGTGGTTTGCCACAGAGGCAGGTCTCTCTTGTTATAATCAGGAGACAGGGCGCATCCGTAATATCGATCATTACGACGGATTGCCCCCAGTGGAAATGGAGGAAGCGGTAGCCATGTGTTGTTCTAATGGTCAATTGTGGGTAGGTAGCAAACAGGGCATTCTGACGTTTAATCCTGCCCAACTCCAGATGCGTAAGGCAGACTATTCGACACGCATCATCGAGCTGGTCTATGATAACCAGCCCTATATAGGTGCTACAGCCCTAAACTTTGCTGAAAATATCGAGCTGAAACACGATCAGAATGCCTTTACCATTGAGTTTTCGGCCCTCAACTATCAATATCACTCACAGCTGAACTATCGTTACCGTCTGGAGGGATTTGATCGCGACTGGCGTTATAGTGGTCCTCATCGCGTAGCTTCCTACAACGAGGTGCCTCCAGGTAATTACGCCTTCTTGGTAGAAACTATCGACGATGCCAATCCAACCCTCCACTCGTCAGCAAAGATTCATATCCGAATCCTGCCCCCTTGGTGGCAGACGTGGTGGGCTTACCTTATTTATATATGTCTCTTCTTGTTGATAGCCTTCCTCGTCATTCGCACCATTCTTCAGATGAACAGGATGCGCAACGAGATCTATATTAGTCAGCGACTGGCTAAGTTGACATCAAAGCCAGACGAAGGCGACGAGTTTATTGACCGTTTGCATCGTACAATTCGTGAGAATATAGCCAATAGCGACTTTAACATTGACGATCTTGCTAGCGAGATGGGGCTGTCGCGTTCTGCTTTCTATAAGAAAGTGAAGTCGCAGACGGGTTTTGCACCTGTCGATTTGATTAAGGAGTTCCGCTTGTCGTATGCTGCAGAATTGCTGCAAACCACCAATCATAGCATTACGGAGGTTGCTTGGCGCTCAGGTTTTAAGGATGCCAGTTATTTTGGCAAGTGTTTCCGTAAACGTTATGGTATGTCGCCACGAGAATACTTGCAACAACCTGCCACAGAATAATTTTTTGTAATTCCATGATGACACAAACATTCTTAAAACGTCTTAAATAACGTAAAGCTTTATATTCTATAACTACTAAATGAACAAATCAGTCCTCAAAAGATGCCTGACATTAGGGGCTTTCACAGTGTTGAGTGCACTGTCTATTGACGTGTGTGCCCAACAGCAATACCGTGTGGCAGCCTGCGACTGGATGATGCTGAAGCGTCAGAAGATTGGCGAATTCCAATTAGCCAAGGACATTCAGGCAGATGGCATCGAGATGGACATGGGTCCTTTGGGACAGCGCGTTTTGTTCGATAATAAGCTCCGTGAAACACACTTCCAGCAATTGTTCCGTCATACTGCCGACTCGTTGGGTATCTTGGTACCCTCTATGGCTATGTCTGGTTTCTTTGCCCAGAATCTTTTGAAGCGTGACAATTATCTCGATTTGGTGGATGATTGCCTCCGCTCAATGGATGTCATGGGAGCCCAGGTGGCATTTCTTCCGTTAGGAGGCAGTGGTAGCGAATGGAAAACCCAGAAAGCTGAGCGCACAGAGATGGTTCGTCGCCTGCATCAGATAGGCGAGAAAGCATTAGCTGCAGGCAGGGTGGTGGCCATCCGCACAGGAATGGATGCTAAGCAGAGCCTCCGTTTACTGAAGGAGGTGAACAGCAAGGGCATCAAGATTTATTATAATCTGCAGGATGCTGTCGACCAGCATCTCGATGTCTGCAAAGAACTGAAGAAGCTGGGTGCCAAGAACATAGCCCAGATTCATGCCTCACTCACCGATAGCGTGACATTGGACCAAGATCCGCGTATCGACATGCGAAAGGTGAAGAAGACTCTTGATTGTATGAAGTGGAGCGGTTGGCTCGTTGTTGAGCGCAGCCGTAATGCCCAGGATGTTCGTAACGTTCGTGGCAACTTCGGTACTAATGTGGCTTATTTGAAAGAGATTTTTCAAAATGCGAGATAATATTTTAAATACGTTAAACTAAATGAAGGATTTTATGAAACACAATCATTTCTTTACGTGCAGTAAGATTTGCACGCTTGCTCTGGTTGGAGCAGGTGCGCTCTTCCTTGCATCGTGTGCTAAGGATGGTTATGACGACGAATCGTTCGACAGTGGTGTATCTAATACGCAGGTGGCTTCAATATCAGCTGACGATATTACGATTACGCCAAGTGCCGACGGTAAGACGCAGACCATTTCATGGCCAGTTGTCATGGGTGCGGGTGGTTATCAGGTGAAACTGATTGACACTGGCAACCCCTCAGAGCCGATTATTAACGATAGTATTGTCGATGGCTGTTCGGTTACTGCCAGTCGCGAGGAGGATGCTAACTATCAGTTGACTATCCTGGCGTTGGGTAACACTAAAAAGAACAACACAGACGCTAGCCAGAAGACAGAGAAGTCATTCTCGACGTTTACGCCGACCTTTATGACTATTCCTGCAGGTTCTAACCTGAACGAATGGTTTGCTGCCAATCCTATTCCTGAACAGGCTTTGACAGAGAATCTGAATTACGACTTGGAAGCAGGTGGTACTTATACGTTGAGCGATGTGCTTGACTTTAACACGAGCATTATCACATTGCGTACCAATAACAAGACCAACCACGCTACAATCAATTTCACTGGTGAAGCATGTATCACCTTTGTGGCTCCTTTCAATCTGAAATATGTGGATGTTGATTGCACAGCCCAAGAGATTTCAAGTACCAACCACGGTATCTTTGCTTTCAGTAAGGATCCGTCGGCTGCTAAGATAGGAACGGAGATTGATGCCAAGTACAAGTGGGCTAATCCTCTGATTGAGAAGCCCGTGACATTTGTCAACTGTAACTTCAAGAGTGTGAAGAGCTACTTCTTCTGGGACAATCAGCAGGCTGTTTGTGCTATGACGATGTTGATAGACAATTGTGTTGTACACATGGCTCCTGAGAAGGCTTTTGCTGGTGGCGTGTTCTGGACCAACAAGGGCGGACAGGTTAACGAGCTCTATGTGTCCAACTCTACTTTCTATGAATTGGATGACAATGTCGGTGACTATAAGTACTTCTATCAAGCTGGTATGGTCAGCGGCGAGGAAATCTATGCAGACAAGAACGCTGCTACCAACACCGTCAGCTATACCAATTCTACCTTCTATCATGTTACATGGAATGGTGGACAGTGGGGTAACTACAACCGTATGGGTGGACGTGCATGTTCGCATTGGATCATGACCGACTGCATCTTCTACGACTGCTCACCCTCTGGTGTGGCCCGTCGTTTCCTGCATGGTAAGCAGAACCAGCCATATGTGACGTTCAACAACAACACATATATGAAGAATGATGGCACATTCCAGGATATTAAGGATGATGGCACTCATGATTACGACCACTCTGGTACTACCATCGAAGAGGATCCTTTGTTTGCTAATCCTGCTGTTGGCGACTTCCACATCAGTGGTCCTACTCAGGTGGCCCGTAAGACTGGTGACCCACGCTGGCTCCCCTAAAACTAAAAAGGTAAAAATGTAAAAAGGAAAAAGTTATGAAACACAAGATATTTAGTTTTTGCCTTGGCGTGATGTTGATGTTCTCAGCATCGGCTCTGGCTCAGAACCAGACCTTTACGGGTACGGTAGTCGATGAACTCGGCGAGCCCGTTATTGGTGCGACGGTTACTGTGGAAGGAACGAAGAATGCCACAGTCACCGACTTGGATGGTAACTATAAGATTTCTGCCCCAGCAAATGCAAAGGTGGTCATTTCCTATATTGGCTATATGCCCCAGACCGTAAAGCCTGGTGGTAAGGTTCAGCTGCAGGAAGACAAGCAGACGCTGGAGGAAGTGGTGGTAGTAGGTTACGGTTCTCAGAAGAAAGCCCACCTCACCGGTTCTATCGCTACTGTAGAAATGGATGATATTCAGGACCTGGCTAATGGCAACCTGGGTTCATCACTGAGCGGACTGGTTAACGGTCTGTCAGTCAGTGGTGGTGATTCCCGTCCTGGTGAGCCTGCCCGTTTGGCTATTCGTGATGTGAATTCTCTGGGTGATGTGGGTTCTACTGCTCAGCAGCCTCTGTTCGTTATCGATGGCTACATCTATCCTAACGACGTAAAGGTAGGCAACAGCTATCAGAACCTGGGTGCTGAGGCTTTCAACAACCTCGACCCCTCTGAAGTTGAGAGCATCTCTGTATTGAAGGATGCTTCTGCAGCCGTTTATGGTGCCCGTGCCGCTAACGGTGTTATCCTCGTTACCACCAAGAAAGGTAAGGTGGGTGCTCCTAGCATCAGCTATAGCGGTTCTATTGGTTTCACTGATGAAGTGTCGCGTCCTAAGATGCTGAGTGCTTATGACTACGGACGTCTCTACAATGCAGTAACAGCTGCTGATCCTACTACCTATCAGAATCTGAATAAGACCACAGCACTCTTCCAGGCTGATGAGTTGGCAGCTATGAAGAACTTGAACTACGACTTGCTCGACAAGTATTGGGAGACTGGTTACACAACTCGTCATGCTGTGAACGTCAGTGGTGCTACTGATCGTGTCAGCTACTTTGGTGGTGTTACCTACTTCAAGCAGGATGGTAACCTGGGTAAGCTCGACTACGACCGTTGGAACTATCGTGCAGGTATCGATGTTAAGATCAGCGATTATCTGTCAGCCAACCTGACTGTTAGCGGTGACTATGGTAAGAAGAACAAGCCCATGCTGAAGGTGGGTGGTACTAACGAGGAGAAGGACTACAACCTGATGCTCACCCGTCCAGGTTATATTCCTGAGTATGTCGATGAATATCCTATTCCTGCTTATGGTGTTAGCAATGGTGCCCGTGTGGCTAACCAGAACTACTCGTTTATCGTTCTTCAGAACAATGGCGACTACACTCGCAACATGACCTCTAATTCAAATATCAACGCCAGCTTGAGCTATGACTTTGGTTGGAGCAAGATATTGAAGGGCTTGAAGCTGAAGTTCTCTTACTCAAAGAGTATCAATACCGACAAGAACAACCAGTATGGTTCAAGCTTTAAACTGTATCAGATGACTCGCCGTTATGGTTCTGGTAGCCACCTGTATACACCAACCAGTGGCGACGATCCTTCGTTCAACTATTTGGATCCTTCAAACTTCAACACGCTCAATCTGAACAACGGTGATATTCTGAGCCGTCAGATGATTCGTACGGATAACTACCAGATGAACTTCACGGCCCAGTATTCACGCGACTTTGGCAAGCACCATGTCAGTGCCCTGTTCTCTATCGAGAAATCTGAGGCAGAGAGTGAGCGTACCTACGCTTCAAAGACGAAGCCTTATGAGTTTACGACAGGTCAGGACAACTCCGTGATGGATGGCTCTGAGGAAGATGCTCAGTTCACCCGTTCAGAGAGTGGTACATTATCATATATCGGACGTATCAACTATGCTTATGCCGATCGTTATCTGTTCGAGTTCCTGCTCCGTTCTGATGCTTCTACCAAGTTTGCACCACAGAATTACTGGGGCACCTTCCCTGCAATCTCTGCAGGTTGGGTTGTCAGCGAGGAGCCTTGGTTCCAGAATATGAAGGCATTCAAGTGGGTTGACTTCTTGAAGATTCGTGCCAGCTGGGGTCTTACAGGTCGTGATAACCTGACTCCTTGGCAGTGGATGCAGATTTATGCTCAGGATGCCAACCGTGGTGTGGTATTCGGTGCCAACAGCGACTCTGGCAGCCGTATCACCATCAACAAGAACAACTCTGCTGTAAATCCTGATGTACATTGGGATAAGTCATATAAGACCAATATCGGTCTCGACCTTCAGCTGCTGAACAAGCGCTTGGCAGTTAACTTCGACTACTATTTCGAGAAGAACCGCGAGATGTTGATGAACATCGTTCAGACCGTTCCTGCTACCGTTGGTTCGCAGTCAGCTTCTACCAATGTCGGTGAGATGAACAGCTGGGGTTGGGAGCTTGGCATTACTTGGCGCGACAAGATTGGCAAGGACTTCAAGTATCGTGTTGGTATCAATACTGGCTACCACGACAATGAGGTGCTGAATATGGACTTCGCCACACAGTATATCTATCGTCAGATTCAGCGTGGTGGACGTACCGATGTTGGTACCTGGGGTATGCAGTGCATCGGCATGTTCCGTTCGTTCCAGGATATCGAGGAGTACTTCGAGAAGTATCATATCACTTCCTATATGGGTATGACCAAGGATAAGGTTCGTCCAGGTATGCTGATCTATAAAGATGTACGTGGTGCATACAATGCAGAGACTGGTACTTATGACGGTCCTGATGGTATCGTCGATCGCGACAACGACCAGGTATGTCTCTCTAACCGTAACAATCCTTATGGATTCACCGTTAACCTGCATGCCGATTGGAAGGGCATCTCGCTCACAGCTCAGCTGGGTGCCAGCTGGGGGGGCTACACCACACTGCCTTCAGCAGCTATTGGCGTTCCTTCCAGCTCAAATCTGGAGTTCTACAACATGCCTTCGTTCTGGAATCCAGACAATGTGTATGTCTATCAGGACATCTATGATGGCAGTGGTAATCTGATTATGAAGCAGAATCGCGAAGCCTACTATCCTAACTTGGCTTACGGCATTAACTCGACAGCTTCTAGCTTCTGGCGTGTCAGCGCAGCTACCGTTCGTCTGAGCCGTGTGACTCTGGCTTACACGCTGCCTAACAAGTGGTTTAAGAGTGTTGGTATCAAGAATGTTCGTCTGAACGTAACAGGTCAGAACCTCATCAACTTCTACAACCCCTATCCCGATAAGTTCACCAACCCAATGGCTGGTACATTTGGCGCTTATCCTAACCTGCGCAAGTGGGATATCGGTCTTAACTTGAGCTTCTGAGAATAATGTAAGAATTAAAAAATATAATAATGTAAAAAAGCAATTGGTTATGAAAACAAATATTAAATTATTTAATTTTTACATTGCAGTAGCAGCTCTGCTGTTCACTGCCTGCTCCGACAAGTTTCTGGAGGACAAGAAAAACTACGATAATGCCACTACCGACATTTACAACTATGTGAGTGGCTGTAATGGTCGTGTCAACGATATCTATTCATGGTGTCTGCCTGCCGTTGGCGATTTGACGACAGGACAGAACTACCTCTCTATCGCTGTTGGTGCTGCCGATATAGCTGGCAAGTCTACGGAGGAGTACTCTGGCTTCAGCGATTTCGTGAATCCTGAAATAGAGCTCACCTCGATGAGTACCACCAATGCTGTGCCCGATTTCTTCATGGGTAGCAACAATAATATCCAGACCTCTGTATATGGACGTATCCGCAATATCAACGACTGTATCAAAGGCATCCAGGGTGGTGGCATCTCCGACGAAGATAAGAACATCCTGCTGGGTCAGGTCTACTTCTTCCGTGCCTGGTGCTACTATAACCTCGTGAAGTGGTATGGTGGTGTGCCCATCGTGACTGAGGTATTGGAGCCAGTAGAGTCTTCGTTCACTCCACGTTCTTCTGCTAAGGAGTGTATCGAGTTCATTCTGGAAGATCTGGACCGTGCTGCTAAGATGCTGAAAGGCAAGGTATGGAGTGGTTCTGACTATGGACGTGAAACCACAGGTACCGCTTTGGCACTGAAGGGTCGTGTGCTGTTGCTGTGGGCTAGCCCTCTGTTCAATCGTAAGAACGACGAGAGCCGTTGGCAGACTGCCTATACACAGATGAAGGCAGACCTGACAGACATTAACGCTTGTGGTTATGGTCTCTATCAGACAGGCAACAACATCAATGGTTCTGACTTTGCTATGCAGTTCCTGGCTGTCAATGGTAATCCTGAGGCTGTTTTCGTAACGCTGCACAACAATGTGGCTGGCGACGATGGTCTGGATAACCAGCGTAACAACCCATGGGAAAGAGGTATTCGTCCTGCCAATACTGGCGGTGGCGGTAAGAATGCTGGTCTGGCATTGGTGGAACTCTTCCCAATGGCCGATGGTAAGATTGCTGACCTCACCAAGATTTCGCCTATCAACAAGGCAGGCTCTCGCTCTTATGCCAGCACCTATTCTAAGTTGGAGCGTAGTCAGTATGAATACGATGAGGCTGCTCCTTACATGAATCGTGATCCTCGCTTCTATCGCACCTTCGCATTCCCTGGCTTCCGTTGGGCATATAGTGGTGATCCCACACAGCGTGACGGACACAATCCTTCTTACGATGCAGGTAAGAACTATGTAGTTTGGAACTATAAGTGGTACGTAGAAAAGAGTGAGGCAGGCAACGTAGAGAATGGTAACAGCTATAGTGCTGACAACCTCTATACCAGCAATGTAGGTATTTATGTTCGTAAGAAGAGCGACGACCTGGATGTCAACGGCTCACCACTTTATAACTACGAGCCTCTTGGTTCAAAGGGTGCTGGCCCATTCTTCTCTCAGGCTCCTCTTATCGAATTACGCTATGCTGAGGTATTACTCAATCTGGCTGAGGCAGCTTGTATGGCAGGACAGATGGGCGAGGCTGTAGGCTATCTGCAGCAGATTCGTGCCCGTGCTGGCTATACGGCAGAGAACAACTATGGTCTGCAAGCCAATCTGGCAAGCGACCAGGCTGCTTGTATGAGTGCTATCCTGTATGAGCGTCAGATTGAGTTTGCTTACGAGGGCAAGCGCTTCGACGATATGCGTCGCTGGATGCTCTTCGACGGTGGTGCTACGCAGCCCGCTGGTGCTCCTTCTACATGGCAGTTGACAGGCTGGGGTGGTAACACCTGCACATGGCTTGGATTCACTCCTATGAACGGACAGCGTCGTGAACGTATCGAGTTCCGTACAGCCGACCAGTATGGCGTTGGTACTCAATATTGGGATGGCGACCCACTCGTTGCAGCTGGTGTTGAGCGTCCTGCTGGTGTAGACTTCCGTCAGGCTGACATCCAGACACAGTTGACCACACTAAAGGAGTGGTATACAGCCAATCTCGTTCCTCAGTATAAGTTAGGTGACGGACAGGATGCACAGAAGAACGTTGAGTATATCAACTTCCTGCCGAAGTACTACTTCCTGGGTCTGAACAGTGGTGCACAGAATGCCAACAACAGCAGCCCTGCTGACTATAATGGTGGTCGTGGTCTCCCCCAGACCATTGGCTGGCAAGACTACAACAATGGTGGCGCTGCAGGTACCTTCGATCCTCTGGCTGAATAAGCTATAGCATCCCAAATAAATACAGGCTTCGCATTCGTTGTGCGGAGCCTGTATTCATTTAAGCCTGTATCTTCAGTTGGTTAACTTGTAGACAATACTTACTTACTGATATTCTGTGTTACTTCCACTTTTGCTTTCATCACATAATCAGTAGGAATCAGCAATTTGTTGGGAGAAGCAAATTTCAGAGGAACAGCGTCTAAGTCGCCAGTGCTCTTGCCTGCGGTGAAGCTGGCTACACCATTACAGAGGGGTACTTTTGCTCCGTTAGGCAGTTTCACCTCCTTGATGTCAATGATGAGTCGTCTCTTCTGGTTTGCAAGCACACGCTGATTCAGTGAGGTGCGCACACGTGCCAACACCTGTGAACCTTTAGGGATTGCTATTTCGCCCGATTCCAATTTTACGTCTTCGGCAGTCACCAACTCTATCATCTGGCTTTCTTTCAGTTCTTTGGCATTAATCTCCTGTGCAGCTACAACAGGAACATCTGTACCTGCTGTCAAAAGAAGCTTGCTTTGAGCCTCTGCCTGATATATACCAGACACAAGAGCAATTAAAAGGAACGCTAATTTCTTCATAACCGAAAATCTTATTAATAGGTATAGATTTCACCTGTCATCGAGGCGTGTCCGCTTTGGAAGAATCCGCCTGACTGACTCTGTTGGCTCATCAGAAGTACGATACATCCGCCACGAGCTGCTGCTTCCTTGCGAATCTTCTTCATCGTCTTCTCACTGAAGTGACCTGCTGTCGTAGAGAACGACCAGGTACCTGTAGAGTGCTTTTCTACCTGTCCGAGCGACTTAAGACCTAATACCTCGTTTTTGTCATTGACAATACGCACTTTCTCCCAGTCTTTCTCAGAAGTAATGAAGATTTTCTGCGACATCTGCTGAACACGTCCACTAGAGAAACGAACCTCAGAGATAGCTGCTCGTCCAATAGTGTTCATAACATCTTCACCCTCATAGCAGAATTTGATAGACAACTCTGTTACTTCACTCACTTTGCCTTTAGCAATCGTTCCATTGTGGAATACCACCTCGTCTTGAGCAGCGCAATGAAGGCTGACAAGAAGGAATAAAACATAAATTAATCTTTTCATAATCTAATTAGTTAATGTAGTATATTTATTGTTATTGGGGGCAAAGATACAAATTAAAATGCAATCACACAAATATTTGGTATTAAAATTATTCTTCATTTCATTTATATTTGGGATACAAGAATGAACCCCAAGCCTTGATTAGGCGTATCAAGTAGTTTGATGAAAAATAGAGGTGTGGTAATACTCGCATTTTGCGGCCTTGAAGCTTGTGTGCCTAGCACAAAATTTCTTTCGGACTAATTTTGATTACTCTTGGAGTATTATCCAATAAGTACGGAGTATTGAAAAATAACCCAAGGTTATTGCCGAATAAGCGTTCCTTAATGAAAAAGTCAGGGTGACTTACTGAAAGATTTTAGTACGTCCCTTCGGACTGCCAGTCCGAACGTTACGGACTGCGAGTTTGCTGCCTACGGACTGCCAGTTTAGATTAAGTAAACTGACGCTTTACTAGTGGTTTATATTTTTAAGCGTAGGACGCAAAAAATTGACGCATTCGAAAATGTCCCTCACTCCCTCACGTTACAGGCCTCAAATGCCGATGTACAAAGGGCTGAAGGCACGTGAGGGAGTGAGGGTAAAATCGAAACAGCCCCCACTTGGAAGAGCAAGCGGGGGCTGTAAGATGATGTAAAGGGGATTATTCGTGAACGTAGAGGTCCCATCCGAGATAGGTCTCGATGGCCTCCTGAACGATGTCGACAACATCGGTGCGGCACATAGCAACGTGGTGCTCAAAACCGTTCTTGCAGATGTACTTCATCAGACGCTGCAAGTTGTCGACCTGAGTCACAGCGATACAGCCGTCCATGCCATAGGGATCGTTGGTAATCTGACCTTTGCCGAGATAGGCCTTGATGCAGCCCTTGGGATCGTCTGTCGAGATGCGGAAGAAGGTGAAGGGGCCTTCGCTGACCTTCGCGTAGACAGCACCAAAGGTATTGACTTTGCCTAACGTTCTTCCTAAGACTCCTAAAGCTCCGAGTTTCAGGTCATTGTTGCCGACGAACTGCTTAGGGAAGTTGCCGCAGTGCGTGCAGACACACTTATTGCGGTCCTCGGCAAAGTTGTTGTTCCAGTCGAGCAGAGCAGGAGCGTTCTGCGAAGCCAACGAGAGGGCATACATCGAGATGGCACCAGCGAGGTCGGTCTCGCAAGCAGCAGGAATCAGCTTGTTAGAGAGCATCGACATAGTGACACAGGGTGCGCAGCCATAGTTCTGCTCCAGCGAATCCCAGCACTGGATGGCGACAGCCTGCACGTCGTTGGCCTCGATCCAGTTCTCGACAGCCACGCTGAACTTAGCCTGCAATCCCAGCTTCTCCTTGTACGAATCGGGTACCTTGGCATAGTCGCAGGTACGATTGCACATCTCGATAAACTTAGGATCGTCGTCCTTAATCTTCTGAGCAGCAAAGAGAATCTCAGACAGGTCGGCAGGTACAACGGTGATGCCGCTGCGCTGCAACAGCTTTTCGCTGGCACGACAGGTGTTGAAGCCCAGGGGGCGTGTACCAATCTGGCCCAAACGACAATGACGCAGACCATTTACCACACGACAGATGGCTGCAAAGCGGTCGATGTCCTGACGCAGCAGTGGGTCGTAGATAGAATAGGTGTGCAGCGTGGTATCTGTGAAGGGAATGCCATACTGATAGAGGTTGTTGCACACGCTGATCTTACCGCAGAAGGCATCACGACGTGAGTCGAGGTCTACCTTATCGTTCTCGTCGTCGCAGGCTTGCACCATGACGGGCACGTTGAGGTCGGCATCGCTGATGGCATTGATGATGCCAATCTCGAAGCCGAAGTTGGGCAACGAGACGATGATACCGTCGATCTCGTCGCGATGGGCTCTGAACTGCTTGCTGACCTTGAGGCCGTCTTCACGAGTCTCGATGCTCGAGCTACCAGTTGGTGTAGCGTCCTCAGGCAGGATAACATACTCGTAGCCACCCTCGTCGAGTGTCTTCAGCAACTGTTTGCGAACATCCTTGGCCAGTTCTGAATTGAAATAGGCGCGTGTTCCGATAATCACGCCAAAACATGTCTTTCCGTTTTTCATATTTGTTTAGTTATAGTTATTTAATCAATTGATTGACAGCATTGCGCCAACCCTGATAAAGCGCGAAGCGTTCAGGATTGTCCTGAGGTTGGTAGGTCTGTGTCACAACACGGAAGCCAGTTACCTCATCGAAGCTATGCCACAAGCCACGGGCAAAACCGTTCATGATGACAGCACCAAGGGCTGAGGCATCGTCGACCTCTGTGCACACCACAGGGGTATCCAGCATGTCAGCCTGGAACTGCATGAGGAACTGATTCTTCGTAGGTCCACCATCAGCACAAATCTCGCTCAGTCGTCCACCAGTAGCACGAGCCATCACGTCGACCAGGTCCTTAATCTGATAGGCGATGCTTTCGAGGGCAGCACGTAGGAAATGGGCTTTCGTCGTAGCGAAGGTCAGTCCGAAAACGGCGCCCTTCACATCGCTCTGCCACCAAGGGGCGCCCAAGCCTGAGAAGGCAGGCACGATATAGACACCACCATTATTCTCGACGCTTGTAGCCAGCGCCTCCATCTCTGAGGGCTTGCCAATGAGCTGCAGCTGGTCGCAAATCCACTTCAATGTGGCGCCAGTGCTGTAGATGTTGCCTTCGAAGCCATAATATGTCTTGCCCAGAGCCGAGAAACCAACAGAGGTTACAAGGCCTTCAGGTGCCTGCTTAGGCTCCTCACCGATATTGACCATCACGCTCGAGCCTGTGCCATAGGTCACCTTACCTGAACCCTTCTCGAAGCACATCTGTCCTACCAAAGCACCGTGAGAATCGCCCAGCACGCCAGCAATCTGAATGGGGTTGGGGAAGATGCCCTCGACAGTCGTCTCGCCATAAATGGCATCGCAGGGCTTCAACTCAGGCATCATGCAACGGGGGATATCGAACATCTCAAGCAGTTCGTCGTCCCATTGCATCGTGTGGATGTTGAAGAGCATGGTGCGCGAAGCATTGGTATAATCAGTAGCATGCACTTTTCCACCCGTCAGTTTCCAGATGAGCCACGTCTCGATGGTACCCAGCAGCAGCTCACCATTCGTAGCCTGTTCGCGAGCGCCTTCTATGTTGTCCAGCAACCACTTGATGCCTGTTGCTGAGAAGTTGGGATCAATCAGCAGTCCACTCTTGTCGAACACCTTCTTGGCCATTCCCTTGCTGCGCAGTTCGCGACAGAGCTCAGCACCACGGGTGTCCTGCCATACGACTGCGTTGGCAATAGGCTTGCCTGTCGTCTTGTTCCAAACGACAGCAGTTTCGCGCTGGTTGGTAAGGGCGAGGGAAAGGCCTCCCCCCGCCCCCTCCGAAGGGAGGGGGAGTTGACGGATGGCCTCCACCATATTCTGGTAGATTTCCTCAGCATCATGTTCCACCCAGCCTGTCTGAGGGTAGTATTGCTTGTGGTCTACATTGGTGCGAGCCACCACCTTGCACTGCTCGTCGAACAGCAAAGCCTTTGTCGACGACGTGCTCTGGTCTATTGCGATGATTCTTTGTGTCATTTGATGAAGTCGAGCGTTGATTTGACGATTCCTTCAGCATCCATGCCGTAGTGATGGAAGATTTCAGCATTGGTACCATGAACGACATTCTCGTCAGGAATACCAATGATGCGAACAGGGATAGGATTCTCTGAGAGTGTCTCGCAGACCATAGCACCCAGACCACCAAACTGAGAGTGTTCCTCGACAGTCACGATGCGTCCAGTCTCCTTAGCAGCCTTGCGGATAGCCTCTTCGTCGAAGGGCTTGAGCCAAGAGCAGTCGAGCACACGAGCCGAAATGCCCTTCTCCTTCAGTTGCAAACCTGCCTGCCAGGCATGATAGACCGTTTCGCCAGCAGCAACAATGGTCACATCCGTACCATCAAGAATCTGAATGGCCTTACCCACCTCGAACTGGAAGTCGTCGTTCTCATAGACATCGGGCACAGCAGCACGTCCCACACGAACGTAGCAGGGCTTGTCAAAGTCGACAAGGAACTTTACTAACTTCTTGGTAAAGCGCCAGTCTGAGGGCAGACAAACGGTCATACCCGGGAAAGTGCGCAACACGGCTATATCGTGCAGAGAATGGTGGGTCGCACCTAAGGCACCATAAGCCACACCACCTGATACACCCAGAATGGTAACAGGATTCTCAGAATAAGCCAGATCTACCTTGACCTGTTCCAAAGAACGGGCTACATAGAAACAGGCTGGCCCACAGCAAAACACCTTCTTGCCTGAGTGAGCCAAACCAGCAGAGATGCCCACAGCATCCTGCTCAGCAATACCACACTCTACAAACTGCTCAGGAAGTGCTGAGGCATAGTCGCCCAGCGTGACAGAGCCACGAGCATCAGTGGTTACGGCAATGATATCTTTATCCTCACGTGCCAGTTCCAGCAACGTGTCAGTAAACTGTTTTCTACATGCAATCATGATCTTTTCGATATTTCGTTATTTCGATATTTCGTTATTTCGACAGAGACGCGATGCGCTCTTCAATCTCCTTCACAGCCTCTTTGCACTGCTCTCCGTTCAGCACGCCATGATGCCATTTGGCAATGCCTTCCATGAAGCTGACACCACGTCCCTTGGTGGTATTGCTGACCAGCAGGTGGGGCTTTCCGTTGTTATAATCGATGGCGTCCAACGTGCGAACGATATCCTCCATCGAGTCACCATTCATCTCAATGACATCCCAGCCAAAAGCACTCCAGCGTTCTTTTACAGAGTCAATAGGCATGACATCCTCCGTATTACCAGAAATCTGCAGGTGGTTGCGGTCGATGATAGCCACGAGGTTGTCGAGCTGATACTTGTGGCCAGCCATAGCAGCCTCATAGATAGAGCCCTCGCCCTGTTCACCATCACCCATCATCACATAGGTCTTCCATTGTTTCTTGTCCATCTTGGCAGCAATAGCCATACCCACGCCAATGCTCAATCCATGCCCCAGCGCACCTGAGTTCACCTCAATGCCAGGCACTTCAATAGTGGGGTGTCCACTCAGGACACTACCAAACTTACCCAGCGTGTCGAGCACTTCTGGTGCCAGGAAACCCTTGGCCTCCAGTGTTACATACAATGCTTCCACGCAATGTCCCTTGGAAAGCACAAAGCGATCGCGCTCTGCTGCTTTTGGATTCTTAGGGTCCAAACCCTGCATAGTGTGGAAATAAAGGGCTGTCATCACATTCAGGCACGACAGATCGCCACCAATGTGACCAGCCTTAGCTGCATAGACCACTTCTACCAACCGCTTGCGGTTCTTTTCCGCAGTCAGTTTTAATTCTTTTACGTTCATAAGATCTGTTTAAGTATATACTTTTATATAAAAGATGCACAACGAAGAGAAATGTCATCATTAGTTTTTGAAAAAAAAGTTTGGATATTCGCTATCTTCTTCGTAAATTTGCACCCATGAAACTAGTAAAGTCCCTTTTGTGTGTCGTTGCTATCCTTTTTCTGGGGGCTAGCGTGCTTTTGTCGTGTGGTAACAAAAAGACGCGTGAACCCAGAAGTACAAAAGCCGATAGCGTTCTTTTTGCCTATGGTGCTGTCATGAATTATGAACGCGTGTTGGAGTTGGTGGATAGCTTCGAAGCGAAGGGCGACATTTCCCAGCTCAATGCCAATCGCTGGCGTGGCGTGGCCTATTATCATCAAGGCCAATACCGCATGTCGGAAATATGCTACCGTAAGGCATTGGACTGCGAAGTGAGAAACCAGGTGGAACAGCTGAGTTACAATAAGTCGGCACGCAGGTTGTCGGAGCTTCTATTGGTGAAAGGCGACTATGAGGGTGCTCTGCGCGTAGCTGTGCCTGCTGTGAAGAAGATGGACGAGTCGGGTATTGGTTCTGATATCGACTATGCCATATTGCTCAACAACATTGGTTGCTGTCAGTTGAATCTGGGGCAGGATGAAGAGGCTAACAAGAGTTTCCTGAATGCTCGTGAGCACTATGCCAATCGCTGGCAGTCCGATTCTACCAGTCGTGGATTCCAGGAAGCTGTATTGGGTACGGTATATACCAGCATGGCTTATATCAATACGCGCCGTTATGCGGAGTCTATCTATTGGATTGACCGCACGGAAATGCTGCTGAACAAATACATGCAGAAGCCTGATGCCCGTCGTGAATACTTTGACGAATATCAGGGACGTATCGAGATTATGCGCGCAGTGGCCCAGATAGGTCTTGGTAAGAAAAAGGAAGCAGCCGAGACTTATAAGAAATTCCTGAAGACGAACTATTCTAAGACGGATGTCGGACGTATTAATGCCAATGAATATCTGGTTCCGGCAGAACGCTATAGTGAAGCAGCTGATAACTACCGACACCTTGATAAGATGCTGGCAGAAAAAGGCATGGGAATGACACTGGATAACATCCAGCTTTACATGTTGCCGAAGTTCAGAGCTAATATGGAGGCTGGTCGTTCTGATTCTGCCCGCGTCCTTGGACGTCGTTTGCTGGTATTATTAGACACAGCCATTACTGGTCAGAAGAATAGTGAAATGGCAGAGTTAGCCACTATCTATGATACGCAGGGAAAGGAAGCTGAGATAGCCCAGCAGCAGATGCGTATGTCACAACAACGTCTGCTCTCTACCGCTATCGCTTTGATTCTGGTCAGCGTATTCTTCATTGTCTACACATTACACAAGCGCAAGGCTTCTCATCGTCTGGCTGCAGCACATGAAAAGCTGGAGGATGCGCACACCAAGCTGCAGAAGGCCTACGACCAGCTGGAGGAGACAACAGCTGCCAAAGAGCGTATGGAGAGTGAGGTGCGTATTGCTCACGATATCCAGATGTCGATGGTGCCCAGCATATTCCCAGAACGTGAAGGCGTGGATATGTATGCCTATATTGCACCAGCCAGAGGTGTTGGCGGCGACTTGTACAGCTATCTGTTGCTTGACCATGAGCTTTACTACTGTCTGGGCGATGTGTCAGGCAAAGGCGTGCCTGCTTCTCTCTTTATGGCACAGGCTATTCGCTTGTTCCGTTCTAATGCGAAACTGAAGCATTCGCCTGCTACTATTGCCACCCGTATTAACAATGAGTTGACGGAGGATAACGAGCAGGGTATGTTTGTGACGATGTTCATAGGACTCATTGATCTGAATACAGGTGAGATGCGCTATTGTAATGCAGGCCATAATCCTCCCGTCTTGGATGATGAGTTTATGGAGGTAGAAGCTAATGCTCCTATTGGACTCTGGCCCGATCTGGAGTATGTGGGCGAGACCATAGAGAATGTCAAAGGAAAGCCTCTCTTTATCTATTCTGACGGACTGAACGAGGCAGAGAATATGGAACAGGAACAGTTTGGCGACGACCACCTGTTGGAAGTCCTTCGTACTGGTCACTTTAATAATGCCCGTGAGGTGATAGAGAAGATGACGGAAGAGGTAGAGAAACATCGTAATGGGGCCATTCCGAATGACGACCTCACGATGATGTGCCTGAAGGTTTCATAATAAAAAAGATGCTTACGCAGATTGACGTAAGCATCTTTCTTTTTTGCATCCAAGTAATTATCTCATCTTGTATTCACGCATGATGTCCTTGACCTTCTTGTCAATCTCATGTGCCAGTGCTGCATTGGCATCGCCTTCAGTCTGGATACCCAGCACATCGCCAGTAGCAGCAGGAACGGAACCAGCTTCGATAGAACCGCTGTTGATCTCGTTCAGCAGACACTGGAACAAGGTGTACATTTCGTCAGGTGTAACGCTGTAGTTCCATTTCTTGGCGTCATCAGTAGTGACGCGGACAACACCCTGATTGTTAGAGCAGTCGACAGGAATGATTTCAACCTCAGGATAGTCCTGCTGGATTTGTTCTAGTTTGCCGATATTGTCGCGGAAAGCGGCTACCAATTGGTCGAGGGCGGTATAGCGCCAGGTCATCTTGCCACGATTCAAGCTGTTTTTGTAGCAAGTCAGCACATCATTATAGACAGGAACAATGGTAATTTTCTGCATACCAGCAGCCTTAGCACGACTAATCACATTAGCCAGACGGTTGCGGCCTGTCAGAGCAGCGTCATAAATGACACCAGCCTTCTTCAGGTTCAGCGCCTTCACAGCTGTTGTCTTACCTGATGAGGGAGGACCTGTCACGATGACTACATCCTTCTTACCGTTTCTCAAAGCCTTCTCCAGCATACGGTCATAGATGGCATCACAAACCAGCTGCTCTGCCTCTTCGTAGTCAGAAGCATTAGGACCAGAGAATCCTAACGGACGGAACAGCATGCGGACATCGTCAGGATCCAGCTTGTTACCTGCAGAACCCAGATACTTGTCTACCAGCTGGTTCAAGCGGGGCTTTGCCCACTCCGTAGCAGCCTTTTTAATGAGCTGAGGCTGTGGGGCCTCGATGGTGTACTGAGCAGGTACACGCGTCATACGGTTATGACGACGGATATCCATCAGTTTCTCTTCTGCCCAATAGGTGTCGCTGGGCAGCTGGTAGCGTGCATTACCATTGGGGTCTTGCTTGAAGAGCATGAGCGACTCTTCGCCTCTATCAACGAAGGTCACCCAACCACGTGGTGACATGTGATACTGGTTGTCGCCCAATACGGCATTCACCAGACAGTTGGTATCCCACATGCGCTGACCTGTATCGCAGGTATAGTTGGTATATACAGCCTTGATGGGGTTGAGTTCTGTATTGCTCAGATCCACCAGCACGTCCTGAGGCAGATAGTTCATCAGGTCGCCAATGTTACTGGGCGACATGATCAGATCTACATTCTTAGGCAGCTTATCATAGAAGATCGCTGACTGGCGGGAAGCGGCACGCATGTTATAGCCAGAAAGACTGTCACCACTCTCGAAACGACCAGACTGGATATAAACACTCTTCACTTTCTTGCCAAACAGTTCAACACCGCTCAGGTTTGAATATTCATCAGCACCCGACTGGAACAATTCTGCCAGTGTGGTAACAAAACCAATGGCAACAACAACAATGCTGTTGTCTTTGGCCTGACTGAGCAAACGACGGTAGAGCTTATAGCCATCAGGACAATTCTTGATGTCTTGCGTCGTTTTGAACAGAGGATTGCCCTGTCCGTCCTTTAAGTCGCAGATACCGTTGTAGGGAATAAAGCAACGAGGATTCTTGACACCGTTGCGCTCTAATCCGATAGGAATCTGGGGATGACCATAATAGGTGTTGAAGATGTCTACCAACTGGGCATTCTTCTCACCTTCACGGTCTACTACCACGCCCTTCAGGTCTACCAGTCCGTCGTCCATGTAATGGTTCAACATCATGAGAGCAAAAAGGTCGTCAGTGGAACTACCAAAGTCCGAATCCAGAATCATCTGGATGGGCTTTCCTTTCTTTTCTTTGGCCTCTACGGTGACTGTCAGTGTCAGGCAGAGTACCAGCAACATACATAGTTTTCTCATCTTTTTTTGGTGTAAGGTTAGTTTAAAAAATGTTTTTTGATGGCGCAAAGGTACGAAAAAAACATGAATATGTATGTTTTTTCTTGCTTTTTTTGTAACTTTGCACCCTCATTAAGTATATAATAAGGTATTAAACAACATAATTATGGCAAAGAAAGCACTTTTGATGATTCTCGATGGATGGGGAATCGGTAAGCATGGTAAGGGTGATGTGATTTTCAATACACCAACCCCGTATCTCGATCTTCTAACAGCTACATCAGCTCACTCTCAGCTCCAGGCCTCTGGTGAGGACGTTGGTCTGCCCGATGGACAGATGGGTAACTCTGAGGTGGGACACCTCAATATCGGTGCTGGTCGTATTGTTTACCAGGACCTCGTAAAGATCAACCGTGCCTGCAAGGACGGTTCTATCATGGAGAATCCTCAAGTTAAGGCCGCATATAGCTATGCTAAGGAGAATAATAAGAAGCTGCACCTGATGGGTCTGACTTCTGACGGTGGCGTTCACTCTTCTCTCGATCACCTCTTCAAGCTCATTGAGATTGGTAAGGCTTATGGCCTGAAGAATCAGGTGTTTGTTCATTGCTATATGGACGGTCGTGATACCGACCCCAAGAGTGGTAAGGGCTTTATTCAGCAGGTAAGCGACGTTTGCGCTGCAAATGATGCAGCTATTGCTTCAATCGTTGGTCGTTTCTATGCGATGGACCGCGATAAGCGTGGGGAGCGCGTAAAGGAGGGTTATGACCTGATTGTAAATGGCACAGGTAAGCAGGCTACTGATATGGTTCAGGCCATGCAGGAGAGCTATGATGAGGGTGTAACTGATGAGTTCATCAAGCCTATCCACAATGCTTCTGTCAATGGTTGTATCGAAGAGGGTGATGTTGTTATCTTCATCAACTTCCGTAATGACCGTGCTAAGGAGATGACGATTGCGCTGACGCAGGAGGATATGCCAGAGCAGGGTATGAAGACCATTCCTGGTCTGCAGTACTACTGCATGACTCCATACGATGCAAACTTCAAGGGTGTTCACATTCTCTTCCCTAAGGAGAATGTTGAGGACACACTGGGTGAGTATCTCTCAAAGCAGGGTAAGAAGCAGCTTCACACCGCTGAGACAGAGAAGTACGCTCACGTAACATTCTTCTTCAATGGTGGTCGCGAGGCTCCATACGAGGGTGAGGATCGTATCCTTGTTCCTTCTCCAAAGGTAGCTACCTATGATCTGAAGCCAGAGATGAGTGCCTACGAGGTAAAGGATAAGCTGGTTGCTGCCATCAATGAGAATAAGTATGATTTCATCGTGGTTAACTTTGCTAATGGTGACATGGTTGGTCACACTGGTATCTATAATGCTATCGCAAAGGCTGTTTGGGCTGTTGACAACTGTGTTCGTGAGGTTATCGAGGCAGCCAAGGCCAACGACTACGAAGCTATCATCATTGCCGATCACGGAAATGCTGACAACGCTATCAACCCCGATGGATCACCAAATACCGCTCACTCACTGAACCCCGTTCCTTTCATCTATGTAACCAACAACAACTCGGCTACAGTTAAGGACGGTCGTCTGGCTGACGTTGCTCCTTCAATCCTCCACATCATGGGCTTGGAGCAACCTTCAGACATGACTGGTGAGAACCTGATTAC
>JAEEGJ010008362.1_pt1 | contig 28602 bp, 32 predicted proteins | sample 8958761 | NCBI WGS metagenome assembly JAEEGJ01 (sample SAMN16246546, study PRJNA631951) | gut metagenome | biome: gut microbiome; feature: rumen; material: RS-attached | host: Bos | place: Iran: Karaj | collected 2018-10
TAGATAGAAAATTACAATTTAAAATTAAAGGTGGACAACTAATCAGATGCTTTGATTCATCTATTAATATAGATGATGAATATTTACAAGAAATTCTATCAAATACTAGTGATAAAAGATTAACAAATATAATTAGTACAATTCAAAAAGAACAAAACCAAATAATAAGAAATGAAGAAGATAAAGACTTGTTAGTTAATGGTCCTGCAGGATCTGGTAAAACTGTAGTAGCCCTTCATAGAATTGCTTATTTATTATATAAGAATACTAAACTAGAATCTAAAAATATTTTAATTATATCTCCTAATGAAATATTCTCTGATTATATATCAGATGTACTTCCAGAACTTGGAGAAAAGAATACTAAGTGTTTTACTTTAACTAGTTATTTAGAGAGTTATTTAAACTCATATAAGATTGAACCTTATGTTAAATATATTTCTAGAATAGAAGACGAAGAATGTAAAGATACATCTAAGAAATTAAATGTATCTAAAGAATTAAAAAGATTTGTTAAGAATTATTATAATGAATTTAACTTTACTAGAAAATTTACTATAGGAACAGAAACATTTCATGCTAAAGATATTAATTATATGTTTAATGAAAAATATAAGAGATTATGCATTAAAGACAGATTTAGAAGAATAGCAGAATTTATATGTAATCAACTAGGTATTAAGAATAAAGATTTCTATAACAAGATTAAGAATTATTTAATTAGTAATAGTAATATAAATCTAGATATATATGAAGTCTATAAAGAGTTTTTAAAATCTCAAAAATTATCTACATTTTTAATAGATAATGATACTATTAAATATGAAGATGTTATGAATATACTAAACATTTATTTCTATGTTAATGGTGTTAAAAAAGATTTATCACTTAAACATGTAGTTATAGATGAAGCACAAGATTATACATTAACAGAAATAGATGTTATTAAGAAAATGTTCCCTGAAGCTTCATTTACTATACTTGGTGATGATAATCAAAATATTAACTCATTTGATAAGAGTAAAATTAAAGACTATAGTGAATTATTTAAATCATTTAAATACATTGAATTAAACAAAACATATAGATCTACTGAAAAGATAGTAGAATTCTCAAATAAGATACTAGGTTTAGATAATGTATGTGCGGTTAGAAATACATTAGGAGACGATGTAGAAATAATAAAACTATCTGTTAATAATTTAAAGAAATGTATTAAAAATTCTAATTATAAAAAGACTGCTATTATTACAGATAATATGACTAAAGCAAGAAAACTATATAAAGAATTAAATGATAAAGATATTCAGTTAATAGATTTTGATACTGATACATTTGATAAGAATATATTTATTATTCCGTCATATTTATCTAAGGGATTAGAATTTGAATATGTAATTATTTATAAAGAAGATGAATATAAGAATAAGAACTTATATTATGTATCAACAACTAGAGCACAACAAAAATTAACTATATTAGAATAAAATAGATAGACCAAAGTCTATCTTTTCTTTTTAATTAATTTTTTAAATCTTTGTAAACGTCTCATTGCTCTTTTAATAAGACTAAGATTATTTAATGGGTTATTTATTGTTTGATTAGTTTTATTAATTCTATTAGTATAAATAATACTTGAATAAGTATCTTCACCGCCAATTTTAGTTACATGAATAAATACAGCATATTCATCAGTTATAGCACTTACTGTATCTACTGTTCCAGGCCATAAGCCTACTATAGTACATCTATTATATGAATCAGCTAGTTTAGTAAATTCTTTAGCATTATGTGTTATATGTAAACCATTATTTGCAAAAAACATTCTTAAACCAAACTTGTCTAAAGCATCTTTAATATCTGAATTATTTGCCAAACTACGTAATATTGCAACAACTCTTTCGTCATTACTCATATTATCATCCCCAGTACCATTTATTATATCAAAATTTATAAAAAACACTATATTTTTTTGTCAAAATATAGTATACTTATTTATAGAAAGGAGATAGGGAATATGTATTCAAATGGTTATTATAATGGTTACGGAACTGCTTCTGCTGGAGCTGCTGCTGCTACTGGTTTAGCTGCAGGACTTATAATTTTCTACATTTTAGAATATATTCTTCTATTTGCTTGGATTATTCTTTATTTCATCGGAATGTGGAAAACATTCGTTAAGATGGGTCATAAAGGATACTTTGCATTAATCGAAGGATATAATGAAGTATTATTATTAGAAGCTGCTAATATGCCACTTTGGAACTACTTCATGATGATGATCCCAATTTATGGTATCGTTGTTATGATTAAACGTGGTATCGTAATCGCTAATAAATTTGGTAAGTCTACAGCAATCGGAGTTTTACTTGGTATTCCTGTAACTACACCAATAGCATTTATGATTCTTGGATTCTCTAAAGATGCTAAATATAAAGGCTAATTTAATTAGTCTTTTTATTTTACTTGTAATTCCTACTAAATTGGTATAGAATATATTTGGGTGATGAAAATGAGAATATCTTCGAAAGGAAAGTACGCTTTAGAGTTAATGGTTTATTTAGGTAGAAACCATGGTAAAGGTAGTATTTCTATTAGTGAAATAACTGGTGATTCTTTTTCTATTAAGTATATGGAAAAGATAGCAGCTTTACTTAATAAAGCAGGATTAATTAAAAGTGAAAGAGGAGTAGAAGGTGGATATAAGTTAGTTAAAGATCCATCTGAATATTCTATATTTGAAATACTTGATGCTGTAGAAGATAATCTAGCACCTATTAAGTGTGTATTAGATGATGATGCATGCAAAATAAAAATTACTTGTAAGACTTATCCTATATGGGATGAGTTATTTGAGATAGAAGCTAAGTTTCTAAAGGAAAAGAAACTTACAGACATTTTATAGGAGGATTTATGGAATTACTTAAAATAGATAATATTCATACTATTGCATCTGATGATGAAAATATGAATATATTAAAGGGACTTAATTTAACTATTAATAGTGGTGAAATACATGTTATTATGGGTCCTAATGGTGCAGGTAAATCTACGCTTGCTAATACTATATTAAATAGTCCTAAATATATAGTTAAAGAGGGTAATATATATTTTGAAGGGCAAAATATAAATGAATTAAAAACTAATGAAAGAGCTAATCTAGGTATATTTATGTCGTTTCAATCTCCAATAGAGATCCCTGGTATATCAGTATCTAATTTTATTAAAAGTAGTCTTAATACTAAAGAAAAAGTTAAATTATATGAATATATAAAAGAACTAGAATCTACTATGGATGAACTTAGTATTGATAGAGATAAAGAACATAGAGATTTAAATGTTGGTTTTTCTGGTGGAGAAAAGAAAAAGAATGAGATATTACAAATGTTAATGTTAAAACCTAAACTTGCTATTCTTGATGAAATAGATTCTGGTTTAGATGTAGATGCTATTAAAGTAGTTGCTAAAGGTATTAATATATATAAGAATGATGATAATGCTATTCTTATGATTACTCATTCATCTAGAATACTAGAAGAACTAGATAATTATATAGTTCATGTATTAGTAGACGGTAAAATAGTTGATACTGGTGATAAATCATTAGTCAAAGAAATAGAAGAAAACGGATATAGTAAATATATAGATTAGGAGGTAACTATGAAAACACGTGTTGAAGAAGCAAATAGAAACATTTATGACATAGTTACTGATAGTCCTTCTGAAAAAGTATTAACAGGTTTAACAGAGGATACAATAAGAGAAATATCTAAACTAAAAGGTGAACCTGATTGGATACTAGATATTAGATTAAAAGCATTAAAATATTTTAATGAAGCTAAAGATCCTACATGGGGACCAGATTTATCAGATTTAGATTTATCTAAGATAAATACATATGTTAAACCAAAAACTAATATGTCAGATAAATGGGAAGATGTTCCAGAAGAAATAAAAGATGTATTTGATAAACTTGGTATTCCTGAAGCTGAAAAGAAGTCTTTATCTGGAGCATCTGCTCAGTTTGATAGTGAAGTAGTATATCATAATGTTAATCATAAATTAGAAGGAACAGGAGCTATATATTTAGACTTTGATAGTGCTATTAAAAAGTATCCTGAGTTAATAAAGGAATACTTTACTAAAGCAGTACCATTAAATGATCATAAGTATATATCATTACATTATGCATTATTCTCTGGTGGTTCTTTTGTTTATATTCCAAAAGGAGTAAAATTAGAGTTTCCACTTCAATCATATTTTAGACTTAATTCAAAGGGTAGTGGTCAATTTGAACATACTCTAATAATAGTAGATGAAGATGCTTCTTTAGAGTTTATTGAAGGATGCTCAGCACCTGGATATAACTCGGATAATTTACATGCAGGATGCGTAGAATTATTTGTTAAGAAGAATGGTTTTCTTAGATTTTCTACTATTGAAAACTGGTCTAAGAATATGTATAACTTAAATACTAAGAAGTGCTATGTAGAAGAAAACGGAAAAATAGAATGGGTAATGGGATCATTTGGATCTAAAATATCTATGCTTTATCCAATGAATATACTAAATGGTAGAGGGGCTCAATGTGAATTCACTGGTATATCATTTGCAGGTAAAGGACAAAACCTAGATACAGGTATTAAAGTAATTCATAATGCCGAAAATACATCATGTACAGTAAATTCTAAATCAATTTCAAAAGATGGAGGAATATGTACATTTAGATCTAATGTATTTGTAAGTAAGAATGCCAAAAATACTAAAGTTGTATTTGATTGTGCATCACTTATGTTAGATTCAGAATCTAGAAGTGATACTATTCCTGTGGATAGAATAGAGAATAATGATACAACATATTCACATGAAGCATCTATTGGAAAAATAGGTGAAGAAGAAATCTTTTATATTATGTCTAGAGGATTCTCTGAAGATGAAGCAAAATCTTTAATTGTTAGAGGATTTGCAGAACCAATATCTAAGAGTTTCCCTGTGGAATATGCAGTAGAAATGAACAGATTAATAGATCTAGAGTTAGAGGGGGCGATAGGATGAGATACATATTAAATGAAACCCCTATTAGAACTACTAATAGTTTTAAAATGAATGATATTAAACTAGATTTAGATTTACCAACTTCTACTTCATTTAAAGCATTTAATGGTTATGACAACATCAAATATGAATATGATAAAGAAATAAAGAGTCCTTTAGGTTTTAATACTAAAGGAACATATGCTTATATTGATATAGATGAGAGCAAAGATATTATTCTTGAATGTAATTCAGATATTATTTGTAATACTGTTATAGATGTATCTAAGAACGTTAATAGTACTATAACAATTAAATATACTGGGGATAACTATAATATTCAAAATATAATAGTTAATGCTTTAGAGAATAGCAATATAACTATTAACTATGTTAATATATCTAATGCTATATCCTTAATTAGTTTTGAAAATAAGGTAGAGGCAAATAGTACGGTAACACATAATCTATATGACTTAAGTGGTAACATAAGAGTATATAAATATAATAGTGATAACTCTGGAGATAATTCATCTAGTTTCTTAAATAGTATTTACTTAGCTGATAATCAAGATATACTTGATATGAACTATTATATTAGTCATAGAGGTAAATCATCTAATAGTAATATAAATGTAGTTGGTTTATTAGATGGGGAAGCTAAAAAGTCATTTAAGGGTACTATAGACTTTATAGAAGGATGTAGTAAGTCTATTGGAAAAGAAAAAGAAGAATCTATTTGTTTATCTGATAAAGCGGTATCATCTTCTATGCCAGTTCTATTATGTCATGAAGAAGATGTTGAAGGTGCTCATGGAGTAGCTAATGGTAAAGTGGATGAAGAAACTTTATTCTACATACAAAGTAGAGGACTAAATAGAGAAGAGTCTATTAATTTAATACTTCAATCTAAATTTAATAGATATATTGAATTAATTAAAGATGAAAGTGTTAAAGAAGAAATATGGAATTATATAAATAAAAGAGGTCAATAATGACCTCTTTTTAAAATGTTAATTTAATTCTTTTACCCTTTATTTCGATAAAGCCTTCTTCTTTTAAGTAACTAAGTTCTCTACTCATAGCTGATCTATCAACGCCTAGGTAATCTGCTAGAGCCATAAAACTAAATGGTAAATAAATATTATTTGATCCACTCTTTGTTTTAGCAATAGAAAAGTACTCTAGTAATCTGTTTCTGATTGTTTTCTTGGTTAGTATTTGTATTCTTTCGTTCTTTTCATTTAGTTTCTCATTCATGATTAAGAATAAATTTTTAATAAACTGGTTATAATAACCTTTTTCGTTTTCACTAAAGTTTTGTAACTGTTCTAAATCAAAGAATACTATTTTAGTTTCCTCTTTAACTAGTACTTCATATTCAGAATCTTGAACATAAATAGTTTTAATACTTAAAATATCATCTTCATATAATTCATCTATTATTAAACTAGTACCATTTAAGTTTTTTTTAATTATTTGAACATATCCACTAATAATAATACCAAGAGAGTTTATATCTATTAACATGTTAGATAAATCTTCTCCTTTATTATATGAAAGTATATGCGTATGAAACGCTTGAAATAATTTATGTTTGTTTTTTTCAGATATATTATCAAAAGGTTTTACCATGTTCGTCAACTCCTATGTAAAATTTTATCATATTTTAATATTTGTTGCAACTGCAACATAATACCTAAATATGTATTATGGTACAATAATTATAATGTGGGGAGGATGACTTATGAAGATAATTAAAAGAGATGGACATATTGTTGATTATTGTCCAGAAAAAATTGAAATAGCTATTAGTAAAGCTAATGCTGAAGTGCCTGAAGAAGATAGAGTTTCTGAAGCACAAATTAAAAATATTATTAAGTATATTGAAGGTCTTAAAAAGAAAAGAATGTTAGTTGAAGACATTCAAGATATTATTGAAATGAGATTAATGGCTCTAGGTAAATATACTTTAGCTAAAGCATATATTACATATAGATATACAAGAGAATTAGTTAGAAGAAGTAATACAACAGATAAATCTATTAAAGAATTAATTAATGGTGAAAGTGAGTATTGGAATACTGAAAACTCACATAAGAATGCTATGGTAGTAACTACTCAAAGAGATTACTTAGCAGGTGTCACATCTACAGATATAACTAGAAGATTTCTTTTAACAGAAGATATAGTAAAAGCTCATGATGAAGGTATTATTCATTTCCATGATGCTGATTACTTTGCACAAAATGCTCTTCATAATTGTGATTTAATCAACTTAGATGATATGCTTCAAAATGGAACAGTATTAAATGGAATAATGATTGAAAAACCACATAAGTTTTTAACTGCTATGACTATAGCTACTCAAATAATATTAGTAGTTACAGGTAGTCAATATGGTGGTTGTACTATTTCATTAACTCATTTAGCCCCATTTGTTAGATTAAGTTATAAAAAGTATTTAAAAAAATATAAAGATAGAGGATTCTCTAAGGAAGACTCAGAAAAGTATGCTAAAGAAGATACTAAAAAGGAAATAGCAGACGGTGTTCAAACTTTCCAATATCAAGTTAATTCTATGGATAATATAAATGGTCAAATACCATTCTTAAGTGTAAATATGTATTTAGGTGAAACTAATGAATATAAAGAAGAACTTGCTATGATAATAGAAGAATTCTTAAATCAAAGATTACTAGGAATGAAAAATGAACAAGGTGTTTATATTACTCCAGCATTCCCTAAGTTATTATATGTACTAGAAGAAGATAATATTCATCCAAAGAGTAAATATTATTATTTAACTAAATTAGCAGCTAAATGTACTGCTAAAAGAATGGTTCCAGATTATATATCTGAAAAGATAATGAAAGAACTTAAGAAAAATGAATATGGAGATGGTGATTGTTACCCATGTATGGGATGTAGATCATTCTTAACTCCTGATAGATCAATTAGTTTAGGTAATATTGCTAAAGCTAAGAACTATAAAGAAGGCAAGGGTAAATACTATGGTAGATTTAATCAAGGTGTTGTAACACTTAATTTACCAGATATAGCTTTATCTTCAGGAAAAGATGTAGATCTTTTCTGGAAAATATTTGATGAAAGATTAGAATTATGCCATAGAGCATTACAAATGAGACATAAAAGACTATCTAGAGCTACTTCAGATGTTGCTCCAATATTATGGCAACATGGTGCACTAGCTAGACTTGAAAAAGGTGAATCTATTCATGAACTATTACATCATGGGTATTCAACTATATCACTTGGTTATGCTGGTTTATATGAATGTGTTAAATATATGACAGGTCATTCTCATACTGATAATGGTGAAGGTAAAGAATTTGGCTTACAAGTAATGAGACATATGAATGATGTATGTAAGAAATGGAAAGAAGAAGAGGATATAGATTATTCTGTTTATGGAACTCCTATTGAATCTACTACTTATAAGTTTGCTAAATGTCTAAGAGAAAGATTTGGTAAGATTAAAGGTATTACAGATAGAGATTATATTACTAATTCATATCATGTACCTGTATTTGAAGAAATAGATGCATTTACTAAATTAAAACTTGAAAGTGAATTTCAACAATTATCTCCAGGAGGAGCTATTTCATATGTTGAAACTCCTAATCTTGAAAATAATTTAGATGTAGTAATGGATGTTATTAAGTTTATATATGATAATATCATGTATGCAGAATTAAATACTAAATCTGATTATTGTCAAGAATGTGGATATACTGGAGAAATATTAATAGATGATAATCTAGAATGGTATTGTCCTAAGTGTGGTAATAGAGACCATGCAAAATTAAATGTTGCTAGAAGAACTTGTGGTTATATTGGCAATAACTTCTGGAATAAAGGTAGAACTCAAGAGATTAAAGAAAGAGTAATGCACATAGATAATAAAGAAGCATAATGAAATATAATAGAATTAGAAAAATGGATATATCTAATGGACCTGGTATTAGAGTATCTATCTTTATGCAAGGTTGTGAGTTTCATTGTAAAGACTGTTTTAATCCTGAAACATGGGATTTTAAATGTGGTAATGAATTTACTGATGAAACTATTAATGAAGTATTAAATCTATGTGATTATGATCATATAACAGGTTTAACAATACTTGGTGGTGAACCAATGCATCCTATAAATATTGAGGGAACTACTAAGCTTGCTAAACTATTTAAGGAAAAGTTTCCTGATAAAAATCTTTGGGTTTGGACTGGATTTCTATATGAAGGTATTAAAGATAAAGAAGTATTTAAATATATAGATGTCCTAGTAGAGGGACAATTTAAAACTGAATTATTTTCACCAAAACTTAGATGGAGGGGTTCATCTAATCAAAGAGTTATAGATATTAAAGAAACTATAAAGAATGGTGAAGTAACATTATATGAAGATGAGGAATACTAATAGTATTCCTTTTTTGTATATAAAGTGTATTTGAAATTGAAATAAGAATAATTGTTTGTTAAAATATAATAAAGGAGATATGTCATGGAACAAGATATTTATACAAATCAAGATCCTCTAGAAATAGAGATGGAAGCTGAAGACGGTGAAAAAGTAAAAGTTAAAATAGTTAAACTATTTGAAGACGGTGGAAAATCATATGTAGTAGCAGACAACATGGATAATGAAGATGAAGCATATATTTTACAATTAATTCCACATGATGATGGTGATGAATTAATCAGTATTGAATCTGAAGAAGAATTTAATAGACTTGCTAAAATAGTTGAAAGCTTAGAAGACGAGGAAGAAGAATAAAGACATAGGTCTTTATTTTTTTTAAAATAATGTTGACATATAAAAAAGTGTTATGTTATAATTTATTTGCTTATTTGAAATGGGCCCTTAGCTCAGCTGGTAGAGCATCTCGCTTGCACCGAGAAGGTCAGGAGTTCGAACCCCCTAGGGTCCACCATTTGTAAATTAACTGACAATTTGTCAGTTTTTTTGTGCTATAATAAAGTTAACAGGTTTAGGAGGTTTGTATGCAAATAGTTAAAAGTTTAAGTAATCATAAGATGATGTTTTATGAGGATTCCGATTGTATATCTTCAATGTCTTTTTCTATAAGTTATTTTATATGGGGTTTTGATGGAGATAGAAAAGAATTAAATCCAATGGTCGTAACAGAAGATCATACAGTGTTTTATGACAATTTAAAATGGCTTATGGACCAAGATTATGCTTTTTCAGAAGAATCTGGACAATATAGTTCTAAAACAAAAGATAGATTAGAATTTATGTCTGATCAAATATCCTCAATGGGTGGAGCAGATGGTACTCCAAGATTAGTAATAATTAGAAGGGATCAAGCATTTGAAGTATTTTATAGGGTACCAAGTGAAGAAAGAGAAGATTATGGATTCCCGATTAGAGAACGAAGAGTAGCATTTGGACCAGCTCATAACGGTCAAGCTGCAGATAATGTGGTTACTGGAGATTCTCTTCAAGATGATGTTATTAGAGTATTTAATTATACATTAAGAAATGAAAGAATTACTAGTGATCAATCTTTTATGAGTGATTATAATAAATTAAAAGCAGAATTAACTAAAAAAGGTAAAACTCTTGGAAAAAATCTTGAATTATAGTATAATTATCCTAGGTGATAGAATATGAGTTTTGGTTATCAATATATAATAATTGGTGTAGTATTAATATTTATTTTATTAATAGTACTAAAAGCTAATAAAAAAGATTTTCATATAGAAGCAAATAAATTAGTAGAGTATCTTGGTGGAAAAGATAATATTTTAAACATGGAAGTTAATATGTCTAGATTTAAAGTTACTCTTAAAGATGTTTCTAAATGTAATAAAGAAGGAATACAAAAATTAGGTGCTAAAGGTATAGTAGAGATAGATAATCAGTTAAAAATTATATTAGGACCTAATGCTAAAGCCTTAGAAAAATATATAGAAGATTTAAAAAAATAATATGCTTAAGCATATTATTTAATTTTCTCAAAATTGATTTTTTAGCTAAAATATGGTAATATATAGGACATTTAAAAGGGAGGAACATATGAAATTTAATGATTTTTTATTAGAAAATAAAGATAAAATTATAGATATCTATTTTGATATGGATGGTGTATTCGCAGAATATGATATAGGTAATTTTGATTATTCTACTATTAGACCAATTAAAACAGTTATTAATCTTATGAATAATTTATATAAAGATGGTCTTAATATAAAAGTATTAAGTATTTGTAAGAATAATAAAGTAGTTGAAGAAAAATATGATTGGATAGAAAAATATGTTCCCTTTTTAAAAAAAGAAAATCTTATATTTATTTCTAAAGAAGAACATCCTGGTTATGAATCAAATGAATTAAAAAGTAATTATTTAAAAGACAAAATTAATAAAAAACATGTTACAATATTAATAGATGATGATTCATCAATAATCAAAAAAGTTTGCAAAGAAAATGAAGATGTTAAAGTCTTCCATGTTTCTAGCATAATCGAGTAGTATAGGAGGGTTATATGGGTAATATTATAATGAAAGATAGTAGTGAAATTTATAAGTATTATATTCAAGATCAATCTAAAGTAACAAGATTAGAGAAGTTACATGAACAAAAATACAGATTAAAAAAATACATAGAATCAGTAAAAGATAAAGAACCATTTGTTGTAGAACTTGCAGGTATGCCAAGAACTGGTAAAACTGTTAGTACTGAAAGAGTATTTGAATTCTTTAATATTGCAGATTTTAAAGTTGTAAGAACAAAAGAACCTGCTCAAATTGTTAAAGAAAGATATGGTTCTGCTCAATTAAGTGGTGTAGAATTTAATGATAAAACTCTAGAAATATCAAGAGAACAATTAGATGAATGTAAATCTAAAAAACCTGATATTATATTACAAGATAGAGGTGTGTTTGATAATTATATTTGGTATCAAATGATGTACGAAAGAGGTCAAATAAGTCTTGAAACATATATGTCTAAAATATCAAATATAGATGAAGTATTACATGAAAATGATCAATTATACTTAATGACTGCAGATCCAATTGTAATCATTAAAAGAGATTATGCAGATCAAATATTCCTAGAACCAAGAAAGAAAACTACTATTGAGGGAGTTACTCAATTAAAAAATGGTATGGAACATTTACTTTCTAAAGTAAGTGATGATGGTATTATCTTATTAGATACTACAGACATTGATGCAATAGATACTGCTGTGGAAATCTCTAGTGGTATTATAAATGGTATGTCTAAGAAGTTAGGTTTAATTTTAACAGAATAAAAAAATATGTAGGAAACTACATATTTTTTATTTCTTTAATATATAAAAATTAATCGATGGATTATTTAATAATCTAAAGTCTATTTTATCATTTCCTATACCATTTGATATATAGAAATCTTTTTTCTTAATTTTATAATGAGATTCATAATATTCATTAGAGTTTTTATCTAAGAATATATTTTTAATTCCAGGTATATTAACTTGTCCATTTAATGAATTTGAAGATAATACTAGATTAACATCATAATCTTTTATTTCTTTAAAACTATCACTTTCATGGAATACTAATATCTTATATGGAGCTTTATTTTCATTAATTATATTAGTTAATATAGAAGTATCTATTTTAGTATTTAAACCTACTAAAAGTATATTTTCATTTTGTTCAGAATAAATATTATCAAAAAAATTATTAATTGAGGTAAAACCACTATTTTGCATTATTCCATCATATAATTCATTCTTTTTATCATTATCTCCAGTTACATAATATTTACCGTATTTAGCATTTATTTTTGATAGTTCTTTAGTTATTTTATCTATATCTTTTTGTGATACATTTGAATCCTTCTTTATTAGGTCTCCAGAGAATATAACCATATCTACTTTTTTATCATTTATTTTTTCTCTTACATCTTTTAATCTTTCTAAGTCATCATTATCTTTATATAAGATATCAGAGAAGTGTGCTATTTTAAAATTATTAAATGAATTAGGAATATTTTTGTTTTTAATTTCATATTCATTTACTAATATAGTATTTGGTTCAAAGAATCTACCATATAAGAAAATTAAAACAAATATTAATAATAATATAAACAAAAATGTCCTAAAACCATGCTTTTTTTCTTTCATATTAACTCCTTATAAAAACTGAATAATTAAAAGTATTAAGTTATGACATAAATGGAATGTAATAGTAGTAAAAATATTATTAGTTCTACTATATATAAGTGCAAATATTATTCCCATGACAATATATGGAATAGAGAATAATAATTCAGTCATATTGCTTGGATCAGTTATATGCGCTAATCCAAATATTATTCCACTTAAAATTATAAATAAATATTTAAACTTAAATATGTTTTTTAATGATTTTCTAAATATTAATTCCTCAATATATGGAGAGTATATAACTGTGGAAAATATCATATAAATAGGGATGTTTTTTATATATTCTCTTATTTGTGATTCATTTTCTGATAAACTTTGATTAGTTATTTTAGAGATAATTACGTTAAGTGTACCCATTAATAATATACCAATTAAATATAATATTATATTTTTAGATATATGTTTCTTAAAATTAGTTTTAAAATCTTTTAATTCTTCTAATAATTCTTTTCTATATAAGAATGTAATTATTCCCATAAATATTACAGCACTTATCATAATAAATATTACTCTTTGATTCATATTTAAATTATTAAAATTTAAACCAAATGAATATAATATTATTTTGAATAATGTAACATAAATAAAATAAGAAATAAAAATTAATATATTTTTTGTAATATTTTTCATATATTTATCCTCTTATAAATTATAACATATTTTATATAAAAAAACATTTACTTTAATATATATATTTGTTATAATACATATAACAACTTTGAGAGTGCGGGAAACCGCACTCTTTAGTTTATATTTGGAGGAATTTTTATGTTAGAGAAAATTCAAGAATTAATTAAGGAGCCATTAAGTAATGAAGGTATCGAAGTATTAAGTGTTACTTGGGAAGTTGAAGAAGGTGTTAAAAACCTTATGATAGTTATTGATAAGAAACCTTATGTAGATTTAGATACTTGTGTAAAAGCTACTCATATAATTAATCCAATTATTGATGAGCTTGATATCGAAGAAGAAAACTACGTGCTTAATGTATGTTCGAAAGGAGAGGAATAAGATGAACGGAGCAGATATAATAAAAGCAATAGATATATTGTCTGAAGAAAAAGGAATTCCTAAAGAAGATTTATTTGAATACTTAGAAGCTGCTTTAAATGCTGCTTATAAGAGACATTATGGAGCTTCTAATAGTAAAACTAAAGTTGATAGAGATACTGGAGAATACCATATATATTCATATAAAATAGTAGTAGATGAAATAAATATGGAAGAAGAAGAGGATGCTCAAATCTTATTAGAAGAAGTTACTGATAAGAAATTAAAAGTAGGAGATGTAATTGAAGAAGAAGTTACTCCTAAAGATTTTGGTAGAGTAGCAGCATCTACTGCTAAACAAGTATTAGTACAAAAAGTTAGAGAAGCTGAAAGAAATAGTATTATGCAAGAATTCGCAGATAAAGAAGGAGAATTATTAATTGGTACTTTATCAAGAGAAGATAAAATGAATTATTATGTTGATTTTGGTAGAGCATCAGGTATCCTTCCTAAGAAAGATTGTATTCCAGGAGAAGTCCTAGAAATGGGATCACAAATCAAAGTATATGTTACTAAGATTGAAGAAGGTCAAAAAGGTGGACCGGTTATTATTCTTTCAAGAACTCATTATGGATTTGTAAAGAGATTACTTGAAATGGAAATACCTGAATTATCTGAAGGTATAGTTATTCTTTATAGTGTAGCTAGAGATCCAGGATCAAGAAGTAAAATAGCAGTATATTCTGAAAACGAAAAAATCGATGCTGTTGGAGCATGTATTGGAGAAAAAGGAATAAGAATTAATAATATTTCTAAAGAATTAAATGGTGAAAAGATAGATGTTGTTAAATATGATAAAGATCTAAAAGAATTTATTAGAAATGCTCTTAGTCCTGCTAAAGATGTAGATATCTATATAATAGATCAAAAAGAAAGACATGCAGTTGCAGTAGCAGAAGGAGATAATTTATCACTTGCTATTGGTAAAAATGGACAAAATGTTAAATTAGCAGCAAGATTAACTAAATGTAAAATTGATGTTAAAACTTTAGTACAAGTACAAGAAGAAGGTATTAATATTTATAAATACTACGAGGCTTAATATGAATAATAAAAGAAGAATAGTACTTAGAACTTGTGTAGTTACTAAAGAACAATTAGAAAAAAAGGATTTACTTAGAATAGTTAGAAGTAATGATGGAATAGTTTCAGTAGATAAAACTGGTAAAGCTAATGGTAGAGGAGCATATATTAAGAAAGATTTAGAAGTTCTAGAACTTGCTAAAAAGAATAAAGTACTTGATAGAGCACTTGGAACTGAAATACCAGAAGAAGTCTATGATGAAATAGAAAAAATAATAAAAAAAACAAATTAGAAGACTAGTATTAAGTAAAGCACAAATTAAAAATTTAAATAAATAGAAAGATAGAGGTGATATATTATGATGAGCGTTAAAGAATACTCAGAAGATATTAATCAAAGTATTGAAGTAATAATTAAAAAAGCAAATGAACTTGGATATGAAGTTAATAGTGAAGATGACATATTAAGTGAAGATGCCGTTATTGACTTAGATACAGCACTTACTATGAATGTAAAAGAAGAAGAAAATGATAATGTTTATCTAGAAGAAGTTAATGATGATAAAGATTATGATTTAGAAGAAGAATTAGATGATAAAGCAGAAGTTTTAGCATCTGCATCTAATTTAAAATATGATGATTCAGTAAAGGTTCAAAAACTTAAGAAGAAAGATACAACTAAAGAAAATAAAGAAGATATAAATGCTAAAAGAAAAGAAATGTATAAAAACAAAGCTAAACTACAAGAAAATACAGCAGAAAAAGATGAAAATATAATTGTTTATAAAGAAGGTATGACTGTTTCTGATTTAGCTAAAGAATTAAATGTAGAACCAATTGAAATAATTAAGAAATTAATGAGTTTAGGAGTTATGGCTAGTCTAAACAATAGTTTAAGTTTTGATGATACTGAAATGATAGTAGTAGACTATGATAAAACTCTTAAGACTTTTGAATCTCAAGATAAAGTAAATTTTGAAAAATTAGAAATAAATGATGATCCAAAAGATTTAGAAGAAAGAGCACCTGTTGTTACTATCATGGGACATGTTGACCATGGTAAAACATCACTTCTTGATTATATTAGACATTCTAATGTAGTTAATGGTGAATTTGGTGGAATAACACAACATATTGGTGCATACCAAATTGAAAGAGATGGTAAAAAAATAACATTTATAGATACTCCAGGACATGCTGCATTTACTGAGATGAGAGCAAGAGGAGCATCTATTACAGATTTAGTTATTATTATAGTTGCTGCAGATGATGGTGTTATGCCTCAAACAATTGAAGCTATAGACCATGCTAAAGCTGCTAATGTTCCTATAATAGTAGCAGTAAATAAAATAGATAAACCTGGATGTGATCCAGATAGAGTAATGAAAGAAATGGCAGAACATGACTTGCTTCCTGATGAATGGGGTGGAGATGTTATCTATGATAGAATTAGTGCTAAGACTGGTGAAGGAATAGATAAATTACTTGAAGATATAATATTAGTTTCTTCAATGGAAGAATTAAAAGCTAATCCAAATAGATATGCTTTAGGTACTACACTTGAATCTAAGCTAGATAAGAATTTAGGACCAACATGTACATTACTTGTTCAAAATGGAACACTTAGACTAGGTGATTATGTAGTAGTAGGTACTTCATTTGGTAGAATTAGAACTCTTAAAAATGATTTAGGAGAAGAAGTAATGGAAGCATTACCAAGTACTCCAGTAGAAGTAACAGGACTTAATGAAGTTCCTGAAGCAGGAGATAGATTCATGGCTTATAAGACAGAAAAAGAAGCTAGAACTATTTCTGAAAATAGAAAAGAACAAGCCAAATTAAAGAAGAATAGAAATAATAGTGCACCAACACTTGATGATATATTTAGTAGAATTAAAGAAGGCGCTAAAGAAATAAATGTAATTTTAAAAACAGATGTTACTGGTACTGAAGAAGCAGTTAAGAATGCTTTAGAAAAAGTACAAGTAGAAGATGTTAAAGTTAAGGTTATAAGAAGTTCTGTTGGTGCTATATCAGAAAGTGATATAGTACTTGCATCTGCATCTAATGCTATAGTTATTGGTTTTAATGTAAGACCAGATAATAAGACTATAGAGACTGCTAAAGAATATAATGTTGATATTAGATTATATAATGTTATATATAAATTAGTAGAAGAATTAGAGGATGCTATGAAAGGTATGTTAGATCCAGAATTTGAAGAAAAAGTTCTAGGTCAAGCAGAAGTAAGAAAATTATTTAAATTCTCTAAAGTAGGAACAATCGCAGGTTGTATGGTTACTTCTGGTGTTATTAGGAATAATGCTAAAGCAAGATTAATCAGAGATGGTGTTGTTGTTTATGATGGAGAAATAAATAGTGTTCAAAGAGAGAAAGAACAAGCTAAAGAAGTTAAAAAAGGTTTTGAATGTGGTATTACTTTAGATAAATATAGTGATATAAAAGAAAAAGATATAATTGAAGCTTATGAAGAAGTGGAGATTAAAAGATGAGTATAAAAACTGAAAGACTAGGTAATATGCTTCATAAAGAAATTAGTAATATACTAATGACTGAAGTAAAAGATGAAGACTTAAAATTTATTACTATTACTAAGGTAGAATTATCTAGTGATTTATCTTATTTAAAAGTATATTATACTTGCTTAGATAATGATAAAAAAGATATTATTGCTAAAGATTTATCTAAAGCTAAAGGATTCATAAGATCTGTTTTAATGAAAAGAAAAATAGAAATGAGAATAATACCTGAACTTAATTTTGTATATGACGATTCAATTGAGTATGGTAACAAGATAGAATCATTAATAAAAGAAATACATAAAAAAGATGAAAATTAATTTTCATCTTTTTTTAATTTATAATATTTTGAATTATAAAATGAATTTACTATTTCATCTGAGTAGATAAAATCTCTATTTAGACGTCCTTTTTTATTCATTATTGAAGTATAACCATTAGAACATAATTCGTTTTCTATGCCTCCAACTAAATTATGCCAATAAGTCATATCTTCTGCATAACTGCTAATTCTTCTAGAACTGCTATCTTCTGTAACACCATATCTATCATGAAGTAATTTAACATACTCATATATACCAGCAGCTTCATTTCTATATTTTGCAAAGCTACCATTAGATACAATACCACCAAAATTATAATTATGAACACATAGATAACTATCTAAATTTCTACCACATTCTCCATATGAAATAGCAAGCGCTGTATATGGATTAACACCCAATACCTTACAAGTTTTATATATTAATTCTTCAGGATAATAATAATCTAATTGATATCCTTCAGTACTTCTTACATCTGATTCAGAATATCCATAGTTACTTGGAGAACTTGATAAATCTCGAAGTATTTTAGATATACCTTCTTCTAAAGATCTATATGTAGTATTATTTATTACTACTTCACCAGTTAATGGATAAGAATCATCAATAATACTATTTACTACTTTAAAAGCAACATCTTCTTTTACTTCAAATACTTTTGAGTAGAATGATACCATTTCATCAACTGTATCAAAGTTTAATTTATGCGCTTTTCTATCTTCATATTCTGAATAACCTTCAGGTTTAACACCATCTTCACCTAGAATCATTTCATCTGTATATGAATCAATTAAATCATATCTTGGAGTAGGGGTAGGTGTAGGAGTATTTAAAAAGTTTAGTACTTTTCCATCTATTTCAATACTTCTATAATAGTCACTACTTTGTGGTTCTATTTCAGTATATGTATAAGTTTGAGTACTTTTAGGAATTTCATGTACTTCTTCAGTACTTTCAGTATAAGTTTTAATTATATTAATTTCACCATTGGAATTGGCTCTATCAATTTCATAAAGCTTATAACTAGCGATTATAACTGCACCACCTAAAAGTGATAAACCTAATTTTAATTCAAAATCTTTTACATCATATGGATTCTTCTTTATCTTTTTCATATTATTGCCCCTTTTTCACGAAGTTTTTATATTTTACTATAACAAAGTAATAATGTCAATTTTTGAGATATATTACTTTTTTTGTTTTTTCTTCTTTTTTTTATAAAAATATGATATATTATAATTGTATAGTAGAAGAGGGTGAATAAAGTGGATATAATTAAGAATCTAGGTATATCTTATCGAGGAGATTATATCAATCAAGGAAGTAATATTGAGAAGTGTAAAAAGTCTACTGAACTTGGGACTTTATACACTGGATTCGTAATAAGAAATGATGGTAAAGGCACTATTGTTGATAACTTATCATCATATTACAATGGAAATATTATTCTTCATTTACCTACTATAAATACTAATCAAACTAATTTAAAAAATGTTAAAGATATTGTTATTTCTCTTCTACCAAATAATTTAAAATTATTAACAATAGATGCATCTTTACTACTTGCAGATACTTATGATTGGTGCACTGTTGAAGAACAACAAAATTATTTAAAAAATATGGCTAATGGAATAGCATCATTATGTGAATTTAATATAGATATTGCAATTGAAAACACTGGAAAAGAAAAAGGGGAAGAAGTATTTGGAAGATCAATTAGCAATATATCAGATCTACTTGTATATACTAGAAATGCTCTAGTAGATAAATATAACTATACAAGAGAACAAGCTAATAAAAGAGTAGGTATTTCTCTTAATCTAAGAAAACTTAGAAAATATGGAAATGAATTAGATTTAAATACATGGTTTAAGGTTTTCTATAATGATATAAAATGTATAAAAGTAAATGACATAGAAAATACATTAAATGATATTGATAATGTATTAGATTTAGTATCTAGTACTAATATAGATGTTCCTATATTACTTGAAACAAAAAGTGAATTAGAGAAAATAGTTAATGAATATAAAAAATTTAAATTTATAGTAAATAAGAAATTGAATAATGAACCATTAAATTTTGATGGTTATCAAGAAATAGCTGATTCAACATATAATGAATATAATTATAATATTGCATCAAATCAAAGTGGATTTACAAGTGCAATTATAGTAATTATGATTATAGTAACTATTGTAATAGCAGTATTAATGGTACTTGTTAAACTTAGAGGTTGACAAATAATAAAAATTTATTATAATATTAAAGCAAGTGAGGAGATATAAACAACTTAGTGAGCTATCTCGGGTATTTAATACTTACACAATGTAATTGGAGTCACGGGAAGAATATGATAATCCGTGGCTTTTTTGTTCACTCGGGTTGGAAGAAAGGAGATAAATATGTCAGAGAGCATAACAGAATCATCAGTAGAAAAGAATGAAATGACATTTGACCATTTTATATGCTATAGTGCAAATTATGATCAAAAATTATATGAAAAATATAAAGCAGGAGAAAGAGACAATATTAGTTGGTATGACCTTCATAGTATGCAAGTACTAAGTATTTTAGATAGATTAGGTTATCCAATGAAACAAGTTGGAACACGTCTTTTAAAAGAGTTAGTAATTGGTGTAGAGCAAAAAATAGATCTTTATGATTTAAATGAACCAACAGAAGTAAAAGAAGATTTAGAAAAAGCAGAATCAACTATTAGAAAAGATGTATCAGTAGATTTTCTAAGTATAAGCGATAATATATTTGGAAGATTAATATCTAAATCAATCGCTGAAAGAGATAGAGAACATGCTGATGAAGATTTAGCTAAATGTATCCCTGGATTAGAAAATGAAAATTCAAATATTGTTGCATATAATATTGCAAAATATATTAGAGATACAAAGAAAAGAGCAGTTGAAGGTAGATTTACTCTTACAACATTTGATGGCCGTGATATTCATTTTAGAGTTCGTAATTTTGGAGATCATAGTAAAATGGAATGCCCAACATTAGGTATTTCTGATATAGAAAGAATGTATTTAAAACCAAGATTTGAATTAAAATTACAAGATGGTACTACTTATGTATATGATGTGCCAGGCAATAGAAAAGGTACTAGATCAAAACTTATTCAATCATTTGATATTGATAAAGAATTATTATGCAAATTAAAAGCAGAAAAAATGATTAAATATAGTACAGATGTGGCATATTTATACGGCATCGGTGAAGTAGATGAAAACGGGGAATTTCATGTAGATGGAAATGCTTTTGATATTAAAACAAAAGGAGGAGCATTCCATAGATCAGACCCAAAGAAAAGTTTAGATTTAAAATTAAGAGGATTTTTTGATTAGTGAGTGTATATAAGTAATTTTTTACGAGCTATACAAAGGATAAAACCTTACACGCATTAGACGCGGAGTCACATTATATATGTGATTTCGCGTCTTTTTATTATATAATTTAGAATAGGAGTGATATATATGGAAAAATTTTATTTAGAATTACCCTCAATAGAAAGAAAAGAAGAAGCATTAGATTATTTAAAAGAACATATTGATTATAAATCTGATATAAATGGTACTGAAGGTATCAATAGAATTAAAGATGGATTCACTTATGAGGATTGGTTAGATGAAGTAACTAAAGCACCTGATGAAGAATGGGCAAAAAGTGTTGGAAGAGTTCCTGCAACTACTTATTTTACCATTAGGGAAAGTGATAATAAAATAATAGGAATGGTTAACTTTAGACATTATTTAAACGAACGTTTAAGAAAAATAGGTGGTCATATTGGATATGGAATTAGACCTACTGAGAGAAGAAAAGGTTATGCCAAAATTCAATTATATTTAGCTTTACTAGAGGCTCAAAAATTAGGCCTTGATAAAGTAATGGTAGATTGTATTGAAACAAATATTGGCTCAGAAAGAACAATACTTGCTTTAGGTGGAGAATTTGAAGAAAAAGTATTCGATGAAACTAGACAAAAATATTTAAAAAACTATTGGATTAATGTAAATGAATCTATAGAAAAATATAAAGATTTATATGGAGATAAAATATTAAAAAAGAAAAGGAAGTGAAATTATGAAGATTATTGAAGTAAAGAATTTATCTAAAGAATATAAATATAAAGTAAAAGATGAAAATAAAGGATTCTTTTATAATCTATTTCATGAAAAAGAAAAAGTAGTGAAAGCAGTTAATAATATTTCTTTTGATGTTGAAGAAGGAGAAAAAATAGCATTTATTGGACCTAATGGTGCAGGAAAAAGTACTACTATTAAAATGCTAACAGGTATTATTTATCCAACTAAGGGAAATATTAAAGTATGCGGATTAACACCTATTAAAGATAGAAATAAACTAGCATATAAAATAGGTACTGTATTTGGACAAAGATCTCAGTTATTACCAAATCTTCCTCTAACAGAAAGTATGGAAATGTTTGGAGTTATGTATGATATGGATAAAAAGTCTATTAAAAAGAGAATAGATGAATTATCAGAATTATTTGATCTAAAAGAATTTATTAAACAACCAGTTAGAAAACTATCTTTAGGTCAAAGAATGAGAGCAGAAATAGCTACATCACTTATGCATAGCCCAAGAATAATATTTCTTGATGAACCTACTATAGGTCTTGATGTCGTGTCTAAAAAAAGTTTAAGAGAATTATTACTTAAAATAAATAAAGAAGAAAAAGTAACTATTTTCTTAACAAGTCATGATACTGAAGATATTCAAAGTATTTGTGATAGATGTATTATTATTAATCATGGTAAGATTATTATAGATACACCTACTAAAGACTTAATGAATAATTATGTAAAAAATAAAAATATAATAATTACCCCAAATGTAGAATTTACTGAATTTCCAGAATTATCTAAAGGTATGGAATATGTAAAGAAATCTAAAAACCAAGTAATAGTATCTGTTGATACAGAAAAAATACATACTCAAAAAGCACTTGAAGAATTAGTTAAGAATTTTGATATTGATGATTTTAATATAGATAATGAATCGCTTGAAGATATAATTAGAGGAATATATGAAGAAGATTAGATTTGGTCTTAATGTGATTAAGATCATAATGATGAATCAAATTCAAGATAAAACTAATTTGTTATTAGATATGTTTCAAATGTTTTCTAGATGTTTTATCATATTCTTATTATATGCATATGTATTTAAATTAAATGGAGGCTTAATTAATGGAGTAGATTATTCTACTACTATGTGGAGTATGTTTATATATTTCTGTATTATGATACTTAATATTAGAAGAATAGATCGTCTTATAATGGATGATGTTAAATCTGGTAATATAGAATTATTTATGAATAAACCTACTAGTTATTTAACTTTAAGCTTTTTAAAAGTAGTAGGCCAAGGATTATTTAGTTTCTTGTTTATCAGTTTACTTGGTACTGTTATTATGATTTTATTTGTAGGAATACCAAGTGTAGATTTAAAAATATTTGTTCCTACATTTATATTATCTTTAGTACTTGGACAAATACTTGGGCTTTTGATATATGGAATAATAGGACTTATGGCATTTTTTATGCAAGATAATAGACCACTTCACTGGATAGTAGATAAATTTATTATGATTCTTGGAGGTAGTTATTTACCTATAAGTATGTTTCCACCATTATTAAAGTGGATAGCATTTTTATCTCCTTTTGGAGCAGTAAACTTTGCTTCAAGTACAGTTTATGCTTCATGGAATAGTGAATGGTTAATGAGACTTGGGCTTCAAGTTATATGGATTATCATATTTGGATTATTGTTGGGATTTGTTTATAAAAATTCTAAAAAGAAAGCAATGATAAATGGAGGTTAGTATGAAGAATATTAAATTAGCATTCTTAAATATTAGAAAAAATATTAAGAATGAAAAAGAATTAAAAAGTGCATTTATCATTTCTATCGTAGGCATGATGTTAAATAATGCTGCATTCTTATTTTTGTGGTATTATTTTGGTAAAGTAGTTGGTGAATTAAATGGTTGGAGGGCAGAAGATATATTTGGACTATATGCTTTCTCTACAACAGCTTATGGAGTAATTAATGCATTCTTAGCAGGTATATATAATTTACCAACATATATTTCTACTGCAACACTTGATAGATATTTATTAACACCAAAAAATATACTTTTAAAAGTAGCTACATCTAAAATGTCTACTAGTGCATTTGGAGATTTGTTATATGGTATATTATGCTTTGTAATATTTATTATATTAAGACATCTAAACATATATCAAATATTACTTTCATTATTCTTAATGATACTAGTATCAATTATCTTCTATTCATTTAGTGTGATATGTATGACATTATCATTCTATATGATGGATGGTAAAAATGTTTCTGAGGGATTTTATGGAATGTTTTTAAGTACCTCTTTATACCATGGTGGGGCGTTTATAGGAATTCTTAGATTTGTATTTGTATTTATAGTTCCTGCTTTATTAGTAGGAGTAATACCATGCGAATTAGTAAATAATTTTACTTTAGATAAATTATTAATAATGATTATATTCAGTATATTTTGGTTAGTAGTATCAATTTTATTCTTTAATAAATCATTAAAAAAATATGAAAGTAATAATTTATTTGGGTTTGGAAACTAGTCTCAAAATTTGACTATTTAGGTATTATATGGTATGATTATAATGCCTTTGTGAAAGGGCCAAAGAGGTGAATTTTAGTGAAATTAGGTCAAATAGCTAATAAAAAAGTCATTTCTACATTTGTTGCATCTATGATGTTTTTATTAGTTCTATATGTATCTTTATCACAAGTTAATATAAAAAAGTTATCTAGCTTAAGTGCATCAATTAATGATGCTGTTAGGGTAGAAGAAACTGTTTTAGATACTAACGAAGGTTTATCTAAAGAAAACGGTTTAACTAAGATAGAATATGTTACCGTTGGTGGATATGACCACATAGTATTAAAATATTCTGAAGCATATAACTTATTTAGTAACGCTTTAACTCCATCAAGAGGTGCTCAATACTTTGATGGACATAAAGAAACATATTATTCGGAAAGAGTTTTACCAGGTAATGGATTAAACATTCCAGGTAGACACGTTGCTGATGATGGTACTGTTAGGGATGGAGAAGGTTACATTTCAGTAGCTGCAGACCCTGCATTTATGTCAAGAGGTACAGTGTTAATGACATCACTTGGACCTGCAAAAGTTTATGATACTGGTTGTGCTTACGGTACAATTGATATTTATGTTAACTGGTAATAAAAAGAACTAGAGTAATCTAGTTCTTTTTTATTTTCTGGCAGTTATGCCATAATATCTTCTTAAGAGTCTTATTTTTCCATCATATGTGTTTTCTTTTATGTATTTTCCTAGGATTTCTTCATCTAAATCTTTTCCATAGTATTGTTTGTTGTCTCCAAGTTCTTCACTAAAATCATCTATTATTGGAACCTTTTTTAAGAATGCTTTAAATAACATTTCATTTTTGAAATATTCTCTTTCATGAATAGGTACAAGTTCTACATCTTTAAATCCTGCATCTAATATGTTTTTATAATCAATTACACTTATAGGATTAATATCATTTTGTGCTTGACCTCTACCAAATGCAAGTTTTAAACTTAAACAGTCATATTTGTCTACACCATGTACTAGTAGATAACCACCTTTCTTTAAACATTTCATTATTTGCTTTGGATCAGTTGGTGTGTTTCTTGCTACTACTATGTCAAAGTAGTTATCAGGAACATCCATATTTAAATTGTCCATTAAACGAAATGTTATGTTTTTCCTTCCACTTTCCTTTAAATTTCTATTAGCAGTTTCAATCATTCCTTCAGAAAAATCTGTACCAAGTATTTCAGCACATTCTGGGAAATACTTTAATACTTTTTCTCCACCGCCAGTACCTAAATCTAATATTTTTGAATCCTTAGTAGATATCTTATTTAATATTTCAAATAAGTCCCAATTAGTTAGTTTTTCACTTTCAATTTCAAATTTTGAAAAATCCCAATCCTTTATTTCTTCATAAAACTCTTTTTCTTCATTCTTTGTCATATTATCTTCCTTTCTTTAAATGTGGTATTAAAAAAGAACCTCCTTTCATGAACAGCAAAAATCTACCACAAAATTTTTCTGCGATATTTTTGTTATTCATGATGAGATTCTAAGGTTCTTATCATTATTAACCTCACCGAAGTGTCATGGTAATAAAACGCGAATAACTAATTGATTTATTACACCAATAATATATCAAAAAAAGCTATATTTGTCAATTTTATAAAAAAAGAGATTATTGTCTCTTAAGCTGTTTTCTTTCTTGAATATGGCATAGCAATATCCATAAAAGCATCTAATTCTCTTTGATAATGATCATTCATATCTTTAAACATTCTTTCTTCAGAATTATGATAATAAGTTGCTTTACTAGCTAAAGTAGCTAAGTCTTCAATACTAATCATATCTAAACTATTAATAATATTTTCTTTTTCAACTGGTATACTAACATCATCACTAAGTCCATAAAGTGTTGGTCCATCTATACTATCAAAGCAACGAAGTCTACATTCGCCATGTGAACCATAGGTATTAAATTCTTGAATTATTCCATCCATTCTTTCTAATACTTCACCAGTAAATACTAAACCAATATCTTCTAAATTAAATATTAAATTTAAATGAAAGTATGAATATAAAATAAATAGTTTTTGATCATTTTCTGACATTTCATTAAATTTACTACATAGTTCTAAATAATTACCCTTAAATCTTTCAAATGAAGATTTTAACATTGCTAATGTAATAGGTGCTCCAATTATATTTTTATGATCTCCTGTATCAAATTTGTTAATTATGTTTTCTGTCATTAATTCGTCTTCTTTAGAATACTCATTATTCATAATATCACCACCATTATAATTGTAGCAAAGAGAATATATAGTGTCAATAAAACCTCGTAAGTAGTTTGTCATTATTTGTAAAGAAAAAGCACTAAAATTAGTGCTTTTTTATTTCTCTTGTCCTTTTCTTCTTTCTTCGTAAATTATTCTAAATTCATGCATTGCCGCAATAAAATGATTAATTTGTTCACTATCTTCAATACTTTGAGTTTTAAAATCAAATACTTTTACATTACCATTAGCTATTACTTGAGCTTTTTCAAAATAATCTAAGAATTCATCTTCTTGACAACCATCATTAATATCAAATCCACATTCTTTTGCAATATATTCTTTAGCTTCAATAGGATAATTGATTGCTATAGAGTAAAAATCATAAAGTATCATAGCAAACTCTCTTGGATTAGTTGAATTAGATATATTAAATTTGATTTCTTCTACTTTTCTTTCATCATTTACTTTTAATGCATTTATTATTTCAATATATAATTTTACAATCGAACTATCTTCAACAATGATATTACTTTCATATTCACCAGTCATCATATTATAAGTCATTGTAAAAAATGAAATAATAGCTTCAGCAAACTCTAATTCTTTTGGTGTTTTAGGCATTAAAATTATTTTTAATACATCTGGATTATTATTAGGATTATTAGTTAACATTCCTAATATTTCACCATCTTCTCTTATTCGATCAAAATATTCATTTCTTCTTTTTTCAAAATCTTCCATAAATCCCCCAACAAGCGTTTTATATTCTAACACATGTTATAAGTGAATTCAAGAAAATCTTTGATTATAAATTTAGAATAGTATTAAGATCTTTATCACCACGACCAGATAAATTAACAATAATTATATCTTCTTTAGAAAAATTAGGAGCTATTTTAATAGCATAGGCAATAGCATGTGAACTTTCTAGAGCAGGTATTATTCCTTCTAATTTAGTTAATAATTTAAAAGCATGAACAGCTTCTTTATCAGTAATACCACCATATAAAACTCGGCATGTTTTATATAAATAAGCATGTTCTGGTCCAATACCGGGATAATCAAGCCCAGCGGAAATAGAGTAGGCATCTTGAACATTACCATTATCATCTTGCATAATATATGTTTTCATACCGTGTAGAATGCCTATTTTATTATTATAAATAGCCGAAGCATGTTTTGAAGTATTGAATCCCTTACCAGCTCCTTCAACACCATATATTTGAACATTCTTATCTTTTAGAAAAGCAGAAAATAAACCAATACTATTACTACCACCACCAACACATGCAACAATTGCCGTAGGTAGTTTATGTTCTTGTTTTAATATTTGTTTTCTTGCTTCATCACCAATTACTTTTTGGAAATATTTAACCATTTCTGGATATGGGCTAGGTCCAACAGCTGATCCGATTAGATAAAATGCATCTTGATGATTTAATAAATATTCAAATGCTTCATCAACTGCTTCTTTCAGCGTACCATTTCCTCTTGTAACTGAAACAACATTTG
>JAEEGJ010008363.1_pt1 | contig 28598 bp, 26 predicted proteins | sample 8958761 | NCBI WGS metagenome assembly JAEEGJ01 (sample SAMN16246546, study PRJNA631951) | gut metagenome | biome: gut microbiome; feature: rumen; material: RS-attached | host: Bos | place: Iran: Karaj | collected 2018-10
ATCCTATGCCCTCTGCTATGAAAGAAGCAAGCTCATCAGCCTGCACCTCCTTGACACAGGTTCTTATCGAATATTTGAAACCACCCGGCCATTCGTTATAAACGATCGCTTCATCAACTTCCGCCACCTGCAAAAGAAAATCGCTTATAAGTCCGAGGATGTTAGGATCACACTGCTTTGCCTTGATGACCGCAAACCTGTTCTTCGGATAGTAGAGATAGTTCTTCATGGCATTGCCCGCTATCTCGAGTTCATCCAAAGAGAAATTGGAATTCCTTAAGATGATGATGACTGACTTCTCATAAGCGATCATGTCTCTCATATCCTTATCGAAAGGATTGTTTATCTCGCTTAAGGAATTCGTATCGGTATACAGTCCGAAATAAAGAGCCGTATTGATCTTTATATCCTCCAGATCAAAACCTTCTTCTCTAAGCATTCGCCATACTAAAGTTGAACAGCTCCCCAGTCCCGAAACTATCTCGCTTAATTCAACATCCTCTATCTCTTTTTGATGATGATCTATTATGGCGGCATATTTAGCCGGTATGCGCGAAACATTTCCCGCACCGTACTGACAGTCAACGGTCACAACAAGTCCTTCAAACTCATCTTGCTGCCACTCTTCGATATGTTCTAGCACATCGCCTATCTTAAGATAGTTCACAAGAAGCAAAAGATTCGACTTCTGTATCGCATTTTTTCCGCTGTAAACAAATCTGACATTCTTTGAATGGCTCTTAAAATAGCAGTACACCGCATAACCCGATGCTATGGCATCCGCATCAGGATTGTCATGACACTGAACTATTATCGGATCATATTCCAAAAGCTGTGAAAGTCTCATATTTTCCCCCTTACATCTTCTTTAGTTTTGCAAACATGGCATACATTATCTTAACGCCCGCGTTGTCAAAATCCACGGTAACCTTGTAGTCTTTTACATCATCCACGATATCCTTGACTGTTCCGCTTCCGTACTTTATATGCATTACCCGATCGCCTTTTTTATAATCCAGCCCGTCAGCCTTCTTTATACCCTTTCCGAGTGATAAGAGCGAAGTCTTGTCAGGAGCGGACAGACTCTTCTTTTCTCTTTGCGGCTTAGAAGAAAAGTTTAGTACACTGTCCCAGGCTCTTGAGCCCAGTGTATTCCTTTCATACGAGCGTTCCTCATAGGTATCAAAATCGTATCTTTTCTGTTTGGGCAGTGTGTTGTCCAAAAGATTTTGAGGTATCTCACGTACAAACCTGCTTACGGGATTATACTGAATCTCGCCTCTGTTCATTCTGCTTCTCGAATAGGTTATGGTAAGATCTTTTTTTGCTCTTGTTATCCCGACATAAGCCAATCGTCTTTCCTCTTCCACGGCATCGGGATCGGTATCCGAAACAGACATGTAGCTCGGAAAGACACCGTCCTCACAGCCTGCTATATACACGCGTTCAAACTCAAGACCTTTTGCGGAATGAAGAGTCATGAGCACAGTGCGGTCTTTTCCCTCTTCCAGGTTGTCTATATCGCTTACCAGGGCAACCTCTTCAAGAAAACCGGAAAGTGAGGGATCTTCTGCATTCTCCTCATAATATACCACTTTATTTACAAGTTCGTATATATTCTCTACACGTTCCTTGGCATCATCCTCTTCACTTTCTTCGAGTTCAAGGACATAACCCGTACGTTCTATGATGTCGTTTAAAAGCCCCCTCATGCCGTACTCCGGATAGGACGCCTTTAATACTCTCACCATATCGGTAAATGCACCTATCTTCTTTGCAGCAGCTCCAAGTGAAGGGATCCTGTCCGCCTCCTCGCATGCCTCATAAAAAGACAGTGCGTGCTCTCTTGCATATCCCGATACCTTATCAAGCGAAGTCTGTCCTATTCCTCTTCTCGGAACATTTATGATCCTGCGAACCTGAAGATCATCGTTGGGATTGTTTACCATGCGCAGATATGCAAGCATATCCTTTATCTCTTTCCTGTCATAGAAATTAACTCCGCCGACAAGATCATAAGGCATGCCGTTCTTAACAAACTGCTCTTCAATCATACGTGATTGGGCATTTGTCCTGAATAAAACCGCACAGTTTTCAAATCCGGCCTCACCCTTTTTAACCGCTTTTGCTATATCATCAGCGATATACTCGGCTTCTTCAAGTGCCGTATCAAACTGTCTGAAATGTATCCTGTTTCCCTCACCCTTATCGGTCCAGAGTTCTTTTTTCTTTCTGGCGGTATTGTTGCTTATGACCGCATTGGCGGCATCCAAGATATTCTGGGTCGAGCGGTAATTCTGTTCGAGTCTGACGACATACGCATCCTCAAAGTGCTGTTCAAAATCCAAAATATTCCTGATATTTGCACCCCTGAACTTATAGATCGACTGATCGTCATCTCCCACCACGCATAAGTTTCTGTATTTGCCCGCAAGAAGTCTTACGAGCTCAAACTGAGCCGTATTGGTATCCTGGTACTCATCTACCATTATGTATTTAAAACGCTCCCTGTAATTATCAAGCACCTCGGGATATTTCTTAAAGAGCTCGACTGTTTTGACTATGATATCGTCGAAATCAAGTGCATTGCTCTTTTTTAAGGTCTCCTGATATTCCCTGTAACAGGCAGCTATTCTTTCTTCTTCATATCCATGGGCGAAACTCTCATATTCATCAACGCCCATCAGTTCGTCCTTGCATGAACTTATTGCATTCAGGACACGTTTTTCCTTTATCTGTTTGTTGTCTATATTCAGGTTTTTAAATACCTGCTTCATGACGGACTTTGAATCATCCGTGTCATAGATCGTGAAATTCGTATCATATCCCAGAAGATCTATATGTCTTCTCAGAATACGCACGCAGGTTGAGTGAAACGTTGCGACCCATATCTGATCCGCACCGAATCCAACCATATCGTCTATACGTTTGCGCATCTCTCCGGCAGCCTTGTTCGTAAAGGTAATGGCAAGGATATTGAAGGGTGAGATCCCCTCATGATCTATCATGTATGCTATCCTGTGAACAAGGACTCTCGTCTTTCCGCTTCCGGCCCCGGCCAGTATCAGGACCGGACCCTTAGTATGCATCACGGCATCTTTTTGTTCGTCATTTAATGATTCGTAGATATTGCTCATATTTCATCCGTAAAAAGAATGGACTGCCTGCAACGGCAGTCCATCGTAAAGATAATTATTTCTTATTGATCAGCCAAGCTGTGTTCCGCAGTTAGAACAGAACTTTGCTCCGTTGGTGGGTGTTCCGCAGTTAGGACAGAACTTTGCGCCTGCGGGAGCTGCTGCCTGTGCCTGAGGAGCTGCTGCGCCGCCGGTCATTCCCATGTTCTGCATCATCTGCTGACCCATTACCATACCCATCTGCATGCTTGCCATATCGGCTGCGATGCTTCCGCCGTTGCTTCCGCCCTTGCCGAATGAATCTGCCATAGCCATCTGGGTGTATTTGTTAACATCTCCAACCATAGCCTGACCTGCAGCCTTCTCCTGCATCTTTCTGATCTCTTCAGGATAGTTGAAGCTCTCGATGTTGAATTCGGTGATAGAGATACCGAGCTTTAACATATCTGCATCAAGCTCTTCTCTGATACCTGCTGCTATGTTACGTGCATCAACCTGGAGGTTGAACATATCGCGGCCTTCTTTTGCGATATGAGCCATAAGAAGCTGATCAAGGTTTGCGATGATACGCTCCTTAACATCTTCTACGGAATAAGAAGCACGAACGCCTGCAAGCTTGTCGATAAGTACATCATGATCTGCGATCTTGCAGCTGAATGTACCGAATGCTCTTATAGGCATACCGCCGGGAAGTCCGGGTGCCTGAAGATTGATGGCATTCTTTGTTCCCCACTTAACGAGCTGCTCAAGTGTGTTGATGAACAGAACCTCTGCACGAAGAGGTGTGTTGAATCCGAACTTGAAAGCCTTAAGTGTTGAAAGGAAAGGAATAATGTCTGATTCGATATCGAAGTTACCTTCTTCTTCGAAAACACCTTCGCATTTTCCGTTGTATAAGAATATAGCGTCCTGACCGGGACGGATGATCAGCTTAGATCCCTTTTTGATCTCCTGATTCTGCCACTTCCAGAACAGCATTCCCTCTTTTTGATCGGCCCACTCAATGACATTGGCCAACTGGTTTGCAATAAATCCCATTTTGATTTCCTCCTTCTTGTCTTGCAAAGACCCCTTAATTATACTTCATTTTGACTTTTCAGTCCATATTTTATGATCATTTCCTTTTATCTTCCTGTTCAGCCTTCTGCTTATATCCGTCAACAAGTTTCTCGATAAGAAGCTTCTTGATATAAACATCCTGTGACAGCAATGATATAAAAGCAAATAACTGCAATGTGTCCTCGTCACCGTTATTGACGTCGGTATACATGGTGTGAGCCTCATCGTAAAGTGTTTTTATATCTGCGATGATACCGTCGAGCATCTGTGCTTCCTTGTCTATCAGCTCATCATAGATATCGGTAAGCTTCACATCCTTATCCTGTCCGAAATAATCCTCGTTTAAAGGCTTTAGGATCGTCTCGATATCGCTTATGGACAGAAAATACTTGTAGTAGTAGATAAGGATAAGTGTAACCATGTGATCCTTATTATACTTTTTCTTTACCGGCGGAGGGAGTACATCATTCTTCGCATAGTTATTTATCATGGTCTTGGTCAGTATCTTATCCTCTCCCTTGTTCCTTGTCGTGCTCTTTAAGCGCGTATTAAGGAAACTCGTGACCTGATCCATGTACAGCTCTATGTTTGGTATATCATCGCTCTTGATATACTCTATCCTTCCAAGGCTTTCCGTTATGCTTTTTATAAGATCGTTTATGTCTATTGTCATAATACAGATTATAATCCAAGCCAAATTCGGAAACAAGAGATTATTTACTTTTAAACTTTAATGTGCTAAAATTTTAAAGGAATGAAAAGGAGGTTCTAACGTATCATGAACAATAAGATAAGAACAGAAGCTGTTGAACATCTTTTTGAAGCGATACTCACACTTGAGAACAAGGAAGAGTGTTTTGATTTCTTTGAGGATCTTTGCACGATAAATGAGTTACTCTCCCTTTCCCAGCGCTATGAAGTTGCTACAATGTTAAGAGAAAAGAAGACCTATCTTGAGATAGCTGAGAAAACAGGTGCGTCAACCGCCACGATCAGCCGTGTGAACAGATCGCTCAACTATGGCTGTGACGGCTATGAGATGGTATTTGCCAAACTTAAGAAATAATGTCAATTTTAACAAAAAAAGTCAGAAAATTGCGTCATTTTCATTTACTTTTATACATATTTATGCTATATTTAATGCGTTGCAGTAAAGTCTGCAATGAGTTTTATAGTTTTTTGGAGGATTGACATGAACAAAGGTACTGTTAAGTGGTTTAACAACCAAAAGGGTTACGGTTTCATCTGTGATGAAGCAGGCAATGATGTATTCGTACATTACTCAGGACTTAATATGGAAGGCTTCAAGTCTCTTGAAGAGGGCCAGGCTGTTGAGTTCGAAGTAGTTAACGGAGAAAAAGGACCTCAGGCTGTAAACGTAACAAAGCTGTAATCATTCGATTACGATTAATCAATTATACGAAGTGCCTTTTACGAAATATACAGGTTTATTCCGCGAGGGGGAATACTACCGTCAAGTGTTTACGAATAAGCAGTAGTTTAATGGATTAATAGAAAAGGACCGGGTAACCGGTCCTTCTTTATGTTCTATCATCTTTTGCAGATATCAACTGCATCTAAAAACTTAAGATCTCCGCCAAACAGATCCAGCGCGCTTCCCACAGTGACATCGATCTTTCCTTTTCCAATATCGCGTATCAGTCTCATATCTTCTATACTCCTGATACCTCCGGCATATGTTATCCTTATACCGTTCCACTGGGCCAGATACTCGATCAGAGACTGTTCTATCCCGTTTTGCTTTCCCTCTACATCAACGGCATGTATCAGAAATTCATCACAGTATTCTGAAAAGTAATCAAGTGTGTCGTAAGTTATGTTAACCTTTGTCAGCTTCTGCCATCTGTCGGTAGCTATAACATATCCGTCTTTAACTCTTCTGCAGCTTAAGTCAATAACAAGCTTATCCTTTCCAACAGCTTTCGAGATCTTTTTTAAATTATCCTCGTTTATTATCCCGTCACTGAACACAAAGCTTGTCACTATAACGTGGCTTGCGCCTGCATTAATAAACCCGTTTGCGTTCTCATCGGTGATACCGCCGCCTATCTGCATTCCCTCAGGATATGCCTTAAGCCCCTTTAGGGCCTGCTCTTTACTCAGCTCATACTCTTTGGTACCGCGCTTGTTTAGCATTATGATATGTCCGCCAGACAGTAAGTTTTTCTTATACAGAGAAGCGAAATGATCTGCACCGTAGACGGAAACAAAGTTCTCAACAGCACCCGTACTGTTTAGTGTGCCGCCGACTATCTGTTTTACCTGTCCGTTATGAATATCTATACAGGGTCTGAATCTCATGTATAAACTCCTAACTCTCTAAGATTATGCCTTCACGGTAAGCCTCTAAGAGCTTTTCAAGCTGGCTTATGCTCTCCTTTAGTTCCTTACCGATATCTGTATCGGCAACACGTATCCTGTGCGGTGCAAGTTCTACAGGTATCCTATCGCAGACTATATCGGTCTCAGTCCTTACCGCTATCTCCTTGCTCTCAAACGGCTGATGGCTGATCAAAAACATACCGTGTGAATTTGCGACCAGCGTATATCCGGCGATCCCCGTCTTTTCCTGATAGGCCCTTGAAAAGCCTCCGTCTATTACAAGCAGCTTTCCGCCGCATTTGATCGGTGTTTCGCCCTTTTTTAGCTCTACCGGCACGTGTCCGTTTATTATATGCGAATCATTGGTGGTAAGACCGAATTCAGTAAGGATGCTGTTTATTATCTCCTCCGTATCATAGAGACTGTAATAAGGATTCTTTATCTCTTTATGAGTCTCCTTATCGTCTATGAAATATCTCTCAAAGGTAGCCATCTTGTCCTTGCCGAACACCGGTGAATTGGGTCCTGCCCAGATATAATAAAGGATATCCCGCCCGAACTGTTTCTCCTCAGGGTTCTTTGAATAATATCCTTTTCTTGCATAGGTCTCAAGAGCATCGTATAGCGCTTTGCCCTTATATTCCTCTCCTCCTATGCTCAAAGAGCAGAAATCGCCTTTCTCATCCATAGGGACACAGCCGTGATACAGAAGGTTTGAATTATGCACCTTATACATGGCACCTTTCGAATAGAGGAACTTTACATGCTTTTGAAGCTTCTCACTGTGTCTGAATGCAGCCACGAGTCTTTCCATAACAAGCTTTTCATCTTCTGTCAGTTCGTAGGGGGTTCTGGGATCCACAGTAGGGAAATCCACATCCTTCATCGGATACTCTTTACCGTAACAGATGACTGTCTTTTTGTCGTAATCTATCTTGTCGAGCAGAAGCCTGTCATCCATCTTCCATTCGGGATGTCTCATTATGGTCCTGCCCTCAAGCTTAAACTGCAGGATGGATATGGCCTTGTGCATCCTCATATCCAACTCAAGATCACGTGTATTGTAATCATCATCATACTTTATCGCAAAAGCGCTGCAGTCTGTCTTTTCATATGTCTGGAGCGCAAATGTCGCAAGAGGTACTAAATTTATTCCATAGCCTTCCTCCAAAGTGTCAAGGTTTCCGTATCTTGCGGAATTCCTGATAACTGATGCGATACATGTCTGATCGCCGGCAGCCGCACCCATCCATATGATATCATGGTTACCCCACTGGATATCCAGTGAATGATAATGCATCAGAGTATCCATGATTATATGAGGTCCTTTGCCTCTGTCAAAGATATCACCCACTATATGAAGATGATCGACTACCATCCTCTGGATCAGCTCACACAGCTCCATGATAAACTGAGGTGCACTTCCGATACTTATTATGGTATGGATTATCTCGTTATAATATGCTTCCTTGTCTTCGAGTTCTTCCTTTTCGGTAATGAGCTCCTCGATGACATATGCAAAGTCCTTGGGAAGAGCCTTCCTTACCTTGGATCTTGTGTACTTTGAAGATACTCTGGTCAGCATATGCACAAGCCTGTGCAGCGTTATCTTGTACCAGTCCTCCAAAAACTCCTCTTCCTCTTCTACTATCGCAAGCTTTTCCTTCGGATAGTATATGAGGGTCGCAAGCGCTCTCTTATCCTTTTCGCTTAAGGTATTACCGAATTCCTCATCGATCTTTCTTCTGACAGAGCCGGAACCGTTCTTCATAACGTGATTGAACTGTTCCCATTCTCCGTGAATATCGGTAAGAAAATGCTCGGTACCTTTCGGAAGGTTCATTATTGCCTGCAGGTTTATTATCTCGGTTGAGGCTGCAGCAATATTAGGAAACTGTTTGGCTAGACTTTTTAAGTATCTGATCTCAAGATTTTCCATATCCTTAAACTACCCTATAACATCGCTCATATCATACATTCCGGCCGGCTTTCCTGCCAGAAACTCTCCTGCGGCAATAGCGCCCTTTGCAAATACCGCTCTGGAATATGCTGTATGAGATATCGTTACGACCTCATCGAGACCTGCGAATATCACGTCATGGTCTCCGACTATAGAACCGCCTCTTACCGCAGAGATACCTATCTCCTTTACGGGTCTTTTTTCTCTGCGCGTACTTCTGTCATAAACATACTCATATTCGTTGTTAAGCTCTCCGTTTATGCTGTCTGCAAGTGCAAGTGCAGTACCGCTGGGAGCATCCAGTTTCTGATTGTGATGCTTCTCGACTATCTCAATGTCAAATCCTGCCTGGGTAAACAGAGGGGTGACCTCTTTAAGCAGTTTCATAATGGTATTGATACCGAGGCTCATGTTTGCCGATTTAAGTATTGCAACTCTTTCGGAAGTCTTCTTCATGTGCTCAAGCTGAGCCTCACTGAGTCCTGTGGTACACAGTACGACAGGTATCTGTCTTCCTGCGGCATACTCAAGTAAAACATCAACAGCCGCAGCGTTGGCAAAGTCGATGATCACATCCGCATCGACATCACACTCGCTTATGCTCTTGAATACGGGATAATTGTTGCTTATATGATCCGAAACATCAACACCCGCAACTATATCAACATCGGGATTTGAATTCACGATATTTGTGATCATCTGTCCCATACGGCCGTTACAGCCGTGCATTATCACTCTGGTCATAATATACCTCTTTTACTCTTATCTTATATTGCTCTCGCTCATCTCTTTTTTGAGTCTCTCGCTTATGCTTGACTCTGAATCATTTCCCTGTGAAAGGAGTCCATAGTTCTCCATGGCGTTTTTAAGTCTCTCAACGTTGGCATATTCCATTACCGTAAGAGGACGTCTGATACCGTCAGAGCATTTGCCAAGAAGGTTCATTGCTTTCTTAACGGGTATGGGATTGACTTCACAGAACAGTGCATCTATGAGTTCGATGGCTTCAAGCTGTTTAGCACAGCTCTCTGCTACCTTGCCGTCAAAATAAAGCTGGCAGATATCATGTGTCTGTCTGGGAGCAACATTTGAAAGAACAGATATAACGCCCTTTCCTCCAAGGCTTAAGATCGGAACGATCTGATCATCATTTCCGGAATAAAGATCAACTTTGCCGTTTGCCTTTGCCATGAGTTTTGCTATAGCCGAGATATTTCCGCTTGCCTCTTTTACACCAACGATGTTCTCAACATCACTGCAGAGTTTTATGATGGTCTCAGGTGCCATTGTACAGCCTGTTCTTCCGGGTATGTTGTAAAGGATGACTGGGATCTTAATAGAGTTTGCGATCAGTTTGAAGTGCTCATAAAGGCCCTTCTGTGTTGCTTTGTTGTAGTAAGGTGTTACTAAAAGCACACCGTCTGCACCAACCTTTTCAGCTTCTTTTGAAAGGTAGATAGCGGTATCTGTAGAGTTTGATCCTGTACCTGCTATAACGGGAATCCTGTGAGCAACCTTCTCAACACAGTATTTGATCACATTGATGTGCTCTTCATGAGAAAGTGTTGATGCCTCACCTGTGGTTCCGCATACAACTATCGCATCTGTTCCTCCTGCGATCTGCTCCTCGATTATGGCAGCAAACGCATCATAATCAACTTCAAGGTTCTCTTTCATGGGTGTGATGATAGCCACACCTGCTCCTGTAAATACAGCCATTTCTTTTTCCTCCTTTGGCTAAACCTGTCGGCCACATCATTAAAGACGTGTCCTTTGGCGAGGGTTTTTCCAACGATACATCAAAAAAACCGACACCAAAAATGGGGTCGGTTTTGTAAATATGCAAAATCGTCGATAGCTCCCCATCTTTGTTAAGATGACAGTCATAAGGCTCTTAACCTTATGCCCAAGTCCAACGTACAGCCCGTCTTTCTTTCGGCGTTTCTCCCTTTTACACTTCTTCATCTGTGCCTGTCACATCCAAAGTGTTACTTATGAGTCACGCGACCTCTATCCTTAGTTACGCTAACAAGTGTATCACAGCGTATGACAAAAAACAAGTAGATTTCATGCGAAGTATGTTCCTTCGTCATCTGCCGCTATCTTTCCCGCACTTATCTGGGTCAGATAATCCTTAAACCTTTCTGTCATATCTTCCGGCAATGCAATAGTTATGTCAACCGCCGTGCCGTATTCTTCTTTAAGAAGCTTTGCCTGATAGTCATCAAGAACATATTTAAGCTTTCCTATCATCTGATAGTCCATTGAAAAAGACAGTTTTCTGCAAAGCTGCTTCTTAACTATCTGAGCATTCTCAAGAGCCACAAGAAGTGCATCCGAATAGGCCCTTACAAGTCCTCCCGTTCCAAGAAGCACTCCTCCGAAATACCTGGTAACACAGGCAAGGGTATATGTCAGTTCCCTTCCCTTTAATATATCAAGCATCGGTCTTCCGGCAGTGCCGCTTGGTTCTCCGTCATCGGAATACTTGAACACATCACAGTCATCTCCAAGGATCGCCGCATGGCATACATGTCTTGCCTGATAATGCTTCTTTTTTAAAGCCTCGACTATATCCTTTATCTCATCCTCGGATCCGACATGATACAGATCGCATATAAAGCGCGATTTCTTTTCGGTGATCTCACCCTGCGCTTCCTTTTCTATTGTGTAATATGATTCAGCCATATATAATTCCCATCTTATCTGTTTTGATAGAAAGCATCAAACAGTTCTTTCATTATCATGATGAAATTCTCACGCTGTTCTTCATCAAGTGCCTTGCTCGCCTCGCGTACAGAAACAAGCCAGCTCTTTTTGTCTGCAAGTATCTCCGGTATGTTCTTTGCGCCTGAAGCACTTATAACATCAAACAAAGTGTTTACAAACATCTCAAGCTGCCTGTCATCAAGCTCACATACCCACTGGTTCATCGATCTGTGCATACGCTTTGATGTTCTTTTTATCTGAGTTGCTCTTACAAATGAAGTGTCATCAACTTCCCAGGAATAAGGATTATGCTGGAAAGCACCTCCCACAGCCTTACTCTTAACGGTCACATAGTCTTTGCTTCCTTCCAGCAAGATCCCGACCATAGATGCCTGAGGCATAAACTTGCATACTCTTGAAGCGACATTCTCATAACCGTATTCATCCAGTATCTCTCTTCTGAATCCCGGACCGTCATAACTGTATATCCTGCTTATTCTCTCTCTTATACCGGTCACAGCGCTCATTGCTGAAAACGCAGCAAGATTTCCGCCCTTTGAATGCCCTGCGACAATGAAATCACCATGTATCCTGAGCGCCGCCTGATTGACATAGAGTGCCGCCAGTCTCTGACCTGCTATCGGTCTGCTGAAAGCCATGTCAAAGTCTTCTCTCCAGCCGACCACCGTTCCATCGGTTCCCCTAAACACTATAACAGGTAAAGCGCCCTCAAGAAAACATGTAAATGCAGCAAACTGCATCTTTACGTCCTCGCTTGTCTCCTCCGAATAAAAGTTACAGCGCATCGAACCGAAACGTTTTCCCGAAAGCATGGCTTCAAGAAGTTTTTTATTATCTTCCGGATACAGCTGGCTTTCATATACATATGCCGCATCGATCTCTTCAGTCATCTCACTGAGACTCACTCCGTCTTCATCTTCAAGAAATCCCGGTATTACCTTATCCCACCTGAAGTATGCAAACTGTGACAGAATAAGGCCGTCAACCTCATTCCAGCCAAGATCATCAAAAGATCTGTCACCATATTCACTTAAATAGTCAATGATGTTTTTCATATGATCATTATATCACAAATGTTTCTGCTTCCTTAAAAGTATGTATCATAAAAAGACATATCACAGTTCTGTTTTATACCATTTCCATTCTATCCCCAAACTTGACTTTAACGCTGTATCGTTATAATATGTATTTAACGCCATAGCGTTAAGGAGATTTATTCATGCAGTTAAAGTATTATTTAAAAGAAAACAGATTGAGAGTTTCCGATATTGCAAAAATAACACTTCTTCCATATACAACTGTAAATGAAATCATAAATGGTAAGACAGATATAGACAGGGTGCAGATTGGAACCGGTCTTAAAATAGCTGATGCATGCAATTTAAGTTTTGAAGAATTCTATTGCATGTGCAAACAATCTAATAATCCGCCCAGAATCCAGAATGGTGAGATAATGATCAAAAACAAAGCCTACTATCTCATATATCACCTTGATGAGTCTGATGGTGAATTATACCTCTGCAAAGTAAACAGCACCAACACACGCTATGTAAAAGAGATCGCAGAATGGAGCCTTGAATCTATCAAAAAGGATATCCATCACCAAAAATCCAAAAGGGAGGTGGAAGAATGGAAAATCGATACTATCTGATGTGGAAAAATGATGTTATCACTCTGGTTCAGTTTGAAGATAACGGCAAGATGACAGCATATTCCAAAAACATTTCAGAAAGTGCAAAAGACCTTGCACCTCTTATGTACAGAAGTACACCTGACGAATGGCTTAACCGTTGGTGGGATGACAGATCAGTTCCTTTGACAAGAGATCAGCTTAGCAAATTTCTGTCACTCAGGGGGTTGTCCACGCCGCAACAGTATCTAGTAAAGAACCTCGGACTCAGTCTCACTGACTTCTATTGGTTAAAACCGATCGACAGCAGTCTTACCTGGGAAAAGATCAATCTATTTGATAACGACTTTCATGATAATACTCTTATCTCTTCCAAAAAACCCAAAGAAGACGGAGTATTCCAATACTCTCCCAACGCATCTTTACAGGGAAATATAGAAAAGACATGGACGATCGTAGATGGAAACAGGTGTCTTTTAAAAGGAAACCATTCGGGAGCCTCAAACGAAAGCATAAATGAGGTCATAGCTTCTAAGCTGCATAAAGAACAGGGATATGATAATTATACCGACTACGATCTTATCCACATTAAGGGAAAGCCATACAAATACGGCTGTATCTCAAAGGCTTTTACATCTCAGAATCTTGAGCTTGTATCTGCCTGGTCGGTTATAACATCGGAACCCATGGATAACTCCACATCATACTATGAACACTTCATAAGTGTATGCCAAAAACATGGTATTGACGGTGAACTGTTAAGACGCGATCTTGAATATCAGATAATGTCTGATTATGCACTTACCAATTATGACAGACACCTGTCCAACATATCAGTGCTGCGCGATGCCGATACTCTTAGGTTTATCCGAATGGCCCCCATATATGACAGTGGAGATTGTCTGTTTGCAAACAGGCCTGTTCCAGCAAATATAAGAGAACTTCAAAAAATGGAGATAACAGGTTTTGTAAAGACCGAAAACAAACTTCTTACACTGGTAAAGGATCGCTCTGTTCTCAAAGTGGATAAGCTTCCTTCAGCGGAATTCATCAAAGACATGTATCACAAGGATGATAAGATATCGGATAAGCATATAGATAAAATCTCCGAATGGTATGAAAAGAAAAAAGAGATCCTGAACAGATGGCAAAGAGGTGAAAACGCTTATAATGTGCAGCAATCAATTAGTCAGAAACTAACGTCCGCAAAAAAGCGCGTACAAAGTCGATCAGGTTCAGTTAAAAATAAATCCAAAGAAAAGGCACTTGAATAGTCATAAAAAGCCGCAGCAGATTCAATCCGCTACGGCTCTTTTTATCTATAAATCTGTAAGAAGGTTATGATCAATGCCACTGCCACTCACGTACTTCGGGAAGATCCACACCGTACTGAGCTATATACTGATCATGCTCTACAAGTGTGTCGCGCATCTTCTGGAGAAGATATGCACCACGGTTTCCAAGCTGAGGAAGATGATTGATGATATCCATAACAAGATGGAATCTGTCTATCTCATTCTGAACCCTCATATCGAAAGGAGTTGTGATGGTACCCTCTTCAAGGTATCCGTGAACACTTAAGTTTCTGTTCTCACGCTCATATGTGAGCTCGTGAATAAGCTTCGGATATCCATGGAAAGCAAAGATTATCGGCTTATCCTTTGTGAACAGCGCATCATACTCAACATTTGTAAGACCATGAGGATGCTTACTGTGATCCTCTAACTTCATAAGGTCAACTATATTGACAAAACGTACCTTGATCTCAGGAAGGTTATCCTTAAGGATAGTAACTGCTGCAAGAGCTTCCTTTGTAGGTGTGTCACCGCAGCAAGCCAGAACAACATCAGGCTCAACACCTGCATCATTACTTGCCCAATCCCAGATACCGATACCCTGTGTGCAGTGCTTAACAGCCTGCTCCATGGTAAGCCACTGATGGCTGGGATGCTTTGATGCAATGATGACATTGACATAGTTCTTACTTCTGATACAGTGATCAAAGCAAGACAGCAGACAGTTTGCATCCGGCGGAAGGTACATACGTACAACGTCTGCCTTCTTATTTGCGATATGATCAAGGAAACCGGGATCCTGATGTGTGAATCCGTTGTGGTCCTGCTGCCATACGTTTGATGTAAGTATAAGGTTAAGAGAAGCGATCTCCTCTCTCCAGTAAAGATCATTACATACCTTTAACCATTTAGCATGCTGTGCACACATAGAATCTACGACTCTGATGAATGCCTCATATGATGCAAAGAAACCATGACGGCCTGTTAAGAGATAACCCTCGAGCCATCCTTCGCACATATGCTCAGAAAGGTATGAGTCCATAATCCTTCCGTCTACGGCAAGATCCTCATCAGCTTCATGATACTGTCCGTTCCAGTCTCTCTTTGTCTCCTCAAATACCTTGTAGAGACGGTTTGACATTGTCTCGTCGGGACCGAATATACGGAAGTTCTTTGATTCCCTGTTAAGCTTAAAGATATCACGTACAAATCCGCCGAGTTCTATCATATCCTGCTTTTCAACAGTACCGGGAGCAGGAACCTCAACTGCGTAATCCCTGAAATCGGGAAGACGAAGATCACGTAAGAGCTTACCGCCGTTAGCATGAGGATTTGCAGATATTCTTCTGTCACCCTTAGGTGCGATATAACGATACTTTTCAAGAAGCTGACCCTGCTCGTCAAAGAGTTCCTCAGGCTTGTAGCTTAACAGCCACTGCTTCAAAAGATCAAGGTGCTCAGGCTTTTCCATTGTGATCGGTACCTGATGAGCTCTGAATGAACCCTCAACCCTGAGTCCGTCCACAACCTTGGGACCTGTCCATCCCTTGGGAGTACGAAGTACTATCATAGGCCAGAAAGGACGCTCTGTGTTGCCGTCTTCTCTTGCTGCTTTCTGTATCTCCTTGATACGCTCGATACATGTATCAACAGCCTCGGCCATTTCCTTATGCATGGTCATGGGATCATCACCCTCTACAAAGATGGGCTTCCATCCGTAACCGTGGAACAGACTTGCAACCTCTTCGTGTGTTATATGAGAAAGCACTGTAGGATTGCTTATCTTGTATTCGTTAAGATGTAATATGGGAAGTACAGCACCGTCGTTTGCCGCATTCAAGAACTTGTTTGAATGCCATGCTGTTGCAAGAGGACCTGTCTCTGCCTCTCCGTCACCGACGATAACAGTAGCTATAAGATCGGGATTATCAAATACAGCACCGAATGCATGAGCTATTGAATATCCGAGCTCACCACCCTCATTTATCGAACCGGGTGTCTCAGGTGCTACGTGGCTTGAGATACCTCCGGGGAATGAGAACTGCTTGTTGAGTTTCTTAAGTCCCTCAAGGTCTCTGCTGATATTGGGATATACTTCTGAGTATGTTCCCTCGAGATATGAGTTTGCAACAAAGAAGTTGCCGCCGTGTCCGGGACCTGAAATAAGTATCATATCAAGGTCATATTTGTTGATGGCACGGTTCATGTGTGCGTATACAAAGTTCTGTCCGGGAACCGTTCCCCAGTGACCTACGATCTTCTTCTTGATCTGGTCTCTTGTCAAAGGTTCTCTTAACATGGGATTGTCAAGCAGGTAAAGCTGAGTTGCTGCGATATAATTGGCTGCACGCCAGTAAGCGTTCAAATCAGACAGATACTGCTCGGTTGAAAAAAAGTCATTTGCCATAGTTTTCTCTCCTATCTTTTTATCCGTGAGTTAGTATACGTCATCGGGCACACAATTATAATAGCTAAAAAGTAAAACTTAACATATTCTGATATTCTTTTTTGTGCAAAATAACCTAATGGGCTTTTTAGAGGTAATTAAGTATATCTTCCATACTCTCTGCTATATACTTAACACCTGCTTTTTCAAGCGACTCTCTGGTTCCGAAACCATAGAGGACGCCTATGCAGTCTATACCTGCCTTTGAAGCACCTTCCACATCAAATCTGGTATCTCCGACAAGAACGACCCTTGATCTGTCTGGATCTCCGAATCTGTTAAGCGCTTCGATTATGACTTCGTATTTGTCGGCTCTTACTCCGTCCATTGAAGCTCCGGATATGATGTCAAAGTATTCAAGCAGTCCGAATTTTTCTAAGATCTGTACGGAAAACTTCTCTGGCTTTGATGTTGCTACCGCGATCTTTTTTCCTCTCTCTTTTATCTTTTTTAAAAGATCGCCTATCCCGTCATAGGCCCTGTTTTCAAACAGGCCGATCTTCCCGTAATACTCTCTGTACTTCTTTACGGCTATATCGCACTGTTCCTCGTTAAAATCATAGAAGGTGGTAAATGAATACTTTAAGGGAGGACCTATGAACTTGCTTAGGTTTTCCCTCTCTTCTTCTATTCCCATATGCTTTAGAGCGATCTGGATGCCTTTGGTGATACCCTCGCTCGAATCGGATATCGTTCCGTCCAGATCAAACAACACATAATCGTACATACTAAATCTGTTCCTTTCCGGTCTCTTCTTTTATATCTGTTTTTGCTTCGTTATTATCTGTCTGTCTTTTATAGGAACGTGAAGCATAGATGAATATCAGCCATCCTATCATCATCCCGGCACTGTTCATCAAAAGATCATCGGTCTGAGCCTGGCCTCTGTATGTGACATACTGGGCAACCTCGATAAACAGGCTTGAGATAATGCCTGCCGCAAGACAGAGATACCATTTCCTGCAGTAGCTTATGAGTACGGGAATAAGAACACCGTACGGGATGAACATGAGCACATTTTCAACCTGAAAGGCCATAAGCCTCAGGTTGTCCGCAGGTGTCGTAAACGGTATTAACATGATCTTTCTCTTGTAAATGGGTTGTCTGCAAAGAAATGTTATGCCAAGGACCATGTACCCGTATACTATCCACAGAAAAAACGCCGTGGTCTTTATCACGACTCTTTTCTCACTGTGTCTGTATATCCCCTTGACCCTTAAATAACTTAATATGCACAAAAGCAGTAACGAACATATAAGACCAAGACATATGCTCTTTATGAAGTATATGTCCATAAAATTGTTTATATCACTTAGTATTATGTTTAACATCTATAACTTATGCTTTCCGGAAAAAGCCGCATTCAGACCTATCTCTTCCTTGTTTAGTATTTTTACGATATTCACCCTGTGTTTATACACTATGACAGCACTTGCGACAAGTATTATCAATACGTAGTATATATTTCCGCGCGAAAACCACAAATACACAGGAAACAGGGTCACTACCGTCAGTGTGCCACACACGATATAATCCGTTTCAAAGGTGGAAACCAGAAACATAAATCCTACTATAAGGAATGCATTCAGATTCAGTCCCAGCATGGCACCCATATATGTTGCAAATCCCTTTCCTCCCTTAAACTTAAGGTAAAAAGGAAATATATGTCCAAGTATCACGCAGGTGGAAACGATGTAAGGCAAAAGATCATATTCCGTGAAACATATCTTTGCGACGGTCACCGGAATATATGCTTTCAGAATATCAAGAAGAGCCACCAGAATACCCCATTTTGCTCCAATGAGTATTGTTGTATTCGATGCTCCCAGATTCCCCGTTCCGTGGGAACGGATATCTTTCTTCTTACACTTTGATATGATCAATGCCGGACTGAAACTTCCGACAAGATAAGCGATCAATGCCCCTGCTATATATATATACATACACACTCCACTGCGGATCAGTAATATATCCATAGAATAACTTGTTTAATGAAAAATATCAACACTATAGAGCAACAAATACGCACTCTGTAAGCGTGACAATTCAACTTGATATATGATAAACTATTATCCGACCGATATCTTAAACAGGAAGGAACTCAAAATGAAGATCCACTACAAATACAAGACCATAATGGTCGGTTTCGCATTCATGTCGATCATGGCATTCTGGCAGATGTATGACAACATCGTCCCGCTGATCTTAAAAAACTCCTTTTCATTAAATGAAGTGCTCATCGGAGCGATAATGGCAATAGACAACGTGCTTGCACTTTTTCTTTTGCCGCTTTTCGGATCGTTATCGGATAAGCTTCATACACCTATAGGAAAGAGGATGCCTTTCATCCTTGCGGGAACGCTGCTCACCAATATAGCTCTGTTCTTTATGCCCATAGCCGACAATGCAAGAAATCTTGCCCTGTTCATGGTAATGACAGGTCTCGTGCTTCTTTTCATGTCTGTGTTCAGATCTCCGGCCGTTGCACTGATGCCCGATATAACACCAAAGCCTTTAAGGAGCAAGGCCAATGCCATAATCAATCTTATGGGAACGATAGGTGCCATATTTTCACTTGCCATGATAAGCAAGCTTGTTGCGGAAGGCGATACTCCCAACTATCAGCCCATGTTTATTTCGATCATACTGTTCATGCTGATAATGACAGCCATTCTCGCGTTTGTCGTAAGAGAGAATAAATGGGCAAAGGAAGCTCATATAATAAATATTGAACTCGGTGAGGAAGAAGATGATTCTCAAAAAGATCCTTCATCGGATGCAAACGGTTCAAAGCTGCCTGACGACAAGAAAAAGAGTCTCATATACATGCTGCTTTCCGTTGCCCTCTGGTACATGGCTTACAATGCGGTCACAACGGCATTTTCAAGATACGCAACGAGCATATGGGGAACAACGGGCGGATCCTATGCCGATTATCTTTTAATTGCTACCGTCGTTGCGATAATAAGCTATATCCCGATCGGTATACTTTCCGGTATATTCGGAAGAAAGAAAGTCATAATCGCCGGTGTCATCGGTCTGATAATCGGATTTGGCGGATGCTTTCTTGCAGCAAAAGCAGGTGTATTTATAACAGTCATGTTCATCATAGTCGGTATCTCATGGGCTGCAATAAATGTAAACTCATTCCCGATGGTCGTTGATATAGCAAGTGACGGTGATATAGGAAAGTTCACGGGTTACTATTATACATTTGCAATGGCTGCACAGGTCCTGACTCCCATACTGTCGGGTGCTTTTCTTCAGTATGTTTCATACAGGACGCTGTTTCCTTATGCGGTAGTATTCTCTTTCCTTGCACTGTTTACGATGTTTAAGGTAAAGCACGGTGACACTCTCCCTGCTGCAAAAAAATCGATCCTGGAACATCTAGATGTTGATGACTGATAAATAAACAATAAAGGCAAAGCATTTTCTGCTTTGCCTTTTATTATTTATGATATCTTCTTAAACAAGCTTGCTGTAGTAAGGTGTACAGTCAAGTGTCGCAAAATAGTCCTTGGGTTCCTCGGCACGTCTTATCAGTTCCACGCTCTTATCTTCCTTCAAAAGAAGCTCTGCGCTCTTCATCTTGCCGTTATAGTTATATCCCATTGAATAACCGTGAGCACCCGTATCATGTATCACGATATAGTCTCCTATATCTATCTTTGGCAGGTTACGGTCTATTGCAAACTTATCGTTGTTCTCACACAGCGATCCGACCACATCATACATATGATCACAGGGTTCATCCTCTTTTCCAAGAACCGTTATATGATGGTATGCACCGTACATTGCGGGACGCATTAAATTTACCGCACATGCATCAAGTCCGATGTACTCCTTATGTGTATGCTTCTCATGTATCGCTGTCGCAACGAGCACACCGTAAGGTCCCGTCATGAATCTTCCCGACTCTGTAAAGATCGATACATCATCCATTCCTTCGGGAACAAGGATTTCATCATAAACCTTTCTTACGCCCTCACCTATGACTTTTATATCATTGGGTGTCTGATCGGGTCTGTAAGCTATTCCTATACCGCCTGAAAGATTGATGAATGCTATATGAATGCCTGTTTTCTTTTTAACATCAACAGCAAGCTCGAAAAGCTGTCTTGCAAGCTGCGGATAATAATCGTTTGTTACCGTGTTGCTCGCAAGGAATGCATGGATCCCGAGATTCTTAACACCTTTTTCCATGAGCATCTTAACACCCTCGTAAACCTGGGGAGTGGTGAATCCGTACTTTGCATCACCCGGATTATCCATGATGCCGTTGCTTAAGGTGATAGTTCCTCCCGGATTATATCTTATCGATATGGTTTCGGGAAGCTTTCCGATTATGCCTTCAAGGAAATCGATATGTGTTATATCATCCAGATTTATGATGGCACCTGATTCATATGCATATTTGTACTCCGATGCGGGTGTCTCGTTTGAGGAGAACATGATATCTCCTTCACCCATCCCTGCAGCAAGTGCCAGCGTTATCTCATTTGCGCTCGCACAGTCACATCCGAATCCGTAATCCTTGAATATCTCAAGTATTCTGGGATTGGGAAGAGCCTTTACCGCAAAGTACTCCTTAAAGCCTTTGTTCCATGAAAAAGCTTCCTTCATTGCTTTTGCGTTTGCTCTTATACCTGCCTCATCATAGATATGAAAAGGCGTGGGATATGTCTTTGTGATCTTTTCGATCATCTCTTTTGTTACAAATGGTAATTTCTTGTTCATAGTCTTCACTTTCTCTTTATTAAACGATGTCTTTTACAGAAGGTGTGCTCTGATCTCATCAGCACTTAAAGGGCTCAAATATGCGGGTGCCACATCAAATACCGTCTTGCATCCCGTCATACCCTCTTTGGCCATACGTACGACCGCACGTCCGAACGCACATATAACACTGGCTGTGAACTCGGGGTTTGAATCAAGCTTTAAGCTGTACTCTATAACGTGCTTGTTCTCCTTGTTGAGCCCCGTAACACCTGTCCTGAAAACAAATCCGCCGTGAGGTATACCGCTGTGGTTTGCCTTTAACTCTTCCTCGCTTATGAAATGTACCGTTGTATCATAATCAGAGAAGTAATTGGGCATTGTCTTTATATCCTGCTCAATCTTGTTAAGATCTGCGCCTTCTTCAGCTACAACAAAGCACTCTCTTGTATGCTTCTGTCTTGTTGTGAGTTCGGGATTCTTTCCTGCTCTTACAGCTTCGAGTGCGCTGTCAACGGGGATGGTGTACTGCTTTCCGTCCTTAACGCCCTCTACTCTTCTTATCGCATCCGAATGTCCCTGGCTTACACCCTTGCCCCAGAATGTATAGTCATTTCCCTCAGGAAGGATACAGTTCGCATACAGTCTGTTAAGCGAGAACATACCGGGATCCCATCCGCAGCTTATAAGTGCAACGTGACCGCTCTCCTTTGCTGCCTTGTCAACATTTGCAAAATGCTCGGGTATGCGTGCATGAGTATCAAAGCTGTCTATTACGTTGAAATACTTTGCATACTCGGGTGTCTGCTTTGGAAGATCCGTTGCACTTCCTCCGCATAAGATAAGAAGATCTATCTCATCCTTGTGAGCCTCTATATCATTAACACTGTAAACCGGAACCGACGGTGTCTGAGTCTTTAAGGTAGAAGGATCTCTCCTTGTGAAAAATGCTGCCAGCTCCATGTCGGGATTCTGTCTTACAGCACTCTCAATACCTCTGCCCAGATTACCGTAACCTAAAATACCTACTTTCATTTTTGTTTCTCCTTTATCATATATTATTTGATTGTATAATTGATATCCTGTTCTTTATCGTTTCCTTTACCAGTTCAACGAGGTTTTTCTTTCCCGAATACAGGCATGTGTCATCCTCGCTGCCTGTATAATCTCCCGTCAGTACAAAAGACGAGTCGGTTATGAATCTTATCTGTCCTTCTTCATTTTTTATCCTGTATATGACGGCGCCTTCAAGTTCAAAGTTTTCATCAGTCAGGACAACGACCTTCTTTTTCTCTAAGATAAGTTTTGAAAGTTCATCTTTAAACTCTTCAAGCAGAGAGCTTTCCGCAAGGAAATATACCCGCTTTTCACATTTTGAGAGCATATCCAAAATGCAATCCCTGATATGTCTGTCTGTGCTTATCGTTATATATCCCTCCTGAATGTCACTCCTCTCGGGCTGTTCCTTTATAAGCCTCCCAGCTATGGTCTCAAGATACCTTCTGTAATCCTCACAAAACCTTTCCACATCTACAGCCAGATACCTGGTCACGTCACCTTCTTCCACGACAGCGGCACCTTTCTGGACCAGTTCCTTTAGTGCCACATATACATTTGATTTTGAGATCCCGGTATCCTTGGCAACTTCATATCCCGTCATACTCCCCTGTCTTAGAAGTCTGGCATAGATAGTCGCTTCCTGCCTCGTGAGCCCATACTCTGTAAGGTCTTCTATAAATCCCATAACGCGCCTCTTCTATGGTGTTTCTTTTTAGAACCACCAATAAATTAACACGTTTATCCATATATGTCAATCTTTATACCGATCTTTTTTACATAAAAAAACTGCGTACTGTTATGTACGCAGTCAAATATTCTCTATCTGCCAGTCAATGGGAGTCTCCCCATGTGAAACAAGAAACTCATTGCATGTCTTAAAGTGGTTGCATCCCCAGAATCCTCTGTATACAGACAGGGGACTGGGATGAGCTGCCTTTAACACAAGATGCTTTGGATTGTTTAGCATTACAGCCTTTTTCTGCGAGGGCGAGCCCCAAAGCAGATATACTATCGGTCTGTCCTGTGAGTTAACAGCCTGAATGATCGCATCTGTAAACTGCTCCCATCCGTGATCCTTATGAGAGAATGCCTCATGCGCTCTTACGGTTAAGACGGTATTGAGCATTAAAACTCCCTGATCGGCCCATTTTTTGAGATAACCGTTATTGGGTATGTAACAGCCAAGCTCGTCATGCAGTTCCTTATAGATGTTCTGCAGTGACGGAGGCAGTTTATGCTGGCTTTCGGGTACAGAAAAACTAAGGCCGTGAGCCTGGTTCTCCTCATGATAGGGATCCTGTCCGAGTATCACCACCTTGACCTTGCTTATCGGTGTAAAGTGAAGTGCATTAAAGATATCATCACTTTTGGGATATATAACATATTTGCTGTATTCTTCTCTTACAAACTCATACAGACTCTTGTAGTAATCTTTTTTGAATTCCTGTTTAAGATAAGGGAGCCAGTCATTATCTATAGCTGCCATTTGTTCCTGCCTTTTATCTGCGATCGGTCACATGCGGACATCTATACCGTTATCACGCATATACTGCTTTACTTCTTTTATCTCAAGTTCCTTAAAGTGGAAAAGGCTTGCGGCCAAAACCGCATCAGCATGTCCTTCTTTTACGGCTTCCACAAAGTGCTCAAGCTTTCCTGCACCGCCCGATGCTATCACAGGAATATTTACCGCATCGGCTATGGTCCTAGTAAGCTCAACATCAAAGCCTTCCTTGGTACCGTCACAGTCCATACTTGTCAAGAGTATCTCACCGGCTCCAAGGCTTTCCGCTTTCTTAGCCCATTCAAGAGCATCTATGCCTGTATCCACACGACCGCCGTTAAGATATATGTTCCAGCCGTCAAACGGATCTCTTCTCTTTGCATCTATGGCAACGACCACGCACTGGCTTCCGAACTTTTCAGCAGCTTCCGCTATAAGTTCTGGTCTCTTTATCGCAGCCGAGTTTACGGCAACCTTATCGGCACCTTCCCTTAACAGGACCTTGAAATCATCTACTGTCCTGATACCGCCTCCAACGGTAAAGGGTATGAACAGTTTCTTTGCAACTTCCCTTACCATGTCGACAACGGTATCTCTTCCGTCGCTGCTTGCGGTTATATCAAGAAATACGACCTCATCGGCACCGGCCTTGTCATATGCAAGCGCACACTCGACGGGATCGCCCGCATCGCGCAGATTAACGAAATTTACACCTTTTACAACTCTTGCGTTATTAACATCCAAACAGGGGATCACTCTGATAGTATGCACATCACACCTCTAGTTCAATAAAATTCCTAAGTATCTTAAGTCCAACATCCGAACTCTTCTCGGGATGGAACTGACAAGCAAACACATTGCCTCTCTCAACGGAAGCATGAACGGTCACACCGTACTGAGTGGTCGCAACAACATCCTTTATATCATCCGCGATCAGATAATATGAATGCACGAAATAGACAAACTCACCGTCTTCAATACCCTTAAAGAGTCTTCCCTTATTTGGCTGTTTAAGTTCGTTCCAGCCTATCTGCGGGATCTTGAGTCCCATATCCGACGGAAATCTGACTATCCTGCCTTTAAGTATGCCGAGTCCCTTAACTCCTGGTGCCTCTTCAGAGCTGTCAAACAAAAGCTGCAATCCTAAGCATATGCCCAAAAAAGGTGTGTTCTTTTCAACTATCTTCTTTATGGTATCGGTAAGGCCGTATTCGTTAAGTCTGTCCATTGCATCCCCGAATGCACCTACACCGGGTAAAATGACCTTATCGGCATTCAAGAGCACATCTTTGTCTCTGGTCAGTACAACTTCTTGTCCCAGCGACTGGAGTGCCTTTTCAACGCTTTTTATATTTCCTGCATCATAATCAATAATCGCTATCATAAAAACCTCTGTGTGACAACATATCAGTCAAATATGTCATCGGGATCGTCCGGCAGAAAATCCTCTTCTTCCGGCAGTATATCTTCAACCGATGAAGATACATTCTCTTCGCTGCTCTCAACGCCTGGCTGTGATACCGGTACAGACGTATCGTATTCATAAGGTGTTCCGTTTGCTATGGAATTGACCCTCATGTTGTACTGTACCGCACTTGTATATGAACAGATCTCCTCCGCATCACTCTCGTTAAGACCAAAGCTTGCAAGTCCCTCAACGATCTTGTCGTAACTTTCATTTACCTGATCCGTCACACCGTACTTCTCAGCCTTTTCAAGGACAGCGGGATACATGTCATATCCCTCAAGGAGAGCATTCAGGGCTTCAGGCTTCATACCAAGCTGCAGATAATTCTCATAAGATGAAACCTTTCTCTGAAGAAGCATGATAGTCTGGGACTTGTCATATATCTCCTTGTCACTGTCACTAAGATCCATTCCGTAAAGGTCTGAATAAGCTGTCTCATAATCCGCATTGTCAAACGCGAATCTGGCTTCCTTCTTTGTCAGATGATCGTTTAAGAATATCGCTAAAACAATAATCGCTGCAAGAATCGATAGACATAGTATAAAGGTATTTCTAACCCTTTTCTTAGGAAGCTTCTTAGAAGGTTTCTCAGGGATCTCTTCCTTCTTTTCTTTCGGCTTTCTTTCTTTTTTAGGCTTTTTCTTTTTCTTGCCTTTTCCTTCGTCGCCTTCACCATCTCCTGCTTCATCGTCAGGCTTCTGGCGTATATCTCTTTCAGATCCTTCAGATTCGGGCTGGGCACCTTCATCTTTACCTTTCTTCTTTTTCTTCTTTTTACGCTTTTTCTTTCCATCCTCTTCAGCGTCCAGTTCGCTTAAGATCTTGGCATTCTCGTCAGTAACACCTGTTTCTGCCTGTTCGGGAACAGCTATGGTATCATCCGGAACCTCTTCTGTCAGGGAATTGAAAAGTCTCTTAAAGAAGCCTTCTTTCTTCTCTTTGGGTTCCTTTTCTTTCTTCTCTTTCTTTTCCTTCTTTTTCTTTTTGTCTTTCTGTCCGCCTTCCGTGCCTGATTCGGTTTCTTCCTCCTCGTCAACATTCGGAATATTTATCTCAGGTTCTTCAAGCGCGGACTGATCGACCGCTATGTTATTGTCGGATTTTTCAAGAGTCTCTTTTATATCCTGTGAATCCTCATCGCCAAGCATCTCAAGGATATCTTTTACATCAGCGTTATCGACACTTCCCGCACTCTCTTCCATCGCAGAAGAACGTGCCGCATTGAGCATCGCATCTATCTCTTCCTCGGACATGTTCATGTCCAGTTCGATCTCCTGGCCTATTTCCTGAGCTTCTTCACTTCCTTCATTTATATCAGCCCAATTAACATCGCTTTCCTCTACCATCTCTTCGGCAAGTTCAGCCTCTTCTTTGGTCTGCGCTGCATCCTCTATTACGGGATCGGATACATCCTCAAGCGCAGCCGCCACTTCCATCTCTGCTTCCGTCGGCTGATTAACGCTGGGTTTTTCCGGTATCGATGCCAGTTCGCTCTCATAATCCTCCTGTGAGACAGCCTCTTCAACAGGCTCGTCTACAGCAGCATCATCCTGCATTTCTTCGTTTTCCATTCCTTCATCCTCATCATTTGGAACTCCGTCAGGATAAACTATCGGCTCTATTGACTTCATTAAATCATCCAGATAATCTGTATCAACTGCCATATCCACCTCTTAAAAGTATGACGTTACCAACCCTTCAATTATAACATAAAAATGTCCTTAAAAAAAGCCGGGAACTGTCTCCCGGCTTTAATCAAACTATTTTAATAACAGCTCATCTATCATGGTTACCAGATTACCTATCTCAGGCTTTGACAACTGTCCGTCTGCACCGAGAGCTTCTCCTTTTCTCTTCATCTCTTCATTAACCAGAGAAGAGAAAATAACTACAGGTATATGTTTTGTAGCATCGTCTGTCTTTAACAACTTCGTAAGATGATGTCCGTCCATCTCAGGCATCTCTATATCCGTTATTACACAACTGATATTTTCCTTAAGAGTACCGGCTGCTTTGAACTCCATTATCTTGTCATAGCATTCTCGTCCGTTTGCCGTATGGATAAGATTTGTATATCCGGCTTTAACAAGGCTGTCTACTATGAGCTTGTTAAGAAGCATTGAATCCTCTGCGATGATTATCGGATGATCTCCTCTGCCGCTTCTGCTGTCGATGGCATCGATCTCTTCGATCTTAAGACCTGTATCGGGATTTATATCCGTTACTATCTTCTCAAAGTCAAGGATTATGATCAGTTTATTATCGATCTTTATAATACCTGTCGAAATACCTTCTTCGGAACTTGCAAACGTTGCATTGGGTTTGATGATATCAGACCACGATACTCTGTGTATTCCAAGAACCGAATCTACATGGAAAGCAATGTCAAGGTTATTGAAGTTTGTGATTATAAATAATCCGCCGGGTTCTGATACACCTCTTTGCAGACAGTTTCTCAGATCAATGGCCGTGATCATTATATCACGGGGCATAAACAATCCCTCAATACTGGGATGAGCATTCGGAACAGGCGTAACACTCTGAAAAGGGATTATCTCCTTTATCTTGGCAACATTTATACCGTAGGAATTGCCTGCAACCTGAAACTCAAGAACTTCTAACTCGTTAGTTCCATTCTCCAAAAGTATGTTTGTGTCCATAAGTATACCTCTCTTGTGTTATCCCCCTAGACATTCAGTCATATAAAGATTATATCACAATTGTAAGAAAATTGAATATATATTCTGATTTATTTACAAAATCTTTAATAAAAAAAGTAAGCAGTCAATCTGCTTACTTTATCATGAACTCCAAAAATCGAATACTGAATATCAAATATTGACCATTTCCTGTTGGATAAGCCCTCGACCTATTAGTGACCATCAGCTGAATGCATTGCTGCACTTACACCTTGGCCCTATCTACCTTGTCGTCTTCAAGGGGTCTTACATGTTGAACATGGGATATCTCATCTTGAGGGGGGCTTCACGCTTAGATGCCTTCAGCGTTTATCCCGGCCAGACTTGGCTACTCTGCCATGACGTTGGTCGTCAACAGATACACCAGTGGTCCGTCCACCCCGGTCCTCTCGTACTAAGGGCAGCTCCTCTCAAATATCCTACGCCTACGCCGGATAGGGACCGAACTGTCTCACGACGTTCTGAACCCAGCTCGCGTACCGCTTTAATGGGCGAACAGCCCAACCCTTGGGACCTGCTACAGCCCCAGGATGCGATGAGCCGACATCG
>JAEEGJ010008365.1_pt1 | contig 28590 bp, 24 predicted proteins | sample 8958761 | NCBI WGS metagenome assembly JAEEGJ01 (sample SAMN16246546, study PRJNA631951) | gut metagenome | biome: gut microbiome; feature: rumen; material: RS-attached | host: Bos | place: Iran: Karaj | collected 2018-10
TTTACCGTAGTTTGCCAGGCTTATTATTCAGGGGGGATTAGTAATGACCAACCTTCAGGCAACGGCAAGTTTGATGGCAGCACAGTTCCCAAAAATGGCTCAAGTTCGTTTAGCAATATTGCGAACGGAACACATACGGTTAAAACGGAAGGCCACACGGCTAACGAGTCGGAAGCACGTAACACTCAGGAGCTTAGATGCTACGTATCATCACTTGTTTTAAGCAATCCTTTAGAGTGGACTTAAAAAATTAATAAAAAATATTCAGACAAAGGGAGATAATTGATATCTCCCTTTAATACAATTAAGGAAAGAAAGGAGAGACATTATGATAAATTTAAAGGTTAGAATTAAAAATAAGACATTTTGGCTTTCAATTATCCCGGCTACATTACTTCTTATTCAGGTAGTGGCAGCAGCGTTCGGCTATACGCTTGACCTTGGGGACCTTGGCAACAAACTTGTAGCAATCGTTAATGCCGTATTTGGTATTTTATCAATCCTTGGTGTGGTTGTAGACCATACTACAGAAGGATTTAGCGATTCAACACTTGCAATGACTTATACGGAGCCTAAGAGGAAAGCATAATGGAACATAATGTAGAATCAGCAAAGTTTATAATTAACTTCTTCAAGCAGAAAGGCTTTACAGATATTGTTATTGCCGGCTTAGTGGGAAACTTCCACGCAGAAAGCTTTTTGCGTTCAGACAACGCACAGAATAGCTACATGAATAAGTTCGGTGAAACAGACGAAAGCTACACTAAGAAGGTTGATGAAGGCACATGGAAGCGCCCCGACACTGGCGCTGGGTTTACAGCAGATTCAATCGGCTACGGCCTGGCACAGTGGACCTCCTCGGGGCGCAAAGCCGGTCTTTATGACTTTATAAAGTCTCTTGGAGTATCCATATCGAATATGGCTGCGCAATGCGAATGGGCATACCGGGAAATCACACGGAGTAAGTCCTTGGTCGAAAAGCTTAGACAGGCATCAAGTCCCGAAGCGGCAGCCATTATCTTTATGACAGACTATGAGAGACCGGCAAGCAAAGACGATCCAGCAAAACAGCAGATAAGAGCAAATTACGCAAGATTCTTTTATGACGAATATCTTGTTAAAAAGGCTTCTACAAACAAACAGTTTGTTGTTTGCTTGGACCCCGGACACGCAACAGAAAAGCAGAATCATAGCCCGGTAGTAGCAGCTTATTATGAGTCGGCATTTACATTCAAGTTTGTTATGTACAAGAAAGCAGAGTTTGAAAGACTCGGCTGTAAAGTGGTTCTGACAAGGACCAATATTAATGAGAATCCTTCTCTTGAAGCAAGAGGCCTTAAAGCTCAGGGGTGTGACGTGGCCATATCCGAACACTCAAATGCGTGTGCCGATGAATCGGTAGACCACCCTTCAATCATTATTCCCAGGGATGATGGCGGTGTTGATATGGCAAATTGCATTAAGCTTGCTAACCTTATCGGTGAAAACTGCCACATCATGATGCAGACGAAGGAAATTGCTAAAGTATATTCCAAAGACGCACAGTATGACCGTAACGGTGACAAGATTTTGGGTAACGATGAATACTACGGTGTAATGGATGGCTTTCAGCAGACCGATTGCCCGATTTATTTTATCTCAGAGCATGGCTTCCATACTAACAAGGCAAATGCAACTTGGCTTTTAAATGAAGAAAATGTAAAGGCACTTGCAATAGCCGAAGCACAGATTATTTACAATTTCTTGTGTGAAAAGTACGGGGAACCGGCAGAAGTTCCGGCAACAGCGCTTGGCATGAAGGAATATATTGTCAAGGCTGGAGACAGACTTTTAAGAATTGCAAAAGACTACAATACGACAGTCGATGCAATTTGCGCTGTTAATCCTGATATTAAAGATCCTAATATGATTACCGTAGGACAAAAAATCTATATACCGGTATCGGAAAAAGAAGCAAGGATAGCAGAGATTAAAGCTCAGATTGCCGCCCTTGAAAAAGAATTGGCAGAATTGGAGGGTAGCTTATGAGTGCATTAGTAATTATACCCATAGTTTTGTCAGCAGTAGCGATAATAGTAACTATTGTAATAGCACTTATCAACGTCAAAAATGCGAAAAGCAAGGAAGACAAGGACGATGCGAAGGAGCTTCAAGAGGCCGTGACTGCAATTAAAACCGTCAAAGAAACGTGTGATTACATAAGGGATGAAGTCAAAGGGATGAATCAGAACATCTTGCGACTTGCAGAGGGCATGGCCAGGGGTCAGGCGGACCACAAAAACCTTGAAAAAAGAGTAGATAAGCTGGAAGCCGATTTAAGAGAAGCAATAAAAGCACATGGCTCCCTTTAGAGGTAAAAGATGGACGTAAAAGACAAAAAGAAATTTGACTCAATGGTTGGATTTCTTTATGAATCAGACATGGCACGATATGAAAGAATCATTAAACGGCAGTGGATCTTATGTATTGTGCTTGCAGTAGGTTTTATAACAAGTATTTTGCATGGACATAAATCTAAATGAGATAGCAAACTTGATAGATTTATGGGTCAATTCAGAACGCAACAGAAGGATTTTGAAAAGAAGACTAATAGACGGAATCCGATATGAGCCGTTGGCGGAAGAGTTTGATTTGTCTGTAAGACAGGTAAAAAACATAGTCTATAAAGAATCTGAAAAGATATTTAAGAAGGTCGCTCCTTAGCGGCCTTTTTATTTTGCACTAAAATTGCACTTTAATTGCCCGTTTATTTCATCGAAAACCACATGTGTAAATGCTTTAATTAAATTAAAGGAGGAAGCTTATGTGGATAGAATATAACCCGAACCCTAAAAGAAAAAACGTTGGTGATTGCACAGTAAGAGCTGTAGCAAAAGCTTTAAATATAGGCTGGCTTGCAGCATTTATGCAGATAGTAACCGATGCAATCAAAATGTGTGACATGCCTTCCTCTAATGCGGTGTGGGGCGCTACACTCAAAAGACACGGTTTTGCAAGGGCAGTTATACCTAACATGTGCGAGGACTGCTATACAGCAGAAGACTTTTGTAATGAATACTTTAAGGGTACCTATGTGTTGTGCTTTGGTAATCATGTAGCCACATGCATAAATGGTTGCCTTTATGATAGCTGGAATTCTTTAGGCGAGTCACCGCAATACTACTGGTATAAGGAGGCGGAACATGAATAACATCATATGGGTACAAGGCGAGATGGGAGCGAAAGCCTTTGCGATAGCGCCCAATACCACAATAGCGCTGTGGGACTCAGAAGCACAGATTATATATCTGAAACAGTCTGACATGATGGGAAGACCTACCATGCAGATATTGGATTATACAATAAGAGAACAAAAAGACGAACTAACAGCCCTGAAAGAAGAAATAAGGGCTTTAAAAGAAGAATTGCGAGGTGTAAAGAATGAATCCATTATTTCAAATGATGAACAAGAACAACCCGTTAGCAATGCTAAATCAAATAAAAGCAAATCCGGTAGCGTTCCTGACGCAGAAGGGACTTAACGTGCCTCAGGGAATGAACAATCCTAATGAAATTATTCAGCACCTTATGAGGACAGGACAGCTTACCCAGGAGAGATATAATGCTGCGGTTAATAAAGCGCAGATGTTTAAATAGATGTTAAAGGCCTTAACATACGGGCTATTCGCTTAAGAGAGTAGTCCCTAACCTACAAAAGTTATAGGAGGAATTTTTATGTACGAAGAAAGTAACACAGTAATGCCTGTTACCCCTATGGGTAATGGCGGATTTGGTGGTGGCTTTGGTGGAGACTGGGGCTGGATCATACTTCTGCTTTTGTTTGCCGGTGGCTTTGGTAATGGCTTTGGCGGATATGGCGGAAGCGAGATTTATCCTTGGATGAATCAGGCCGATATCACTACTAATGGCTTCCAAAACGCAGCTCTTAACACGGCTGTAAGCGGAGTGCAGAACAGCGTAACAAGTGGTTTTGGTGACATTCAGACAGCGCTTTGCGGTGGCTTTGCCGGTGTAAACGCAGCAATTACAAATGCTCAGATGGCAAATCTTGAAAGAAGCTTTGCAGCGCAGACCGCAAACACACAGGGTATGAGCGCTTTACAGTCACAGTTAGCACAGTGCTGTTGTGACAATCGTTTGGCTACTTGTCAGACACAGAACATTGTACAGAGTGAAGGCGCAGCAACAAGACTTGCTATTCAGAATCAGACACAGGAAATTCTTGATAAGATGTGTCAGCAGGAAATTGATGCCCTTAAGACTCGCAATGCAGAGTTACAGAATCAGATCCTTGTACAGAACCTTGCGGCATCACAGACCGCACAGACTTTACAGCTTGTTGCAGATAATACCGCACAGACTCAGTATATTGTTAACAGAGTTGCGCCTTATCCTATTCCGGCTTATACCGTTGCTAACCCCGTAACACCGGCAACGGCTTAAGGAGGTGTGAGTATGCTTGAAAAAGAATTAGAGAAGATATGCGAGACACTAACACACGAACTTACAAAAGCCAATAGTAAGCTGGAGCGTAGTAATGGGGACATAAGCCCCGGTATGCTTGAGTATATTGATAAGTTAACTCACTCTATTAAATCGGTTAAGTCCGTTATGGGAAGCGGAAGCAGTTATAGAGGCGGTAGCTACAGAGGCGGCAGTTATGACGGAAGCTACGATGGAAGTTACGATGGAAGCTATGAAAATAGCCGTAACTATTCCGGGAGAAGATATTCAAGAAACACAGAAACGGTTTCTAAGTTAAGAAGTCTTATGGATCAGGCTCCGGAAATGAGAGAAGATATAGAAAGACTTATCTCTAAAGCTGAATCAATGTAAGGAAGGGAGGCTACTTAGGTAGCCTCTTTTTCGTTACAAATTTGTTACAAAAAATAATATAAATAATGTTTATAAATTATAAATGTGATTTATATTTTAAGACAGAAAAAAACCGCTACAACAGCCATTCTCACGCTGTTTAGCGGTTTCTGCAATGAAAAATACCCAAAGCTGATGACGGGAATCGGACCCGTGACCTCCGCCTTACCAAGGCGACGCTCTACCGACTGAGCCACATCAGCATCATACCGAATCGAGGGGATTTCTTCGGCACGAATGATATAATAGCATAGGGACAGATGGTTGTCAACGGAAAAATAGGGAATAATTAAAAAAAATAAACCTGCCTTATAAAGCGCTTATAAGGCAGGTTTTTAAGTGTCTGAATATCGGAAGGCTTACTGCTCGCCACCACCCGCTTCGGGGTTGTTCTGGGCGGCTTGAGCGGCTTGAGCGGCGGCTACGCGGTCGGCGTACATTGCACGCTCTTGCTCGAGGATGCCTTCCCAGCCGGGCTGCACGAAGAAGGATTCATCGTGGTGGCAGTGGCCGACAGCGGCCTGGGCTGCGGTGCCGGTTGAAAGAGGATCGAGCTCGGCGGCAATAAGAGCGGAGCCGCTGCGAACTTTCTCGTCTTCGGGCGGGTTAAGGGTCAGGATACCTTCATAGCAGAAGGGACACTGAGGTGTAGCGGGAAGGTTGTCGTATCCGCACACAAGACCGCGGTAGTGAACATCACAGTACTCTGTGGGAACGCTTTCCTTGGTGAAGATTTCTTTCTTAATATGGCCGTCACAAAGTCCCGGAATGGGGAGCTTGCCGGAGAGTGCACATATATCGCAGGTTACGATTCCTGCAGGCTTTTCAAAGCCGATATCGGGAAGCTCTTTCTGTTCGTGAACGCGCTTCATGACTTTACGCCACATTTCCTTGGGGATGGCCTGCTGAGCAACACTTAATTTCTCGTTGTTGTCATAGCCGGTCCAGCAGGAAGCGGTGTAGTAAGGCGTGAAAGCCGCAATCCAGATATCCTGCTCGTTCGATGTGGTACCGGTCTTGCCGGCTGTGGTCATGCCGGGGAAAGAAATCTGACGACCGGAACCGAACTTAGCACAGTCTATCATGGCCTGAATCAGCTGGTAAGCTGTCTCGGGAGTGAAGATCTGTCTGGTGACGGGGTCGCGGTTATCTATAATAACGTTGCCTTCATTGTCTGTAATGAGGGTGTAGAGCTTGGGCTCAACATATGTACCGCCGTTGGCAATACCTGCGTAAGCAGCGGTAAGTTCGTAGTTGTATACACCGTAGGTGATACCGCCGAGAGCAAGAGGCTGTCCGACGTCGGTGTAAATCATGCCGTCGGGACGAAGCTCGGATGCCACGAGAGTGGTAAAGCCCATGTTCTGGAGGTATTCAAAACCTACCTCGGGAGTAATTTCGGTAATACATTTAACTGCTACGATGTTAAGAGAGTTATAAATACCGGCGCGGATGGTCTGAATTCCGCGGTACTCGTCGCCGTACCAGTTGTTAACCTTGGTACCGTCCTTGTAAGCAAAAGGAGCATCCACGTAAACCGACGCAAGTGACTTGGCATTATGGTCGATTGCGGGTCCGAAAGAAGCAAGTACCTTAAAGCAGGAACCGGGCTGACGGGGTGAGTCGGTGGCACGGTTAAGCGCCATATCAGCGGTTTTCTCGCCACGTCCGCCTACCATAGCCACACATTTACCGGTAGACTGTTCTATCACGGTAAAAGAAATCTGCGGCTGAGGCGATAATTCCTTGTTTTCACCGATAATTGTGTCGCCTTCTTTCATAACGGAAGCCTTGTATGCGTCAAGGTCTGCATTTACGACATCTTCCAAATCATCGGTTGCCTTATATAAGAGGTTGTAACCGGTTCTGGACTGCTTAATGAACTTCTTAAGCATTTCCTTACTGTGGTTCTCAAGTGTTCCGTCTTCCTTCTCAATCGTAAGAGCCCAGTCAAGAAGGAACTCGGTCTTCTCGGCGTAATTGTCGGGATTGGAGAATTCTTCGTCACAAATCTGCTGAATCTCGGGATCCAGAGTCGAGTAAATCTTGATACCGCGGCTGTACATCAAAGTGTAAGCCTGCTGTTGGGTATATCCGCCCTTTTTCATAAGGTCTTCCATGACCTGTTTCTTAAGCGAGTCTACAAAGTAAGATGCGGGCTTGGTCTCTGCGGTAACGACTTCGTTATTGGCCTGGATTCGGTCATAAACGTTGTCCGCAAGAGCTTCCTCATACTCGGCATCGGTGATGTAGCCGAGCTCATTCATTTTATAAAGAACAGTTTCGGTACGTTTCTTGCTTTCCTCGGGATGGAGGATAGGGTTGTACTTACCGGGATACTTGGTAATACCTGCGATAACCGCACTTTCCGAAATGGTAAGGTCCTTGGCATGCTTGTTAAAGTATCTTAAGCTTGCGGACTCGACACCGAGGGTACCGGAACCGCAGTTGATGGTATTAAGGTAATAGGTAAGAAGAGTGTCCTTGTCGTACATCTTCTCAACCTGGATAGCACAGTACTGTTCCTGAACCTTACGACGTATACTTTCCATAAAATTGGATTCTTCCATCCAGCCTGTGAATACGTTGTTCTTAAGAAGCTGCTGGGTAATGGTACTACCGCCTCCGGCGAAACCGCCTTCCGTAAGAGCCCTATATCCAAGACTCATGATACGTCTTAAATCGATACCACTGTGCTGGTAGAAACGTTCGTCCTCAATGGAGATAAAAGCATCCTTAAGATGCTGGCTGATATCCTCGCTTTTAACAGGTATTCTGTTGGCATTCTCGGATACGAGCTTGTAAATCTGATTGCCGTTACTGTCGTAGACAAAAGAAGAAAGTCCGACAGGTCCGATATCGGTCTGACTTAAGTCGGGTGCGGTGGAAATCATTCCGTTAAATGCACCTATTCCCAAGGCCGCGCCCATGACGCCTACTCCGATTACGCATATACAACCGGCGACAGCCAATATAAGTAATATTTTGCGGACCCACTTGGGTCCCTTTGCGTTAAGGGCGAGCTGCTGTTTCTTAATGCCCTTTCTGCCGTAATCCATATGTTATCCTCACTTTTATTATAAGCGTTACAAAGCACGCTTTTAATGTACATTCTTACTCATCTAAGCATTATAGCAAACACCTAATAAAAAAAGAAGTCATATAACACATTCTTCACAAAATCATAAGACTTGCATTATAATAAATATAAGAAATTACGGGCTCTGCGGGCGCTTTCTTTGGCGATAATGCAGATACCACGAAAGGCAATTGATGAACGAACCCTACAAGATACTTAAATCCGGCGGTGAGGCTGAGTGCGAACTTAAGAAATCCCGCTTTATAGCGCACCTTCAGGCGGTGGAGACCGAGGCTGAGGCTCAGGAATTCGTAGCCCGCATGAAGAAGCAATACTACGACGCGCGCCACAACTGCTACGCCTACGTACTCGGTAAGGACGCCGACAAGGTCAAGTACAGTGACGACGGCGAGCCATCCCAGACCGCGGGATTACCTATATATAATGTGCTCAAAGAAAGCGGTGTGAGAAACTGCTGCATAGTCGTGACCCGATACTTCGGCGGAACGTTACTCGGTGCGGGACCTTTAGCCCGCATGTATGCCGAGGCGGCCAAGCTTGGGCTGGAAGCCTCGGAAATAGCGACTCTCAGATACGGTGTCGAGTTTAAGATTACAAGCGATTACCAGAACGGAGAGAAGATTAGAAGGTACCTTGAAACGGGCGGAATCGACATCGTCGAGACCTTCTATACCGACAAGGTTACCATACTTGCACGCACGGGTTTTGAAAACTTCGATAAAGTCTCAGCCGACCTGATTTCTTTGACAGCGTCAAAGGTTGAAATTTCTAAGACGAAAGACGCTTATTTTGTTGACACGGGTGCGTGAGTACACTATATTGATTAGGTAAGTTTTATTACTTATATTTATGCAATTTTGACGAGAAAGGTGGTGGTTTTATTATGAGTAAATCTTCAGACAGTCCCCTCCCCCGAGCGGCATATAATAAAATCACAACTATCAAGGAGAAATTGCTATGGACGAGATCAAAGAATTATTAGAGACCAAGCAGTATACCCGCCTTCGTCAGAAGTTATCCGAACTTTATGATGCCGATATAGCGGCAGTGCTCGAGGATATCCCTGAGGAAGATATGATTAAGGTGTTCAGAATCTTACCCAAGGACAAGGCGGCGGACGTTTTTGCTTATCTTGAAGTTGAGCATCAGCAGATGATCATCACTTCTCTTTCCGAGCGTGATGCCGGCAACATCATCAACAACATGATGGCCGACGATGCTGCGGACCTTTTTGAAGAGATGCCGGCCAATGTAGTTAAGAAGCTTCTTGCTACCGCGACCCCCGAGGCGCGCCGAGACATCAATCACTTGCTTCGTTATCCCGAGTCTTCCGCAGGTAGTATTATGACAGTCGAGTTTGTGGACCTTAAGGAGAACCTTACGGTTGCGCAGGCACTCGAGAGAATACGCCGTGTGGGAATGGACTCCGAGACCATCAACACCTTATATGTACTTGATAAATCAAGAACTCTTAAAGGTATCCTTACCTTAAGATCTTTACTCCTTGCCGACCCCGACACAACAGTCGGCGAGATAATGAACGAGAACTTCATATCCGTTAACACTCTGGACGACCAGGAAGACGTAGCCAGAATGTTCAAGAAATACGACTTCACCGCAATGCCCGTTGTTGACAATGAGAACCGCTTGGTCGGTATCATCACGGTCGACGATATCGTGGACATCATGGAAGAAGAGACCACCGAGGATATTGAAAAGATGGCAGCTATCGTGCCTTCCGACAAGTCCTACATGAAGACGGGAGTCTTTGAGACCTGGAAGAAGCGTATTCCCTGGCTCTTACTCCTCATGGTTTCCGCTACCGTTACAGGCAGCATTCTTAAGCGATTTGAGGATGCACTGGGCGTTATTCCGGCACTTACTTTCTTTATCCCCATGCTTATGGATACGGGCGGTAATGCGGGCGGACAGGCAAGTGTTACGGTTATTCGTGGTATTTCCCTTGAGGAGATTGCTTTTAAAGATTTCTTCAAGGTTCTTTGGAAAGAAAGCCGTGTTGCGTTGCTTTGCGGTATTACCCTTGCTGTATGTAACTTTTTAAAGTGCCTTTTCTTTGACCGCGTGGGAGTGTGGGTATCGCTTGTAGTGTGCTTGACGCTTATTGTGGCGGTATTTGTGGCTAAGATTGTGGGAAGTTCCCTTCCTATGATTGCGAAGCGCATGGGATTCGACCCGGCGGTTCTTGCAAGCCCGTTTATTACCACTATCGTAGATGCGCTGTCACTGCTTGTTTATTTTGCAATAGCTACAAGTATTTTAGGAATTTAATTACATGAACATTTCAAACCTTTATAAGTCCAAGAAAACCGTATATTCCATGGAAGTCTTCCCGCCTAAGAAGTCGGGAGCCGTAGAGACTGTTTACAATACACTCTATGGCTTGAGAGGCCTTCCGATTGACTATATTTCCGTAACTTACGGCGCGGGCGGTACCGACAGTCAGAAGGACAAGACCGTTGAGATTGCTTCCCTTATTAAGTCCGAGTACGGAATCGAGCCTTTGAGCCACTTAACCTGCGTAGGCTCTACAAGAGAGCAGATTGCGGAGACTCTTACACACCTTAAGAACGCAGGTGTGCAGAACATTCTGGCGCTTCGCGGCGATATGCCTGCGGAGGGTCCTTGCGAGATGGCTTTCCCCCATGCGAGCGACCTGGCTCAGTTTATCAGAGAGCAGGATTCTTTCTTTAACGTTGCGGGCGCGTGCTATCCCGAGGGACATGTGGATGCTGAGAGCTTGGACGCCGATATTGAGAATTTAAAAAGAAAAGTGGATGCCGGTGTGACTCACCTCACCACTCAGCTTTTTTTTGACAACGAAGTGTTCTATACATTTATGGATAAGGTTGAGAAGGCGGGTATCAATGTGCCGATTGCGGCAGGTATCATGCCTATTATTAAGAAGACTCAGATAGAGAGAACGGTATCGATGTGCGGTGCATCCATTCCTGCCAAGTTCTCACGTCTCATCAGTCGTTATGCCGATTCGCCGGAAGCGCTTAAGAGTGCGGGTCTTTCCTACACGATTGACCAGATTACGGACCTTGTGGCAAGCGGTGTAAGGGGCATTCACTTATACACCATGAACAACGTTGAGGTGGCGCGAGCTGTCACAACCGCAACAGAAAGCTTATTTGAAAGCGTTAACAAAATTTGATGAATATTCAACTTGACTTAAGCGATAGAAGCGAGATTTTGAGATACTTGGGTTACAGGGGAAGCGAGATTACCGAAGTGGTGGAAGATACACTGCGGGAGGGTATTGAACTTTCCAACAAGCTTATTAAAATCGGTTTGACCTATCGCTTTTTTGACATTAAAGAACGAGACAACGGAATAGAAGTGGTCGGAGCGAACTTTACGATGACCGGCGAGAGCATTAAGAAGCACTTAAAGGGCTATGATGAGGCGCTTTTCCTGTGCCTTACCATCGGCAGTGCTTTTGACCGCGAGGTAGAGAAGCAGATGGTCAAGAACCCGACGCTTGCAGTTATTCTTAATGCCTGCGGTATTCAGGCGGTGGAGAAGGCCTGCGATACGCTTCAGCGCGAGGTTGAAGAGGAGACGGGCCTTAAGTCGGGCATGCGTTTCAGCCCCGGCTACGGCGACCTTCCGCTCTCTACTCAGAAAGATTTTATAAGAATTCTTAACACCGAGCGTCTTGCAGGTGTTACAATTAACGAAAATTACCTCATGAATCCCAGAAAGACCGTCACGGCGGTTGCGGGACTTAAGAAGGAGGCTATAGATGAATCTGTTTGATGAACTCATAATCTTAGACGGTGCCATGGGAACCGAGCTTGTTAAGAAAAACGCGCCCATGGGACATTTGCCCGAGGAGCTTAACATCACGCATCCGGAGCTTATTAAGGAAGTACACAGATCGTACCTTGAGAAGGGCACTAAGCTTATCTATACGTGTTCTTTTGGCGCCAATGCCTATAAGTGCAAGGGTAGCAAGTACTCGGTGTCCGAGATTATCACAGCTTCCGTTAAGAACGCGCTCGAGGCGGCCGAGCCTTACGGCGCCAAGGTAGGACTTTCCATGGGTACCATCGGCGACATATTAGAGCCTTTCGGTAATCTTAAGTTCGACGATGCTTACGAAATGTATAAGGAAATGGTGGTTGCAGGCGAGAAAGCCGGCGCTGACTGCCTGGTATTTGAGACTCAGACCGACTTACTTGAGGTTAAGGCAGGCGTTCTTGCGGCGCGCGAGAATACCAAGCTTCCCATATTCGTAACCATGACCTTTGAGTCCAACGGTCGTACTTTCAACGGTACGCTTGTGGAGGCTATGGCCATTACACTTACGGCTCTTAAGGTGGACGCTATCGGTGTTAACTGTTCACTCGGCCCCGACGAGCTCCTTCCTTTTGTAAAAAGAATGCGCGAGGTTTCGGACTTGCCTTTGATTGTTAAGCCCAATGCGGGTCTTCCCGACCCTCGTACAGGCGCTTATGACATGGGTTCCGAGGAGTTCGCCGAGAAGATGGTTCCGTTCCTTGAAATGGGCGTTTCCATGGTAGGCGGCTGCTGCGGGACAGCTCCCGAGTATATTGAGGCACTTGTTAAGAAGGCCAAGGGTTACAAGCCCGTTAGACCGGAGCGCAACAACCGCTCATACTTATCAAGCGGCCGTGAATTTGTGGATGTTACCAGAGTTCACGTGGTAGGTGAGCGTATTAACCCTACCGGCAAGAAGCTCTTCAAAGAAGCCCTTTTAAATCACGATATCGACTACGTCAAGGCTCGCGCTATGGAGCAGGCTGAGGCCGGCGCGGAGATTCTCGACGTTAACGTAGGTCTTCCCAAGATTGACGAAGAAGGCCTCATGGTGGAAGTAGTCAAGGAACTTCAGACGGTTGTTGACCTTCCGCTTCAGATAGACTCATCGAGCGCGGCAGTTATCGAGAAAGCGCTCAGAATATACAACGGTAAGGCACTCGTCAACAGTGTTAACGGTGAGGAGAAGGTGCTCGACACCATCCTTCCCATCGCAGCTCGTTACGGGGCAGCAGTAATCGGCCTTACCATGGACAGCGAGGGTATCCCCGAGAGCGCCGAGAAGCGTATCGAGATAGCCGGCCGCATTGTTAAGAAAGCCGCCGAATACGGTATCGAGCCCAAGGACATCTACATCGACTGTCTTACCCTCGCAGCCAGCGTTCAGCAAAAGGAAGTGCGCGAAACCCTCAACGCAATCCGAGAGGTTAAGCGCCGCTACGGTGTTCATACAGTGCTTGGTGTATCCAATATTTCTTTTGGTCTTCCCAAGCGTGAATATATCAATACGACGTTCTTAACCCTTGCAATGGAAGCGGGACTCGACCTTCCCATCATTAACCCCAACAACGCGGCTATGATGGGCGCGGTTGATGCGTTTCATGTTCTTTGGAACATAGATTTGAGCAGTACTCACTATGTAGAGAAGTACGCTGCTATCCAGGAACAGGAAAAGAACGCGGCACAAGCCCCCGCAGCACCGGCAGGCGAGCTTACCATAAGCGACTATGTTAAGAAAGGTCTCGGCGACTCCACGGCCAAGGCTGTCAAAGCGCTTCTTGATACCAAGGACCCGCTCGACATCGTCAACGGCGACCTGATTCCCGCTCTTGATAAGGTGGGCGCGGACTTTGAGAAAGGTGTTATTTTCCTGCCTCAGTTATTGTCCAGTGCGACGGCGGCAGAAGCAGGCTTTAACGTAATTAAGGAGTATATGGCGGCTCATAACGCTTCTACGGTTTCCAAGGGCAAGATTGTGCTTGCTACCGTTAAGGGCGACGTTCACGACATCGGCAAGAACATCGTTAAGACCATCCTCGAGAACTACGGCTACACCGTAATCGACCTCGGTAAGGACGTTCCGCCCGAGAAGGTAGTAGAGGCGGCAAGAGAGCATCAGGTTAAGCTCGTAGGCTTATCGGCTCTCATGACCACCACCGTAGCCTCCATGGAGGAGACTATCAGCCAGATCAGGGCAGCAGGCCTTGACTGCAAGGTAATGGTAGGCGGTGCGGTTCTTACCGAAGACTTTGCAATGCAAATCGGCGCGGATTATTATTCCAAAGATGCCAAGCAATCTGCCGATATTGCGAAAATGATATTCGGTGAATAGAGAAACTGAATAGATTAATGATTGTTTAATGACCTGAGTGTTTAATATATGATATATAACCCTGCGCAGGGAGGCATTATGTATCAGGTAATATTAATCGCTCAGGTCTTTACTGTTGCTTTGGCCCTGTATGCGTCACTATCTCTTCTCAATTTCAGATTAGGAATAGATTCAAGATTCCTCATAATGACTTCATGCTGCTTAAGTGTTTATGCGCTTGGGTATCTTCTTGAGTTCTACGCCTCAGATAGAGCAACCGCACTTTATGCGCTTCGCTTTCAGTATTTGGGCGTTTCTTTTGTCGGAACATTTTTCGCTTTATTTGTACATTCATATTGCAGAATACAACTGTCCAAGAAATTGACCTATCTTATGATTGCGGTCAATACGGCGGTTTTATTCTTTGCAGAGCAGTTCATCGATACGGGATGGTATTTTAAGTCCGCGGAATGGGCAAACGACAGTTATTTCCCTCACATGGAGTATGTGCCGGGAGTAGGTTATGTGGTTTACATAACATTCCTTGGACTGACGCTTATCGGAGCTATGCTCGTGGCACTTCGCTACAGAAAAACGGTCTTTAAGGAGGTCGAAAGAAGAAGACTTGTCTATATTGTAATCATGTGTACCACGCCGTTTATAGGAGTAACGATTGCAAGAACCCATCTTCTCGGCGGATATGACCCCACATGTATAGTTGTTGTAATTACATTCAACCTTCTTGTTTACAACCTTACTCACTACAAGATGGTTAACGTTGTAAGTAAGGCGCTTCCGAGCCTGTATCGTGACCTCGACCAGGGCATCATCATTACCGATGAAGACCGCAGATACCTTGACTCAAATGTTACGGCAGAGCTTATTTTCCCTGAACTTAAGACCTGGAGCCCCGGTGTATCGGTGGATGAACTGGGCTACGGACTTTGCACATTCGGCAACAATGAGCCTTTTGAAATAAACGGACGATTCTTCCAGTCACTTGCCAAGCCTTTGCTTGAGAAGCACAAGCAGGTGGGATACCTTATTACCATTACAGACGTAACGGAACTTCATTCTCAGGTAAGCGAGATGCGTAATCTCAAGGAAATGGCTGACAGCGCCAATGAGGCCAAAAGCATATTCCTGGCCAACATGAGCCACGAGATGAGGACGCCTCTTAACGCAATCATCGGTATGGCTGAGCTTGCGGAGAGAGAAGACGATATGACACCCATCAGGGACTATCTTTCGCAGATTAAGTCCTCGGGTCGCATGCTTCTTGATATTATCTGCGAGACGCTTGATTTGTCCAAGGTTGAGTCCGGTAAGTTTGAAATAATACCGGTTGAATTTAATACACTTGATTTTTTAAACGGAGTCATAAACGTTATAAATATGCGTATCGGCGACAAGGGTTTAGTGTTCAATGTTGATGTGGACCCGAAGCTGCCGAGCTCTTTATTTGGCGATGATATACGTATCAGACAGGTTATGATTAACTTCCTCGGCAATGCCGTGAAGTACACAAGCACCGGTCATATCGCTTTCAAGGTGGACTTCGAGCGCACCGAGAAGAGCAGCATAATCCTTAAAGTGGCGGTTGAAGACACCGGTAACGGTATCACAAAAGAAGACCAGGAGAAGATATTCCATCCTTTCAGTCAGGTAGATATGAAGCGTAACAGAAAGGTAGTGGGAACCGGCCTGGGCCTTGCGATTTCTGCGAAGCTCATCGACCTTATGAGCGGTGACTACAGCGTAGAAAGTGAGTACGGGAAGGGCAGCACGTTTTATTTTTCCATACCGCTTTACATAGTGGATGAGACGCCCATAGCACCGGGGAGCTTCCGAACGGTTTCCAAGGTTCCCAAGTATACGTCCTACAACCTTTTTGGCATTACCAACGACATTCCGACGGATGAGGACGATGAAAACAGCAAGCTTCCGCAGTTTAACGACGCGAAGGTACTCGTGGTGGACGATAACAAGGTTAATGTTAAGGTGCTTACAGCGTTCCTTAAGCAGTTCGGCATAGAAGCGGACGTATGTTTCAGCGGCCCGGAGGCGATTGGACTTGCGGCGGAGAAAGACTACGACGTAATCTTCATGGATCATATGATGCCTGACATGGACGGCGCGGAAGCTGCCACTAAGATTCGACTGGGCGAAGAAGGCCGCAAGAAAGCCACTATTATCGCCTGCAGCGCCAACGTAATGAAGGGTGCGGACGAACTTTTCATCGAAAGCGGAATGGACGATTACATCTCCAAGCCCATCCAGTTAAACGTACTGCAAAAGAAGCTGTTACGCTACTTAACGTAGGTCTCGGGGTTAATATTTTGGTAAGCAAACTTTGGTACTATTCATGCATAGAAAGTAAGAGAAAAAGCCTGGAAACGGGAGCACGCAAACATGGTTGACGGTATAGTCGCATACAGTGAACTGAATAATCCCGAAGAAGCGATTGAGGACATTTTAAAGCAGATAAGCAAGAAGGGTAATCCCATACTTATCATTTTTTCTTCGGCTGAGGCGCCTTTTAAGACATACACCGAAAGACTTAAAAAGGCGTTCCCCAAGGCGGAGATTATGGGTTGCACCACTTTTACAAGCTTATCTTCCAAAGGAAACGGGGAAAATGCCCTGGTTGCATGGGCTATTACGAGCGGTGTGGCGGTGGCTTCGGGAGTATTGCTTGAGATTACGCACTACCCCATGAAGTACTCCGAAAGAATCGAGAAGGCGCTCACTATCGCAGGCCGCGGCCAGAACACAATCTGTATAGATTTCTGTACCGCCGCCGGCAACTGTGAAGAACTGGTGCAGGATACCTTCAGAAGCGTTCTTGAAAAAGAAAAAATCCCTGTTGCGGGCGGAACCGCGGGTGCTACCAATCCCGACGCCACAACATACGTATCCTTAAACGGAGAAGTCTACGAGGAAGCGGCAGTTTTCCTCATGATTAAGAATTTAACCGGCAAGGTATTCATATACAAAGAAAACATCTTCAGACCCACCGACCTTGTGGTTACGGCCACAGACGTAGACTGCGAGGAAAGAGTCGTATATGAATATGACAATATGCCGGCATTGGTTGCGCTTGCAAGCAAGCTCGGCGTAAAGCTTGATAAGGTGGTAGAGAACCTTGTGGAGAGACCGCTCGGTAGAATAACGGGACACGATATCTACATTACGGATATGCGAGGCTTAAGAGACGACGGAAGCATTACGTATTACGCAAGAATATACAATCAGACAAAGCTCAATATCTTAGAGCCCGACGATCTGGATGCAGTTTGGAAGCGCACAGCGCAGGATGTCAAGGCGGTAATACCCAAGCCTTCCATGTCTTATGCGATAAACTGTTATACCCGGGTACTTTTCTTTGAAAGACATAATCGCATGGATTCATACAATGAGGTTATGAAAAAAGAATACGGTCAGTATGCGGGTATCGCGACTTTTGGAGAACAGGTAAATTACGAGCATTTTAATGCGACGATGGTTTTGGTGGTATTCGAATAAACTGTTACGGGAGTACCGTGAATGAGCCGTTTTAACGAAGGAACTGTTTTTACAAATGACAAATGTATAGGTTGCAGTAAATGTATCAGCGTCTGCCCTGTTTTTGGAGCCAATGTCTCTAGGGTAATCGGTGGCAAACAGACGGTAGAAGTGTCCAAAAAATGCATTGACTGCGGCCTTTGTGTTGTGGCCTGCGAGCACGCCGCAAGAGAATACAGAGACGACTTTGATGCTGTGCTAAAGGCACTTTCCGAAGGCAAGAAAGTCTCCGCCCTCATCGATCCCGTTCTTTATCTGATATACGGTAACAAAACACCGCAGATACTCGGATTCTTAAAGGACATGGGAATTTACAAGATTTACGACGTTTCTTACGGCGCCGAGATATGCCTGTATGCCCATGCCAAGTACATCAAAGAACACATCGACAATAACGGTCAGTGCAGACAGTTTATAGCCAATACCTGCGGCGCTTTGAACAATTACATTTCAAACGTTGCCCCGCAGCTTATTCCGCTTGTAATACCCGTTCAGTCGCCTACTACCTGCACGGCTATATATGCAAGAAAGTATTTAAAGGACGACTCCGAGTTCGTTGTTATTTCGCCCTGTATCACGCAGGTTGACGAAGTGCGCAGTGCGGACACGGGAGGCCATGTCACATACAGCGTTACCATTGAGTCCCTTATGAATTATGCAGAAAAGAAGGGGCTCGGCGAAAAAAGGGCTGAGGCGGATTTGACTTCTGAAGGCCTTGGCAACATTATTGCTTACAACGACGGATTTATCGAGGGCGTATCCGCTTTCTTTAACCGCGAAGAAATATTTACCAATCTGGGCGGCATCAAGGATGTCAATATCGAGAATCTTTCCGATCTTTCAGGCCTCAAAAAGTCGAGACATTCGCTCATGGTTACCGCCGATATCTGTCGAGGAGGATGCGTCTGCGGAACCGGTCTTAAGGCTTCGGACGTAAGCCTCAGTGCAACTTTGGACAATTATCGAAAGGTAAGGTCTAAGAGTTTCAATTTCGTCAATTCCTGCATAAGTCCGGAGGAGTATTACCTGAGAGTGTCGAAGGTTTTCAAGGACTTGAATTTTGATGACTTTGCCAAGACTCTCAGCGACAAATACAGACAGCCTTACATCGTGCCGGAGGATGCCATCGACGACATCTTCAATAACATGCACAAGGATACGGAGCTTAAGCGTACCATCAACTGTCGCTCCTGCGGATACAAGACCTGTAAGGACCTGGCAATTGCCGTAAGTAACGGTTACGCCAGAATTCAGGACTGCGTTCACTATATGAACGACGACCTTAAGTATTCTGCACTCGTCGATAAAATGTCGGGAGTGCTTAACCGCGAAGGCTTCAGAAAGAAAGCCAACGAAATCCTTGAGGCTAACCTTGACAAGAACTACGTCCTTATGGTCGGTAACGTTAACAAGCTTAAGAACGTTAACGACTTATACGGCACCGAGATGGGCGATATGGTGCTCATACATATTGCCAAGACTATAGAAGCGATAGTGGGAGAGCATGGAATCTGCGCGCGTTTTGGCGGAGGTGTCTATGCAGTCTTCATGGAGGATAAGCCCGAGTACACCAAGCGCCTTATGGAACTTGAAAGCTTCAACGCTTCAAGGCTCGGCGTATTCTTCCCCATTACGATTCGTTTCGGAATGTATAGGGTTAACGACAACGCACTTAAGCTTTCCAACGTAGTTAACCTGTGCACATACGCGGCGGAAAAAGCAACCGATCGCACCAAGAACACCTTCATCGAATACACTGATGCTATGCGTAAAGAGATGCAGGAGGAGACCGACATTACCCTTAAGATGCGTGATGCGATGAATGAGGGTGAGTTTGTTCTTTTTATGCAGCCTCAGTACGATCACCGCAACGGCAAGATGGTAGGCGCGGAGGCGCTGTGCCGCTGGCTTAAGGGAGACGGAAGCATAGTATCGCCGGGCATCTTCATACCGGTATTTGAAAAGAACGGCTTCATCAAGGAACTCGACAAGTACGTCTGGGAATCCGCCTTCAAGCTCGTGCAGCAGTGGGAAAAAGCAGGCGGGCCGCAAGTGCCGCTTTCCGTGAACATCTCGCGTATCAGCCTTGAAAACGACGATATAGTCGATATAATCAGGAAGCTTGCCAAGAAGTACCCGATTAACAAGAAGAACCTTTATTTTGAAATAACTGAGAGCGCCTACATGCGAGACCAGGCTGCGCTTACGGAAAGAGTATACAAGCTCAAAGAAATCGGTTTTGCCATTGCGATGGATGACTTCGGAAGCGGATACTCGTCGCTTAACTCACTTAAGGATATACCGATTGATGTGTTAAAGCTCGACATGGGCTTCTTGCGCGGCGGTACCAACGTGGAACGCGGTAACGAAATCATCACCTACATGGTGCACATGGCCAAGGCTTTGAAACTCAAGATAGTAGCCGAAGGTGTAGAGCTTAAGGAGCAGGCAGATTTCTTAACCAAAGAAGGCTGCGACGTAATACAGGGTTACTTCTACGCCAAGCCGATGCCGCTTACGGATTTTGAAGAGAAAGTTAAAGTTGAAACATGATAAAAATCCCCCAAGTTGGGGGATTTTTTGATATAATTAAGCAAATAGATTTATTCGGGGGAGTTAAAGTTGACTTCTAAGGTTAAGAACTTAAAGAAACGTATCTTTGATATCATTCAGATAGGCAGCGGTAAGGACTTTGTAAGCAAGTCCTTTGATATATTCATTGCGATTGTAATACTTGTAAGCCTCACAGCGACGATTCTTTCTACTTTTGCCGAGTTTAAGAAGTATGAGGCTGTGCTGGAAGTAATCGAGCTTGTGTCGGTTATCATCTTCACAATCGAGTATATTTTAAGACTCTGGACCGCGAATTACCTATATCCGATGAAGAAAGGGATTTCGTCCCGCCTGGCATTCGTATTCTCGGCATCGGGACTTATTGATTTAATCACTTTCTTTCCATACTACCTGCCGATAGTGTTCCCCGCCGGCGCGGTGGCCTTCAGAATCTTCAGAGTAATAAGGATATTGAGACTCTTTAAGATTAACACCCGCTACGATGCGTTCAGTGTAATCCTTGACGTACTTAAGGAGAAGAGAAAGCAGATTTTTTCTTCGGTAGTGATGGTATTAATCCTTATGGTTGCATCGTCACTGTGCATGTATTCGCTTGAGCACGAAGCGCAGCCCGACAAGTTTAAGAATGCTTTTTCCGGTATCTGGTGGTCTACATCGACCCTGCTTACCATAGGATACGGAGATATCTATCCTGTAACCGTAGGCGGTAAGATAATGGCCATTATTATATCGTTCCTCGGCGTAGGAATGGTAGCTATCCCAACAGGTATTATTTCCGCAGGATTTGTTGAAACCTATACCCGCATCAACCGTATTGTTTTCAAAGAAGAAGAGAAGCCGTTGCACTTTGTAACAAGCGTAATGGTTGCAGATCATCCATGGAACGGCAAGAAAGTGTCGGAGATCATCATGCCGCCTGAAACCGTCCTCGTAATCGTTGTTCGCGACGACGAAGAACTCATTCCCAACGGTGACACAGTATTACAAGAGGACGACGTACTCATCTTCGCAGCGAAACGCTTCGACGAGAACCGGGGCATGAACCTTTCGGAGATTACCATCAAGGACGAACACGAATGGATAGGCGCACCGCTTCGCAAGCTTGATATTTCCCGCCAGGCGCTGGTGGTAATGATTAAGCGACGCGGCAAGATCATCATCCCCAAGGGCGACACAATCATCAAAGCCGGAGACGAACTGGTGATGTATACCAATAAATATGTAGGTAAAGAATAAGAGGATATGACCCAAGCACAGCGGTGTTTGGGTCCTTTTATATATTTTTTTGCCTGTATGAAACATTTTGCACGGTTTTTTAATCTAATGTATTGAAAGGGCCGGACCTTACCAAAGAAAAGCGAGAGTAAAAATGAGCGAACTGCAAATCGAAAGACTCATTAAGGCTGCCAAAAGAAAGAATGCCGACGCATTCTCGAAACTTATTGACAGTCAGATGCAGTCTCTTTACAAAACAGCATACGCGATAGTTAAGAACAACGATGATGCGGCAGACGCCATATCTGAGACCGTTTTGATATGTTGGGAGAAACTTCAGACGCTTAAGAAGAATCAGTATTTTAAGACATGGATTACCAGAATTCTTATCAACGAGTGCTACAAGATTCTTAAGAACAATTCAAACATTGTAAGGTTTGAGGATATGGTAGTGGAAGAAGGCACGGAAGATGTGCACAATCTGGAGTTTGAAGAGGCACTTGATACTCTTGACGATAAGTACAGAGTAATTGTGGTGCTCTACTATTCCCAAGGCTTCTCGACCAAGGAGATAGCGCGTATTCTCAAAATTCCGGAGGGCACAGTCCGCACCAGATTGTCGCGCGCCAGAGAACAGCTTAAGAAATACTATGAGGAGCAATCGGTATGAAGAAACGTGAATCAGATATAGAGACTTTATTTTCCGGGGATATAGTAATCCCCGCTAACGTGCAGGCGGCCAAAGAAAAAGCGCTGGAAGAAATCCGCTCAAGCGAAGCCCCCGCCCATGTAAGACGCGGCTTTTTAGGTAGCAGAGCAGGCTTGGTAGCCGCATGTGTACTCGCAGTATTGGTACTCGGAACAGGCTCGGCGGTAGCGGCAACAATTTATTCAAGATACGAAGCCTACAAGGCCATGGAGCAATACAAGATTGACTACTACTATGATGTAGCCAATTCCGGCGGTTACCTTGCTTATGTTAAGACCCGTGAATTCAAGAAGAAAGAAGAGACCCGCTACTCGGAACTTGAGAAAGCCTACAATAACAGCGAAATGCATCCCGAAGAAGAGTTAAAGATATATAAAACCGCTGACGGAATCGATAAGATTAGCGGTGTATTCTTAGAAGTAACTCCGCAGGGAGAAGAGAATATTCTTCACCTCCCGAAGCGCATGCTTAAGGATGAAGAGATTCTTGAAATCATCGACCATTTGGCCAAAGAAAACTATGCCGTAACGCAGAAAGTTAAGGAATTCAACGAGTCTGCGGAAAATTATAGTAACTTGTTCGGTGATATGACTGACAGCGAAGTGGATTACTACTATGTGCTGTTCCACTATTCAAACAGCGAATTCTCGGGCGCTTATGAGAGAGCAAGCGGCGCAGAGTTTGCGCGTAGTGCCGAACTTTCGGCCGAAGAAGAATCAAGATACAGAGGCTTAATGGCTGAATACAAAAATGGGCTTAAAAAGCCCGACAAGACTATAAGCGTAATTGATTATCCGGAAGATTATGCGGGCGAGGGAGTTGCTTTTTGCGACAGCGACAACTGCTATTATATCGGTGAGGGTAAGCTTTCCGACGATGAGATATTGCAGATTATCGAGATGAAGCTTAGAGAAGCATACGTAAACATGCGCGTGGACGAAGAAATTGCTTTCGGTAAGAGAGCAGAAGCCCCTAAGAAGAGCCTATCAAGTGTGGATGGCGTGAATATCACCGACATGCAATTCTCCCATACCACAAGCCCTGAAACCACAGTTGCGCTTAATGAAGCGAAGGTCGGCGATATCGTAAAGTTCGGTAAATACGAGCAAAACGGCAACACATCCGACGGCGCGGAAGACATAGAATGGTATGTCCTTGATAAAGGCGAAGCCGGACTTACGCTTATAACCAAAGACGCAATACAAAACAAAATGTTTTATTCAAAGAACGCAAAAACCTCCTGGGTAAACAGCGACTCAAGGAAATGGCTCAACGAAGAATTCGTAAACGAAGCCTTCTCAAACAGTGAAAAAGGCATGCTCAGAAACCGCAACAACGACAACAGCGACGGTGTGCATTCGATAGACGTTGTATACGTTTTATCAAGAGAAGAAGCCTACTCATATTTCGGCATCACTACAGACATGCTTGTGGCAAAGCCCGATTCTTATGAAAAAGCATGCGAATACTTCCTTAAGAACGTTGACTCACGCTTGTATGCCCGTCCAAGTGCTTATGCAGTTCAAAACGGAGCATTCGCTTGGACGTCGGAAAACAGTAAGAAAATGCAACAGTTCTATGGTGTAGATGTCTCGAAAGCAGAAGGCACTACCGGCTGGTGGTTACGCGACACCGATGAACAAGGAAACTCAGCATTTTACATCGACGCTATGGGAAACATCGATGGATCAACATACGTAAGCGACGCATGTGGTGTTAGACCGGTAATTAACATTTTTGTAAAGTAAACAGCTAAAAAGAGATTGTTCCTATGCCGAGAATATAACATGAATCAATAAAGGCCAAGCAATATGCTTGGCCTTTTGAATAATTACTGTTTCTTGAACCCTGCACGCTTACGCATGAGAGGATCGAGGATCTTCTTGCGGATGCGGAGCTTGGTGGGGGTGACTTCAAGGAGCTCGTCGGTGTCGATGAAGTCGAGTGCCTGCTCAAGGGATAATACCTTGGGAGGGGTTAAGCGGAGTGCCTCGTCGGCTGAGGAGGAACGGGTGTTGGTAAGCTGTTTCTTCTTGCAGACGTTAACTTCGATGTCTTCGGTCTTACCTGTCTGACCGATTACCATACCGCTGTATACCTTTTCACCGGGTCCGATGAAGAGGGTACCACGCTCCTGAGCGTTGAATAAGCCGTAGGTTACGGTCTCGCCGTTCTCGAAGGCGATGAGGGAGCCCTGGCTTCTGTAGGCGATGTCGCCCTTGTAGGGGCCGTAGCCGTCAAACATTGTGTTAAGAATACCGTTACCCTTGGTGTCGGTCATGAAGTCACCGCGGTAACCGATAAGTCCTCTGGAAGGAATGGAGAAGATGAGTCTGGTGTAGCCGCCGCTTGCGTGGCCCATTTCCTTAAGCTCGCCTTTACGCATGGAGAGCTTCTCGATGACGGTACCTGAGTATTCCTCGGGAACGTCTACGTAAGCGATTTCCATGGGCTCTAAGCGCTTGCCCTTCTCGTCTTCTTTGTAAAGGACTTCTGCCTTGCTGACAGCGAATTCAAAGCCTTCACGGCGCATGTTCTCAATAAGTACGGACAAATGTAACTCACCGCGGCCGGATACCTTGAAGCGGTCGGTGGAGTCGGTCTCCTCAACACGGAGGGAAACGTCGGTGTTAAGCTCTCTGAAGAGTCTCTCACGAAGATGACGGCTGGTTACGAACTTACCTTCAAGACCTGCGAGAGGAGAGTCGTTAACACAGAAATCCATAGCGATGGTAGGCTCGGAAATCTTCTGGAAGGGGATAGGCTGAGGGTTGTCAACATCGCAGAGGGTGTCGCCGATGTGAATATCGGAGATACCGGAGATGGCTACGATGGAACCGATGCCTGCTTCCTTAACTTCAACCTTGTTAAGACCGTCGAACTCGTAAAGCTTGGAAATCTTAACCTTGCGAATCTTGTCGGGCTCGTGGTGGTTAACGATTACAACTTCCTGATTAACCTTAACGGAACCGTTGTCAACCTTACCTACGCCGATACGACCTACATACTCATTGTAATCGATGGTGGAAATAAGCACCTGAGTGCCTGCATCGGGGTCGCCTTCGGGAGCGGGAATGTAATTGATAATTGTTTCAAAAAGGGGCTGCATGTCGGTACCGTTAACCTTAGGATCGAGGGATGCGAAGCCGCCCTTGGCTGATGCAAATACGAAGGGGCAGTCAAGCTGTTCATCGGTGGCATCAAGCTCCAAAAGAAGCTCGAGCACTTCATCGATTACTTCCTCGGGACGAGCCTCGGGACGGTCAATCTTGTTAACGCATACGATAACGGGAAGCTTAAGAGCCATAGCCTTGGTAAGAACGAATCTTGTCTGGGGCATGGGACCTTCAAAAGCATCTACCACAAGGATAACGCCGTTAACCATCTTAAGTACACGCTCTACCTCGCCGCCGAAATCAGCGTGGCCGGGAGTGTCGATGATGTTAATCTTGGTGCCTTTATATGAAACTGCGGTGTTCTTCGACAGGATGGTGATACCGCGCTCACGCTCGATATCGTTGGAGTCCATGACACGTTCCTGAACCTCCTGATTGGCTCTGAAAACGCCGCTTTGTTTTAAAAGCTCATCCACGAGTGTAGTCTTACCGTGGTCTACATGAGCTATGATTGCTACGTTACGAATGTCTTCTCTTTTTTGTAACATAAATTCCTCACATTTCTTACATACTACAAGTCAACTTTTGGATTATATCACCGACGGGTTAACCATTCAATGTAAAATCGCACAAAATTGACGTTGTCCCGCCTTTTAACGGGCAAAAAAAGTAATAAAAAAGACCCACCTGCCGTCTCCCGGTAAGTGGGTCAAATAAGTCTATATACTATTTGATATTTGTGGAAGAAAACTCCTGCGTTCCGTAGATGGTGCCGTCCTCCGCGCGAAAGAAACCAAAGCCTACGTATTTCCACTTGGGATTAAGCATGTTTTCGTTGTGGCCGGGGCTGTTCTTGTAACCGTCCATAATTCCGTCGATTACAGTATTCGCATCATCGTCCTCGTAACCGCAGGACCTGCTGCAGTTCTCGCCGACGGAGATTATATCGTAACCGCCTTCATCGTAAAGAGAATAGTACTTTTCGCCGTTGGGCCTTGAGTGTGAGAAAAGTGATCCGCACTCAGCCGCTCTCTTGTCCGCCACATCTAAGCATACATTGTTAAAAGAAAGCGGTGCGACACCGTTAGCTGCTCTGTATTCATTAATCTTTGTAAGCATCAGTGTTGCGTACTCACTGGCGGTGATGATGGGCTCCTGAGCCTTTGCCGTTTCCTTCTTGGCGGTTTCGCCGGGAGCTGAATTGGCGGATTCTTTGGCAAGAGGTACTTTCGCATCTTTGATGGAAAGAGATGCGCTTTCTTTGGCCGTAAGGGCGGCTGACTTGGAAGCAAGTTCCGTGCTAAGGGCGCTTACGGTTTCTTCGTAAGTTTCAAGATCCGTCTTAAGAAGCTCTATCTCGGCCTTGTATTCCGTGAGGGAAATGTTGGCGTTGCTAAGCTCTTTGCGGGCCGCAGTGACAGAAGCGGAGAGTGTGTCGATGTTCGACTCGTATTCCGCTGCCATGGCTGCCGAGTATGCTTTTTCTTTTTTCAGTAAGGATGACTGAACGATTACTGAAATTACAAGTGTTGCGATAATGAGACTGCTAATGATTCTTCCGAGATTTTTCATAGTTTAGTCCCTCTTCACATCATTCCCGATAATACATGATAACAATAAGGAATTAATGAATAGGCAAACTAAAATATGACAAAATGTAAAATATACTTGACAAAAAGAAAATGATACTATACCATAAGCTCAACAGGACAAGGAGTGCGCCGGGAATGGGCGCCGGTATGGAGGATACAGGGATGAAACAGAATAATACGGGACGAATAATCGCGATGATTGTGCTGACAATAGCCTTTATCGCGTTGGTGTTTGGCTTTGCGTGCAGTCCTAAGAATACACGCAAGACCGAAGTGAATGCCAATGTTATCGTTGAGAACGGGGAAGCGACTTATCTCGGTTTCAGGGGCGAGTTTAATATCGCAAGAGCGGGTAAGTACGATATTCACGTTAACTGGTGGCCGGAGGATGATCCGGGCTTTATTTCGGGCTTCGTGCTTTATGACCTTGACGGGTCGATTCTTTCTTTTTGCACCGGACAGAAAGTGCAGGCCGGCTTCCTGCCGATTCAACTGGAAAAGGCTGAGTATAGCTTTGAAATAAAAATCTTTGACAGCGAAGATAAACTTAATGAGTTTTTGAACGATTGCGGAGAAGACTACGCTTCTGACGGTGACGTGTTTACAGGCTACAGAGACGGACAGTGGCATGTAACTTATACGATAACGGCATCGTTGGCGACAAAGTGGATGCTTTTTATACTTGCAATTGGCTGCGTTATGTATGCGGTTTTGATGACACTCATAATCTTCAGAATGTGTCACGAAGGCAAGCCCGAATACGATGAGAGGCAGAAGCTTGTAAACGGCAAGGCGTATGAGTACGGATTCTATACCATGCTGGTTTTAAGCGTAATATATGTTCTTGCGTGGTTCATGGGGATTGCGGACGAGTTTCTTTCGCCGGGAGTGGCTGTGATGCTTATAACACTTATTGTGGCCGCAGTGGTAGGTATTTATAATGTGATAAACGACGGATATATTGCGGTCAATGCTTATGAAGAGCGCGTAATTGCAACACTTTCGGCGATTCTCGCTGTCAATATTCTGGCTACGATTGGCGGCATCAGAACCGGCAGCCTGATTAAAGACGGCAAGCTTGGAATCTCGTCGGTAAATGCTTTCTGCGGGCTCTTGATGCTGGCGCTTATAGTGGCGATTGTCATCAGAAAAGCACGTACTAAAAAGGAGGATGACGATGAAGAACTTGAGGCTTAAATCCGCCAGAGCCGCCAAGGACATGTCGCAGGAAGACCTGGCCAAAGCATGCGGCGTGACCCGTCAGACCATCAATGCCATAGAAAAGGGTGACTACAATCCGACCATTAATCTCTGCATTGCTATATGCAGGGTGCTTGATAAGACTCTTGATGAATTATTCTGGGAAGATTAAGAATCTTAAGAATAAAATAATCTATTAATCCCTTGTGAATATGCTATAATAGCAACGGTGTGGGGCATACTCGGCACAAATAATGATTAATGGGAGATTACATCATGACAGAAGATATGGCGAAGCTTAGAAGAAGCGTCAGGGTTAACAGAATCCTTATTTTGGTTGTTCTTTTGCTGTTTGTGATAATTATTGCGGGCATGGGCGTTGTGGGATTATATGCCTACAGATTTTCTCAGCAGATGATACCGATTTCCAGAAAGTTCATGGAGATAGACTGGACCTGGATTTCAGACCAGATTTCCAGAGCGGATATTGCTGACATGAGCGACAAGGTTAAGGCTATGGAGGCTAA
>JAEEGJ010008368.1_pt1 | contig 28580 bp, 20 predicted proteins | sample 8958761 | NCBI WGS metagenome assembly JAEEGJ01 (sample SAMN16246546, study PRJNA631951) | gut metagenome | biome: gut microbiome; feature: rumen; material: RS-attached | host: Bos | place: Iran: Karaj | collected 2018-10
CTTCACATCTCCAACGAAAACGCAAAAAAGCGCCTCGAAAAACTACCCTAAGGTAAATCGCAAACATCACGTGTCACATTAGCAAACGTATAGTGCCACGATTGCGATCATCTAGTGCCACGTTTGCGATTTACTAGTGCGACGTTTGGGATTATCTAGTGTGTCGATTGCGATTGTCGCCTTGTTCTGGCGGATTTGAAATCCGACAGGACTGAATATAAGCATTTGAAATGCTGAAATGTCGGGAAACACTCTACACTCTACACCAACCTGCTTTAATCTATTGAATACTAGCAAGTAATGAGGGTGTAGAGTCTCTTCACCACTCTACACCAACTCTACACCCATGTATGTGGTTGGCATATAATGACTTAAATGGCATTGGTGTAGAGTGCAGAGTTTTTTCAATTTGGTTTTGCATTTTACTCATCACTCATCATATTCTTGTCCTAAAGTCTTGATAACCAAGCAAGTAACACCCTGATGAGTTCCTGACGACTCATCAGGGCACTCATCATGTTCTATGTTGTTGATATTCTTTGCATTAACCCCAAAACCTGACGAGTGACGAGTGTTTTTGATTTTGCTTGCAACAAGATGAAAAAACTTATATAATTTTTGGTAATATAAATCTTTTTCGTAACTTTGTTGGCAGGAATTAATCAATAAACGTATTGTTTTATGAAAAACTTTTACTTCAAAGTGATTCTTCTGTGCCTTTGCTTCCTCGCAAGCCTCAATGCTTTTGCTTATGATGCTGAGATTAATGGCATATTCTATAATTTCACCGGCAGCGAAGCAGAAGTGACGAGCTCTAATGATAACACTGCCAATTACTCGGGATCTGTGGTTATTCCGGAATCAGTCACATATGGTGGCAAGACCTACAGCGTGACAAGCATTGGCAACAGTGCTTTCGGGAATTGTAGTGGGCTGACATCCGTACGCATTCCTGAGAGTGTGACTAATATCAACAATGGGGCTTTCCAAGGTTGCAGAGTCCTGAATTCGGTAATTATTCCAAAGAATGTGACGGTAATCGATCAAAATGTTTTCATGAACTGTTCCAACCTGAGAACTGTCAGCATTCCCGAGGGTGTGACAAGTATTGGAATTGCTGCATTCTCTGGCTGCAGCAGCCTTGTCTCCGTCACTATACCAAACGATGTAACAAGCATAGGTAATGGTGCATTTAGTGGTTGTCGCAGCTTGACCTCCATCACAATTCCTGAAGGCATAACACGCATCGGTTTCGTTACTTTTAAAGGTTGCCGCAGTCTGACTACCATCATCATTCCAAACGGAGTGACAAGAATTGAAGGCGAAGCTTTCATGGATTGCAGTGGTCTGGTTTCCGTCACGATTCCAAATAGTGTGACCAACATTGATAATGGTGCTTTCGAGGGTTGTAGTAGCCTAACAGATGTTTATTGTTATGCTGCAGAACCTCCTGGCATACGTTCTATGTTTGAAGATGAGGCCTGGGATGGATATCCGTTTGACCAATACTATATAAAGGAACACACCACGCTCCATGTTCCTGCAGGTTCCTTGGAGAAGTACAAAACCGCTTTGCGATGGAGCGATTTCTGGAAAATCGTTCCAATAACAGGTACATCTGTCAAGGACATTCCATTTAGCGGCAAATCAAATTACTTCGACCTGCAAGGCCGCAAAATCGACAAGATAACGCAGCCAGGCATTTACATCGGGAACGGACAAAAAATCCTGATTAAGTAACGGATAGCACCTATAATTATGAAACGCGTGTTGCTTCTTCTCTGCTTCCTGCCTGAGATAGTCAAGCGAGAGACACTTAAAACCATAAAATTCAGCCAAAAAGGCAAAAAGTTGGCAGAAAAACAAAAAATTATGCTCTATGCACTATGAATTATGAACTATTTGTCGTACCTTTGCACCCGCATTTGCGAAACAGTGTCGACGAGAGATGCTGTTCGACAAACAAGTTCAACACATAACACAAAACATTATGTACTTAGATTCAGCTAAGAAAGAAGAGATCTTTGAGAAGTTCGGTCAGGGCAAACAGGACACAGGTAGTGCCGAGAGCCAGATCGCTCTGTTCACTCACCGCATTGCTCACCTCACCGAGCACATGAAGCAAAACCGTAAGGACCACAGCACTGAGCGTGCTCTGACAGGTCTGGTTGGTAAGCGTCGTGCCTTGCTCAACTATTTGAAGGCACGCGATATTACTCGCTATCGTGCTATCGTCAAAGCTCTCGGCCTGCGTAAATAAGCTACGCAGCTCCGCTGGAAAAGAAACAAAGGCTGCAATTGTGCAGCCTTTTTTCTTTAACTATGAATTATGAATTAAGAATTATGAATTTGAAAAAGTTTCTCCCCGATGTGCTGGCCGTCGTGTTCTTCGTGGCTGTCAGCGTAGTGTATTTCCTCGTGCCCATCCGCGATGGTTTGGTTCTCTCAGGACACGACCATACCGGAGGCGTCGGCAGTGGTGTGGAGATGGAGCAGTACAGAGCCACTCATGATGGCGAGCGTACACGTTGGACCAACACACTCTTCTGCGGAATGCCGACTTATCAGATGAGTCCCAGCTATCGCAGTACTGAGACGCTGAGCATGATGGAGCGCGTCTATCAGCTCGGTTTGCCTGCCCTCTCGGCCTATGCCGCCTACGTCTTCATGATGCTTCTGGGCTTCTACATCATGCTCAGGGCGTTCGACTTCCGCGTTTGGATGGCGGCTCTTGGTGCCGTATTGTGGGCTTTCAGCAGTTACTATTTCATCATCATACAGGCCGGACATATCTGGAAACTCCTGACGCTCAGCTTCATACCGCCAACCATCGGAGGTATGGTGTTGTGCTACAGAGGCAAATACCTGCTTGGCATCGTGGTGACGGGCTTCTTCACGGCTATGCAAGTTCTCAGCAATCATGTCCAGATGAGTTATTATTTCCTCTTCGTCATCGGTTTGATGTCGCTCGCTTTCCTTATTGACGCTATCCGACAGAAGACGTTTACGAAGTGGTTGAAGGCAACCCTCTGTTTCGCCATTGGCGGCATGCTCGGTGTCCTAATCAACCTGAGCAACCTCTATCATACTTGGGAGTACAGCAAGGAGAGCATGCGCGGCAAGAGCGAACTCACGCAAAAGACGAAAGACCCTGCAGACCAGACGACCAGCGGCCTTGAGCGCAGCTACATCACCATGTGGTCGTATGGAAAGGGAGAGACTTGGACGTTGCTCGTTCCGAACACCAAAGGCGGCGCGAGCCAACTGCTGGCCGACAACGAGACGGCGATGAAGCACGCCAAGCAGGACTTCACTCCCATCTATCGCGCCTTTACACAATACTGGGGCGAGCAGCCCGGGACGAGCGGACCGGTGTATGTCGGCGCCTTCGTCCTCATGCTCTTCTGGCTCGGCTTCTTCGTCGTGAAAGGCCCGATGAAGTGGTGTCTCATCGCCGCTACCGTGCTGAGTATCATGCTTTCATGGGGCAAGAACTTCATGGGCTTCACCGATTTCTTCCTCGATTACGTGCCGATGTACGACAAGTTCCGCACCGTCGCCAGCATCCTCGTCATCGCAGAGTTCACGATACCCCTGCTTGCGATGCTCGCCCTGAAAGAGGTCGTCAGCAATCCCGACTGCCTGCGCGGCAAGGAAGACCACCTTCCGCGCGTACATTATATTACTATTAGCTTCGCGCTCACCGGCGGTGTGGCCCTGCTGTTCTGGCTCATGCCTGACGTCTTCTTTGGCAATTACATCTCTTCCTCCGACCAGATGTACATGCAGCAATATGTTTCGGCGGGCTATATCCCACAGGAGATGGCCGGCCAAATCATGGCGAACATGAGCGAGATGCGCAGGGCGATGTTCACTTCGGATGCACTCCGCAGCTTCATCGTTGTGGCCATCGGCACCGTCCTGCTGCTTGCATATCGCTTCCAGAAACTGAAGGCGACTCCGATGATTGCAGGTATCATCCTGCTCTGCCTCGTCGATATGTGGGGCATCAACAAGCGCTACCTCAACGACGGCATGTTCTCCCGTCCGCAGACAAACGCTCAGGCGTTCCCCGAGACAGAGGCCGACAAGATGATTCTGCAGGATACCGACACCTATTACCGCGTCCTGAACCTCAGCGTCAGCACCTTCAACGACAACACCACCTCGTTCTATCACAAGAGCATCGGCGGCTATCATCCCGCCAAGCTGCGCCGCTATCAGGAACTCATCGAGGAGCATCTGCAGGGCGAGATGGGCAGGCTCAACGCAGCCGTTGTGGAGACCGGCGGACATCTCGAGGCATGCAACGGCGACAGCCTCTTCCATGTGCTCAACATGCTCAACACAAAGTACGTCATCCTGCCTTTGAAGGACAACGGCAAACTGCCTGTGCAGAATCCTTGGGCACAAGGCAACGGCTGGTTTGTCGAGCAGATTGACTATGTTCCCGATGCCGATGCCGAGATTGCAGCACTTCATGATGCCGACCTCAGGACGGTGGCTGTCGTCGATAAGCAGTTCGAAGGCATTCTCGGAACACCCGCATTGCAGAAAGACACCACAGCCAACTCGTCTGTCGAGCTCACCAACTACGAGGCCAACCGCTTGGCGTATAAGGTGAAGAGCCCGAAAGGAGGCATCGTCGTCTTCAGCGAGATATATTATCCTGGCTGGACTTGCACCATCGACGGGCAGGCTGCGGAGATTGCCCGAGCCAACTATGTGCTTCGCGCCATCAAGGTTCCCGAAGGCGAACACGAGGTCATCATGACCTTCGACCCGCAGACCGTTCACATCACGGAGGCAATTGCTTACGGCGCTCTGGCATTGTTGGCTTTGATGCTCATAGTGCTGGTTGTCGCAGGCTTTCATAAAAGTAAAACAAAAGAAACCGAATAGAAAACCATGAAGCGCATCCCTACCACCCTCACCCTGCTGCTCTGCCTTCTGTCCTTTGCAGGCAACATGCAGGCGCAGAGCCTTTCAGAACAGTATTGGCAGTTGCTTTCAGCAGCACAGGCCGCTTATGACGAGGCCGTCGGCTATAGGATTGGCGACGAGATTCCCTTGAATGCCAAGCAGCTGAGCAGTAATGCCAGCGACTGGCAGGAAGGGCAGTATCTGTCGTATCTGCTGGACGGCAATCCCTCGACCTTCTGGCATAGCGACTGGCACAATCAGGTCTCTGAGACGCACTACATCCAGATAGACCTCGATGAGCCGATAAGTTGCGACCTGAGCCTGTATGTCCTTCGCAGGAGGACTGATTCGGGCAATCATCCTACGCTTATGGGCTTATACGGAAGCAATGACGAATACGACTGGACATACATCGGGCAGTATCAGCTCGGCAATGCAAGCTCGGGGCAAGAGTTTATGGCCGCTCCTCTTTCCTTGGACGGCAACTCCTATATGTACTTGCGTTTGACGATTGAGGAGAATTCCAGCGGCAAGACCTTCGGCCACTTTGCAGAGATAAGGCTCTATGAAGGCGAGCACATCGGCCCGAGCTACCTGATAGACCTCGGTTTCCATGCCACACGGTTCAAGAACAAGATAGATGAGGCAGCGCGGGTGGATGAAAGCGACATCACGGAGGAGCTTCTCGAGGAGCTGCAGCAGGCGTATGATGCCTTTATGGCCGAGTTCGAGCGCATCAAGAACGGCGGCGCCCCTTCCTTTGTGCAGTTCAGCAACCTGCCATCGCTCTATATCAACACCTACGATGGCAGCGCCGTCACCAGCAAGACCAACTACCAGTATGCCAAGATGTGGCGCATCGAGGGTGACAGCATCGCCGTCTATGATTCGCTCAAGATACGTGGTCGAGGCAATTCCACATGGGGCTTGGAGAAGAAGCCGTACCGCATCAAGTTCCAGAAGAAGCAGAGGTTCCTGGGCAAGGGTCATGCCAATGCCAAGAACTGGACGCTTATGGCCAATCATGTGGACAAGACTTTGATACGCAACGCTTTGGCAAGCTTCATTGCCAAGCGCCTCGGGCAGACCTTCGTGCCTTCCGCGGTTCATGTGGATATAGCCCTCAACGGCGAGTTCATTGGCAACTACCAGATCAGCGACCACATGGATGTGCACAGAGGTCGTGTCGATATATATGAGCAAACCGGCTATGTGGATGATGAGGATGCAGACATCAGCGGAGGCTATTTCCTGCAGCTCGACGGAACGGCGGGCTCCGACCCTGTTCATTTCTGGACGAACCTGACCGGCTCTGGCATCTCTATCAAGTCGCCCGACGAGGAGGTCATCAATCAACGGCAAAGGAGCTACATCCAGGATTATGTCAACGAGTTTGAACAAACGCTGCTTGGCAATGACTATGCCGACCCCGAGTGGGGATACAGGCCTCTCATCGACAGCCTCTCGCTGGCCTCGTACTTCCTTACGGTAGAGTATTGTGCGAATGCCGACGGCTACTACAGCATCTATTTCTATAAGGACATCGACGACCCGCGCCTCTATTGGGGACCTTGCTGGGACTATGATATCGCCTTCAACAACTGCCATCGCCTTGGGGAGTTCACGAACAAGATGATGATCAATAGCGCTTATGGCGAAAGTCAAGGGCGCCGCTGGTTCAACCGCTTCTACAGTGACCCGTGGTTCAAGAACCTGAGCGGACGCATCTGGCACCAAGCCATTGCCGACGGACTGATGTACGATGCCCTGGCCTTTGTGGATAGCGTGGCACAGCACATCGACGAGAGCCAACGGCTCAACTTCCAGCGGTGGAGCATCATGCAGCGCACTTGGGACGAACTGATGCTCTTCAGCACATATCAGGAAGGTGTGGACTATCTGAAACGCTTCCTTGTGGACCACGCCGCCTTCCTCTCTTCACAGCTTCCCAACCCCGATGGCCTGCAGCCTGCCCCCGAACCTGCGGCCAATCCGCTGGGCCTTAGTCTCACGCGCGCGTATTATATATATAATGTAGGGTCGAACAACACGACCTGTTTCCTCGACGATGGTAGCAACCTGGTTTGTGGATGGGAATACGACGACACTCGCAAGGCGACCCAGCAGTGGCGCATCGAGCCGGTGACGGGCGACTATTACCGTATCGTCTCGCCCGACAGCAGGTTCGCCATCACGGATATGGCTGAGGGGTCCGACGGCGCATATACGACGGGCAGCCAGTTGCAGGTGACCGAGATAGATGGCGAAAACGACCGCCAGCTCTGGCGATTCGTGCCGACGGCGGGCAACTATTGTATCGAGAACAAGCAGACGATGTTGGCTTGGAACAACTCGAATGGCCGGTCGGACAACGGCAACCCCACCATCTCCTGGACCAACGACGGCAACAATGTGAGCAAGCCTACGCGCCAATGGTACATCGTGGAGGGCGACGAACTGATGGAAGAAGATCCTCTTGCCCTGCTCGAGACCGATGTGGACTATCGCATCACCTATAATGCTGCGGCGGAAGAGGTGCTGATCCGCATCCCGACCGATGCCAAGAACCGCGAGGGCGTCATCCGCCTTTACGATATGCAGGGACGACACATAAACACGGGTACTATCGACCAGCCCATAAGCATGGCAGGAATGCCTAAGGGCGTCTATATGCTCAGCTGGACTGTGCAGGGCCATAGCCGTAGCCTCAAGTTCCTGAAGCCTTGATGAGCGACTGCCTAAGTCGCTGATTTCCAGTATGGCAGGAGGCGCTCAAAACGCCGCCTGCGGCGATGGCAAATTCCGCGTGCGGCGATGGGCAATTCCGCGTGCGGCGATTGCAATCCCCGCGTGCGGCGTTTTCAGGCTCCCCGTGGAGGGGTTTGTCAGGGTGCGTTCCCTTCTATGAAAATATGTCAGTCGTGACAGGAAATAGTGCGTGTCAGTTCAGTTTGGCACGCACTTTGTATGTAAGAATGTAGAAAGTTTAACCAATTAACTAAATAAGACAATGAACGTAAAACCATTGGCAGACCGCGTGCTTATTGAGCCCGCTCCTGCAGAGACAAAGACAGTAGGCGGCATCATCATCCCCGATACCGCAAAGGAAAAGCCCCTGAAGGGCACCATCGTAGCCGTAGGTAATGGCACAAAGGACGAGGAAATGATCCTCAAACAGGGCGACGAAGTCCTCTATGGCAAGTATGCCGGCACAGAACTCGAGTTAGAGGGAAAGAAGTATCTCATCATGCGCCAGAGCGACGTGGTGGCAATACTCTCGTAAATCACAAAGGTTCGTAATAACGTAATAACGATAAAACGTAATAACGAAAGAAAGGAATAAAATCATGGCAAAAGATATTAAATTCAACCTCGAGGCCCGCGAAGCAATGAAGCAGGGCGTTGACCAGTTGGCAAATGCAGTGAAGGTAACCCTCGGTCCCAAGGGCCGCAATGTTATTCTCGAAAAGAAGTTTGGCGCTCCTCAGATCACAAAGGATGGCGTCACAGTGGCAAAGGAAGTGGAGCTCGCAGACGCTTTCCAGAATGCTGGAGCTCAGCTCGTCAAGAGCGTGGCAAGCAAGACTGGCGACGACGCTGGTGACGGCACGACCACAGCTACCGTACTGGCTCAGGCCATTGTGCGCGAAGGCTTGAAGAACGTGGCTGCAGGTGCCAATCCTATGGACCTGAAACGCGGTATCGACAAGGCTGTCGCAGCTGTCGTGGAGAGCATCAAGAAGCAGTCCGAGCCCGTGGCTGCCGACTATCAGAAGATAGAACAAGTGGCTGCCGTCAGCGCCAACAACGACCCGGAGATAGGTAAGCTCCTGGCCGACGCTATGCAGAAAGTCAGCAAGGACGGCGTCATCACCATCGAAGAGGCAAAGGGCCGCGACACAACCATCGGCGTTGTGGAAGGCATGCAGTTCGACCGCGGTTACCTCAGCTCCTACTTCGTGACCGACACGGAGAAGATGGAGTGCGTCATGGAGAACCCCTACATCCTCATCTACGACAAGAAGATCTCGAACCTGAAGGACTTCCTGCCCATCCTCGAGCCGGCAGTCCAGAGCGGACGTCCCCTGCTCGTCATCGCAGAAGACGTGGATAGCGAAGCCCTCACAACACTCGTTGTGAACCGCCTCCGCACACAGCTCAAGATCTGCGCCGTGAAGGCTCCAGGCTTCGGCGACCGCAGGAAGGCTATGCTGCAGGATATCGCCACACTGACAGGCGGCGTTGTCATCAGCGAAGACACAGGCCTCAAGCTCGAGCAGGCCACTATCGAGATGCTCGGCACATGCGATAAGGTGACCGTCAGCAAGGACAATACCACCATCGTCAACGGACATGGTCAGAAGGAGCTCATCCAGGACCGCATCAACCAGATTAAGAACGAGATAAGCAACTCCACAAGCGACTACGACAAGGAAAAGCTGCAGGAGCGTCTCGCAAAACTGAGCGGCGGCGTGGCTGTGCTGTATGTCGGCGCTCCCAGTGAGGTAGAGATGAAGGAGAAGAAAGACCGTGTGGACGACGCTCTGTGCGCAACCCGCGCAGCTATCGAAGAAGGTATCATACCCGGCGGCGGCGTGGCTTACATCCGTGCACAGGAAGCCATCGAAGGCATGAAGGGCGACAACGCAGACGAGGAAACTGGTATCCAGATTATCCGTCGTGCCATCGAGGAGCCCCTCCGACAGATTGTCGAGAATGCCGGCTTGGAAGGCAGCGTAGTGGTCAACGAAGTTCGCCACGGCAAGGGCGATTACGGCTACAATGCCCGCATCGACAAGTACGAGAACCTGAAGGCTTCAGGCATCATCGACCCTGCCAAGGTGACACGCGTTGCCCTCGAGAATGCTGCAAGCATCGCAGGCATGTTCCTCACCACGGAATGCGTCATCTGCGAAGCAAAGGAGGATAAGCCCGAGATGCCTATGGGCGGCGCTCCTGGCATGGGCGGCATGATGTAATAAGAGCCTCTCCATCGTTCCTTCCCGAAAAAGGGAATAGCACAAAGAAAGCCGCTTCGTCTGAAAGGACGGGGCGGCTTCTTCTGTTACAAATGATATGCAATGTAAACGCCAACACGAATGACAATATAAAGCCATTTAGGAAAAAACTCCACAAATCGTTTGGCAGTTTAGAGAATTGTTTATAACTTTGTGCGCAATTATATACTATAATTTAATAAACCATAAACTAAAGAACTATGAAAAAAATCTTCTCTTTGATTACTATGTTCCTGCTATGCCTGTGTAGCATGGGTGCAGAAACAGCGACCACTTTGTTCGAGAACTACCATTTGTATGTGGTTGGCGAGAACGGCAGGGTTGGTAGTTCTGCAGAGTTGTATCTTTGCATGAAGAACCAGACCCCGATCAACATCTGGACATGTGATGTCGTTCTTCCCGAAGGCGTTACCTGCCGCGATGTCACCATTTATGATGCCGGCGGCCGTTATCCTGAAGGCTACAACGCACAGCTTTCCTATTCTGTCAATAACGATGGTTCTGTCAACATCAGCTGCTCTGGTGAGGAGGGCGTTGGCTTGGAACTCAAGGATGGCGCCGTAGCTGTTATTTCCGTTGACATTGACGAATCTGTAGATGAGGGCGAATACGAGGTGATTGTGAAAAACAGCTACTTCGTTGAGCCAGACGGCCACATTTACCAGTTCGGTCAGTACGACTTCGACAAGAGGTTTCATTGGGTAATAGAGGAAGCGACCTGGTATGTAGTCACCTTCCGTTTCTATCAGGATGGCGAGCAGTGGGATCAGGTGCAGGATGAAGTGCATGCAGGCGACCCCATTCCCGTTCCTTCTGACATCCCGACAAGAGAAGGCTATGACTTCGATGGCTGGGATCCTGAGGTTCCCGATGTTATGCCTGCCCAGGACATGACATTCACCGCCAAGTGGAAAGCCCATACCCACGATGTCATTTATTATGTGGACAATGAAGAGTACCGGAGGGTGACGCTGGAGTATGGTGCACCCATCGAGCTGATTGACGAGCCTACAAAGGAAGGCTACAACTTCTCGGGCTGGAGCCAAGTGCCCCTCGAGATGCCTGATGCCGATGTGGAGGTGTTTGGCTCATTCGAAGTCATCTACTATGGTACAGAGTTCTACCTGTTCGAAGGTGGCGCCCTGTATGAGGGACAAGAGGTGGCTTATGGCGAGCCTCTGATAGTTCCCGACGACCCACAGGGTGATGACGTGCCGGAGGGTTACTCATTCGACGGCTGGGATCCCGAGATTCCTGAGACAATGCCTGCACACGACATGACATTCATTGCCAAGTGGAAGGTCAACACATACAAGCTTTATTACTATATCGACAACGACCTCTACTATACTGACGAGATAGAGTACGGTGCAACGATCACTCCTCAGGCTGCTCCTGAGAGAGAAGGCTACACCTTCGAGGGCTGGCTGAATATGCCTGAGGAACTGACCATGCCTGCAAGCGATGTCTATGTTTCCGCTAATTATACTGTCAACACCTACGAACTCATCCTCCTCGACGCCGAAGACGGCTCCCAGATAGAGAGTATGTCTCTGGACTATGGCGATGACATTGTGGCTACCATTCAGGAGATTTTCCAGACTCTTCCCGAAAGAGAAGGCTATACCTTCACGGGCTGGGGCAATGTGCCTGAGGACGGAAAGATGCCGGCCAGCAACCTGACTGTTTGGATGGAATGGGAAGTCAACAAGTACACGCTTGCCTTCATCGTTGACAACGATGTCATTTGGAGTGGCGATGTAGAGTATGGTGCACCGATTGTTGTGCCCGATGTTCCCGAGAAGGAAGGCTTTGTCTTCGATGGTTGGAATCAGGAGATTCCCGAAACCATGCCCGCCGGCGAGCTCATCATTTACGGCTCTTATAAGGCTGTCGCAGAGTTCATCACCCTCTCGCAGCAGTACGCCACCTTCTGTGCCGACCATAGCCTGGACTTCACGAACAGCGATTTGAAGGCATATATCGCTACCGGTTACATCAGCTCTCTCAACTATGTTGTTCTGGAGGAGATTAAGGAAGTTCCTGCTGGAACAGGCGTATTCCTTGTAGGCGAAGCAGGCAAGGAGTATATGGTTCCTTTTGCTGCCTTCAATGACATGCCAGTAGTGGAAGGCAATCTCTTCGTTGGTGTTCTCCAGCAAACCTATGTCTTCCCGACGGACGATGCCGGCAACAGCAATTATGTGTTCGGCGACCGCTATAACCAACCCGCCGAGGATGCTGCCTTCTATATCGTTTGGACTCCCAACGGCGCTATCCTGCCTGCACAGACCGCATACCTGCAGGTGAAGTTCAACGGCCAGGAGCCTGTTGAGCAAGTCAGGTTCGGCTTCCTCGACACAGCCGACGGCATCTCTGGCATTCAGCAGAATGCTGGCGAGAATGCTATCTTCGACCTCCAGGGCCGCCGCGTCAGCAAGACTGGCAAGGGCGTTTACATCATCGGTGGCAAGAAGGTTGCTTTCAAGTAAACTTGTGTAGGAGGGCTTGCTCCCCAAAGCAAGCCGCTCTTTCTGCAGAATAAGAAAGGGGAATGGCCTGATATGGAAGGCTGTTCCCCTTTTTTCGGGCCCGAGGGTGACCCCTCGGGCACGGTGGCTGTTCCCTCGGGCACGGTGGCTGGGGAGATTTCTGACGCGGGATATGCCGGCCCCTTCTGCGGGCTCGACTGTTTCATTGTGCGAGGTTCTTGATACGCAGCTTGCGTATGTGGAATCGCAACTTGCAGCTGCATGTCTGCAGCCTGCATTTCTGCGGACGCAACTTGCGTCTTTAGAACTCGGTTTGGGTTGTGGGGGAAGGCAGCAGGCTGGCCGAACAAATGGCGGCTGCTGAAAGTCTGTTTGTAGGCTGGGCTACGCTTTGTTTGCGGGTATCTTCAGCAAATCCTTCTGCGCTGTGAACCAGGGCAGGTGCTTCTTCAGGAGCCAGCAGCAGAGCATGGAGAATGCGATGGTGATGGCAAGGAAGATGAGGCTCTCGATGTGGCCTGTCTGCTGGAATGGCTCGGGCAGGAAATGACGGACGGCAACAAGGAGCGTTATGATTACCCGATGCGTGCAGAGCACGATGATGGAGTAGCGCCCGATGTAGGAGATGACGGGCAGCCTCTTGACGACGCTGCTCAGCAACAGAATGGCAAGCGAACCGGAGAAGCCTGTGATGTAGAGCATCGGCAAGGGGCTGCTGTAGGTGTTTCTGAAGAAGTAGAGCTCGCCCATGTAAGTGAAATGGAGCATCACGAACAGGCAGACGGAGCTGGCCAGGGCCCACCACCAGGGAATCCTCTTCTGCAGCACGTTCAGCCTCCTGTTCAGGATGAAGCCTGCCCACAGGAGCGGCATGCTGGTCATTGCCGAACCGATGTTCAGAGGGACACCGCCGGTGTAGTAGCCCGCTATGCCGAAGGCAAACATGCTGATGCCCAGCAGAATGTCCTGAGTCAGCTTGTCGGATGTGAGCCTGCTGACGCCATAGTAGGTCAGGGCAAAGATGATGTTCATGATGAACAGGCAGCGCAGGAACCAGAGCGGACTCCAGATGCTGTCGATGTTAACGCCTGTCGAGGCAAAGCTCGTGTAGTTCCTCACAAGCCAGCTCGACCCTCTGAGCAGAAGGAAGAAGAAGAGGTAGGGGACGAGAATCCTGTTGACTTTGCGGAGCAGGAACTCGCGTATGCCGCCTTGATAGTCCTTGAAGAAGAGGCCGGAGAGGATGAAGTAGAGCGGCATGCGCATCTGCTCGAAGATCTCGTTCAGGGGATAGTTGCCGGCAGAAAAGTAACCTTCATCGGAGATGTGGTCGAGGACGACGAGCAGGATGCAGATGCCCTTCGCCAGGTCGACGTACTCAATGCGGTCAGATGGATTCATAATTCACAATTCATGGTTCGACGTTACCTTTTCTCACACAAACTCAGTCGGGACACGACTTCCTTAATTATGAATCATGAATGAAGCATTATGAATTGGTAATAAGCACTGTGGCGTAGGCCGATATGCCTTCCTCGCGACCGGTGAAGCCCAGCTTCTCTGTCGTCGTAGCCTTGATGGAGACATCGTCCACATCAATACCCATCACATCGGCCAGGCATTGCTGCATCTCGGGGATGCGCGCCTTCAGCTTCGGCCGCTCGGCACAAACGGTGGCATCGATGTTGCCCACATGGTAGCCCTTTGTGGCGAGGAGCTCCACCGTCTTGCGCAGCAGAATCTTGCTGTCGATGTTATGGAAGGCCTCGCTGTTGTCGGGGAAATGGAAGCCGATGTCGCGCATGTTGGCAGCCCCCAGCAGGGCATCGCAGATGGCATGTATCAGGACGTCGGCGTCGCTGTGCCCCAGCAGTCCCTTCGAGTGCTCGAAGCGTATGCCGCCAAGCCACAACTCACGTCCCTCCACAAGCTGATGGACGTCGAAACCAAAACCGACCCTTATCTTATTGAACATAGAGTGTTGACTATTGAAGTTCCTCCCTTTGGGGAGGTTAGGAGAGGGGCCTTTTATCTGCGTCTCATCTTCCCGAAGAGGTCGCGCATGCCGTCCAGGTCGAAGCCGAGCGAGAAGCGCATCGTCTGGTCCAACGGGTTGGTCTGTGCAGTAGAGAAGACATACGAGGCATCGATGGAGAAGACGCTCATGTGGAAACCTGCGCCGACGGTGAAGTACTTACGGTTACCCTTGTTCTCTGCCTCGTGATGATAACCGGCACGGAGCATGAAGCGGTCGTTGTAGGTGTACTCGGCACCAAGACTCCACTGTATCTCCTGCATCTCTTCCTTGAAGCCGTTGGGCGCATCGCCGAAACTCTTGAAGATGCCCGCAATGGACGACACATCATAATAGTCCTTCTGCACGCGCTCTTCGTAGTCCTCGTCTGCCTCGTCCTCGTTCTGCTTGGGGTATGTGGGCACGAGCATCTTGTTCATGTCGGCGCCGATGCTGAACTTGTTGTACTCGTTGAAGGGGATGGTGAAGTTGCAACCAATACGGAGATTGGTGGGGATGAACTCTGAGTTGTCGCTGCCGCCATAGGAAATCTTCGAGCCGATGTTGCTGATGTTGATACCCCAGCCGAAGCTGCACTCGCGGTTGCCTGCCATAAAGTAGCCTAAGCGGTACATGGCGATATCGGCAGAAAAGGCTTTGCCGGCACTGCTCTCGGCCGTGTAGTCGTACTTGATGTCGGAAAGGATGAAGCGCAGGTTGACACCCATCGAGAAGGTCTCGCTGAGCATGCGGCTGTAGCCGGCATCGATGGCCATCTCGTAAGGCTTGATGGTCATGTCCTCCATGTCTGCAAGATAGACCTCGCCAAGGCTGAAGTAGCGCAGAGAGGCGTGCACGGCACTGTAGTCGCCGATGCGGTAGAAGCCCGTCAGGTTGGCAAGATTGATGTCGTTGACCAGCTTGCGCAACCAAGGCGTGTAGCTGATACCGACACCGGCACGTGCGATGTTGAACGGGTACTTAGCAGGGTTCCAGTATTGCGAATAGACGTCTGCCTCAGTAGCTGCACCGATGTCACCCATGGCACCAGCACGCGCATCTGGAGCGATGGCAAGAGATGTTACGCTGGTGTTCACGGGATTGAACATGTTCTGCTTGTCCTGCGCAAGGACAACTTCTGTGCTGCATACGGTGAGCAGCAGCAGGATGCGGATGATTCTGTGTGCTTTCATACTCTATAATAACTGCGCAGGAGGCTTATTTATTGTTTCGCACTATGATTTTTTGCGTTTTTGATGTCCATTTGCTCTGTCCGCACCTCACTCTGCAGCGATAAAGGTATATGCCGGTGTCGACCTTAGCGCCTGCTCCGTTGGTGAGGTTCCAGGTGACAGTATAGACGCCTCGCTCGCCTGTCGTGCTTTCCTCGTGCATCCAAAGGCGTCGGCCCGAGAAGTCGAAGACCTCTACGACAAAGTCGCAGTCACTGCCAGGCAGGTCGTAGCTTACCATGAAGTTCGTGCTGGTGATGGCAGGGTTCTGGCTCGCCATGAGGCGTACGATGTTGGTGGGGATTCCATCGTCCACCACGAAGTCGAGGCTCGTCTGGCTTGTGTTGTTCAGCACATCCCACGCACGGAAGGTGAGGCTGTGCGGGCCGTTCTCGAGCTGCGGGATGTTGTAGGCGACAGAGCCCCGTGTGAAGTCGCCGAACTCGTGAGCGTAGTATTCGTTGATAGTATATGTCAGGTCGCTTCTGTTGTCAATACAAAGCGAGAGGTCGTGCCCGATGCCGTTGCCGCTGGCACTGATGCCGCTGGCGTCGGTGAGCTGTGCCACGAAGAGCGGCGTTGCATTGACCTTGCCGCCATTCTGGAAGTCCTCGTCGTTCAGGTAGGCAAAGATCTGAGGCCCGTCCTTGTCGAAGTCCGTGTTGTCCACCATACCGCCCAAAGGAATGTCCTCGTTGTAGCCATTGGCCTCAATCTCCCCTGTGTTGTTGATGGCATAGAAGACGAGCCTGCCTGCTTCACCCGAGAAGTTGATGTCAACGGGAATGATGAACTCCTCGCTGAACTGTCCGGCACGCACGCTGTCCTGCGACTCGTAAAGCAGGTTGTTGCGGTCGGTGTAGGTGAAGGCTTCAGAGACAGAAGAACTGTTCCTGAGGCACACAATGGTTTCCAAGTTGTCGAAGAGGCGCGTGTAGATGACGCCATTGAAGCTTGTCATCATCGTGCCGTCTGCCTGTTCCACATGTCCTGTGAGTTTGACGCGTTCGCCAGCCTTGAGGGGGATGGACTGGCCGTTCACCTCTTGGTCATTTATCTTGTCCAGGACGACACTCTGTAATGGATTGCCCATGGTGATGGCGGGGTCGCCAAGCAGTGCGTACTGCAGCTTGTTCTCCAGATAGCCGGCTTCACGTCCGTCGCTGATGATGCTGTTCTTTGCCATCCTGATGGCATCGCCGAGGCGGTTGCGCTCATTGTTCCTGCTGGTGTTGCGGGCAAAGAGGTATTGCATGAGGTAGCGGTTCATGTTGTAGTTCTGGCTGGCAAAGACGGTACGCGTTGTGCCATAGAATGCAAGGGCGCCTCCGCTTGGGTTGAGCACGGCAGTCTCGCCGTGGTTGGAGTTCCTTGTGTCGAACGGCATGACATCACAGGCACAGGTAACCCAGAGAGGCAGCTTCGTGCTTTTGATTGTCTCGAAGTCCTCGCGCAGTACGACATACTCGTGGCTGAATCCGTGCGGGCCGGCATGACCGGTGTAGTTCATGACCAGTGCTCCTTCGGCCATCTGCTTCCTAATCTGTTTCGAAGCTTCGGGGTAGGTGTTTCTGCTTGCCGTGCTGACACGCGGATATGCATCCCACATGATTTTGTGGACTTCCATCTTGGGGTATTTCGAGATGACGTTCTCTGCCACATTGTTGGCATACTTCATGTGTTCGTTCTGGTCGCCATCGTCGCCAAGCATGTAAACCAGATTCTTCCACGGCCCTGCGTTTTGGTTGCTGAGGAAGGTGATGGATTTGTCGACCATCGTCTTGGCATCGGCAATGGTGGTGACAGGGAAGCGGCCGATGCCTAAGTCGCTCTTCTCACGAAGGTGGTTGTTGCCTTCACCGTCATCGAGGAGCCCGAAGTAGTCCTCCATGATATAGCACTTGGTGTCGCTGAAGCTGTTCTCGCTTTCATAGCAGAGCAGGTAGTCGTCGGGGTTGGTGTTGAACCAGGTATTGGAGAGCATACGGTTGTCCCAAGCGCAGTCGCCGAAGAGCAGGAGGTATCGTGGAGCGGCGTCATCGTTCTTTGCCTTGTCGTAGAGCATCTTCAGGAAGAGGCGGTAGGCAGTTGGGTCGGGTGTGCCGCTGGAGAATTCATTGTATATCTGGTCTGCACGGACAATGCCGACGTGCAGTTTGTCGTATTGCTCGTGTGCATCAGCCAGGCGTTGTGCCTCGGAGAGCAGTTTGCCGCTTGCAGGTATGATGATGACCATTTGGAGGCTGTCGAGGCTGTGCAGGTCTTGGTTCTCAATGTTTCCCACGAGAGTAGGTTCGGGGAAAGAGGCAGCCGTGTTGAATGCCACGAAGCGCTCTCCGCCATTATCTACATTGACGTGGTAGGTGTTGCCTTCTTGCGTGCCTTCCACCAAAGCGTCTTTCTTGCCTACGCTGCCTATGCGGATGACTTTCACGTTGGTGCCGGTGATGTCGAACCGTGCGGGCCTTCCGTTCTGGTCAGGGCGGGAGAAATCGACATAGCCTTTCGCTGCTGTGCTGAGCTTGCGGTCGTAGCTGTATGCCAGATAGTCCAGTCGAGCCTTCTTCCCTGCATCTGCGCGGATGTTTACGTTGAGCTTTTCCGGTGTCCCATGAGGGGTTATGTCATAGGTGCCCGTGTAGGACGTTGCATAGATATAGTCGCCCGGAGGCAGAATGTTGAAGGAGCCGATTGCGGTTCCGTTGACGCTGACATTTACCTTGTTTATGGAGATGTCCGAGCCGGTAAAGACTACGGTGAGGCTTCCGTTGCCTGCGGGGTTGGTGGCAGCAAGGGAATAGTTGTGGGAGTTGCTGTTGGCATAGTTCTCGCCATCATAGAGGTGCCGTCCGCCGGAGAACCACGATGCTTCGTCCTTCTCGTAGAGAGTATGAGCCCTTGCGGTAGAGTATCCGTTTCGGGAAAGATTAGGGTCGTAGCCGAGAGTTTCCATTTTAGAAGGCGCGTCCTCTTCGGTCAGGAAGTAGAAGGCGTTGCGGGCATAGGTGTTGTTGATGCGGTTGTCGCCGTTCCAATAAACCAGACCGTTTCCCCAGAAGATCCAGCTGTCCGTCTGGCTGTTGTAGTAGAGAGGCACTTCGACCATGTCGTCGTGGTGTGTGCCTTGACGGATCAGCTCGGGCAGCAGGTGACCGCCATAGCCGTAGAGGTGCACGTTGTCGGGATTGGTGAAGCCCATCTTCTTGAGCGAAGCGCGGGAGAGCTGATAGAGTCCGTCCTCTGTGATGCTCACCTTCACCCATTTCCCGCTTGCCAGCTTGGAGTGGGCGGCATAGCGTCCAGCGGCAGCAGCTCCTTGCCTGGGTGCGTTGAGCCTTCCGCTATGGTTGGCATTGATGACGATTTGTGCGCTGATGAGCTTCTCGTATTTCGTGCCTTGCCGGCGGATGGGGATGAAGGAAATGTCGAGCATGCCCTTGCCGCGTTCCACGCCTACGAACGTCTCAATGTCAATCGTCTCGCTGAGGAGGCTGTCGAATTCTTCTGCCACCTGCGCTTCCTTGCCGCTCAGGGGAGCGTATTCGGGGTAGAGCAGGGAGACGGTATAGGTGTGCGTCTTGTAGTCGGTCTCGAGAGGCACGACCTCTGTATAGACGGGCAGGACGGAATCGATTTGCATCTCGTTCCAGTCAAGGCTGGTGAAGGCCAGCTCCTTCTCTTGTTGGGCGATGATGCCTTGCGTCAATGCAACCAGCATCAAGGATATTGAAAGTAATCGTTTCATACGAATTGATATTTGTTTCCCCTTTTGGGGTTAGGGGGTCTATTTCACATTAAATTCCAGCACCTTTTCTCCTTCGAGGTAGCCTTCCAGGTGGTCGTCCACGCTGACCGGCCCTACGCCCACAGGCGTTCCCGTGAAGATGATGTCGCCCGTCTTGAGCGTGAAGAACTCACTGATGAAGCTCACCAATCTGTCCACTCCGAAGAGCATTTCTGCCGTGCACCCTTCCTGCACCTTTTCGCCGTTGCGAAGCAAGTGGAAGTTCAACTCCTGAATGCCTTTCCCGTAATGGGAGAGGGGCATCCATTTGCCGATGGCAGCGCTACCGTCGAAGCCCTTGCAGAGATCCCATGGCAGCCCTTTCTGCCGAAGCTCCTCTTGCAAATCGCGTGCCGTGAAGTCGATGCCCACAGTCACCTCGTCGTAGTAGCGATGGGCAAAGCGTTCGGGGATGCTCCTGCCCAAATGGTTGATGCGTACACAAAGCTCTGTTTCGTAGTCGCAGCGCTTCGTGTAAGCAGGGATGAAGAACGGCTTGCCGCCCGAGAGCAGCGCAGAGTCCGCCTTCGTGAAGACCACGGGTTGGGTTTCCTCGTGCGGTTGCTTCTCTATATATAATAACGAATTTTGCAGCTCTTTATTGTGTGCCGCATAATTCATTCCTATGCCGAATATCTTCATTGCGGGTGTAAAGGTACGAATTTAAAGTGAAAAGGAGAGAATCGGATGTGAAAAATAATTCCCTAAGATGGCCGAATTCGCATGCGACGTTTGCTGGCACTGCCATTTCGTGCTGTGCCATCGTGGCGCCGCCTTATGGCTTCTTGCTCATCGTCAGTTCCATCGAGCCGCCGGCGGTGACGTCGGAGAACTTGATGCTGCCGGCCGTGCTCTTCTTGCCGTTGATGCGCTTCGAGGGCTTCACATAGACATTCTGCTTGCTGTTGCCTTTGGCGGTGATGACGAACTCTTTTCCTTTGTAATACCGCGAATCGAGCTTGATGGTGGCTTTGTCGAAGATGGGGCTGCCGATGGAGAAAGCGGGTTCGGGCGAGGTGAGGCCATCTACGGCAAAGAGTCCGATGGCTGCCATCACATACCACGCACCCAGCTGCCCCTGGTCTTCGTCCTGCCCGTAGCCGTAGCCGTGGATGCCGTCGGTGCCGTAGAACTCATCGCAAATGGCGCGAACCCATTTCTGGGAGAGGTCGGGCCGGCCGCTATGGTTGAAGAGCCACGAGATGTGGAGGCAGGGCTGGTTGCCCTGATTGTAGTAGGTGCGGAGTCCTGCGAAGGCGTCAATCTCCTTGCCGCCCGAGAAGATTTGTGGCTGCGAGGCCGTGAAGATGTCGTTCAGGCGCTTGTTGAACTCGTCCTTGCCCACCTTCTTGATGAGTTCCTCGGGGGTATGGGGCACATAGAAGGTGTATTGCACGGCGTTGCCCTCCTGGAAGCCGCGCCACACCTGCATTGGGTCGAAGTTAGCGATGAAGTCGCCGTTCTTGAGGCGCGGGTGCATGTAGCCTGTCTTCTCGTCGAAGATGCGTTCCCAGCCTTTCGACATCCACATCAGCTTTTCGTAGTCCCGCATCTTGCCGAGGCTCTTTCCGAGCATTGCCGTGGCGTATGCCGAGAAGGCGTATTCGAGGGTATGAGAGCCGGAGAAGTAGAAGTCCTCGCCTCGTTCGCCGAGGTTCTTGTGGGGTGCGTAGCCAAGCTCCACGAAGTCGGCGGTGTCGTCCTTGCCTGCCCCGGACGGCCGGTTCTTGCCGTCCATTTCGTTCTTCAGGCAAGCCTCGTAGGCGAGGTCGAGGTCGAAGTCGCGGATGCCGCATTGATAGGCCGCATCAATCATCAAGGGCAATTGGTTCGTGCCGACACCCGACACGAACTTCGAGTTGGCCAGACCGTCGGCCAGCCAGCCGCAATCCTTGTATTCCTGGAGTGTCGAGGAGACGAATTCCGACAGATGATCCGGGTAAGCGAGGGCCCAGAGCTGCGTGAGGTTCCATTGTCCGCCCCACATCGCGTCGGTATTGAACATGTGATACTTCGGTGCTCCATGCTCCAGAGGCACTTGTCCGATGGTGCCGTCGTGTTTGGGATAAGCGCCGTTCACATCACTCATCACGCCTCGGCCGAGCAGGGCATGGTAAAGGCCGGTGTAGAACTTCTTGAGGTCTTCCTCGTTCTTGCCTTCCACGCGGATGCGTCCGAGGGCTTCCCCCCAAATCATCTCCGAGGCGGCTTTGACCTGGTCGAACGTTGTTCTTGTTGCCTCTGCTTTGAGGTTGATGCGGGCGTTCTGCACGGAAGTGTAGCTGATGCCTACCTTGACGGTAATCTGCTCGCCTTCAGTGGTATGGAAGTTCAGGTAGGCACCTGCTCCGACGCCATGCGCATAGGTACGGTCGTCGTAAGCCTCGTCGCCATTAAACGTGCCGCAGAAGACGGGTTTCTTGTCCACGACAGCCGAGAAATAGATGCGTTGGTCGGCATTCGGCTGGTATTTCTTGATGTACTCGGGTCGCGTGATGACGTATCCCTCGACGGTTCCGTCCTCGTTTACCCATACTTCCGAGTCCTTCACCTTGCCGCTCTCGCCCTGCTGATGACCGATGTCGAAGATGAGGTGCGCCATCTGTGTCTCGGGATAGGTGAATCTGAGGTAAGCCACGCGCTGGGTAGCCGTCACTTCCGCATTGATGTCGTACTCGTCGAGCATAACCTGATAGTAGCCGGCAGTTGCATATTCATTGTCGTGGGAAAAGCCGGACCGGTAGCCGCGAGGCCCTGTGCCGTCGGGAAGGCCTGGAGTGGTGAGCAGCAGGCCGGTGGTGGGCATCACGCTGATGCCTCCCACCTGGAACTCGTGGGTGCAGACGAAGCCCTCGATGGAGGTGTCGCGATAGTCGTAGCCAGTGGCTTGCCAGCCATCGGCATTGCCCAGGGAGCCGTTGGTGGACGGACCGGGTTTCGCCATTCCGAAGGGCATGGAGCCGGGAGCGAAATGGAAAGCGCGGCAGTGAGCCGTACCGATTCGGGGCTCCACATAATTGATGAGGGACTTGGATGTCTGCGCCTGCATGAAGAGCAGGGAGCAGGAGGCAACGAGCAGGAGGATGGTTCTTTTCATAATGATGTTATTCTATGAATCGATGCAAAGATACGAATATTCTGCGGAATAACAACGCTTCCGGCGCACTTATTTTCATATTCCTGCAAAAAGCATGAAAAAAGCCCTCTGGAGGGGGTTTCAAACGCCGCGTGCGGCGATGGCAATCCCCGGCTGCGGCGATGGCAATCCCCGCGTGCGGCGTTGGGCATCGCCGCAGGCGGCGTTTTCAGGTCACCTCTTGAGCCTGCGAATCAGGCACTTAGCACAATCCGAACGATTCAGCAACTGGTACAGGCTCAAGGCGGACGAGACGATAAAGGCTAATGCCCCGAATATGTATTTCTCCTGGATGGAAGGATTGACGAGATAGCAGTACTCCACGGCCACCAGCAGGCAGATGAACTGCCCCACGCAGAAGAGCGCCGTGCTCCTGCGGAACGCAAATCCGTAGCGGAAATGGCAGACGAGGAAGTATATCACCACATCGTACAAGGCTCCGACCGACATCGCTATGCCTGCTCCGATAAGCCCGAAGGAGTTGTAGCACCACCATATCAGCAGCCCGAAGAATATGTCGTAGCACACTTCGAGCGCCAGATACACTATGCTATGCCCTTTGGCCAAAATACTGTAGCCCATCGGCAAAGCCATGCACCGCAGGAATGTGTAGAAGACCGCAACGGTGGCCATTCCCTCTACAACGATGAACTCCGTCTCATAAAGCAGCTCCAGCACAAAGGGCATGAGCACGACAAGTATGATGAGCAAGGGCGTGATGAGAAGCGTGCAGACATCAATCTGCTGGTTGATGCAGTCGTTCATCCGCTGTTTGTCGTGGCTGACAGACGAGAGCCGCGGGAAATAATCGGACTCCAGAGCAAGGAAGACGAGCCCCGCGTAACCGAACATCAGCGCCCATCCGGCATTGTAATATCCCAGGTCCTTCATCGTGTGGTTGGCAAGGATGATGGCGGGGATGACCATCTGCAGGCTGGAATTTGCAATGCCGGCCAAGACGTACGGAATGCCCACCTTGATGAGCGGAAGACCCTCGAGGAAGGTCTTGTACGACAGCAGCTTCACCTTGTAGGACACTAAAGGAAGGGAGAAGAAGAAGTGCATGATAGCCGACAGGAAGCCGCAGCCAATGAGCCCCAGGATGATGCCGCGAATGTGGAACAAATAGTACAGGGGAATGGTGCAAAGCAAGGTTCCGACTGCCAGCAGTGTCTCGATGACAGCCACTTTCCGCACTTGCCGCAGACCTTTCAGGATGGCACATTCCCCCTCGGCAATGATATTGCTCACCGCTACCAGCGAGATGAGCATCACCGCAGGCCAGCGGTGCCAGTCGTGGTCGAAATAGAAATAACTGATGACGGGCGAGAAGAACAGGCAGATGAGCACAGACAGGATGGCCGACCAAAGCACCCATGTGCGGATGACCATCACTTGATGCTCAATCTGCTCCGTGGTGCCTGTCTCGAACAGCTCACTCGTCTTTCGCGTGGCATTCAGGGGAATACCCATGTTGCTGGCATTGTTGAGGAACTGGCTGACTGCACTGTAAGCCGTGATAAGACCCATTCCCCAACCGCCTAGAATATAGGCCGTAAGCTTCACGCGAACCACGCTGACAAGCATCTTCAAACCCTGCACGCCACCAAAGATGCCCGTGTACTTCAGCACATGGTCGTATGAGGTGTCGCTCGTCTCGCGATTATGAAGGCTCTTCAGTTTGTCCATCTCTATTTAAGACATTCGGGCTGCAAAGGTACGAAGAAAAGTGAAAAGCAGAAAGTGAAAAGCGAAAAATTAAATAAAGAAACCCTATTTAAGAAATATTTTGTACTTTTGCAGCAGATTTAGCATGACAATGTCAACTTTGAGGCCCAATCTCAACAAAAAGAAACAATGAAGATACTGCTTTTGGGAGAATACAGCAACGTCCACGCCACCCTCGCCGAAGGACTGCGCACCTTGGGGCATGAGGTGACAGTCGTCTCAGATGGCGATGACTGGAAAAACTATCCCCGCGACATCAACATATCAAGAAAACCCGGAAAGCTCGGAGGCATCCTGCTTTTGGCAAAGCTCTATGCATTGCTGCCAAAGCTAAGAGGCTACGATGTCGTACAGCTCATCAACCCCATGTTTTTCGAACTCAAGGCAGGACGATTGTTCTTCTTCTACGACTACCTGCGCAAGCACAACAAGAAGATTTTCCTCGGCGGATTCGGGATAGACTGGTACTGGACACACACCTGCACCTACGACAAGCCGCTCAGATACAGCGACTTCAACCTGGGCGATGAGGCTCGCACAGATACCGAAGCCGTGCGCTATCAGCAAGACTGGATAGGCACGGAGAAAGAGCGTCTGAACAAATACATTGCCACAACCTGCGACGGCATCATCGCAGGGCTCTACGAGTACTGGGCGTGCTATCACCCGGCCTTCCCGCAGAAGACCACCTTCATCCCTTATCCCATCCGGATGCCGGAATCGCCTTCAACGGAAAGGGCCGGCAAATCGAAGGTGGCCTTATTCATCGGCATCAATCGCGAACGCCATGCTTACAAAGGCACCGATATCATGCTGCAGGCCGCCAAAGACCTTCACAGCAAATATGCCTATCGCATGAAGCTCCTTGTGGCGGAATCGGTCCCCTTTGCAGAATACCAGAAGATGATGGACGGCTCCGATGCCATCATCGACCAGTTGTATGGCTATACCCCCTCGATGAATGCCCTGCTCGCTATGTCGAAAGGCATCATCAGCATCGGAGGCGGAGAACCCGAAAACTATGAAATCATCCACGAGACGGAGCTGCGGCCCATCATCAATGTGGAACCCTCGTACGACAGCGTCTATCAACACCTGGAGGACTTTATTCTCCATCCGGAACGCATCCCTGAACTCAAACGCCAAAGCATCGAATACATCAGACGACATCACGAATATATCAAGATAGCCCGACAATATATTGACTTTTATACAGGCAAAAACGCTTGATAATATCATAACAAGCACATTAAAACAGAAAAAACTTCTTCATTCGCTTGCAGATTAGGTAAAAAGTTGTACCTTTGCACGCCGATTATTATCAAAGGACCCCTAAAGGGCCCTCTCGAAGCGTGTGAATAGTCCGCATCATTGGCCTGAACGGACGGTTCGTGAATCGCAAAGATTAAATGAGAAATAAACTAGGTAGAAACAAACAAAAGTAAGACAAAGAATGGATACTTTGAGTTACAAGACCATCTCGATGAACAAGAACACCGTCAAGAAGGAGTGGGTCGTAGTTGACGCTACAGACCAAGTCCTCGGTCGTCTCTGCTCTAAGGTGGCAAAATTGCTGAGAGGCAAGTACAAGGCTGAGTTCACTCCCAATGTGGACTGCGGTGACAACGTTATCATCGTGAATGCCGACAAGATTATCATCACTGGTAAGAAGATGACAGACCGCACTTATCTGTCATACACAGGCTACCCCGGTGGCCAGCGTGCAACAACTCCTGCCGAGATTCTGGCTAAGCCCAACGGCGCAGAGAAGCTGCTCCGCCGCACAGTAAAGGGCATGCTGCCCAAGAACAAGCTGGCTGACAAGCTCATTGGCAACCTCTACATCTATGGCGGTGCAGAGCACAAGCAGCAGGCACAGAGCCCCAAGGCTATTGATATTAACCAGTATAAATAATCACCAAACATGGATACGAAATACATAGCTAATGCGCTGGGTCGTCGCAAGTGCGCCGTTGCCCGCGTCTATGTCAAAGAAGGTAACGGTAAGATTACCATCAACAAGCGCGACCTTACAGAGTACTTCCCCAGCACCATCCTGCAGTTCGTCGTAAAGCAGCCTTTGGCTCTGCTCGACGTTGCCGAGAAGTATGACATCAACGTAAACCTTTACGGTGGCGGCTACACCGGTCAGTCTCAGGCTCTCCGCCTCGCTATTGCCCGCGCTCTTGTAAAGATCAACGCCGAGGACAAGAAGGCACTCCGCGCCGAAGGTTTCATGACACGCGACAGCCGCGAGGTCGAGAGAAAGAAGCCGGGTCGTCCAAAGGCACGTCGTCGCTTCCAGTTCAGCAAACGTTAATTGCTGCATAGGATTGCGAATAGCTGTTTAGCATCTAAATCTGCCTGACTTCTCGCACGCGCATATATAATATATAATGTATAGCGCAAGGGAGGACTACTCGCAGATTGGTTCTTCGCCTATGCTCAGGCGCAAGCGGAGCTAACACAACAAGAATTAAAAAGAAAGTAAACAACAAACAAAACAAAGAAAGACAATGTCAAGAACTAATTTTGAGACTTTATTGGAGGCCGGATGTCACTTCGGTCACCTCAAGAGAAAGTGGAACCCCGCTATGGCTCCTTACATCTTCATGGAGCGCAACGGCATTCATATCCTCGACCTGCACAAGACGGTTGCTAAGGTTGACGAGGCTGCTGAAGCCATGAAGCAGATTGCCAAGAGCGGAAAGAAGATCCTCTTTGTCGCTACCAAGAAACAGGCCAAGCAATGTGTTGCCGACCTCGCTACATCCGTAGGCATGCCCTACGTTATCGAGCGCTGGCCCGGCGGCATGCTCACCAACTTCCCCACAATCCGCAAGGCTGTGAAGAAGATGGGTAACATCGATAAGCTCATTGCCGACGGCACCTTCAGCAACCTCTCCAAGCGTGAGATTCTGCAGGTGAGCCGCCAGCGTGCTAAGCTCGAGAAGAACCTCGGTTCTATCGCCGACCTCAATCGCCTGCCCTCTGCACTCTTCGTCGTTGACGTACTGAAGGAGCAGATTGCAGTTCGTGAGGCAAACCGCCTGGGCATCCCCGTGTTCGGCATCGTTGATACGAACAGCAACCCCGACAACATCGACTTCGTTATCCCCGCAAACGACGATGCAAGCAAGAGCATCGAGGTTATCCTCCAGGCTTGCTGCGCTGCCATCAACGAGGGTCTCGAGGAGCGTAAGGCTGAGAAGGCCGACAGCGATGCTGCTGCCGAGCAGGATGACCAGCCCGTGAAGAAGGGTCGCCGCAGCGGTAAGGCTCGCGAAGAAGAGGCTGAAGCAGAAGAAGCTCCCGAAGCGGAGTAATTTACAGATTACAGAATAAAGATTAAAGATTAAGGATTAAAGTATGGTTGTTTCGGCAACTGACAAACCAATTGGTATCAAGCTTTAATCATTAATCTTTAATCCATAATCCATTAAAACTCTTAAATAAAGATACGACTATGGAAGTTACAATGAATGATATCAAGAAGCTCCGCGAAATGACGGGCGCTGGTCTGGCAGACTGCAAGAAGGCTCTGGCAGAGAGCGACGACATGGACGGTGCTGTTGCATACCTGCGCAAGAAGGGTCAGGCTGTTGCTGCAAAGCGTAGCGACCGCGAGGCTGCTGAAGGTTGCGTGCTCGTAAAGGCTGAGAACGGCTTCGGTGCTATCATCGCCCTGAAGTGCGAGACCGACTTCGTGGCCAACAACGCCGACTTTGTGGCTCTCACCAAGCAGATTCTCGACGCAGCCGTTGCTGCTAAGTGCAAGACTCTGGACGAGGTGAAGGCTCTGCCCATGGGCGAAGGAACCGTTCAGGACGCCGTTACCGCTCGCAGCGGTATCACTGGCGAGAAGATGGAGCTCGACGGCTATTGCACCATCGAGGGCGAGAACATCGCTACCTACAACCACATGAACCGCAACGGTCTCTGCACCATGCTCAACCTGAGCAAGAAGGTGGAGGACGAGACCGTCGGCAAGAACATCGCCATGCAGATTGCAAGCGCATCTCCCGTGGCTATCGACGAGACAGGCGTTCCTCAGAGCGTCAAGGACAACGAGTTCTCTGTTGCCATCGAGAAGTCTAAGGCTGAGCAGGTTCAGAAGGCTGTAGAGGCTGCCATCAAGAAGGCTGGCTTCAACCCCGCACACTTCGACAGCGAAGACCACATGGAGAGCAACCAGGCCAAGGGCTGGATCACAGCCGACGACGTTGCCAAGGTGAAGGAAATCATCGCAACCG
>JAEEGJ010008369.1_pt1 | contig 28579 bp, 25 predicted proteins | sample 8958761 | NCBI WGS metagenome assembly JAEEGJ01 (sample SAMN16246546, study PRJNA631951) | gut metagenome | biome: gut microbiome; feature: rumen; material: RS-attached | host: Bos | place: Iran: Karaj | collected 2018-10
CATTCATTGACCTGGGCGGTTTTGACGGACTTCTTCATATCAACGATATGTCTTGGGGTCACGTAGCTCGTCCAAAGGACTTTGTAAAGAAGGGTCAGGAAATTGAACTTAAGGTTATCCGCCTTGATCCTGCAGACAAGAGAATCAATCTTTCTCTTAAGCACTTTACAGAAGATCCTTGGGTACACTTTGAAGACAAATATCATGTTGATGACATCGTAAAGGGCAAGGTAACAAAGCTTACAGAATTTGGTGCCTTTGTAGAGCTCGAAAAAGGAATCGAAGGTCTTGTTCACATTTCTGAGTTCAGCTGGACAAAGAAGGTCAACAAGCCTGGTGATATGGTAAGTGTTGGTGACGAAGTAGAAGTAATGATCCTTGGATACGATATCCAGAACGGTCGTGTTTCTCTTGGTCTTAAGCAGACACAGGCTAACCCTTGGGATACAATCACAGAACGCTTTGCTGCCGGAACTAAGGTTAAGGGCAAGGTTGTTAAAGTTACAAACATCGGTGCATTTGTTCAGCTGGAAGAAGGCATTGACGGCTTCCTCCACGCAGATGATATTTCATGGACAAAGAAGGTTAAGCATCCAGGCAGCGAACTTTCTGTTAATCAGGAAATTGAAGCTGTTATTCTTGAATGCAATGCAGAAGAGCACAAAATCAAGATTGGTATGAAGCAGCTTACCGACGATCCATGGAAGGCATTTGCTAACGAATACAAACCAGGTTCTACACTTGAAGGTGAAATTACTTCTATCACAGAATTTGGTCTTTTCGTAAAGGCTCCTAATGGAATCGAAGGTCTTGTAAACAAAGCTAACCTTAGCGAAGACAAGGAAACTCCGTTCGAAGAAGCTGTTGCAAAATACAAAGTAGGTGACAAGATCAACGTATATGTTGTTGATGTAAACACCGAAAAAGAGAAAGTAGCTTTTTCTGTTCGCGAATTCAAGAGAAAGCAGCAGCGTGATGAAATCTCTCAGTACATGTCAAACAATGACGATGACTCAGACGGAGCATACACACTGGGCGACCTTTTGAATACTAAGAAATGAAATATTTAGAATACGGCAGTGTAGATTCTTTAGCAGGCGAAAGCCAGGCAGTACAGGAACTTAAGAAGATTTCTCTGGTTGTCTGTAAGAATAATGCCTGTGTCCTGCTAAAGGGTGAACGCGGTTCGGGAAAAAGACTTTTTGCAAGGATTGTCCATTTACAGGGTAAAAACAATCCCGAAGATTTTTTCGAACTCAACTGCCGTGTTTATTCAGCCGGCGAAATTGAACAGTTCTTTTCGCTGGTTATGCAGTTGCCTTCCCTTGACTTTCTTGGAAAAACAATCTTTATAAGTGGTGTAGAAAATCTTTCGATTGAACTTCAGGAGAAACTTTTAGTTCTTGTAAAAACCATTCGTGAAGAGCGGAGAAACATCCGGTTTATTTTTTCCACAGAAGTTAACATAGAAGATAAAATAGAGCAGGGCTTGTTCTTGGACGATTTGTACTATACTATGAGTTCTGTTCCTGTAAATGTACTTCCCCTGCGTCAGCGCAAGGAAGACATTATTCCAATTGCCGGTTATTTTTTTGGAAAGCTCAAGGCTCAGACAGGCCGCAATTTTGAAGGCTTTTCGGAAGAGGCAAAGGAAATGATGACCAGTTATTTCTGGCCGGGAAATATTGCCGAGCTTAAAAATGCAGTTGAAAGGGCTTTTATTCTGGGTGAACCGCCTTTTATAAAAACCGCAGATCTTGCATTAAGAACCGGTAACGAAAGTGGCAGTGAGGAATCTGCCCGGGGTATTTTGGAAGCGGGTCAAGCCGCCGAAGATAAAACCTTAAAAACAGCAGTCAACGCTTTTAAAAAGGCGTATGTTACAAAGATTCTGGAAGAAAACAACTGGAATCAGACAAAGACTGCAAAGATTCTTGGAATACAACGGACTTATGTAATACGGTTGATTGACGAATTGCAGATCCGAAAATAGAAATACGAAAACGTAAACGAGGTTATTGATATGGCAGAAAAAGCAGAAAAGAAAACAGCTGGTTCAAAACTTATCAGCTTTCTTGAAAAAAACAGAAAAGGTGTTCTTATCACTTTTATTGTTGTAGTTGTTCTTGTTGCAGGCTTTGTTTGTGTAGAACTTATTAAGTCTTCTACTGCAAAAAAAGATCTTGCTGCTATAGAAGCTTACTACTACGATTTAGTTGAAGTTCCTGCCGATACAGAGAATTCAGAAGTAAACAAGCTTGCTGCTGATTGCATCGAAAATCTTGCAGCATATACAAAGAAGGGCGGAATTGCCGGTGTTCGTGCAAATATGCTCAGCGCAGAATTGTCTTACATCCTTGCAGATTATGAATCTACTGTAAGCTATTATGATGCTGCTATTGCTAAGGGTAAAAAATCTTATACTGCACCAATCTGTATGTTCAACAAGGGTGTTGCTCTTGAAGAATTGAACAAGCTTGATGATGCAGCCGAAGCTTACAAGAGTGCTGCCGAATTCCCTAATTTTGGTATGGCTTCTCACGCATATTTTTCTTATGGAAGAGTATTAGAAACAAAGGGTGATTATGCCGGCGCTGCTCAGGCTTACAAAACTCTTAACGATGAGTTTACTGATGATGACTGGGCTTATGTAGCTAAGACAAGACTCATCGAACTTGAATCACAGGGAAAAATTGAATAGACGACAGATTTGTTTATTTAGTTTAATACTTTCATTTCTTCTGCCGGGCTGCGGACTCGATGTTGTAAAAGATGTCTTTGCAGACCCGGTAACCGAAATTGCAATGCCCACGGTTGATTCTTCTGCGGACGGTATGATTTTTGAATTTTCAACCAAGCAGCTGATCGATTCAACCAATATGGGCCACATCTATATTTACTACAAAATCTATAACAGACAGACTACATGTAATTCCGATCAGACTTATCTTACGGGGCAGGCCACAGATGAAAATAAACGTGCTTCTTCTGCCAACCGAATGATTGAATACGGATTCCGCGAGCTTCATGTTGATGAAACAGGTGGCGGAGGAGCCGGTGCGGACACACAGCCCTTTGCTCTTTCTAACGATAACCATGTTGTACGCATCTGCTTAAGGGCGCCGGGATACGATTCTCAAATTACAGTTGATGATGTTGTTGTCGGAGTTCCGTGCCGCACCATAGATAAAAACTTTAATTTTTTTGAAATGCCTGACGGCAGCAATAAGCCTGTTTCTGATGACGAAGATATAAAAAACTTTTCGAGCAACCCGGATACTAACCCCGAAGCATATTGCGTTTCGCTTTTTGCAGTTTTTTCTACATTTGACGAGGTTTTTGAACCGCTTTACAGTCCAATTCATTATTTAGGTTCTATTAAAATTACAGAATAGTCTTTTTGGGATTTTTTTGGGCAAAAAAAAATGATGCTGGGCGGGCTCGAACCGTCTACCTGCTGCTTAGAAGGCAGCTGCTCTATCCAGATGAGCTACAGCACCAAAGTTTGTTTAATATATCATAAAAAGAGCGTTGTTTCAAGAGTGACCCTTCGACAGGCTCAGGGACCCCAACATGGGGTCCCTGAGCCTGTCGAAGGGTCCTATTTTACACCCAACATTTCCTTCATTGTTCTCCAACCTAACATTGCGCATTTTACGCGGGCAGGCATGTGGGAAATATCCTGCAGGGCTGCAGCTTCATCCAGGCGTTCCAAGTCTTCTTCTGTAACCTGGCTTTTTATCATGCGGTCAAAGATATCTGCAAGTTCAAGGGCTTCTTCCTTAGTTTTTCCTATTACTAAGTCTGCCATCATGTCTACGCTGGCCTGGGAGATGGCACAACCGCTTCCTGTAAAACTTGCGTCTGTTATTTTGCCGTTTTCGTCCAGTTTCATCTGCAGGGTAATCTGGTCGCCGCAGCTAGGGTTTACACCTTCCAGACAGAAGGTAGGGGCGTCCATGTCCTGCTTATGCGAAGGGTTTATGTTGTGCTCGTTTAATATTTCGCGGTATAACTCTTTGGTGTCCATAATTAATCCTTATAACCTGACCATTCGCGAAGGTGACTAAGCTTTTCCAAAAACTTGTCTGCTTCTTCTTCGGTGTTATAAAAATACAGGCTTGCACGTGCGGTTGCTGTCTGACCAAGATACTGACCAAGCGGCTGTGCGCAGTGATGACCTGCACGGATGGCAATGTGTTCTTCACTAAGCAGGGTTGCAACGTCGTGAGGATGAACTCCGTCTACTGTAAACGTTACAATTCCGCAGCGTTTGTTACCATCCTTAGGTCCTATTATATTGATATGCGGAATATTTTTCATTCCCTCTATGATGCGGCAGGCAAGGGCGGCGTCATGTTTTTCTATGTTATCCAGTCCAATTGAGTTTATGTAGCGGATTGCAGCGGCCATACCTACAGCGTCGCCTGCACTTACAGTTCCTGCTTCAAACTTGTGAGGAACTTCGGCCCAGGTTGCTTTTTCGCGGGTTACGTATTCAATCATTTCGCCGCCACGCAGGAACGGATCCATCTTTTCGAGCAGTTCATATTTGCCGTAAAGAGCGCCAATGCCCATTGGACCGCAAAGCTTGTGTGCGCTCATTGCAAAAAAGTCTGCGTTTATATCCTGAACATCTACCTTCATGTGCGGGGTAGACTGAGCTCCGTCTACAATAAAGATGGCGCCTACAGCGTGTGCTGCCTGGCCAATTTTTTTAACTGGGTTAGTTACACCTAATACATTTGATACGTGAACTATAGAAACAATCTTTGTGTGCTCTGTAATTTTAGAGGCAATTTCTTCGTCGCTTATAATTCCGGTTTCTTTATCGCATTCAAGGAATACAAGCTTTGCGCCGGTTTTCTGGCATACCATCTGCCATGGAACAATGTTTGAGTGATGTTCCATTATTGTTACACAGATTTCGTCGCCTTCGTGCAGGTTGTTGAGTCCCCAGCTGTAAGCAACAAGGTTCAGGCTTTCAGAAGCGTTACGGGTAAAGACAATTTCTTCTGCCTGTTTTGCGTTTATAAACTGGGCAACAGTCTGACGCGCATTTTCATAGGCAAGGGTCGCACGTTCACTAAGAGAATAGAGTCCGCGCAAAGGGTTTGCATTTTCGGTTGCATAAAAGTGTGTCATTGCATTAAGAACAATGAACGGGCGCTGTGCAGTTGCAGCCGTATCAAAATATATGAGTCCCTTGTTTTCGCCGGCCTGATTTTCATCAATAGCCTTAAAAAGCGGGAAGTCTTTTCTATATTTGTTTTCCATATATCTACCTAGTAATCTTATGTGTAAAAGTTTTTTTATTTTAGATGATTTTTGGGATTTTTGCAATGACAATGAGTCCGTCATTGCGAGCCCGAAGGGCGTGGCAATCCACGTATGACATTGCCCGTGTTATCGAAATATTCTTCATTTTTTGTTACAATACACATATGGATTTTAATCAAAAACCCCTCAAAATCTTTTTCTCGTATTACAAGCCGCACATAGGACTTTTTATTGCCGATATGTTCTGCGCCTTTTTTATGGCTGCAATTGATGTTGCGTTTCCTATGTTTTCCAGATATGCGCTCAATACGCTCATTCCAAATTATCAGTTGCGTACATTTTTGATTCTTGTTGGAATCCTGCTTGTTGGTTTTTGTATTCATAAAATGTGTAACTGGTTTGTTGCTTACTGGGGCCACGTTTTTGGTAACCGTGTAGAACAGGACATGAGGCGCGATGTTTTTGATCAGCTGGAAAAGCTGCCGTTTAGTTTTTACGATACAAACCGTACCGGAAAAATTATGTCCCGCGCAACAACCGATCTTTTTGAAATTACAGAGCTTGCTCATCATGGACCGGAAGATTTTTCCATTGCAGTTTTAAATCTTCTTGGTGCTTTTGTAATGCTTCTTACAATAAGATGGGAACTGGCTATTTTTGTTTTTATTGCAATGCCGGTAATGATTTTAATTGTTATTGTTTCGCGCCGTAATCTTTCCAAGGCTAGTACGCTGGTAAAGGAAACTACTGCCGAAGTAAATGCAAGTCTTGAGTCGAGCATTAGCGGTATTCGTGTAACAAAAGGTTTTAATAACGAAGATTTTGAACGTGCACGGTTTGATGTTTCGAACAAGCAGTACAGTGCCGCCAAGCAGAACCGCTTTAAGTATATGGCTTCGTTTTTTTCAAATATTGAATTCTGCAATAATCTTTTGTCGCTCATGACTCTTGGGGTAGGCGGTTATTTTATTATGAAAGGTAAAATGACGCTGCCGGACTTAGTTGCCGCTAACCTTTTTGTTGCAACCTTTGTTAGTCCTATCAAACGACTCAATGGCTTTGTTGAACAGTTTATTACTGGTATGGCAGGCTTTAACCGCTTTTTAGAAATTATGCGTACCGACACAGAACCGGAAGATGCGCCGGATGCTGTTGATATTCTTTCTGCCCGCGGAAACATAAGCTTTAAGAATGTAAACTTTTCTTATACTTCTGATTTTCCTGTTTTGAATGATGTAAACCTTGAGATTCATTCCGGAGAAAAGTTTGCGCTTGTAGGGGCGAGTGGTGGTGGAAAGTCTACAATCTGTAATTTGATTCCGCGCTTTTATGAAATTACCGGAGGTTCAATCAGCCTGGATGGAATAGACATAAGGCATATAAAAAAGCAGTCGCTTCGCAGTCAGATTGGAATTGTCCAGCAGGATGTGTTCTTGTTTGCAGGAACTATCCGCGAAAATATTGCCTACGGAAAACCAAACGCAAGTGATGAAGAGATTCAGGCCGCAGCACGTCGTGCCGAGATTCACGATGATATTATGAAAATGCCAAACGGTTATGATTCAATTGTAGGTGAACGTGGAATTAAACTGAGCGGAGGACAAAAGCAACGTGTTTCCATTGCAAGGTGCTTTTTAAAGAACCCGCCGATTTTGATTTTAGACGAAGCAACCTCTGCGCTTGATACAACAACAGAAATAAAAATCCAGCATTCGTTTGATGAGCTTTCTAAGGGACGCACCACACTTGTAATTGCACACCGTCTTTCTACAATTAAAAATGCCGACATGATTGCCGTTGTTAATGACAAGGGAATTGTAGAGCAGGGCACTCATGAGCAGTTGATGAATAAAAAAGGCGAGTATTACAGACTGCAAAATGCCCAGGTTAGCGAGTGAGGAAGTCACTTATTTCCTTTTGAACTTCCTCATCTTCAATCGTACTAGCAGCAGCAGTAACCTTGGCTCGTGTAAGCAACTCTTCTGCAGTTTTCTGGTCAATGCCGCGGCTGTTCATGTAAAAGAGCATATCGTTAGAAAGCTTTCCGATTGTTGAACCATGTTCGGCTGCAATGTCTTCTTCGCCACAAAGAATAATAGGGGCTGCTTTTACAACTGCCTTTGGAGACAGGAGCAGGGTAGTTTCAATTTCGTTTCCTTTTGAACCTGCGCAACCCTTTACCATATCAATTGTACCGCGGTAGGTTTTGGTTGTTTCATCCTTTGCGGTACCGTGAGTTTTCATGTCGCAGACGGTTTTCTTTCCCTTGTGAACTACAACCTGGTTCATGTCGAGGTACTGTGTGCCCTGGCAGATATAGGCAGTATCAGAATAGAATGAAGACTGATAGCCTGCCAGTGTTGCATGGAAGCCTGCATCTATGTGCGAACCGCCAAGTTCAATCTGAGTGAGTGTTACCTTTGCACGCTCGCCGCATACTACGGCAGTATCGTCTATCTGGTTTACATTGCTGCCACAAAGCTGGACTTTTGAAATATGAAGCTGGGCGTCGTCTTCGGCATAGACTTTGGTGATAATGCCTGATATAGCTGGGGTCCCTGAGCCTGTCGAAGGGCGGCCCTCATAAACAATTATAACCTTAGCAGTTACTCCCGCTTTGGCATGGATAATCTGATGTGTTGCGCTGTTTGTGTCTGCCGCAATTCTTATAATAAGAGGCTTGTCTCCTGTAGATTTTTCTATTGTATAAATCTTACCTTGAGGTGCTGCGTCTGCAATAAGAGAGGCGGCCTGCTCTCCAATAGAAAACTTTGGTTCTTCAAGCTGTGTCTTTACAGTCTTTCCGCTGCTGACTAAAACACCTTCTGGAATTTGAATATCTTTTCCGGTGTTTTCTGTAAGGGTAAAATCGTAGCTTACAGTGTCGCTGTTTATTTTGAGCCAGCTCCATGTGAGGTATGGTATTGTGTTTATTTCTGTTTTGTTTTCAATCACATAGACCCCTTCATCTCTAACTTAATGAGATTGTTCATTTCAACTGCATACTCAAGCGGCAATTCCTTGCTTACCGGGTTTGCAAAACCGCTTACTATCATGCTGCGCGCTTCATCTTCCGGGATACCACGGCTCATAAGATAGAAAATTGCGTCGTTGGAAATGCGTCCGATTTTTGCTTCATGTCCAACATCACATTCGTCGGTTTTAATTACCATGGACGGAATCGTGTCAGAACGGCTTTCGCTGTCGAGCATTAAGCTTTCGCAAGATACGCTTGTTTTACTGCCAACCGCATTTTTATCTATATAAACTGCAGAACGGTAAATGCTAACTCCACCACCCTTGGAAATTGACTTTGTAGAAATAAGGCTTGTTGTATCAGGAGCAAGGTGAACCATTTTGGCACCAGTATCGAGTTCCTGGCCGTTACCCGCAAAGGTAATTCCTGTAAACTCTGATTTTGCACCGCGACCTACAAGATCACTTTCCGGATACAAATATGAAACGTGGCTTCCAAATGAGCCGCTTACCCATTCAATGCTGGCACCTTCATCAACCTTGGCACGCTTGGTGTTAAGGTTGTACATATTCTTAGACCAGTTTTCTATAGTAGAGTAGCGGAGGTGTGCACCTTTCTTTACAAAAAGTTCTACAGCTCCTGCGTGTAAGTTTGCTTCATTATATTTTGGTGCAGAACAACCTTCTATAAAGTGAAGGTCTGCGCCTTCGTCAACAATAATCAGTGTATGTTCAAACTGTCCGGCCCCGCGTGCATTCAAACGGAAATAAGACTGCAGCGGGAACGAAAGATGAACGCCCTTTGGAACATATACGAATGAACCTCCAGACCATACTGCGCCATGCAAAGCTGCAAACTTATGGTCGCGTGGGGTAATCAGGGTCATAAAATATTCCTGAACCATAGGGCCCCATTCAGGCGATTTTAAAGCTTCTTCAAAACCAAGGTAAACAACACCCTGCTTGGCAACTTCTTCCTGTACGTTATGGTAAACTAACTCGCTGTCATACTGGGCACCAACACCTGCAAGGCTTTTGCGTTCTGCTTCCGGGATTCCAAGCTTTTCAAAGGTTTCTTTTATATCATCCGGGACGTCTTCCCATTTTCCGCTCATTTCGGTTTTTGGTCGAACGTAGGTTGCAATGTTATCTATGTTGAGCCCGTCAATTGAAGGTCCCCACTTTGGAACCTTAAGCTGGTTATAAAGCTCCAGCGATTTGAGTCGGAACTCACGCATCCACTGGGGATCGCCTTTTTCATCAGAGATTTTAGTTACAATTTCGGGAGTGAGTCCGCTTTCGATACGATAAAAATCCTTTTCGGTTTCTTCGTATCTAAAGTCATAAAACTCACGGTTTATATCCTGTATATTTGTTTTTTCGTCCATAATTTATTGAATGTAATCTTCAAATCCTTTTTCATTAATCTCTTTGAAAAGAGAACCGTCGCCAGTTTTAACAATGTGGCCCTTTACAATAATATGTGTTTTATCTACCGGCAGGCCTTCCAGAATCTTTGTTGTGTGCGTGATGATAAGAAGAGATCCGTTTGTAAGACGGCGCCATTCTCCAATTCCCTTGGCAACAAAGCGGATGGCATCAACATCAAGGCCAGAATCAGTTTCATCAAGAATTGCAAAATCAGGTTTAAGCAAAAGCATCTGGAGAATCTCGCTCTTTTTGCGTTCACCGCCAGAAAAACCTACGTTAAGGTCGCGGCGTGCATAGTCGGGATTCATATTCAAAAGCTCCATGCAGCGCTTAAGCTCCTTTTGGAATTGAAACAGCTTTACATGCTCACCGGTTTTCTGCTGAATTGCAGAACGGATAAAAGCTTCAAGACTAATTCCCGGAACTTCAAGCGGGCTTTGAAAGCTCATGAACATTCCAAGCTTGGCGCGTTTATCAGAACTGTAGTCGGTTATATCTTCACCTTTAAAAAGAATCTTTCCGCCGGTAATTTTATAAACAGGGTTTCCCATAAGAGCGTTTCCAAGCGAAGATTTTCCGGCTCCGTTTGGTCCCATAAGAACGTGGGTTTCTCCCTGTCCAATCTGTATATTAAGGTCGTTGAGAATCTGTTTTCCGTCCTCAAGACCTGTGTTCAAATTAGTTACATCTAACAACATAGTTATAATATACTGAAAATTCGGGGGGGCGACAAGGCGGTTTATTTTACATCCATAAGATGTCGTGCATCATTCAAAAGTTCAATCACAGGGAGTGTAAGTTCGCCAGGCGTATCATCAAATTTTAAAACATTAATTGTTGTATGTGGGAACCGCATAAGCACTCCGCACATATACGCAAAAGTCTGATTCAAAACCCGTGCCATAAAAGCCGCGCTCGAACCGCCGTGACAGAATATTGCAATTGTTTTTTTTGTCATCTCTTTGCCTGTGCAGCGGTAATACTGGCCCTGGCGTTCGTAGCCTAAAGTGGCAAGCCAGCGGTCAGTTTCTGTTGCAATTTTGTCCGAGTCTATAGTTGCAAAGTTTTCTTTAAAAACAGGATATTCGCGCCAGTTGTCCGACTTAAGGTCTTTTCCTTCTTTTACAAGCGCATTTACTCCAAGCCACGGATTCCATCTGTTATCATACAGGGCTCCTTCCTGTCCAAAACGAATCTCCTGCATAAAATCCAGAATCTTCATGTCGCCAATGCCCGAGGCATCCAAGAAGGCCTGCGCAGTCTGTTTAGCCCGTCCAAGTGGCGAAGAATAAACTTCATCAATTTCTTCTTTTAAAAGCCTCTGCGCCGCAACCTTTACCTGTTTATGCCCCAATTCAGTAATACAGTCCTTTTCGTAATTCGGGTCTCCATGACGGATGAGTATGATTTTCATAGTGTTTTTTTCCTTAAAACTGTCATTAATTTGATTATATAATAGATATGTGGTTTAATCCAACTTATAGCTCTATCAAATTTACTTTCTCTCTCTTCTCCAACCAATCCTCCACCAATTCCTTAGGTTCAATCGGCCAAGCCTCATCTGCCCATTTCCAGACCCAGTGTTGGACGCACATTAGTTGATTGGTTCTAAAACTTAGGATGATACCGTCGCCGTCGGGGCCGGGATTTTTTTTGTCGGGGGTGACGGTTTGGTTGTCGCCCCAGACTTTGTTTTTGGCATATCTTGCGGCATAGCCGTGGAGATGGATTTTGTAATCAAGAAAATCTTTGTCGGCCATGCAGCCAAAAGCTCCGCGCGTAAGTTTTCTAAAATCGTAATTATCAGGCAGGGTAAAGGTGTCATTTGTTATTTTTAAATTTTTCATTTTTTCCAAAGTGTATCTGTGGGCAACGTGTTTTACTACATTCAATCCGTGAAGATTCCAGTTGCCGTCATCAAAAATGAGCTGCCAGGGTTGAACCATTCGCACCTTAGATTGTTTCTCGTTATTTGCAATGTAGTCAAAAGTTATTACACGGTTTTCTCGCAAAGCTTTATCAATAATGCGCCAGGTCTCTGCCGGAATTTTTGGATTCGGCGCCCCCACAAAAATAATTCTGTCATTATCCGGTCTTTTGTTTATCTTAATATTCTCAATAGTCAAATCATGGTTTTCAATTGCAAGCGATTCAAAAACCTCCTGCGCCTCTTTATACAGTGGGTTGCCCTTAACCATATCCATTAGCGTCTTGATGAGCCTGGCAGCTTTGGCGGCATTTTCATCGGTGTAAAAACGAGGGAGGCGGTACTTTGGATCTGTATAAAAATATCCGTTCGTTTCAAAATCGGTATCAATCGGGGCCTGGTATTTTTCCTGTAGTTCGCCAATATCACGGAAAAAAGAAGTGCGGCTTGTTTTGATGTTGTACTTGGTGCCAAGCTCATGAATAATTTCGTTCCATTTTAATTTGCGCCCACTTGCAATAATCTCGTCAATTGCCTGATAGCGCTTTGCTTTTTCTGTAAAATCAACTGCCATAAAACCTCCGGTTATTGTATTCCCGTGCATTGGGAACAGTCGCCAAGTATATTCTATATCGTAAGACGGAATTGTCAAGTTCCGCTGAATGGAGGTCAACTATGAAAAGATTCAATCGTTTACTGACTTGTTCAGTTATGGTCGCAATGCTTGTAGGTTTGTCTGGTTGTAGTTTTGTGGACAAAATTACGGGGAAGGATCCTTATGAGGGGACGGTCTACCAGGACTTTGTGAATTACCCTAAGGGAAAACAGAATTCAAAGGGACTTTTGACGCTTACAAATGAAGCAAATACTTCGGTTCTTGTTTTTACCGATTCAGTTGATGGAGAGAATTATATTGGAACTATTCCATCTTTGAGTTCAATTAATGTTATGCTTGAGCCCGGAAGATTTTACAGTATAGTTACGGTTTCTAAAGATGCGTTTGAAATGGATCAGGACCTTGCGGTTCAGGCAAGTGTGCTTGTGTATTATTCTGATATTCAGGCTTATACTGTTTCTGTTTCGCCGGAAAATCTTACAGGATCTGCAACCTGGATTTTTAATAACCACACAAGCTATTGGGTTTCTGTAGAAAAAATTGATTCGTCGGGAGAGGCCTATGCTGTAATTGCGCCAATGGCCAAGCAGGTTAGTGTTCCGGTTCAGACAAACAGAAATTATGATTACCGCGTTGTTTACAAAAAGCAGCTCAAGTACAAGGGAAACATAATTGCAATTTCCAACAAAACTTCCTGCACAGAAAATGACACTGCTTCGTTTATGAACCTTACAACTTTTACAACAGATTTGTATGGGGATGCAACAAATGATAACAGTGATCTGGCACCGACTGTAAAATTTGTAAATCAGACTGGAAAAACTCTGCGTGTTTACAACGGACAGATTCAGCTTACTGATACGGGAATAACTGCAGATGATTATACTCTTGCAAGCGGTGTTTCTGCTTTCTTTACCGGCTTTACGGAAGGAACCTCACTTTCGAATCTGAATATCCGCAATGTGGCCTGGAACGGAAACTACTATTGTACCGACACCACCACAAAGCTTGAAAACGGTTATGTCTATATCATAACTGTCCGAAGCTCCGACGGTTCTTACAGCGGTTCGGGTAATTCTGATAATAAGTCTCCTGTTTCCTGGTATGTGAATAAAGAACCTGCAAATCATTTTTACACCGAAGAGTAAAAGGTTTTGCCTGGTGCGTGGAATTTGTCAGGGGAGTATCTTTTATGATTTTTCCTTGACAAATTCTCTAAAAAATGTCAAAAAAGAAGAATGAAAACAATAAAACCTTATGAACATAAAGTAAATTATTACGAAACGGACAAGATGGGCATTACGCACCATTCAAATTATGTGCGCATTATGGAAGAAGCACGCATTGATTTTTTGGAACAGCTTGGCTGGAGCTTTATTAAGCTGGAAGAGCAGGGTGTTGCAAGCCCTGTTATGTCAATTGAATGCAACTACAAAAAGTCTACAACCTTCCCCGATGTGATTCAGGTTTTTGTAACTGTGCAAAAGCTTTCTGCGGTTAAGCTTACCTTAGGCTACGAGTTTAAGTGTAACGACCAGGTTGTATTTACCGCCACAAGCCTCCACTGCTTTTTGGACCTCAAAGGCGCTCCTGTCATTCTTGAAAAACGTTTCCCCGAGTTTTACGCCGACCTCAAAGCCCAACTGGCAGAATAAAACGTCAATACAATTCGCATACACTTTAACCTTGCACTCTGCTTTTTTTATGTTATAATTATTCTTATAAGTCAAAACAAAATCAGGAGGTTTTTGATGAAAAAATTGGTAAAAATTTTGGGTCTCCTGCTCGTAGCAGGTGCATTGTTTGTTGGATGTAAGCAGGATGTTGATCCAATGTCAGCTGGTTCTCCAGCACTGTTTAAAGATTCTGCAGTTAAAAAGTCAGCCGACAAAGTTGAATTGTCTGATGGTGACTGGAATTTTACAATAACTTATAAAATGGGCAAAGATTATGATGCTGTTATTGAAGAGTATGGTTGGGGTAAAGTTTCTTCTAATGTACTTGCTGTAAAGGCTTTTAAGTTTAAAGAAAAAATGAAGCTTGATGAAGATGCAAAAGAACTATTCAAGAGTGCAAGTAAAGATCAGTTAAAGGCAGCTGCTGCAAATGAGGTTGATGAAGAAGGATTCACTATTACAGATGTTTTCCTTGATGGTGATTATCTGGTAATTGAAGTTAAAGTTTCTGAAGAAGCTATTCAAGAAGGATATATGGGTATATCTGACGGCGGCCTTATCAGTTTTGATGATTTAGTTGCTGTTGATAATGTTGATGGTACTACAATTACAATCAACACAGATTCAAAAAAGACAAAGTACAAGATCACTGCTAAGTTTGAAGGTATATATGATGTAGAAATCTATCTTAGCAAGCGCTAATCATTAATTCTTAACTTGTACAAAAGCCCGTGGTCCCACCCACGGGCTTTTTTTTTCACTTTTTTTTCGAATTTTTGCAAATTTACTTCCTAATTTCCCCAAATTTTTTCCATATTAACTATAGAGAAATTTTTCTCAAGGAGTTTTTATGAGTAATAATTTTCAACCAAAACCAGTCGATCAATTGACCTTTACCGATGACGGAATGTTCCAGGCGGTAATGCATGACCCAACAGCCTGTTCAAAAATTGTAGAGCACCTGCTTCACATTCAGGTTGACCACATTGATTATCCCGAGCTTGAAAAAGTAATTGCCCCGTACTATACAAGCAAGGGAATAAGAATGGATGTCTATGTCAAAAACTCGGACAGAGTCATAGATGTTGAAATGCAGGCCAGGTCTCGCGATGCTATTGGGAAACGTACGCGTTATTATCAGAGCATGATAGACATTGACAATCTTATGAAAGGGGATGATTATTCCATGCTTAAAGAAAGCTATATACTATTTATCTGCAAGAACGATCCTTTTAAAGACGAAAATGAAAAACAATATGGACTTCCCTGTTATACTTTCAAAACCGTTTGTTCTGAGAATGCTGACGTAAATCTTAATGACAAAACAACCAAGGTGGTTTATAATGCAAGTGCATACGAAAAAGAAGAAGACGAATGGATCCGCAGTTTCCTGAGCTATGTATATACAGGAAAAACCGGTGAGGATGATTTTGCTAACTATCTATCTGCAATGGTAGAAAAGATAAAACAAGATGATGAATTTAGGAGTTTATATCTGTCTATGAATTTACATGACCGTGATATAAGGAAAGACGCAAAAGAAGAAGGTATGCAACAGGGTGCCCAACAACAAGCCATCCAAACCGCAATCAACATGTTCAAAAAAAAGATATATCCCGCTGAAGAAATTGCAGACCTTACAGGCCTTCCTCTAGAAAAAGTCCTTGAGCTTCAGCAGCAGTTACCAGAAAAAGAATAAATCTTTGGAGGACATTATGAAACGTTCCGGTGTTTGGGTGCTTGCGTTTGTTTGTTCGATTCTCTTTTTTTCGTGCGACAATTTTCTTAAGGGTGCAAACATCAAAAGGGAGCTGGACGATGCAATAGAAATTGCCAACTCCAAGCCGGTAACTATTTATGTTACGGTTGAACCTGGCTCGGGGTCTGTAAATGTGGAACGTGTTTCTGCCAAAAGAAAGCAGAGCTTTGATCTTGTGTTTACGCCTTCTTCTTCGTGGCAGTTTGTGCGTTGGGAAGTTTATGACCGCCAGACCGGCCAGCGCCTTGATGACGCAATTAGCTTTGAAAACCCTTTATCCCCCGATACAAAATTTACCGTTACCAAAGCCCTGGAAAATCTTGAGATTAGACCAAGGTGTCTTTTAGTTCAGGTAACGCCCGAAGCTGCTTCCAAAAACTGGGCTAACATCCCGATAAAAATTCAGTTTAATGTTCCGGTTGACGCAAGTGTTGCCTCCTCAATCAAAATAGAATACGGCGGTGTGTCGCTGCAGAAGCTCGGCCTTTTTGAAACTCCAGTCCTCAACACAGACCAGACCTTAGTTACCATCACTCCAAAACCAAATGAACTTGCTGCCTACATCACAAGCCAGAATCTTTCGGTAATAAAAATTGACATAACCTTAGGCACCTCCATCAAAACCCAGTCCGGCGAAACAATCCTACTTTCCGAACAGTTAAAAAGCTATTCAGTCTGGTATGAAACTGCCATTGAAAGAGAAAAGCCTGTGATTAATGAGTTTTTTGTTACGAGGGTGCCGCTTACTCCAGAGAATACAGATAGTTTTGCCAAAATTGCTCAAATAGAAAAATTTGTTCAAAAGACTGAGGCTGATCTTACTGAAGGAGATATAAAACAGAATAGAGCCGGTAAGTTTGTTTATATTTATGGTCATTGTTATGATAAAGATTCTGGTGTAAAGACTGTAGTAATTTCGCAGGAACGTACAAATGACGAGAGAGGTTTTGCCGTTCCGCCACTGCCAGAAGAACAGAAAGTACCACCAAAAATAGTTACAAAACAGACAATCAATCTTTTAGAATCTGACAATGAAAATTTCTGGATAGAAGATAACGGTAATGTACGGTTTTGCGTAAAATTATTTTTTGATGGCAATGAAGAAGATTATAAAAACGGGGCCATTCTTTTGACTGTCCAGGTTGTTGACGGTGCAGATAATTCTTCTGAAATAAAAAAACTTACTGCTATAAAGAAAGTTGGGAGCGATGGGTTTTCTGTAACGCCAAATGGTTTTGGTTATGATTTATGGCATATTAGTAAATATAAGAGTTCCTATTATGATGATCCCGATTTTAAATTTGATTATGAACAAGGACTAAAAAGTGCAAGAACTTTGACTTTAAGTGTTTACGAATTATTATATTCTCGAGAAAGTTTACTTACTGAAAGAATTTATTGTTATCTGGGCGGAAAAAAGTTATTGTGTAAATATACAGATAAGACTGGTAATATAGTAACAAAAGAGTGTATTCTATCCAACGGTGAATGGATTGTAAACTTTGAAAATGAAATTGTAAATGGACTTATGGTCACCTTCATCGTGCAGGATGATATAGGTAATGTTGCAACAGATACTTTTACTTTTCCGAGCATTGCTTTGTCTTCTATGAGGATAGATAGTCCAAACAATGATAGAATTGTTGTTTTAGATGGAGATTTTTCTTCTATACCGTATAATTATGGTTGCTCTTTTGTTTGTGTACAAAAAGGATTAGAAAATGAAAGAGATATTGTACTTCTTGATACATATTATCCTGGTAATGAAATTGTTTTAGAAGCCGGAAATACCTATTATTTATGGGGAGTTACTACGCAAGAATCCACAAGCAATGGATATGCTACTGATATAATTTGTATTGATAATAATTTTTCGTATAATTCTTCAGATGTAAATACTATGCAACTCATTTTTGACAGAACTAAGGATATAAAAAAAAGTAGTCAAAAAGAGTCTATAGATTTTTTGTTTCATATAAATCAGAATTACTGGAATTTATATGATATGATATCAGTGCAATTGTCAGGTAATAATGTAAATTATTCGTACGGTAGTACTGATATTGCTCTGTCTATACCATTTAAAAATATAAAGAATCAGAACCTTACAGCTTCGATAATTGGGTATAACTATATAAACGGTATATTGTCAAAAACGGGAACTGGCTCTTTGCCTATTTCTTCTTTATCAGAAGAAGAAATTAAGACTTATGACAATACAAAACCAAGAATAAGTATAATACAGACGGATTATGAGAATTTTGAATTTTCTTTACGTGATGATGATTCTGGTCCATTAAATGCAACCATAACCACGGATGGCGGTAAGGTGATAATTTTAAATGCTCAGAATAATTATACAAAAACTCTTGCAATATGGGATTATAATTTGGATAAGATATTCTATGGCTATGGGAACAATTTTATTTTTTCTTACGAGGCAAGTGATCAGGCAGAAAATGAAATACAGGCAACAGACTGGATTACTGCCGAAAACAATTTTCCGTATAAATTTGAAAAAATAACAACTGATAATTATGATTCATCCAATGTAAAAATGACATTGTCTTCTATTAAACTTAATTCGACATATCATGATAAAACTAATTGGATATTATATGTATCACAATGGGATAGCAGTTGGAGTGCACCTTCTGAGTCATCAATTTCATATTTTAGTGATGCTGTAACAGAACAGGGTTTTTGTATGCAAATCAAAGATATTGTTGTTCCAGGGAATAAGTTTGTTATGGTACGTGCATGTTGTGACCCAAATTTTAATAGAACATATTACACCACATATTCCATCTTCTACACCGGCTCCGCAGGCACAACCAATGGCAAAAGTGACCTCCTTATGCCAAACGGAAACTCTACAGATTCGGTGGCAATTCAAAGTGATGCTCCGGTTTTTGTTCACACATTGGTTACCGATGAACCTTACGAAGTTTGTAAAAACTGGTCTATAACAGAATGGGAATCCTACAAAAAACATATTGGCGACGAGGTTTTTAATTTTACTACTGCTTCTTTCCAGCGTTATGATATTCCGGTTGGTCAGATTACTGCAGGGCAGTGTTACTGTGTAATTGCACACTATGCTACCAACAAGGCTATTCAGAGCGAGGTCATGGTAAGGAATTAGGATTTGTGGTAGGATGTATTTATGAACCATAAGACCTTTGTTTTTTTTGACTGTGAATGTGCAAACACTTTTGAAGGAATAGGAAAAATCTGTTCGCTTGGTTATGTTATCTGCGATGATGACCTTAACGTTATTGAATCCGAAGATGTTGTAATGAATCCGGAATGCGATTTTGACTGGTATCTGCTTTCGGGTAAGGGCGACTGTAAGCTGGCATATTCCAAGGATTACTTTCGAATTAAGCCTAATTACGAGGCTTATTACAAGGATATAAAAAAGCTTTTTACAACCGGCAACCGTTTTATTGCGGGCTTTGCTGTTAGTAACGATGTTGGTTTTGTAAACAATGCAAACGAACGCTATGAACTTCCTTATATTCAGTTCAGAGCCTTTGACCTGGAGCGCTATCTTGAACGCAAATACGAAAAAAAGCAGAAGCTTGTTGAATGGGCACAGGAGTTTGGCGTAAACGTAGAAAAGTTTATGTCCCACAAATCTGTTGATGATGCTATGATGACTATGCTTTGTCTTAAAGCAGAATGCATGAAAACCGCTCAGAGCGTAGAACAGATTTTAACTTCGCCGGAAGGAAAGAACTGCTTTGTTAGCAACGAACAGATTCTTGAGCAGGCTGCAGAACGTGCGTACCGCCGTGAGGTTACCGAAAAAATTAAGCGTCTTTACGGCAAGCAGTCTCCAATGCCACACCACAAAACTGTTCTTGGCCAGCGCTTTGAGCTTGACCACAAAATTATGCGCGATGTAGACAGTGCCTTTGAGCTTGTAAAAAAGATTTATGACAACGGTGGCATAACCGGCGAGCATCTTACCGGCAAAGGCAACGCAGTCTTTATAAGTATGCCTCACCCCGAGCACGTAAAAAAGCTGGAAAAGAGGGGGCTTAAGGTGATGTTGTTAGAGGAATTAGAAGGCCTTCTTAAGTAAATATCGTAGATTGCACGTCGCTCGCTTCGCTCGCTCCTCGCAATGACGGTGCCGTACTAATTGCCATTTCTTTTGCAATTCAATATTATAGAAGAATATAATTACAACAGCTGAATGCCGACCTGCTTTTGCAGTGCTCGCCCAAGATACCGGGGAAATTGCGGTTTTCAGCGGGAAGGTTTTTATGATTACTCTCAAATTTGGCGGCACGTCAATGGCTAATGCCCGCCGCATCCTGGCTTCCAGCGAGATTATTATTTCTCGTGCAAAGGAAGACCGTCTTTCTGTTATTGTTAGTGCAGTAGCTGGAATATCCAACACACTTCAATCTGCAATTGATGCCTGTACCTCCGGAATTGCCGGAACTAATTATGTAACAGACATCCGCAATACTCACAATGAAATATGTCTCGAGCTTCAGTCCAAGCTGCCTGGCTTTGATGCCGAAAAGGTAATGGCACGTCTTGAACCGAACTTTGAAGAATTAGATAAATTGCTCGCCGGCTGTGTGTCCTTTGGCGAATGTCCGGACACTGTTCACTGCCGCATTATGGGCATGGGAGAGCTTCTTTCTGCCCCAATTATGGAAAATGTCCTTCTTGCCAAAAAGCAGAGCGTAATTTTCCTTGACTCAAGAAAATATGTTTTTACAACCGGAAACCAGAAGGAAGGGGAGGCCGACTATTCTCTTTGTAACGAAGCCTGTGCTCCATTCCGCGATGGTGCAAGTCCAAGCCAGACACGCATTCTTTTGTTCCCGGGCTTTATATGTACCTGGAGCGGTGGTTCTGAAACTAAGCCTGTAATGGGACTTCTTGGCCGCAACGGTTCAGATTTTTCTGCTGCAATTATTGGTGCTGCCCTGCGTGTTAAGCGCGTAGAGTTCTGGACTGATGTTGACGGTGTATTTACTGCAGATCCTCGCGTTGTAAAGGATGCCATCTTAGTAGATGACATGTCTTACGAAGAAGCCATGGAGCTTTCGTTCTTTGGTTCTAAGGTACTGCATCCAAAGACAATTGCACCTCTGCAGGCAAAGGGAATAGAAGCCTGGAGTCTGAACAGCCACAACCCGAGTGCACGCGGAACCCGTATTGGCAAAGGTCCTTTTGAACACCGTAAGTCAAGCGTTTGCGGAATAAGCTCGCTCAAGCATGTTTCTATGATTAGCGTTGGCGGTTCACTTATGCGCGGACGCACCGGCATGGCAAGCAAGATTTTCTCTGCAGTTTCTGCCGCAGGTTCTTCAATTCTTTTGATTACTCAGTCTTCCAGCGAATACACAATCAGCTTTTGTGTACGCGACAACGAAGCTGCAAAAGTACGCGATGCTCTTGCTGCAAAGTTTGAACTTGAGATCCGCGAAAAGCTCATAGACGAAATTGATGTTCGCCCTGACTGCGCAATTGTAAGCGTTGTCGGCGACGGCATGATTGCAAACCGTGGTGTTGCCGGAAAATTTCTGAACGCACTTTCCAGCCAGGATATAAACATCAAAGCTATTGCCCAGGGTTCAAGTGAACGCTGTATTAGTGCGGTAATTGAATGCGAGCTTGCAGATACTGCTGTACGTGCAATTCACCGCTTCTTCTTCCATACGGCTCAGTCAATCGAAGTTTTTGCATTTGGTGCAGGTACAATCGGTGGAACTATGATAGACCAGATTCACGAGCAGAGAGAAAAGCTTCTCAAAGAAAATGTGGATATCAAAGTTCTGTGTATTACCACAATTGACGGTATGATTTTGAATGAAGACGGTCTTGACCTTAGCGACTGGCGTGAACAGATGAAAAAGCCTCAGTTCCCGTTCAACTCAAACAAGAATGTAGACGACATCATCAAGTTTGTAAAAGAAAAGAAGCCTCTTAATCCGGTTTTTGTAGATTGTACTGCAAGCTACGATCTACCGGAACGCTATCTTGATATTTTGAATGCAGGCATGAGCATTGCAACTCCAAACAAGCGCGCAAACTCTATGGACATCAATTTTTACCATGAGCTGCGCCGTACTGCAAACAAGATGCACCGCCGCTTCCTTTATGAAACAAACGTTGGTGCCGGTCTTCCAATCATTGATACTCTGCAGAACCTTTATAAATCCGGTGATAAGCTTGAAAGCTTTAACGGAATTATGTCCGGTTCTCTTTCTTATATTTTTGGTAAGCTTGATGAAGGTGTTTCATTCAGCAAGGCTGTACTCGAAGCAAAGGAACTTAAATATACAGAGCCGGATCCACGCGACGACCTTGAAGGAAAGGATGTTGCACGCAAGGCTCTTATTATTGCCCGCGAGTCCGGCTACGACATTGAACTTACTGATATAGAAATGCTTCCGGTATTCCCTAAAGACTTTGATGCAAGCGGAACTGTAGAAGAATTCTTAGAAAAGCTTCCTCAGGTTGATGACTACTTTGCTAAAAAGATTGCAGACCTTAAAAAGAAGGACATGGTGCTTCGTATGGGTGCAACAATCAAAGACGGCAAGGTACAGGTGGGCATGATGGAAGTGCCTGTAACTGATCCGCTGTTTAGCGTAAAGGGCGGCGAGAACGCTTTTGTATTCTACACCGAGCGTTACCAGCCAATCCCTCTTACTGTCCGCGGTTATGGTGCCGGTGCGGGAGTTACAGCTGCAGGTGTGTTTGGGGATATTTTAAGAACGGTAAGTTTTAATATGGAGCGATAATATGGAAAAATTTGTACTGAGTATTCTGGTTGAAAACAAAGCTGGTGTGCTGTCCCGCGTTTCGGGGCTGTTCAGTCGCCGCGGTTATAATATTGACTCTCTTACAGTCTGCGAAACTTCTAATCCTGAGCAGTCGCGCATGACCGTTGTCGTAAAGGGCGATGAATATATTCTTGAACAGATCCAGAAGCAGCTGGCAAAATTAGTAGAAGTTATTTCCATTAAAAAATGCGAAAGCGGTTCTACCTGCCAGCGCGAAATGGCTCTTATTAAGGTTCGTGCCGAAGGAACCAACCGCGGTACAATCATCGAAACCTGCGACATTTTCCGCGCACACATTGTTGATGTGGGAATTGACTCTGTGGTAGTAGAAGCCACCGGTAGCGAAGACAAAATCGAAAGCTTGATTCGTCTGCTGGAGCCGTTTGGTATATTGGAGTATGTGAAGACTGGTTTAACAGCAATGGACAGGGGATCGGTGGTAATGTAGTCGTAGATTGCCACGCCCTTCGGGCTCGCAATGACGTACGACTGGTCTCGTCATTGCGAGGAGCGTAGCGACGAAGCAATCTACAGCTTTTTCCACACAGCATTACTTAATTCATAAACCCCGGGGCTTGGAGAAGTGCATTCTCCGAGCCTGAATATTTTTAAAGGCATTGGGAAGATGTCATGGATTGCCGCGTCATTGCGAGGAGCGGAGCGACGTGGCAATCCATGAATAAAATCCAGTTTACTTTTCAGGCAAGTTCCATCGACAGTTCCGATTTTTACCGGACAAATAAAACATTCTCTTTTTTCATCATATTCCACCCCAGTCAAAGTAACCCCTGTGATTTTTTCTTTTGCTTCCTGCACACTTTTAAAATCAACAGGAATCCAAAGCGGCTGGTGGGCATAAACAAGAGTCCCCGGTGTAAAAAGGCGGCGTACCAGTTCCTTCTGGTATTTTATGAGCTTTAGTTCTTCTGTAGGGTGAGGCACAATGACCGTCGTCATTGCGAGCCCGGAGGGCGAAGCAATCCACATACTGATATAGTATATTCTTTTTAGATAAAATGATATACTAAATCTAAGATGAAGTTATCAAAAAAGCTGTTTACATTTTTTTTCATTGCGCTGGCCACTGCTACTGTTATTCTTACGGCCGTGTTCTGTATAAGGCAGAGCCGCATAAGCAGTGTTAAGCTGGAAAATACTCAAAGCACCCTTATTGCAAAAGATAAAAATGCACGCAAAGGCAGTGTAAAAGACACAGGTAGTGCTATGTTTGCGTTTAGTCAGGAGCAGAAGGAAGTTTTTGAACAGCAGTATAATAAAAATCAGAGTGCAGCGCTTATTATTCGCGTAGAGTTTATGCCAACTGCCGCGCAAAAAGAGCTTTTGACTACAGGAACTTCGCTGCCGTTTAATTACGGTATTTTGTATCAGGAAGATTTTGACAATAAGGGCAAACTCAAGGAACCGCTTACTTCTAAAATCTCTGTTTATGCAGACCTGGAAAAAAAGCTTTCTTATGCAGACACACAGCCCCTGGTTCTGGATTTTTCCATGGCAATACCCAAAAGCGACCATATACAAAACTTTTTGCCGCAGGGCTTTTTTATAAACTCAAGCGTATGCTGTAAAATTGTAAGTGCCTGTGTAGGTCCTGCTCTTGTAGGTTTTGATACAACCCAGTCTATTTTGTTCTACGGCTTTTCTTCTAACGGCGGAATAGTAAACTTTGCAAATAACTCAGTAGATTTTTCGGGAGGCTCGCTGGCTTTTCCTGTACAGAATACTTCTAAATCCATTATGCCTCAGATTGTTGTAATGCTGGATTCCAATCCGGAACTTAAGGACAAACGCGCACGCATAAATATTGGCGGCGAAAATCTTTATGTAAGCAATGTTAAAAATGTAGATACTCTGGTAATTCCAGCTGCTTCTCTAAAGAACCCGTTTGCAAATGCAGAGCTTTCGGAAAATAATCTTTGTATAAGCGCGTTTTACATGAAGAGTACTCCGCTGCCCGAGCCAGACGAGCGACCCTACAAGGCTATTCGTACAGACCCTGGGCTCATCTTAAATTACAATACTAAAAACTGGAGACAGGAAGATTATGAGGTTTTTGAATGGGACCGCTACGACAGAATCCTGTTTTTTGATATTAAAGACTACGATATTCAGGATAACTTTTTCCGCCGTCTTGCGTACTATGTAGAAAAGCGCGGCTACAAGGGTAAGCTTTGGAGTAATGCTGCACTGGAAGGTAAGCACGGCTACAACGCCCACGATTATTCGAGCGAATCGCTGGCTTCGTTTTTTAATAAAGCTACAGAAGAAGATTTTACCTTGAACCCCGAAGAAGAAACCCTTAAAAAGATTCTTCTTGCAAACGGACTTCTTGTTGCAGACGGGCAGAAAGTAAAGGCAAACGGGGGAGGGCTTGTTTCTATTTCCCGCCAGAGTGATGCATTTACGCGTTCCAAGCTGCTTGCACACGAGGCCTGGCATACTCTGTTTTTCCGTGACGAGGCTTTTCGTAATTTTGTTGCAGCAGTTTACTACACCTTTGACGCCGACAGCCGCCAGTTCTTGCTGGACTTTTTTGAATCTCAGTCCGGGCTTGGTTACGACATAGAAGATGAATACCTTATGCACAACGAGTTTATGGCCTATATTCTGCAGCAGCCGCTAAAGGATGTAAGCGAATACTTTGTTGGCAGAACAAACCTGTACTCTGTACGAGTCTTTACACCAGAACTTTCGGAATATATAAGAGCCACCAACGCCAAGGGCTTTGAAGATGCAGCCGTAATTTTAAACGACTACATCTACGATGAGTATGGAATAAGTGGTGGTAATGTGGGCCTGATTAATCGTTAATCCAGTGTGAACAGTCGTGCGGCTTCTATTGTGGACGGAGGTCCGTGGCCCGGCATTAAGACTACTGCGTCCTGCTGCGAATAGATGCTGTTTTCTATATTTGTTTTTAAGATTACTTCTGAATAACTTGAGTTGGTGCTTCCGCGTGAACCCGCAAAAAGAACGTCCCCTGTAAAAATAATGTTTCCTATTCTGTAAACAACAGAGTCTGTGGTGTGACCCGGCATGGACATATAACGCACAGTCATTTTTGCAATGGTAAGCTTGCCGTCTCCCATAAGTACGTGGGTAGCATCCTTAGCAACTTCCCAGTCTGCGGCATAGATTTTTGGATTGTAGATTTTGCGCAGGGTTTTAATGCCGTCTACGTGGCTGCCGTGGTTGTGGGTTACAAGAACTGCAACAAGCTTGAGGTTATTGTCTTCTATCTGTGAAATTATATCGTCTGTGATTTTACCCGGGTCTATGATTATTGCTTCGCGCGATTTTTCGTTTACTACGACATAGCAGTTGGAAAAGCCCTTGAGGTTTAAGTTAAAATAAACTTTCATTCCTGGCCTCCTTCGTAGTTGTCGTCGCTTTCGTTTTTGCCGGTTGCAATTGCGCTTCCCTTGAGAGAGAAAAAGGCTTCGCGCGTGTTGGACATTTTGAAAGAAACATTTGACCTCTTTGATTCGTAATACAGCGTGTGCTTGAGGTTGCAGTTTTGCATGGAGGTGTCTATGAGCGTTGCCTTTATAAAGCGTGAATTAAACAGGTCTGAGTCGTCAAACGAAGACTGAAAGGCCTGAATGCCGTTAAAATTATTCTGAATAAGATCGCTTGAAGTAAACAGCGTATGAGAAAATGTACTGCCCGCAAACGAAGTAAACATGGATTTGCTTTTGATAAACGAACAGTCGTTGAATACTGCAAAATCAAAAATGCACATGTGCATAAGAACGTTTTGTGAATGAATGTTCATAAAGGTGCAGTGATGAAAATTGCAGCCGTAAAATTCTTTATCTGAAAAATCTATATCCTGAAAAATCAAACCGCTTGCACAGAGTCCTACAATTTTTTGATGCGACTTTATGTAATTGTAAATATCCTGCTTGATTTTTCCTGGATCCGGTATATGGTCGAGACAGTAGTTTTTTTCTTCTGTAAGGTTTCCTTCTGCGTCAAAGGTAGAAAGTGCAACCTTCATGCAGTGCCTTACAAGACATGGGTTTTCTGTAAACATTACTCTTTTATTTTATAGTTAAAAGGTGTATCATTCAACTATGATTTGCTGGAAATGTAAAAAAGAAATTTCTATAGAAAAACCGGTTCGCGGCGACGAATGTCCTTTGTGTCATGCAGACCTGCATGTCTGCCGTGCCTGCGATTTTTACGAAAGCGGTGCGCATAATGACTGCCGCGAAAGCTCTGCAGATATGGTGACAGATAAAGAAAGGGCCAATTTTTGTGATTATTTTAGGATGAAAGCTGCCCTTCGACAGGCTCAGGGACCCCATGCTAACCTTCAGGGACCACAAACCGGCAATGACGGGGCTAAGGCTGCACGTGACGCATTCAACGCACTGTTTGGTGATTAGGGCTTATGACGGACTTTGTTTTTATAGACAGTGGAACAGGCGGCATTCCTTATATGACGGAGCTTTTGAATAAAAAGCCGGACGCTTCCTGTGTGTACATTGCCGATAATGCAAATTTTCCCTACGGTACAAAAACTCACGAAGAAGTAGTGGGCTGTGTGCTTCCGCTCGTAAAAAAAATCCGAGAACAGTTTGATCCAGCGGTTATTGTTCTTGCGTGCAATACTATAAGTGTAAATGCACTGGAAGAACTCCGCCGGCAGGTACCCGACCAGCAGTTTGTGGGAACGGTTCCCGCAATTAAGCTTGCTGCAGGTGTTTCTAAAACAAGAAAGCTTGGTCTTCTTGCAACTGACGCAACGGTTGCTAACCCGTACAACGCCGAACTTATGAAAAGCTTTGCCAGTGACTGTACCCTTATAAACCGCGGCGATGCCCATCTTATAGATTTTATAGAAAGAAAATCGTTTACTGCGACAACAGCAGAAATTTTAGATGCTGTAAAGCCTGCTGCAGAATTTTTCCGTGCCAGCGGCTGCGATGCGGTTATTCTTGGCTGTACTCACTTTTTAAATATTAAAAAAGAAATTCAACAGGCACTTGGGCCGGATATTAAGGTTGTAGACTCTGTTGATGGAGTTGTAAGGCATGCGATAGAAGTGTACGGGGCGTTGCGGGGTGTCCCCGCTGGAAGGGGTAGGACGCAACGCAGTGCGGCCGAGGGGAAGGCTTTCCCCTCCTTATTTATGACCGGCTCTCTAAACGACGCAGAAATGGCGCAGTACGAGGCACTGGCAACCCGCCTTGGTATTAAAAAAATTAACTTTTTTAAATAAATTTTCAAACAAAACCACAAAAAAAAGCGGAAAAATTCTCAAAAAAATTGCAAATTCTTAAAAATTTGCACACAAATTCCTAAATAAATACATTCAAAAATGCGCTTGCAGGGTTTAATATACAGCCATAAAGACAAAAACATCTATCAGGAGGAAAATTAGATGAAAAAGTTTTTAACTGTTGCAGTTGCACTTCTTATGTGTGCAACATGTCTGTTTGGTGCTTCAAAAAAGAAGACTTCAAAAAAAGCTAGTACCATTAAGATTGGTATCGTAAACAACCCACCTTCAGAGTCTGGATATCGTGCAGCTAACGTAAAGGACTTTGAAACTGTATTTACTGCAGCTAAGGGTTATGAAGTAAAGGCTTTCTATAGCCTTAAGAATGATGAACAGCTTGATGCTGCTTCTCAGATGATCAACGACGGTGTAGATTACCTGTTTGTTTCTGCTGCTGCTATTACTGGTTGGGCTTCTACTCTCCGCAAGGCAAAGGCTGCTGGTGTTACAGTATTCCTTTTTGACCGCATGATGGATGTTTCTAGCGATCTTTATGCTTGTGCTGTTGTATCTGACATGGCTAAAGAAGGTGAAACAGCTGTAAACTGGCTCAAATCTCAGAACCTCAAGGAATACAAGGTAGTTCATATTCAGGGTGCTATGGGATCTGACGCTCAGATTGGTCGTACAGGTGCTTTGGATGCAGAATTTGCTAAGGGAACAATGAAGAAGGTTGTTCAGCAGACAGCTACATGGGACGAAGCAGAAGCTAAGAAAATCGTTGAATCTGTAATCAACTCTGGTGAAGATTTCAACGTAATCTATGCAGAAAACGACGGTATGGCTAAGGG
>JAEEGJ010008373.1_pt1 | contig 28568 bp, 22 predicted proteins | sample 8958761 | NCBI WGS metagenome assembly JAEEGJ01 (sample SAMN16246546, study PRJNA631951) | gut metagenome | biome: gut microbiome; feature: rumen; material: RS-attached | host: Bos | place: Iran: Karaj | collected 2018-10
GGGCGATGATGGCAACGTTTCTGATTTTTGATTGATCCATATTTTACCGTTTGGCTTTAATTTTCGGCGCAAAGATAGAAAAATGAGCGGAAAAATGCAATATTTAGCGTTCGTATTCTATATTTAGTAGCGTGAATTACTTGGCTTTGGATTACGGTGAGCATCGCGTCGGGGTTGCTTTTGGCGATTCCGAACTCAAAATGGCATTTTCGCGCGAGACGATTGACCAGAAGACGACGAACTTATTCGAGCGTCTGGACCAGCTGGTGAAAATCAACAAGATTGACGAATTCGTGGTCGGGATGCCGTACCACCCGGATGGCCGCAAGGACGGAAAGAACGTGGTGGTGGAGGCTTTCATCAAGGACTTGGCGCTCCGCTTCCCGGGGATGAAAATCCATACGCAGGACGAATCGTACTCCAGCGTGCAGGCGCAGGAGTTCACCTCGTACATGAGCAAGAAGAAAAAGCAGAAGAACAAGGCGATAATCGACCGCACCGCCGCCGCGATAATATTACAGCGCTGGTTCGACGAGCGTGGCTAAGCCCCGCATAGACGAAAGAACGGCTCTACGAGCCTACAGGCTAGAGACGAGAGTGGTATAATGGTGCTTCGCACGGATTCTGTGAAAAATCTTTCGTCTCTCGTCTCTCGTCTTTCGTCTAATTACTATATTTACAGCATGGCTAAAAATTTCGATAATTTTGATGATGAAGAGATGGACGAAGCGACTGGTGCGATGCTTGACGCATTGAACGCCGAAGAAAACTTCGTTCCGCAAGTCCGTGACTACAGTGACCGCCGCATCCTTATCTGGGAAGAGGACGATGCACGCCGTGAGGCTTGCCTCGAAGTTCTTTCGGATTTGCTCGTGGGGGCGTTCTTCAAGGCTGTCAAGACCGAAGAAGAGGCGATGCAGCAGCTCGAAGAAGACGACTGGGATACGTTCGTCGTCGATTTCTACACCGAGGGTGTTTCCGTGAGCGATTTTATCAAGCGCGTGAACAACTATCCGGGCTCCATTCTGGTCGCCATTTCCATGGGCCCGTTGACGCTCCCCGAAGAACGCGAACCGGCCAAGGCGGAAACTTTACGCCGTTTGTTCGATATCGAACGTGCTAGCACACAAATTCACGCTTAATGAAGTTGTAATCAATAAATTGTAGCGTATGCGAATATTTGCGCCCTGGCTGAATAGCCGGGGCTTTTTTGTAAGAATGAAAACCACCAGCTAGGCTGGTGGTTCAAAAGAGCCTTCTGGCGTTGCGTCCTCGGATAAAAAGAAATCCCTTGATTACTATTGATATGCGGTCTGCCAACTGCATAACAATAAAATCAAAGGATTTTCAAATGAATATTAGAAATAATAACACACTGGCTCATACATCGTGGAACTGCAAATATCATATCGTGTTTGCTCCGAAATTTAGGAGGAAGGTCTTTTACGGGTAGAAAAGGGCTGAAATCGGAGCGATCCTGAGAAAGCTCTGCGAATGGAAACAGGTCAATATTTTGGAGGCTGAGGTATGCCCGGATCACGTTCACATGTTGGTCGAAATACCGCCCAAAGTGAGTGTTTCGGGATTTGTCGGATACTTGAAAGGGAAAAGCAGCCTGAAGATCTACGAAAAGTACAAATCACTTCAGTTCAAATACCGTAACAGGGAATTTTGGTGTCGCGGCTACTATGTTGACACGACTGGTAAAAATACGGCAAGGATTACAGCGTATATCCAAAATCAGTTGAAGGAAGACCAGTACGGAGAACAGTTGACAATGCTTGGAAAACTTTAGCCCGTTTACGGGCCGCCGGTAAGGAAAACTCGCAAGTGGCAGATCGTGTTACGCGACGTGACGCGTGGCTAGTATCCTAGGGCAGGGCCCGCATATGAAGAACCACCGGCTACGCCGGTGGGTTCCTTTTTGTAACGTTTTAAGTTGTAATAAATGATATTGAAAATTTCTAATTAAGGCCTGTTATGCCGACCACCGTGTTGGCATCTGCTTCTTCAATTGAGACTGTTTTTATCGCGTTTGCTATATGTGTTGTAACCCATAAATTAAAAGTCTTTCTTGTAAAATAAATTTAGATTACCTTGTGTGTACTTGATTTTCATGAAAATAAATTTTTTCAATTTGTGTGAGGAAACGCAAAATAAAGTGCTATACTAAATTCAAAATTGGAAAAGTATGTAAAAATAGAAAAATAAATTTTACAATAAGCTAAACTTTGTAGAAGTAGTTATATTGTGCTAAAAAAATAAATTACGTACAAACGTGGAGATAAAATGCATATAAGTGTATGCATGTTTTTGGAGTATTGCGTGGGTTGATTGAACATGATTGGAGCGTCGTTACAGTATTTGGCTATGCAACTGAATCTTCATTTGCGGCGTACGATGGCGGTACGTGAAGATCTTGTTGTCGTTTCTAGGATTCTTGAAAATGATGGAAAAGAATATGAAGGTGCTGTGAATAAATTGAATCTTTTTCTTGTGAATTTGGAGAGGGATAGCATGGTGCAAAATCGTGTGACTACTCCCGAGGTTCACGGGGATAGGGCTGTCGTGCCTCCGAAAATGGTTTATTTGAACTTGTATTTTGTCATTGCCGCAAATTTCAAAGGGGGAAACTATGTGGATTCTCTGCGATATTTGTCGAAGGCGGTGTCTTTTTTTCAAGATCATACCTTTTTTGAACGTACAAATTGGCCTGACATGCCGGAAGGTTTGGAGAAACTCTTTATCGACATGGAATGTTTGAATATGCAGGAATTGAATAATTTGTGGGGAATGGTGGGGGCGAAGTATGTTCCTTCTGTAGTGTATCGGATGAAAACAGTTGCTCTTGGTGGCGATTACTCTTATTACCAGCCTTATGTGGTAAGGTTTCCGGAAAATTCGGAATTGGGGATGGTTTGATGGAATACGTTAGAATTGTAGATGTTTCACTTTGTCATGAATATTACAACGGAAGCTCGTGTGGCTTTAATGTGGTGCCGTCAACAGAAACAGCTAAAATTCTGGAACGGGAACAGATTTTGTGCCGCATTTACGATGGTAAGGTGCGGCTAATGTCTGTAGGGGCGGTTGCAGAGAAGATGACGCTCTTCTTTTATGTCAAACCCACTATTGCAGAAATTTGGAATGTGACGAATTTCGATGGAATTGCGCATGACGAGTTTCCGACGGCTGTTGTTTCCCGCAAAAAAGGGACGTATTTCGAAGGGCGCAAAAAAGATTCCATGCCAGAATTGCAACGGATGTTCGGCGTGGTCTTTGCGCTTGAACTCCATTTGGAACCCGATGAAATACTTGAATGCGTAGTGAATGTTCCGACAAAGAAACTGAGGTGGTGCTATTGTGTTTCCGGGGTTTTTGCGGAACGTGATTTGTTTATCAGTGATTCGTCGAAAACGGATGACCCGGTGGTGTTTGACTGTGTGGAAAAATCGCCACGTTTTTCACTTTACATTTCGCGGAAAGAAATTCCGATTGTGAGCGGAGCGCCTTCACGATTTCGACTGCTCGATTCAGCAACTTCAAAGGTGCTGATGAAAACTTTGCCGAATGCAAGCGGAAAGACGCTGGCCAAGGCGAGTCTTGACGATGGGACGAGTGCCATTGTCGCTGAATGTTTTGTTAATCCATAAAAAATAGGAGAATCATAAATGCCAACATCATACAAAACCCCTGGTGTCTATCTCGTCGAGAAAGACGCTTTCCCGGGCTCGGTGGTGGAAGTTGCGACAGCTATTCCGGCCTTTATCGGTTATACCGAAAAGACGGAATACAATGGGAAGGACTTGACGAACAAGCCTTTCCGCATCACTTCCTTCGCTGAATACTTGAACATCTTTGGCGGTGCACCGTCTGTGAGGTTTACTTACGCGGCCGACTCCGCTGCAGCTCCTGTAGAAGGCGGGGAAAGCGGGGATGGCGGGGAAGGCGATTCCGAAGCAAAGGACGAAGGCAAGGCAACGCTTAAGGCGACGACTATGTTCCGTCTCTACGATTCCATGCGCATCTTCTTCCAAAATGGCGGCGCGGCTTGCTATATCTGCACGGTGGGCGGTTATACGACTAAAGGAGAGGAAGGCTCCGTTACCGAAAACACGATTAGCAAAGACGCCTTGATGGATGCCATTACGCCGTTCGAAAAGGAACAGGAACCGACGATGATGCTTGTGCCTGACGCCGTTTCTCTTTCGACTGCTGCTGATTGCGCTAGCGTCCAAACGGCTTTGTTGGCTCATTGCAATAAAATGCAGAACCGCTTTGCGATTCTTGACGTTTATGACGGCTTCAAGGAACGAAATTCGTTGGATGACTGCGTCAACGACTTCCGCGAAAATGTGGGGACGGATTTCCTCAAGTACGGTGCTGCTTACTACCCGTGGGTGAACACGAACATTGTTTCTTCGAATGAAGTCACGTTTGCAAACATCGAGCCGGAAAAGGGGGACGATGGCAAGACTTCGTACAAGACTTTGGCCACAGATTTGAAACTTTCTGTTTTGCCGGATCCAGATCCAAATAATAAAAATCTTGCGACTTATAAACTGGATATGGGTAAAGTAGATGACGTTGTAAAAGATTTGAAAGGTAAATCGCAAAATAAGGATACTAGTGCTGCCGAAAAAGAGGCTGCACAGGAACAATTGAATTATCTGCAAAAAAATGGTGATGTCATCAAGACATTCCAGGCTTTGCGCGATTTTGACGCAACAAAAGATGACCCGACTAATTTGCATAACACGCTCACGGCCATTTGTCCTTTGTATGTATCTATGATGGATCAGATGCTCGAAAAGCTCAATCTGATGGCTCCGTCTGCAGCGATGGCTGGCGTCTATACTCGCGTTGACAACAATGAGGGTGTTTGGAAAGCTCCGGCTAATGTCAGCATCAATGGCGTGGTTTCGCCCGCAGTGAATTTGACCAACGAAGAACAAGAAGACTTGAATGTTCCGCTGAACGGCAAGGCTGTAAATGCAATCCGCTACTTTGTTGGCGACGGCATCAAAGTCTGGGGCGCTCGCACGCTCGATGGCAACAGCCTCGATTGGCGTTACGTGAACGTCCGCCGCACGATGATCATGCTCGAAGAATCTATCAAGCAGGCTTCCAAGGCGTACGTGTTCGATGCCAATACTTCTACGACATGGCTTACGATGAAGAACATGATTGGGAACTTCCTCAACGGAATTTGGAGACGCGGCGGCCTTGCCGGTACGACTCCGGAAGACGCTTACGAAGTGCATGTGGGACTTGGCGACACCATGACTTCTGAAGACATCCTCGAAGGCATTTTGAGGGTGACTGTGTTGGTTGCGCTGATCCGCCCGGCAGAATTCATTGAACTCACGTTCCAGCAACAGCAGCAGAAATCGTAATAGGAGGTAAAAAATATGGCTGATGAAAATGGCTCGACCCAAAGCGCAAGCGTATGGCCCATGCCCAAATTCCACTTCCTCGTGAAGTGGGGAAATAATAAAATGTCCTTCCAGGAGGTTTCTGGTCTCGACGCTCAATCCGAAGAAATCAAGTATCGTGCTGGCGACAGCGATATCTTTTCTGTTGTTAAAATGCCTGGACTTGTCAAGTACGGCAACGTCACGATGAAAAAAGGCATTTTCAAGGGCGACAACAAGTTCTGGGAGTGGTTCAAAAAAATCAAGATGAACACCATTGAACGTACAACCATCACGATTAGCCTTCTTGATGAAAATGGTGGGAATACCATGGTTTGGACGCTCAAGAACGCTTGGCCCACCAAGGTAACAGGGACCGATCTCAAGGCCGAAGGCAACGAAGTTGCTATCGAAAGCATTGAAATTGTCCATGAAGGCCTTGAAATTGAAAACAAGTAAAAGGTAATGGAATATGTCAACTCCTGAAGATGAGTTCCCGAGACCCCAAAGCCCTCTTCTCGAAGAGTGGAAACTTCCTGTCGCGTTTCATTTTAGCGTGAAGGTTGGCGATAGCCAAATTCCTTTTTGCGAAGTGAGCGGCATAAAGTGTTCGTTGGAGCTTGAACCCATCCATTCAGGGGGTGATAATTATAACTGTTATTATTTCCCGAAGTCAAGAAAATTTGAAGATTTGGTTTTGAAGCGTGGAATTGTTAAAGAAGATGACGCATTCTTTTTGTGGTGCAAGGGAATTCTGACAAATTCGTTGTCTAGTAAGAGCATTACGCCGAAGACACTTTCAGTATCGTTGTTGGACGAAAATAACAAAGTTGTAAAAATGTGGACTTTTGAAAACGCTTATCCTGTAGGTTGGGAAATCGGAGCTTTTGATGCGATGAAAAATGAAATTGCCTTGGAAACGGTAACCTTAAAATATTATTCATTTGATGTGACAAAGTAATTTTATGTCGATTGAAATAAAAAATCTTGTGATAAATGTTCACGTTGCTGGCAACGATTCTGGAACAAATCGGGCTCAACTGGAAAATTTGCGTTCTGAAATATTGGACGAGTGCCGCGAATATATAAGTGAATTTGTTGATAAGATGAAGGAACGGTAAGGTTATGGGCACTGACAATAATAAAAAAAATGACAAAAAAAAGCTTACGATAACGTCCGAAAATGGCACCTTTGAGGTTATGCTGAATCCTGGGGATTTTTCAAAGGAAAAATCCATAGAGTATTCTAATAAGCTAAATCCTGAAAACGAAAAGTTTTTTCGTTACAAGAATTCTTGCCTTACGATTCCGAAAATTGTATTGGATACAACAGGAGTCATTCCTGTAAACGAGTGGCCTTTGAATGGCTCAATCAAGCAGATGATTGAGGCTCTCGAAAAAGTTGTGTACAAGATGGATGGTCAAGCCCACGAACCTTCGACCGTCGAGGTCCAATGGGGTTCGACGCTTTTTAAAGGAAAGCTTAAATCGATAGATTCGAAATATGTTCTTTTTGATAACAGCGGAGACCCGCTCCGTGCAGAAATATCCTTAAGTTTTCTTGATTATAAAACGGTAAAGGAACTTGAAGCAGAGGCGAAAAAGTGTTCTCCGGACTTGACTCATGTTATTGAAGTCAAAGCGGGCGATACTTTGCCGAATCTTTGTAATAAAGTTTATAAAGACCCCTCTTTTTACATGCAGGTGGCTCGAATTAACGGGCTTTCGAATTTTCGCTATTTGAAGCCGGGGCTACGGCTTGTGTTTCCGCCTTTAGTCGATTGAGGTGCTTATGGGCAAGTCTCCTTTATTTAATTCAGAAGGCCCTGTAGAATGTGTCATTTTAGGAAATGGCAAGGCGCTTTCGTCTGTTTTGCCCATTGTATCTGTTGATGTTTTTTATGCCATCAATACGATACCGAAAGCCGTTGTCGTCATTGAGGATGGTGAAATGAGCAAGGGCGCGTTTCCGCTGAGCGATGGCAAGGGGCTTGAACCCGGTTCCGAAATTACGATTAAAGCCGGCTATGCGACGAAGTCAGAACCGATTTTCAAGGGGGTGGTTGTGCGTCACGGCGTTTCGATATCCAAGAACGGTCGTAGCTGCGTGAAACTGGAATGTCGGCATAAAGTAATTGCGATGACGTGCGCTAGAAAAAATGCGAATTTTTTGAACAAGAGCGATGATGACATAGTCAAGGCGTTGACTAGAGAGTATGGGGTACAAATAAAGTCTAGCATGGGTGGCGAAGCGCATAAGGAATTCTTGCAGTATTACTGCACGGATTGGGATCTCATGATGATGCGTGCCGAGGCGAACGGCTGCTGGCTTTTGGCCGACGACAAGGGAATGTCCATCGAGAAAATTGACTCCAAGGGAAGTGCCGATGTCGAACTCACCTGGGGAACGGATATCATAGAATTCAAGGCCGAGGCGAATGCTCTTTTTCAAGTCAAGAATGTCAAGGCGAATACTTGGGATATTACAAAACAACAAGTCGTTTCTGCAAAATCTTCGGAAAAGTCGCTGGGGAGTCAAAATAACTTCGATGGCGGTAAGCTTGCTAAAGTTTTGAACGTTTCGGTCAATACTCTCCAGACGAATACGCAGGTTTCCAAGAGTGCGTTGACTTCGTGGGCGGAAGCGGAACAGCTCAAGAACGAATTGTCGCGTATATGCGGGTCCGTGGTGAGTGTCGGGACGACGAAGGCGAAAATTGGCGGACTTGTCGGACTCAAGAACGTCGGTGAACGCTTTAAAGGCAACGCTCTTGTCTCTGGAATCCATCATCACGTGAGTGAAGGAGAATGGACGACTGAATTTACGTTTGGAATGCCCAAGGAATGGTTTTACGAAAAGTTCGAAACATCATCTCCCATTGCATCGGGATTGAACTGCGGTGTGCATGGGCTTTTGACGGGAATCGTGATGCAGATTCACGACGATCCCGAAAAACTGAACCGGGTCATGGTGAAAATTCCGTTGATGCAAAATGAAAAAGAAGGCGTTTGGGCGCGTCTCGGCGGTGCTTATGCATCTGAAAAGTTCGGTTGCATGTTTTTCCCGGAAGTGGGCGACGAAGTGGTGCTCGGATTTTTTGGCGGCGATCCTTCGAGTCCGGTGATTCTCGGGAGTCTCTACAGCGGCAAGCACGCCCCTCCGCAACCTCTGGCGCAAAAGAATGAAATCAAGCAGATTCTGACGCGTGAAAAATTGAGCATTGAATTTAACGAAAAGAAAAAGTCGATTACGGTGATGACACCGGGAAAACGCAAGTTTGTCCTTGATGACGATGGCAAAAAAATTACTGTCGAAGACCCTGCGGGCAACAAGTTTGAAATGTCTGATGGCGGAATCAAGCTTGAATCCAAAAAGGATATTTCTATTGATACGAAGGGCCATTTTAAACTTTCCGCTCTAGGTGGAATTAATTTGTCTTCTAAAGGAGACCTCAAGGGCGAAGGTTTGAATGTGGAATTTAACGGTAAGGTGGGTTTCACGGGTAAAGGGACTGCCAAGGCCGAAGTCTCTGCGTCGGGACAGACGGTTATCAAGGGTGCAATGGTGATGATTAACTAGGAGTGTTTATGGCTTTTGCTGCAAGAATTACAGATATGCATACATGCCCCATGCAGACACCTGCTGTGCCTTCGCCGATTCCGCATGTGGGCGGGCCTGTCGTTGGGCCTGGCGCTCCGACTGTGTTGATTGGCGGGATTCCGGCGGCTGTTATGGGGGACACCTGCGTTTGCGTCGGCCCTCCGGATACCATTATAAAAGGTTCTGCAACAGTGATGATTTGCGGAAAGCCCGCGGCTCGCATGGGCGATACCACGGCTCATGGCGGGTCGATTGTATTGGGATGCCCGACGGTGATGATAGGGGGCTAGCGTGCTTGATAATTCTTTTTTAGGTCGTGGTTGGTCGTTTCCTGTTTCGTTTTCGGAACAGGGATGCGTGAAAATGTCGGAATATGAAGATGATATTGAAGAAAGCCTTCGCATTCTTTTGATGACGTATCCCGGAGAACGCGTGATGCAGCCAGAATTCGGCTCGCGATTGAGGGACTTTTGCTTTGAATCGTTTTCGCTGCGGGTGGAAACGTTGATGCAAGATGAAATTTGTAAGGCGATTCTTTTGAATGAGCCTCGTGTCGATGTTGAAAAAGTTGAAATCGAGCCGATGGAAAATGTAAGCGTGCTGAGAATAAATGTTGCTTATGTTATTCGTTCTACGAATAGCAGAAGAAATCTCGTATTTCCTTTCTACTTGAACGAAGCGACCGATGTGAATGTCTAGGGATTTTGCTATAAATGATTGAATGAGAACATGACCGTTAAGTATTTTAGAATAAAGGATGGACTTAGTCAACAAGCTCGTGAGTTCCCTGAACTTGCGAAGGGCTTTTTTGCTGTAGATTCTACGCCTGCGAAGTCTATTCTGGAGATGATGAACGAATATGCACGGAAACATGGATTTCCGCATTTCTTCGATAATATCGATGTATCGAAGGTCATCTCGATGATTAACGGCGAGGCTGACGGTAAGACCGAACCCGCTGCGGCTTTGTATGCCGTGTGCGCAAAGCTTATGGGGCATGTTCAAAATAAACTCAATGAGCTGCCCGATGAACGGATTGATTTCTATTATCGCAAAATTTTAAAAGAAGATAACCTTGACGCAAAAGGGGATCGTGCGTTTGTCACTCTAGAAGTAGATGAAGATAACGTATCTTGTGTGCTTCCGAAGGGAACCCGGTTCGGTGCGGGGGAAAACAGCAAAGGCGAAAATATTGAATTTGAATCGATTAGCGATGTCAACATCAACGATGTAAAGGTCGCTAAAATTTTGACGGTTTCGAATTTAGATGATTATCCGGTCACGCAGTCGGAAATTCCTGTATATAAGGCGAGTCAGGCCATTGAACAGAAAATGCAACCTTACCCGTTGTTTGGGCTCACGCGTTCTAACGAGATGCTTGATGGAACGGAATTTTCGAAGGTAGGTGTATGCATCTCTAACCGAATATTCTGCATGTCGAGCGGAGTGAGAAACGTCAAAGTTAATTTCTTTTATGAGTCGAAAACAGCTAAGAAGGCTTTTTTGGACAAACAGGAAGACTATGCGGGTGATTTATCAACGGCGTTTTCGAATGCGTTCAGTATTTCGCTGACGACGAAAGAGGGCTGGCTCAACATCGAAAACTATAAGCTTAGCAGTGGCAGCTTGAGTTCTGGCGAATCTAATAATTTAATGAAACTGGAATTTACGCTCAAGGATACCGACCCCCCTATAGTCAACTATGACCCTGAAATTCATGGAGGGGGATATCGTGCGAAACATCCGGTACTGAGGCTTTTGGTGAATCCTCGCAAATCGGACATGTTCTGGTTCTTTTTCAAAAATGTGCAGTTGCAGACGGTTCGCATTGCCGTTGACGTTTCGAAGTGTCGCGATATTGCTGTTTCTAATGAATTTGGCCCTGCCTCGATGGATCTTCCTGTGCAGCCTTTCGGTGCAGTCCCTAGTGTTGGCAGCTCGTTTATCGTGGGCTGCAAGGAAATTTGCGGAAAAGATATAGGTTCGTTTACGGTTCATGGAAAATGGTGCGGACTTCCGAACTGTAGCGATTTTTCGGAATGGTATGCTCAATATGAAAATCCACCGCACACTTCCGATTATACGGTTTCGTTGAGTGGACTTTATGGGGGAACATGGTATCCTTCGGAAAATAAAGCAATTACATGTAAGCTTTTTGATACGAGCAAAAAAAGCGATTTAGAGCGCAAAGCGAATGGAATATCTCCTGATTTTGATATTTCGTTCAGTAGCATTGTAAACTCCCATACAAGCGAAATTATTCCTGATGATGATAACTTCATGTATTCGCCGATGATGAAGGATGGCTTTTTCAAAATGACATTGATTGCCCCGTCCAAGGCGTTCATGCATGGCGAGTTGTCAAAAACGTTCTGTAACTCGTTCCTGTCGCAGGTGCTCAAGAAAAAAACGGCGGATAATTTCCCCAATCCACCATATACGCCGAGTATTGAAAATTTGTATGTCGATTACACTGCAGATGCCGAAGCGGTATTTGCGTCGAATGATTTGCGACAGGACGATGGAATATTTTTCATACATCCTTTTGGGTTTAGTGAAAAGGAAAAGTTTGTTCTGCATAGCGGGTATCTTTATTTGGGGCTAACTTTTAGCGGTAAACCTAAAAAAGTGAATCTTTATTTTTTAATGAATAGGGATTCGGCTATGCGTAGCAGCGGAAATGAAAAGTGCGAGTGGTCTTACCTTGGGCCTTTGGGGTGGACGAGTCTCCCCGATGAAAATCGGCTTGCGGATTCTACGGCGAATTTTACATCGTCGGGTATCGTGACGCTGAACTTGCCAAGCGATATGGTGAATGATGACCCTTTGATGCCCAAGGGCTATTACTGGATTCGCATTGAGCCTTGCAACGAAAGCTGGAGGGAATGTTCTAGGCTCTTGACTGTATTCTCGCAATCGCTAGAAGTCAGGCGGGTTTGCGGATTTGAAGACGGAACAGATTTTGTTCATTGCAAACCGCATACCATCAATGAACTTGTCAAGAGTGTTGCCGGAATTTCGAAAGTTTATCAGTTCGAAGAATCTTTTGGCGGCAAGTCTCCCGAAACAGATTTCAAGATGCGCACACGAACGGCTGAATTCTTGTACCATAGAAATCGCTGTGTTTCGTCTGAAGATTACGAACGTATCATATTGGAAAATTTCCCGGAAGTGCTGAAGGTGAAATGTTTTGCGCACACGAAAATCAACGAAGAAACAGGATTTGTCGATTGCATGAGTCCAAGGAATATGTTGATTGTGCCCATATCGCCGCTATTTGACGATGGCAGTTTTCAGTGGGATCCGTGCTTGAGCGGTTCGCTCTTGCGTGAAATCCGCATGTTCTTGCGGAAATTCAGCTCGGGAATTTCGAATATTCAAGTCCGTAATCCGTTTTTCGAAAAGCTACAGGTCCGTTGCAATGTTTCGCTTCGACCGTGTGAAAATGAAGGGGAAATAATTTTGGACTTGAACGAAAAAATCAACCAGTTTCTTTCGCCGTGGTATCCTAAAGCTGGCGGAATCACTAAGCATTTTGGCTGGTCACTCGAAAATAGTGTTCTCAAGTCGTTTATTGAAAACATCGATTATGTAGAAAAAGTGGGAGATGATTTTACTTTGATGAAAATCGCATGTTTGGATGACCGAAAATTCTGGGTGCACGTTTTGGATAAGCCAGACGATAAAGTTTTTTTTGGTTCGTTCCCTTGGAGCGTGGCGGTGCCGATGCGCAAACACTTTATTGATGTGAAAACAAAAGAAATCTATTTAAATGAAGAAGTCAACAATGGATATGGAGCACTTGAAATAGGTCAAACATTTATCATAAGGAAAAGCTGATGTCTGAAAATGATATGGAATACCACAAGTTGAATCGAGTCGAATTGAGAGACCGCTTTAGGGCGGGGCGCATGCCGACTGAAGATGACTTTATGAGCTTGATTGAATCCATGGTGAATTCCGTGGATGAGGGGTTTGACGTTTCTGAGGATAACGGCTTGGCTATCCGGCAGCAAAAGGAAAATGGCCGTTTGCTTAGTTTCTTCTCGAGTCAGACGGAATACGATCCTTTGTGGTCTGCCAATGTTCTGAAAAATACAGAAAAAGGGGAAACCTCCTTAAATTTGAAAGTTCCCAATATGGGGGTCGATGAATCCGCCATGACATTTGTTGGACCGCTTCCAAGCAATGTCGAGAACAATTCGTCTAAAGTGCGCGTGGGCATTGGCTGTACTGCCCCCAAGAGCGAACTGGATGTGAATGGCTCGATTGCCTCGAAGGGGCGTGTCGGTCATGAAAACGAAAAGTTTGAAGTATTTGCCGATGGTGAATGGTACGATGTGACGGATGTATTGACGGGCTGCCAGTGCTTTGAAATTGTGGCGGGCGTCGGCGGGGTAGATGGGGATGGCAAATTTGCATTGACCCATGCAATCGCTGTCAACGTGTTCAATTCCCATCCGTCCGTGAACGTAACGCAATCTTATAGCGGTGGCCGCGGCTCCAGAATAGATGTCCGTTGGCAAAAGAATAAAAAAAATAAGTTCGAGTTTACGCTCCAGTTGCGCGTTCATGGAAAATTCAAAAATGGGAATAAAATAAAAGTACGTTACCATTTGACTCAGCTTTGGTTTGATACGCAGATGAATGGGTCCGTTATAAAATGAATGAAACCGATTCCATAACAATATCCCGTCAAGAGGAAAGACCGTTCGATTATGCGACTCTGCGGCAAGAAGCCATAGAGCTTGTCCAAAAATTGAGCGGAAAAATTTGGACGGATTATAACACCCATGATCCAGGTGTTACCATTTTGGAACAGATTGTTTTTACGCTGACCGAGCTTGGCTACAAGACTTGTTTTGGCATTGAAGATTATCTTTCTTCGCTTGATAACGGTATTGATTATGAATCGCAGGCTTTGTACTCGCCTTCGCAAGTTATGTCGTCTTTTTCGGTAACGCGGGAAGATTATTCGTCATTCTTTAGAGAAAACATTTGTTACAAAAGAATAAATGACAATTCGATTTGCAATCCAGAAAAGGTTTCGTTCAATGTCGATGAAAATGGATTTTACAAGGTTGATATTTTAGTCCGTTTCCAGCAAAATGAACTTATAAAAAATTCAGTCATTGAAAGCTTTTATAAGCTGTGGCGTAAGTGGCGTTGTATGGGAGATCATGTTTCGCATGTTAGAGTCGTGTGGATAGAGGGCCTTCAAAATATAGCGACGCTTGTTGATTCTCGTAATGGCGACGTTCTCCCTGTTGGCGTGCATCGCGATTTGACGGATTTTTCTCCTATGATTAATCTTTTCCCGACAATTTATCGGGAAGGAGAAAGCGCAGAACATTTAAAGAAGTATCTTGCTCCTATTGAGCATGTGTTAAAAAAATACTTGAGCTTGCTGGATTTTTTCCCGAATATTTTTTCTTTGAATCTCGATGTTGCGGGCAAGTCTCTTGAAAATGAAATCTCCGTGAATGAAGATTTTAAAATTGATTTGACGCAGTACAGCTTTGCGTTGGATCAGATGCTTGCCATGTACGGCGTGCGGTTTCCGAAATTTGATTTCGTCGATTTTACACGCCAAGTTCATTGCAAAGTCCAGTATTTGCGGGAACTACCTGATTTATTGCTTCACCGGGCGGGATTGTCTTGGAACCGTCGTGTTGAATTGATGCTGGGCGTGCTTCATGATGCTCAGGATGTTTTGAAAATTTATAGCGTCGATGGCATATTTGAAAATGAAAATGCAGGATTTGTCCGTATTGTGATTTTTACCCGCCTGAAAAATCTTGATATAGCCGATGATGTTGAAAGTTTTGTCTGTAAAGAAATCCCAGCCCATTTAATTCCCATTTTTTACTGGATGCCGCAAATAGATGAGCGTGAATTCGAAAGTTTATATGCAGATTGGATTGAAAAATCGGCGATGAATCCGATGCTTTCCCCTAAAATGGTTCAATGGTTTATACGGCATAAACAATTTGCGTCGGAGCCGGTTTGGCTATGAGTGCGTCGATGAACATCATTCACAATATGAACCTGAATCTTAAGGTTGACGATCCTTCGCTGTCGATTGTTTCGAACAGTGAACTTTACAGATTTGCTCATGGTTCATTGGCTGAAACGATTGATGAAATTTTCGATAATGTACATGTTGATGGCAATGTGAAACTAGATTCGTTGACGGTTGATTTGGTTGTGAAAAATGAGGGTGATGTATTCCGTCAGATTACAGATGCTTTGCGTACATCGCTCCAGTCTCAATTGAATACGGCGGTGTTCAAAGCGAAAAGTGTTCCGGTTACGAACATGCTCGCAGATGTTTTCCGGCAATATTTGCCTATGGAAAAATCGAGCAACCTTGAGAGGCTTTTTGAAAATTTTGCAGAACAGTGGCAAAAAAGCCATGAAAGTGAAGTATTCAATTTACTTGAATTTTCTGAATTTGTTTTAAAACATGAATTGGCTGAGTACCCGAATATGGATAAACAGCAGGTGGCTTGCCTGATTTATCAGAAAGTCTTGCAGATGAAAAATGCAAAAAAATCGCAAGATGTACCTGGTGCTGCAACGGTGCAGAATGGGGTAAAAACATCTTACGAAGTTGTTGATTCTGGTTTGGTGCTGCTTTCGCCGTACATTCCCGTGCTCTTCGAACGTACCGGTTGCGTTAAAAATGGAGCGTTCCTCTCTGACGATGCCAAACGCAAAGCTCTTGCGGTCCTCAAGTTTGCGGCTTACGGAACATACGGTGAACCGCCTCATTACGCTGCGTTGATGAACGTCCTGTGCGGATTGCCCGTAACGCCTGCGTTTGACGCCGATGAACTCCCTAAAATTTCGGATAGCGAAAAGGAACTTGTCGAGGGGCTGCTCAAGGCTGTTATTGCGAACTGGAAAGCGGTGGGCCACATGTCGCCCGATGGACTCCGTGGCACATATTTTGTACGTCCGGGAATTTTCGAAACGTCGGAAAAGTCGGACTTGCTTACGGTCGAAAATAAAACGTACGATATTTTGCTGGATAAACTCCCGTGGGGTTATTCCATGGTAAAGCACCCGTGGATGGAAAAAGTTTTGAATGTGAAGTGGAGATGATGCTGCAATGAGTAAGTGCTTGACAAACGAAATCGAATGGTGCAAGTCGGTGATTGATTTGCGGTTCTCGCAGTATTTTTCCGCCGACGATAGCGAAGATAAAAAGTTGCAAGTCGAGATGCTCACGCCGCCTGAATTAAGTGATGATTCTCCGTATGGGCGTGTCGTCGCTGAATTTGGCCTTGGTTTTTACGAACGCGTTGTTATTGCGCTTGCTTTGCTTCCGCACCTTTGCCCGCAGGCTCTAGATTCCTTTTTGTTGAACAACCGCACTCTTGGCCGCCCTTACACTGAGTTTGGCGGCTGGCATGGCAAAAGCCATTCCGGTTTTTTGCCCACCTGCGAAACAGCCTTGTTCTTGCTTGCGGGTAACGACATTGAAAAGCGTTTGCAGATGATGTCGCTTTTTGATACGTCATCGACGCTCTTTGCAGAAGGCATTTTGCAGCTGGAATATGGTGAACCCGGCGAACCCGCGAATTCGGCGGCACTCCGCATTTCGTCGGAATATTTGCAGTACTTTACGACTGGAGTCAAAGACAAGCCGGACTTTAGCATGCGTTTCCCGGCAAAGCTCATCACGACAAATTTGCAGTGGGATGACCTTGTCTTGAACGAGGATACTTTGGATGATATCGGTCAGCTTTTGACGTGGATTGAAAAAAGCGATGTCGTGCTCGACGACTTCGGACTTCGCAAAAATCTCAAGCGTGGTTATAGAGTGCTTTTTTACGGCCCACCGGGTACAGGCAAGACGCTGACTGCGACGCTCATTGGTGCAAAAGTCGGCATGGACGTGTATCGCGTCGATTTGTCGCAAGTCATTTCGAAATACATCGGTGAAACTGAGAAAAACCTCTCGAACATTTTTGACCAAGCGGAACACCGCAATTGGATTTTGTTCTTTGACGAGGCGGACTCGCTCTTTGGCGCTCGCACGCAGACGAACAATTCGAATGACCGTGCCGCGAATCAGGAAATCTCTTACCTTTTGCAGCGCGTTGAAGATTTTCCGGGAATCGTCATTTTGGCGAGCAACCTCAAGTCGAATATTGACGAAGCGTTTGCGCGCAGATTCCAAAATTCCATTTATTTTCCGCTCCCTGAACCGGAAGAACGCAAGCGGCTTTGGTCTAACATATTCTCAAAAAAAGCTACTTTAAAAGATGATGTAGATTTGGACAAGTTTGCTGAAAAATATGAACTTGCGGGGGGCGCTTTGACGAACGTGGCCCGCTATGCGGCTCTCTGTGCTGCTCAGAAAAATCGCAGTAAAATTTGTAACGACGACATCGTTAGGGCATTAACCAAGGAATTACATAAAGAGGGAAAAATACTATGAAAATAAGATATGCAATGATGAGCTTTATCGTTTTGGCTCTTGCTGTATTTTCGTTTGCTCAAATGGAGTCAATGAACTATTACCGGATATCGCCTGAAAAAGTGGACTCGCTTGCTGCGCTGAAACCTGAAAAAGCGGAACTCCTCAAAAAAATGACAGGGATAGATTTCCCGGATACCATGCTCGTTCATCGCTATGCCTTAAAACTAATGGCCGCTGCTTTGAATATATGTGAAGAAAATAGCAATGCAGAAAAAAAATTGTTAAAAATAGATACAAATTATTTTGTTGCAGATTCTTCGAGTGCTCTTCGTAATGTTTTTTTAGACTTGATAAGTACGAAAAAAAGTTCATGTACTGATGAAATCTGGGTGGATCGTCATAAAAAGATAGATGTTCTTTATCGTGAATATTTAGCTCCAGAGGTAAACGCTATGCTGGAGGGAGTCAATGAATTTAAAGATGAATCTATGGTGTTGCCAAAGCAAAAATCATGCGGATGTAGCCATAACGAAGAATTGAATGCCGAAGTATTTGGAATTTATCCGTACTGGTATGTTGGAGATTCAACAAAATGGATTGATTTTGAAGGTGTCACGAGACTTGAGTTTTATGGGCTGTATGCAGATAATAAGGGAACGATTCAGATGCCTTCGGGTACAAATGCTTTGGATTACTTCAATGAAAGAAAAAATTATGAATTTGTCAATGAGGCTCATCGACATTATGTAAAACTAGATTGGATTATAAAAAAGGATGATTGGACAAATATCAATCAAGCTGATTTCTTTAAAAAGTTAACCGATGAAATAGATGCACTCCTGAACAAAAAAGTGAACTCAACTTTCCAACGAATTGTAAATACACTCAGTTTTTATACGGATGATTTTGAATATCGCGGAGATGGCGTGACCATTCTTTTTAAGAATTATCCCAAAGATGCGGAATCTACTAAAAATTTTGGAGAATTTTTTAAAAAATTAAATAGAAAACTTTCTAAAGTGAACAAGCATGTGTTTGTGAATGTCATGATGGACCGGTTGGATTTAGTCAAAAAGGATGAAACTGTAAATTCTACCGTGTCTAAGAACGGCAATGGAATATACAGTTACGACTACTTTGCCTCTATAGCTAATTTCCCTGACAATCAAAAAAAGATCAATAGAAAGCAATTTAGGAAGGAACTGAAAAATTATTTGTTCGTTGTTGTCGAGGAACCCGTTTCTCGATCGAAACGCTTTGTTCTGAATGATCTGGATCAGCAATTGGACGACAAGGAACGTCATAACGTATTGCATTCCGTTGTGCCGGTTCTTTGGTTTGATTTTAAGCAATGGAATCAGCTGAATAACGATGCCTTGTATTATAACGATACTTATTTTGGTTTTGGAATAGCTCCGTATGTCACGGATGAAAAAGCCAAGAATGCTTGCTTGGATATGGGAAACCTTGGAATGTGCATGATTGAACATTTAGAAAATGAAGATGGCAAAAATGAACGGCAGGGAAGTATCGGTGCGTTTGTCTGCACTCATCGCTGGGTGTTCCGTTTGTTTAACATTCTGGCTTTCCTTATTGCGGTTGGCTTGATCATCGGTTATTTCGTTTCGTGTAGTATCGCTGATTTTTTCAATAACCGGTTGGCGCTGTTGCTTGCGATTGTCGTATTACCATCGACGTTCATGATGGTTATCGTTATGCTTTTTGACCCGACCGTATTTGCTTTTAACGGCTTATTGGGAATGTTACCCATTTGCATTTTGCTTTTGGCGACCATCTCCATTATTTTGTTGCAAGCCCGCCAAAAAAACGACGTCCCCACACGCCAAAAAGAGTAAGATAATGAAAATGTATAATCATCCCTCCGCTGTCATCCTGGAGGGGCTATGCCCCGATAGGATCCATACAGTAAAAGGAATCTCCCACTGTCATTCTGGAGCGAAGCGATAGAATCCATACAGTAAAGAATAAATCTCCCGCCGTCATCCAGAGGGCGAAAGCCCGATGGATCCAGTGAACTCTCGTAACCATTATATAAACAAAAGGACTCAATCAATGAACTCTACTTACACTCAAAAATCCGATGCCCTCCAACGCATGGCATCCCACAACGCCGCAAGCGTCTTAGATTCCTCTGCGCAAGGCGCAAGCCTCCAACGCAAAGCCGACATGATGGGCGGAGCACTCCAACGTGCCTCCCTCGAAGAAGAGGAAGAACCCGTCCAAGGCAAGTTCATCCAGCGCGAAGCCATCCCCGAAGAGGAAGAAGAACTCGCGTAATACCCCTCCAGACACCGTCATACTTCCTTTAGCCTCGAATTGGGGGTGGTGATAAGGTCCCTGAGCATGCCGAAGGGCCGAACCTCCGAGCCGGAATCCACCACCGTCATCCTGGAGCGAAGCGATAGGAACCATGCCGTCATGGAGTCTGACCTCGTCATTCCGGCCTCCGAGCCGGAATCTCCCGCTGTCATCCAGAAGTGACACCTTCATCAGTCATCTTGGAGTATCCCTTTCACTGTCATCCTGGAGGGGCTTTGCCCCGATAGGATCCAGTAAACTCTCGTAACCACTATAAACACAAGGACATCCCATGAAATCTACGTACGCGCAAAAGTCCTCTACTCTTCAAAAGGCGGCAGCCCCAAATGCTGCGTCAGTCCTTGATTCATCCCCTCAAAGCGAATCCCTCCAGCGCAAAGCTGATATGGCAAATAACGCTACTCAGCGTGCGGAGGCTCCTCGACCGAATAATACGGGAATGCCGGATAATTTGAAGGCGGGAATCGAGAGCCTTTCCGGTTTTTCGATGGACGATGTGCGTGTGCATTACAACAGTTCTAAACCCGCTACCGTACAGGCTCTCGCTTACACGCAAGGAACAGACATTCACGTAGCACCCGGCCAAGAAAAGCACCTGCCGCACGAAGCGTGGCACGTCGCCCAGCAAATGGCTGGCCGTGTTTCGCCCACCACAAATATCAACGGCATGCCAGTGAATGACAACGCGGCATTAGAGCACGAAGCCGATGTCATGGGGGAAAAGGCGGTTGTACAATATAAAACAGAAATTTCTTGCGAAGCTAAATATGTAGCTCCTCAAAATACTTCTATTCAGCGATATATAAAAAATAATGACTATATCTTGTCAAAGGAAAAGGACGGAAAAAGAAATATTGCTGTTAAAGAAAATGAAGCGTCAACTATTTATATAAGAACAGAGGCTGAGTCTCCTGATGAATTGAATGGATTAGGTATAGAAAAAACGGCTGATACAGAAGATATTTGTAATGACAAATACTCTGTATATAAACAGAAAAAAATGGCTAACCAAACAACGCTCTGCACCGAAGATGAAGCTATAACAAAAGGCCTTTTAACTCATCAGAAAGAATTTATTCAATCTTTGATAAATCTTTTAGACCCTGATTTAATATCAAAAGATTCTTTATTATCTATGATTTATCGAATGCGAATAGGAATTCCTTTACAATGTTTAGGAAATGATATTAATAACGCTGTATTTGCAATGTACAATATAGCCCTTAAAAACCCAATTAGTAATGACGATCGTAAAGTTCTTGATATTATAAAAAATGATTTAAGTCTTCGTTTATCACAAATAGAAAACGAAATGGATATGGCTTCGTATAATCCTATTATTTGTACGGAATGTTCTGGTTCTGCACGTCAAAGAAACCAAATATTAAATAAAGACTATGGTTCATGTTCATATGTACAAGCTAATTTTGAAGCCGCCGAGTATTTGTCATGGGAGCATCATGCCGCAACTTACATTCAACAGAATTTATCAGATGACAGTTTGTATATTGAAGACGCTGTTGGAAAATCTTTAACTGGAAAAGAAAAAGCAAATGCTCATTGGTTTGCTCACATTTATGGAGTTGAAGAATCAAGTAATCTAAATCCATTAACAGACGATTTTATTCCTCCGTACTCATTAAATACGAAGTTTGAAATGAATAATCTTTTTAATAAAATTGAAAACAGTAAACTTAAAAACAAGTTTAAGGGAGAATGGTCTGTAAAATTTGCAAAAAAGCAATTAAACCTTGAATTGAAGGTTAAGTATGATGAGACTCAAAACAAATTTTTTGGATTCTTTGAACAACTTGGTTTCGCCACCCTTTATGATAATAGAGAAAAAAATGAAAAATATTTAATTGGTGTTATGGATTTTATGGTTCAAACTGCAAATTGTGCCATTGATGGAATGTTGGTCGAAAATGAAGCGAAAGAAGGTTTTGAGCAATATAAAAAGAACGATTCGAAGAGCCCTTATCTAGGAGAAACTTCTGGACCTGTGGTAGGAAATTATTCTCCTTCAATGTTTATCTATCAGGATCTTTTGGAAAAAGACAGCTTATTATCCATTGTTAAGGCGTCAAAAAACACAAAAAAACAAAGCGTCTAAAAGGTTAAGAGTCCAATCTTCGATTTTTCCATTTGCGGCTCAGCCACCGCAATGTTTCCCGCGTCCTTCAACAGCGTCGGCGTAACCGCGTTCCATCTTTTCTTCAAAAACTTCATCCGATTCAATTAACGGAGCCATGTCCATCTGCTCTTGTTGATACAGCAAAAATTCGATATATCTCGAAACTTCTTCCAAAGAACTTTCTGGAAGTGACTTTACCTGATCAATCACAGTTTCATAAGACATGATGACCTCCGTTACTAAATATACACTAATTCAGCGAGAGAGGCAAGCGGGCGAACTTGTCACAAAGAGTAAAACAGCACCCAAAAGAAAATCTATCTTTGGGCTTCCACCCCAGTTTTTGGGCATTTGTGCAGCCATGGGAGTGTATAAGGACCTCTCATTTCAACAATTGCCACTCGCCTTTAATCTTCGAGTGTTCTGAATTGATGTAGCCCATTTTCTTGAGGTCGTTAATGGCTCGTAAAATGGTACTTTCGCTTACTCCGAGATTATCTTGAAGCCATGAATATTTTGCTTTCTTGTTTTGTTTCAGCATTTTAAAAACATCTTCTACAATTTGTGACGGAAAATCGGAAACCTTCAAATTTGACGGTTTTTTTGACGGTTTTTTTGACGGTTTTTTGCTTAAAATTGCCGTTTTTGCGTTATTTTCGCCGTTTTCAGCTAAATAGCCATTAGCAATGGCTTCAGCCATCATTCGTTCTCCGAGTGGCGATTTATTTTCCCGCACAAGGACTGCGGTCTGGTAGCCGAAATCATAGACAGCCTCGCCATTTTCATTGGCTTTCAGCTCTTTTTGCACCCTTAACACGCCTCGGCTATGACGATTGACAAATCCCAAAACTTTCATCGCTTCGGCAACCACAATGTTCCTATAGTCATTCACATTAGGGAAGTTGCTTTCGTTGGCACGACCGTACAACCCGCCGTGATTCATAATCTCGATGCGGTCGTCGTACTGATAAAATTGTATCGGACCATTGGTTGAATAATCCCTGTGGCAGATTGCGTTCATCAAAAGTTCTCGTGTAGCCCAGTCGGGGTAATCTACAACTTGTTCTTCGCGAAGGGCGCTGACGGGTATGGGGCGTCGGTTCGCAATTGCTGTCTTGATGAAAGTGTCAAGTTCAGGTAATGTAGTGCAGAGGTTTGCTTTGAATTCATGCTCTGTCAGAATATCGCCAGAACGGTCCTTACCTGAAAAACGTACATATTGGATGTATGCTCCAGGAATAAACTTTCTCAGGTTCTTTGCAAAGAATAGCATTGCTGCATTTGTCGGACAATCACGGAGCGTGTCGAAAAAGCCGAATACACTCAGTTGTTGTTTAATATCGTGATTTTCCCGGTTTTCGGTATCAAGTTCTTCTTCTGTCATTGCCTTGGGTAAAAAGTAATGCTTGAACAGACTTAAATCTAAATCGTCTATGGTTGCACTAAGGCATGGCGCAGAATCGAACGAGGTGACATTAGCCCGACGCTTTTCCATCAGAATATGCTCGTCGTTTTCATTCGCAACCCCTTTGCGTGGACCGATTCTTACCCAGATGCGTCCCTTGTATCTGACGGGTGGGAATATCGAGGGCTCGACCTTTACCATCACGATGTCGCCTTCGTCCATTGAAACCTTTTCGACTGTCATGGATGGTTGCGGTTGAATATTCCCATCGGTGCGAATCGCTGCAACATTTTTCAGCAAGGCATCTGTAACGTCGATTCCTTGTATTTTCCCGTCATCGCTCACTCCAAGGAAAAGATAACCAGGCTTCTGATGATTTGGCAAATCGTTGGCGAATGCACAAATGGCCTGTCCGAATTTGTCGGTGTTTGTAGTTGAAATGGTGCGCTCAATATGGTCGCTTTCCAAATCGTTGAACTGTATTTTCAATTCGTCTTTTGTCATCGTATGTCATTATTGCCCTTTGTGGGATAATATACAATTATCCTGTGGTTGGTACAAGAGGGAGGAACTTTAGGACTCTTTTGTGCGAGTAGGCAAAATACTTCCTAAATTTGACACCTCCCCGAAATTTTTGTAACTTTTTCGTATGTTTTTGAACACCCCCGACCACCCACGGCGCCTTGACCGCGACTGCATGATTGCCATGACTTTGTTATGCATTACCTCTGCGTCTCTTGGCACGATTTTTGCTAGGGGGGGGTACGCAGGTGTTCACTACAAACTAAAATTCTCTCAACACAAACCAAATGCCTACATCAGACGGTTACGCCGTTTGGTGTTTTTGGCGTTCCTTCCCTTGCGTCATCCTCGACCGTTAGGGAGGGGAGCCTGTGCAGTTCCTCTCGCTTTGTCACCCCGGATTTATTCCGGGGCCAGCATACACGGCACTTTTTACAGTCATCCCCGCGCGGGGATCTCCTTTTGCATTTATAAAAAAAACAACCCCTAAACCCCTATGAAAAACAAATCTCTTCTACCGACATTCCTTTTCCTCCTATTTTCTATAGCCACGACTTGGGCGGAAACTATTGACCTTACGACGGTGCAGGCTGATAGACTTCAGGATGGATATATACTGAATGTTGCCGACGGCGATGAGTTGACTGGCACGCTCGAAGGCTCCACGCAACCTTACAAGATATCTATTGCCGATGGTGCAACGGTAACACTGAGAGACGTGACAATCAATGGTTATCACAGTTCTAGCTACAAATGGGCGGGCATCTCTTGTGAGGGGGACTGCAACATTGTCCTTGCGGACAATTCCGTAAATAAAGTGAAGGGTTTCTATATGAATTATCCCGGCGTCTATGTGCCGGAAGAAAGCAAGCTTATTATTTCGGGAACGGGTTCCCTTGACGCTAGCAGTCACGGCTATGGAGCCGGTATCGGCGGTGGTCGTGATATTAACTGCGGAGACATTGAAATTAGAGGTGGCACTATTACTGCTAAGGGTGGCAATGAGGCTGCTGGCATCGGCGGCGGCAATGATGGTTCTATTGGTGACATCATAATTAGTGGAGGTTCTATTACAGCTACGGGTGGTTTGAGTGCAGCTGGCATCGGTGGAGGTAAATGGGGAAATGTAAAAAACATTGCGATTAGTGGTGACGAAACCGAAGTCATTGCAAAAAAAGGGGACTATGCTCCTTATAGCATAGGTAAAGATTATAGAGGTTCTAGAAGTGGTAAAATAACTATCGGCGGTGTCGAAACTTCAGATATTGAAACAAGCCCGTTTATCTACACTAGGTGGATGGGATTCACGAATATCACCGTCGCGTCCATTCCAGACCAAACCTACACCGGTTCCGCGATTTGCCCGACGGTCAGCGTAACCGATGGCGAAACTCTGCTTAAACTCGGCACGGACTATACCGCCACCTGCACAAATAACAAATCGGCGGGAACCGCCAATATGACTATTACTTGCATGGGCGATTATGAATGCGCAATTTCGAAGACTTTCAAAATTACGCAGAAAGAAATCACCATCAACTGGAGTGCACAGACTTCGTTCGTTTACAATGGCATGGAACGTGCTCCCAAGGCGACGGCGGAGGGACTTGTAACCGGTGATTTTTGCTGGATTACAGTTTCAGGAGCAAAAGATGTCGGCACGCATATGGCCACGGCCATTGAATTGAGCAATGACAATTACAAACTGCCGAAAGAGAACCTCGAAAAAACTTTCGAAATTACACAGAGAGAAATCTCCATCGCCTGGGGAACACAGACATCGTTCGTTTACGATGGAGCGGAGCATATTCCAACAGCAACAATCGAAGGAGTTTTAGACGGTGACAATTGCGAACTTACTGTGACGGGTGCTCAAAAGAATGTCGGAGAGTATATTGCCAGGGCAACGGTAGAATGCGGTGACAAAGACTACTACAAACTGCCGACCGAAAACCTCGAAAAAACTTTTGAAATCACGCAGCGTGAAATTACCATCGCCTGGGGAACACAGACTTCGTTCGTTTACAACGGCGCAGAACAGGCTCCGACGGCAACGGCGGAGGGACTTGTAACCGGCGACGAATGCACGATTACTGTTTCAGGAGCAAAAGATGTCGGTGCTTCATATACGGCCTTGGCCACGAAATTGAGCAATGGCAATTACAAACTGCCGAAAGAGAACCTCGAAAAGCCTTTTGAAATCACGCAGCGTGAAATTACCATCGCCTGGGGAACACAGACTTCGTTTGTTTACAACGGCGCAGAACAGGCTCCGACGGCAACGGCGGAAGGACTTGTAACCGGCGACGAATGCACGATTACTGTTTCAGGAGCAAAAGATGTCGGTGCTTCATATACGGCCTTGGCCACGAAATTGAGCAATGACAATTACAAACTGCCGACAGGTAACCTCGAAAAAACTTTCGAAATTACGCAAAGAGAAATCTCCATCGCCTGGGGAGAACAGACTTCGTTCGCCTACGATGGTGCAGAGCATATTCCAACAGCAACAGTCGAAGGAGTCCTGGACGGTGACAATTGCGAACTTACCGTGACGGGTGCTCAAAAGAATGTCGGCGAGTATACTGCCAGGGCAACGGTTGTATGCGATGAGAAAAATTATTACAAACTGCCAAAGGAAATTATCGAACAAACTTTTGTGATTTTAGGAACAAACCTTGCGGCATTGGAAAGTGACTTTGTCGTGCAAAGTGGCGATGTTTTGAGTGGCTTGCTTAATGGATCTAAACAACCTTACAAGATATCTATTGCAGATGGTGCTACTGTAACGTTCAATGGAGTGACAATCAATGGAGATAATCGTTATTATCACAAATGGGCGGGCATCACTTGTCAGGGGGATTGCAATATTATCCTCGCCGAGAATTCTGAGAATAAAGTGAAGGGTTTCTATAATGAATATCCCGGTATCTATGTACCGGAAAATAAAACACTTACCATTTCGGGAACAGGTTCCCTTGAGGCTAGCAGCAATGGCTATGCAGCTGGTATCGGCTGTGGTTATCAAATCAGTTGCGGAAACATCACAATAAGTGAAGGTTCTATTACCGCCATAGGTGGCCATGGCTATTCTGGCATCGGTGGTGGCAATCTGGGATCAGTTGGAGACATTGTCATTAGTGGAGGCGTTATTGATGCTACGGGAGGACCTTTAGCTGCTGGTATCGGTGGTGGTGGCGGTGCTAAAGTAAATGGAAATATCACAAATTCCGGAAATATCACGATAAGTGGAGGTATTATTAGTGCCTCGGGTGGTACAAACGCTGCAGGCATCGGTTTCAGCAAAGATGGAAAGGTTGATGCAAACATTGAGATTAGTGGCGCCGAAACTAAGGTTACTGCAAGAAGGGGAGAAAATGCTCCTTATAGCATAGGCAGTGGTAGTGGCGGTTCTAGAACAGGCACGATCACTATCGGTGGTGTCGAAACACAAGATATTGAAATAAACGAGTTTGACTATACCAAGTGGAAACTCCTTACTCACACTGACATCACCATAGCTGACATCACTGACCAAACATACACGGGTTCCGCGATTTGCCCAAATGTTGTCGTGAAAGACGACAAAACTACACTTGAACTCAGTGTAGATTACACGGTCGAATGCACGAACAACATTGCTGCTGGACAGGCCAAGATGACCATTACTGGAATGGGCTATAAAGGAAATAGCTACTATGCGGGCTCAATTACGAAGACTTTTGAAATTATGCCAAAGGAAATCTCCATCGCTTGGGATAAACAGACTTCATTCGTTTACAACGGCACGGAACAAGCTCCAACGGCAACAGCGGAAGGACTTGTAGATGGCGACGAATGCACGATTACAGTTTCAGGAGCAAAAGATGTTGGTTCATATACAGCCACGGCCACGAAATTGAGCAATGACAATTACAAACTGCCGACAGAAAACCTCGAGAAAACATTTGAAATTACGCCGAAAGAAATCACCGTCATCTGGGGTAATCAGACTTCGTTCGTTTACAACGGCACGGAACAGGCTCCGACGGCAACGGCGGAAGGGCTTGTAGATGGCGATGAATGCTTGATTACTGTTTCCGGCGCAAAAGATGTCGGTTCACATACTGCCACTGCCACGAAATTAAGCAACGCCAATTACAAGTTGCCCACAACCGGTCTCGAACAGAATTTCGAAATCACCAAGGCCACTTTGACAATCACCGCCAAGAACAAGACAATCGCCTACGGTGATGAACCTGCAAACGACGGCGTTGAATACGCGGGTTTTGCTGGCGAAGAAAACGCATCCGTTTTGGGTGGTACGCTGACTTATGGATACAACTACGAGAAGGGCAACAAGACAGGCGAATATACCATTACGCCGAGCGGTTTGACTGCGGACAACTACGAAATCAATTTCGTGAGCGGAACGCTGACCGTTGAAACCAAGAAAACTACTTTCGCCGCCATTCAAGTTTTCGAAGACGAAAATGGCAAGCGTGCCGAAATCGCCGGCGAATACGACGGACCGGATGCGGTGAACATCACCGAAGACATTCAAAATGTCGCCGTCACGTTCAACCGCAACTTTACTGTGGATCTGGAAAAAGGCGGCTTCTCCACATTGATGCTCCCGTTCAGCGTAAGCACTGAGGACGTGGGAGGCCTTGGTGGCGTTTACATGTTTGCCTATGTGGCAGATTGCGACGGCGACAAGAAAAATGACGTTTGCATTAGCA